>Ga0207663_10000025_pt1 | contig 111411 bp, 203 predicted proteins | sample LARL53metaG_FD_184346 | JGI IMG/M metagenome (GOLD analysis project Ga0207663, IMG submission 184346) | Corn, switchgrass and miscanthus rhizosphere microbial communities from Kellogg Biological Station, Michigan, USA - LAR L5-3 metaG... | ecosystem: Host-associated > Plants > Roots >...
GGAACTGAGCCGCGAAGTCGCAGTGATACGTGCCGGCCTCGCGGCGGCGGCGCTTGTATTCCTCGAACTCGGCGCGGTGCGGGTCCTCGGCGCGGGGCTCGTGTGCCGGGTAGTGAACCACGTAGGAGTGGGTCACCCGCTGGTCGTGAGCTGGGACGTCGGTCACCGGGTCACCCGCCTCTCCGCTCGCTGCGGCCGCTCGAGGTCGGTCACGCGGCGGTCGAGGTCGTCGACGACGCCGCGGATGTGGTTGAGGTGACCGTCGACGCGACCCACGACGTCCTTGACCGACTTGCCACCGTTGGGGTTGAGCTCCGTCTCGACGGCTGCGACCCGGCCCTCGATGCACCTGAGGGCGCTGTCCTGCTGGGACAGGCGCTCCATGACGCCGGGACGATGCGGGACGCCGGGGCGCGCCTCCGCGCCGTTCCAGTCCTCGAGAAAGAAGTCGAACTTCGCGTTGAACTTCCGGATCTTGCGGAGGACCCACGCACCGCCACCGACGAACGCGATGGAGCCAGCTCCGAGGCCCCCGATGATGGACGCCACGGTGTTGAAGTCGGTCATGCTGGCTCCCTCACTGCTGGGTTTTTCGGGTGGGTCTTCTCACGCGCTGTACTGCCGCGTGAAGACGCCGTTCTGCACGATCGAGAAGCCAGCCGAGAGGGCGGGCGTCTCGTTTGAGTAGGCCGGCTGTGAGACGAGCCAGTCGGTCGGGTGAACGACGTTCATGAACATCTCGTTGCCGACCTGGCACGTCGACGCGACGTTGGTCACGGTGTTCGTGAACACCGACCAGCTGTTCCCGATAACGGTCTGAAGCTCAGCCGCGTTGGTGCCGGTGTACTGAACTGCCTCTACCGTTCCGAGAAGGGTGTGATTGCTCGCGGGCACGGTTTTCCTCTCCTAGGCGTGGATCCACATGACGAACATGGTGCTCGTGTTGTTGGAGCCGTTCTGAGTGCTGAGGCTGCCGCCGGACGTCTGCGTGCCGAGCAGCTCGACGTAGTCGTTGACGCTGACCTGCGTCATGACCGTCGTGGCGGGAACGTTGGTGTTGACGCCGCCGGCGGTGTTCGTGGGCAGGATGATCTGACTGCCGATGAGGAGCGACGACCCGTTGAGCCGCAGGGTAGCGGCTCGGGCACCCGTGGCGTTCGGCTGCCACGCGGTGCTGCCGCCGATGAGGTAGGTGCCGGCTACCTGAAACGTGTAGCGCGTGTTGTTGGTGACGGTGCTGTGACCGTTGTACGTGTCGATGAGCGAGCCATCGAGCACGATGGGCGTCGCCGACCCGCTGCCGACGCTCTGTGGGTTGATCTGGTACAGCGACGCGATCGGTGGGTTCTCGAGAAACGAGATGCCGCTGTAGAAGGTGTTGATGTTGTCCGCGGTGACGACCTCGCCGACCACGAACTGGTGAGGCACGGGAACGCTGGCCATGGGATCTCCTACCAGGTGACGACGTTGCCGTCGTCGAGCTGCCCGTGGATCGGGTCGTTGAGGATGAGGCCGAGGACGGTGAGGGTCGCGATGGAGGTGGGCATCAGGTCAAACGTGATGGCCCACTGCCCCTCCTTGTAGTTGACGAGCTGATGCACGCCGATGATGGTCACGTCAAGCGAGATCGAGCTCGCGCCGACGGGGCGACGGTTGAGGGTGACGCGGTCCCCGATGTCGAGGCTCAGCAGGGTCGAGAAGAACGCCGAGTTTGCGCCCGGGGTGAAGGTGACGCTCTGCACGCGCTGCTTAGGCTGAGCGTACTGGCTGGCGAGCCAGTTCGCGAGGTCGATCGACTGGGTGACGCTGCTGAAGAGGCTGGTCAGCTGCTGGCTGCGGTCCCCGTAGCTGCTGATGGAGGTCAGGTTCTTGACGTAGATGACGGGGCTGCTGACCGTCGTCTGCCCGAACGCGGGGGTTCCCTGGTGGGTAACCTGGATGTCGTTGTAGACGTACTGCGGGTCGTAGTCGAGCTCCACGTCGACGAGGTAGGGGATCTCGCCGGCGGCCGTGTTCTCCCCGAAGACGGCTTGGACGCCGCGGTCGAGCGCGTGGTTGCGCGTGCGGTAGACGAGGTAGCCGTTCTTGTCGACGTAGAGCAGTGCCTGCTCGGTGGTTCCCACGTTGTCGATGGCCGCCGCGACGCCGGAGCCGTCGATCGTGGTCGCGCCGGCGAGCTGGCTCGTGCCCACGTCGTAGTACACGCGGTGCGGCACGGGCCACAGCATGTAGGAGAGGAGCCGGGACACGCGCCAGTCACCGAAGTCACCGGCGAGGGCGTTGATGCCGGTCTGGTTGTATGTGACGAGGCGCGAGAAGCTGAGCTCGCGGGGAAAAACGCAGATGTGGCTGACGCCCATGTTGCAGAAGTAGCCCGACTCGAAGCGGTCGGCGCGCCCAACGAAGCTGAAGTAGGACCAGTTCGTCGTCATGCTGTCCGTGCCGGTGAGGACCTCGGCGTTGCCGACGTAGAGCGTGAAGCCGGTGTTGTCGAAGTTGAGCATCATCGGCAACGTGATGTTGGTGCACGGGAACGCGCCCGGGGTGTGGTCGGTGGGGGTGCCGGCCGTGTTCCAGGTGGTGACGTTCGCGTGGAAGGACGTGTCGATCCAGACCTGGATGATGGGCCCGGTCTGGCCGATGGCGGTGAAGACGGCGTTGCGGGTCTGGGTCGTGATGGGGCCGCCGGGGGAGGGGATGCGCATCCACCACGCGACGCAGACGCCCTCGTTGATGGGCGGCAGGGGCGGCCCATTGTAGGTGAGCGTGAAGCCGACGTTGCCCTGGCTGGACAGGAGGCCCTTGAGCTCCCAGTTGGTGCCAGTGTCGCCCACGAGCTGAACGAGGTTGCTGCCGAAGGCCTGCGTGCTGTTGCCGGCGCCGTTCTTGGCCTCGATGATCGTGAGCGGCGTCGAGTTGTTGCCGAGGCCGATGTTGACCGCGGTGCTCGAGCTGTTGCCGTCGGCGCACGGCCAGTAGCCGACGGGGCTGTCGAGGAGGCGCTCGCCCTTGACGATGCTGGGAAGGATGCCGACGAACATGGCCCACGCGTCGACGCCGACGGCGTTGACCTGACCCCAGTGCGGGTCGGTCCACACCTCGGGCCACCGCTCCATGAAGCCGGTGAACACGGGATAGATCTTGCCCTGCCAGATGGCGGTGAGGCGGATGGGCGTGTAGGCCTGGATGGTGTAGGGGCTCGCCGGGTTGTTGGGGGTGAGGTAGCCATCGTCGTTGCGCAGCACGAAGTCGACCTCGGCGGACTCGAGCGAGTTGAGCTCGTACTGTCGGCCGCGCTTGAGGTTGTGGGACAGGAGCCGGTTGGAGATGTCGACGTACTGCAGCTGGTCGGGTGGCGTGCTGGAGGGGTAGCCGAACGCGGCCTCGAGCTTGAGGTAGGGCCAGTTCGCGTTGACCACGGCGGGCTGGGTTTGAGGGATCAGGCGAATCGCCGCGGTCGCGGTCGCGTCGCAGATGGAGACGCCGTTCTGCTGGGTGATGGTGCCGCGGCCGATGTACGTGTGGGCGCTGGTGGGCGGCGTGTTGTTCTGGGTCACCTTCAGGGTCGCGAACGCGGCCGCGGCCGGTGCGACGCCGATGACGAAGTTGTTGGTCCACGTGTTGCTGATCGTGCTGAACTGGGCGCTCGTCGAGGAGCTGATGGCGACGAGGCTCGAGTTGAGGAATGTCAGGGTGACGGTGTAGCCGTTCCACGTCGCGGTTCCCGCGCCGAACAGGTAGGCGTCCGCCTGGTAGACGAACCCCGGCGTGACGGCCGGCGCGGCCGTCGTCGTGATCTGCACGCTGTTCGTGCTGCTGGTCCCGTTGGGGGTCCACAGGGCGATGTTGTTCGACGTCAGGCGCGTGTCGGCGCTGTTGTTGGGCCACGAGAAGCCGCTGACCGCCGCGAGGGTCGCGTTGGTCGCGCTCCATCCCGAAGTGCCGGGGGCGAAGACGGGGTTGTTGTTGAGCGGATTGACCGAGTAGACCCGGGAGTTGTTGCCGCCGCTGGTGACCTGCGCCACGATGTTGACCGCGACGTCACCGAGCGTGTCGACGTTGTTGATGCTGTGAACCGTGTGGTCGTCGTAGGCGCTCCACCCGTTGAGAAGGACCTGGTCGATCGTCCAGGACGTGGCCCGGTTGGTCGCGGCCGCGGAGATGACGAGGTCGGTCTGCGAGGGCGTGGTGGTCACGCCGGTCGCGGAGGAGAGAGCGAACGCGCTCGCGGTGGTGTCGACGTCGAGCCAGGACGGCATGCCGCTGACCTGCCACACCTGAGCCGCCATGCCGGTGACCTGGCTGAGCGGCGCGATGGACACCTCGGTGGTCGACGCCGACACGTTGGGTGCGGCCCAGATGGCGACGCGCGCCGCGGAGCTGAACCCGCCGTTGGGCACGAGGGTCACCTGGGACGCGTACATGATGTCCCACGGCTTGGGGTTCGCGAACATGACGACGCCGACGCCGACGAACGCGGCGTTCGTCGGCGCCTGGCCCGCGACCGTCACCTGCGACCACTCACCCTGCGGCGCGAAGGAGCTGTTGGAGTAGGTGGTGGAGATGAACACCTTGGAGCCGTCGTACCAGTTGAGCGCCGTCGCGACGTAGTAGTACCCGGTGGGTGAGTAGAAGTACGCGTTGCCGGTGTAGAACAGGGACGGCGTGATCCCCACCAGGTCAGCGGTGTCCGTCATCAGGCTGACTTGGCTCGACGTGCCGCTGGGCGAGATCTTGATCGACGGCAGGTTGTTGAGCGTCTCCGCGGTGGAGGACGTGAACGTCGCCCCGGAACCGGTCCAGCCGGTCAGGGGCGCGTTCACGGCGAAGTACGGGTTGACGTTGAGCACCGTCTGCTCGGCGAGGCCCGCGTTCGACGCGTACCAGATGTTGGCCGCGGTGGGCGTGCCGCCGGCGGCCACGGTCACCGTCGCGGTCACCGCGGTGCCGGGTGCCTTCGCGCTGGTGACCACCTGGGTCCAGGTCTGGGCGCTGACGACGTTGTCCGCCCCCGTCACCGTGGAGATGACGGTGCCGCCGCCGTCGTACCAGGTGATGTCCACGTGCACGTGGGACTCGGCGCTCGTGAACCACACGTAGGCGGAGCCGGTGACGAGGTTGTAGCGGATGTTCGAGATGTTGACCTTGCCGCTGGTGATCGACACCGTGGCGCTGGTGCCGTTGTTGACGACCTGGCCCGCGAAGGCGTTGTTGCCGAGGGTGCGCGCGGCGCTCGCGGTCAGGGTGCCGTTGGTCGCGGTCCAGCCGGTCGTCGTGCCGCTCTGAAAGCTGTAGTTCTGGTTGAGCAGGAACGTCGCGCTCGTGGGGGACACGGGAGACGTCGCGACGGGCACCCAGTAGTTGCTGCCGTCGTCGCCGACGCTGATCGACGCGGGAAGCTGAGGCACCTCGTGCCAACCCACGAACGCGAACAACCAGTTGCCGCCGCTGACGCTGCTGATCGCGATGTTCAGCATCTGGTTGCTGGGCTGCGTCGTGGTGTAGATGTCCGGCACCGACCACGAGCCGCCCCACGTGTTGGTGACCACGGGGGCCATCAGGCGCTCCCTCGACCGAAGAGGGACAGGCCGTTGGTGGGGTTTCGCAGGTTGTAGCGCAGCGTCTGGGTTTGGGTGAGCTCCCGCAGCTGCTTCTCCGCGATCACCGAACCCTGCACGTTGTTGTTGATGACGAGGATGCCGCCGCCCGCGCCGCCGGCGGCGAGGCCGGCGGCGCCGCTGGGCAGGCCGAGGCCGAGTGGCGTCGTGGCGCCGCTGAGACCCGCGGTGAGGGTTCCCTTGACGGCGCTGACGGCGGACGTGATGAGGTGGGAGTTGCTGGTCATGCCGAGGGCGATGCCCTCCACGATGCCGATGCCGACGGTGTCGGCCATGACCTTGGACGGCGAGTTGATGCCGAGGGCGTCCATGAAGCCCTGCTTGACGGCGCTGGCGAAGTCGGCGATGTTGCTCATCAGCCAGTTCCAGCCGCTGGTGATGCCGGACCACAGGCCGTGCACGATGTCGGCACCGGCGCTGAGAAGCCAGCTGCCCGCCGACTGCATCGGGTTCTTCACCGCGTTCTTGACGCTGTTGCCGCCGCCGGCCATGATGTTGGCGATGTCCCCGATCTTGTGCATGATGCCGTCGATGAAGCCCTGCACGAGGTCGCGGGCAGTGTTCTCGAGCCAGTGGTACGCGTCGCTGACCCAGCCCCTGATCTGGTTGGGGAGGTTCTGCCACCAGTTCTTGAGGTCGGTGAGCTTCTGGGCGAGGCCGTTGATGAAGCCGTTGACCGTGTCCTTGCCGGTCGTCAGCATCCACACGCCGGCGTCGGCGGCGGCCTTCTTGATCTCGTTTGGGAGCTGGGTCGTGAAGAAGTCGGTGATCGACTTGACCTTGCTGTTGATGCCCTGACCGAGGTTGAGCATGAGGTCGCTGCCCCACTTGAACGCCTCACCGGCCGCGTGGCCGAGCGCGTAGCCGATGATGGTGGGCATGTTCTTGAACAGGAAGCCGATGTCATCCAGGGTGCTCTTGACCTTGTCCCTCAGGGCCTGCATGGCCGCGCTCCACGCGGTCTGGATGTCCTTCTTGAGCTGGTCGACTGCCGTGGTGAAGAAGCCGGGGACGCTGTTGATGATCCGACCGAGGGTGATGAAGCCGTCCTGCGCGTGCTGAGGCAGCTGAAGCAGCGGGGTGATGAGGTCGTTGGCCTTGGTCGTGAGGTTGACGAAGGACTTCGCGGCGACGTCGAGGCCACTCGCGGCGAGGTTGAGGATGGCCGAGCCGATCTTGGCCGTGGCGTTGACGAAGGGCTCGGCGTCCTTGACCAGCTCGGTCAGGTTCTTGATGATCGGGACGAGCGAGGGAAGCGCGTCCTCGAACGCCTTCGCGAGGTTGATGACGGGCGGGATGAGGTCCGGCAGGACCTTCGCGATCTCCTTGAGGATCTCGTTGGCGAGGTCGGTGAGCGGCGGCAGCAGCGGCGTGAGGCCGTCGAGCAGGTTCTGAAACGCCTGTCCGAGATCGTTGCCGAGCTCGTCGGCGATCTTCTGCACCGTGGGCAGCAGCGGCTCGAGCGCCCTCAGAAAGTCGTCGATGTAGGTGACGACGACGGCGAGCGGCGGCGCGATGATCTTGAGCGCGTCGACGAGCAGCGAGCCGATGACCTTGACGAGGTCGTTGAAGACGGCGGCGAGCGGCCCCATGACCGGCCTCAGCGCCTGGAACGCGTCACCGATGGTCTTGATGATGCCCTTGAAGGCCTCGCCGATGTCGGTGTTCTTCGCCATGTCCTGAAAGGCGGTGTTCAGCATCTTGAACAGGTCGATCGCGGCCGGCATCATGACGTTGCCGATGCTGATCGCCGTGGTCTCGAGCTGGGCCTTGAACTGCGAGAACACGAAGCTGAGGTTGTTCTGCACCTCGGAGAAGCCGACGACGTTGCCCTGGGCGTCGGCGGTCGCGCCGCCGACCTTCGCGATGGCGGCGCTGAGGGTGTCGGCGTCGCCGCTCGTGACCTCGAGCGCGGCCTGCAGGCCGGGGGACGTGCCGATCAGCTTCTTCATCGCCTCGGGGACGGTCTGCCCCACGGCGGCGGCGTTCTTCTCCGCGACCTGCCGCAGCCACTCGAGGGTGCCGGAGAGCCCGTCCGTGCCGAGGTGCTGCCGCACGTCATCGGTCGTGATGTTGAGCTCGCCGAACTCCTTCTTCATCTGGTTCGTGGGGGCGATGAGGCTCTTGATCGCGGCGGCGACGTCCTGGGCGGCGCGCTGGGCGGTCGTGCCCTTCGCGGTCATCGCGGCCTCGACCGTGGCCACGTCCTGGAAGCTGAGGCCCACCGATTGGGCGATGGGCAGGACCGTGGAGAGGGACTTCGAGAAGGCGTCGAAGTTGGTCTTGCCGAAGGAGATGGCGGTGACCATCTTGCTGGTGATGTCGCCGGCCTGGTCCGCGGTGAGGTTGTAGTCCTTCATGACCGTGGTGACGGCGTCGGCGACGTGGGTCAGGTCGGCGCCCTCGTCCTTGGCGCCCTCCGCGGCGGCCTGCATGACCTTGAGGCCGTCCGCGGCGTGGTAGCCGGCGGACTCGATGGGGTACATCGCCGCGGCCAGCTGGTTCGCGGTGAAGCCGACCTTCGAGGACATGTCGAGCAGGCCCTGGCTGACCATGCCCGTCGCCTGCTGCGACTCGCCGGCGCTGGTGACGAGCCGGGTGACGGCGGCCTGGAAGTCGCCGGCCATCGTGAGGCTTCCGGCCGCGACCCCGGCGACGGCGATGCCGGTCTTCTCGGCGAGGCCCGCGATGGTGGCGCCGACGCCGTCGAGCAGGCCACTGGAGGCGGAGGCTCTCGACGCGGCGCCCTCGCTCGCGGCCGCCGCGGCGTCCTGGGAGGCCGCGGCGGCGTCGGCGGCGGCACCGAGGCGGTCGAAGGAGGCCGCGGCCTCGTCGGCGGCAACCGCGATCGCGGTCGCGGACTCCTCCATCGCGGCCGACGCCTCCGTCGCCGCGGACGCGATGGTCGCGGCGAACTCGTCCACCATCGCGCTGGCGTCGACCATGGCCGCGTCGAGCTCCGTGAGGGACTCGATCGAGACCTGCATGCCCTCGAGCCACTGCGCGGTGTTGACGATGAGGTCGAGGACCGCGGGAGGCAGCTCCTCAGCCACCGCTGATCGCCTCACCGATCACGACGAGCGCGACCTCGTAGGCCTCGGTGGCCGCGGCCTCCCAGGCCGGGATCAGGTAGGGTCGGGAGGGAAGCTCGGTCGAGTAGCCGGGTCCCGCCGTGCCGCCGAGCTCCTGGATGCGGGCGTAGGGCGCCGTGGCGCCCACCTGGACGACGCCGTCGCCGAGCACGCTGACCTCGAGGCTGCCGGCCAGGTGGCCGGTGATCATCGCCGGTGGCTCACCCGGTGGTGCGGGGGTGGGCGTGCCGAGCGCGTGGGAGGTGCGGGTGAGCTGGGTGCGGGCCTCCCGGGCCACGGCCTCACCCATCGCCTCGGCGGCCGGCGTGGCCGCGGCCACGCCGGCGGTCATGATCAGACCGAGCGCGTCGATCGCCGCCCGGGCCCCGGTGCTCGCCACGGTCACCTCCTGATCGGTCCGTGCGTGGAGTTGGCTTGCTGCTTGCTGCGGAACTCGTGGGCCTCGTGCGCCGCCTCCTCCACGGTCGGCAGCCACTCGAGGGCCTCGATGGGTAGGGCGTCAACCTGGTCCGGGGTCCAGCCGTAGACCTTCGCGTACCAGCGCCACAGGAGCACCCGCTCCGGCATCCCCTCCGGCAGGGGCACGTGCTGTTGCCCCTGGCTGAGGAAGAAGGCGACTAGCCGGCGGCGGGCGTCTCGCGGTTTGGGAGCTTGGCCGTCACCCGCTTGAGGAGGGCGTCGGTCTTGGCGTGGAGCTCCAGGTAGTCGTCGAGGTCCAGGGCGGCGACCGCGTCGACGCCGCCGCCCTGGCTCGGGATCGGCTCGGGGTAGGACCACCCCGTGATGATGTTCGCGAGCAGGGTGTCATGCATGCGGTCGGTGAGGTCGCCGCCCACCTCCTGCTCGATGCGGTCGTCACCCTGCTTGACCGTGATGCGAACCAGGGTGTTGACCGCGGTGCGGTCGCCGCCCTGCAGCCTGTCTCGGACCTCGACCCAGCTGCCGCTGGACAGCTCCACTCGCATAGCTCCTCCGACCTAGTACGGCGCGTAGTTGTTGGTGACGATGACGGTGACGGGGCCGAGGCCGCCGGAGCCGCCGCTGTTGCTGCTGTTGGCGACGGCCGTGATGCCGTCGTCGTAGCCGACGAGGACGCCGCCGCGGTTGATCTTGGACTTGATGAACGCGGCCTGAGCCATCACGAACGTGTAGTTGATGTGGCTGGTGCCGCTGAGGCCGTTGTCGACGTTGATGACGACGGCAGGCTGGGTGTTGTTCAGATACTGCAGGAGGGCGGTCTCGTCGTAGGCGACGCTGAAGTTCAGGGTGCCGGACGCGTCGAGGGGGCCGCGGGCGATGATGTACGGGTTCTGGAAGCCCTGGTTGGTCCAGTAGACCTGCAGCGTGCGCTTGATCGTCATGGCCCACTGGCCGATGTCGTAGATCGCGGACGAGCCGATCGTGATGTTGGTGCGCCAGGCCGGGATCGGCACCACGAAGTTGCTGCTGATGGTGGGGGTCGAGGCGGCGGGCTGGCTGATCCAGGAGTTGCCGGACACCTTCGCCATGAACAGCGCCTCGGCGCTGCCGGTGAAGTCGATCTGGCTGACGCACAGGGACGGGTAGGACCGCGCGCCCACCGTGGTGGTGAGGGCGGTATAGTCCGTCGCGGTGTGGGTGGGCGGCTGGCCGGTGCCGCTGTTGAGGATGTTGAACCGGTGCGTGTAGGACCCGGACACCGTCTGCACGGTGGCGTTGTTGGCGTGGTTGAACCGCAGCGGGTAGCCGGTGAACGTGAGCGAGTTGCCGGCGGCCGCGGAGAGCTTGACCACCTCGGCGAGGTTGCCGACGTCGATCTGCACGTTCTGGCTGGCGGCGAAGCCGGCGGTCGTGCCGACGGTGACGTTGGTGTTGCCGGCCGAGCTGGCGGCGGACGTGTTGGAGGTGCCGCCGATGGCGGGCTGGCCGCTGGTGGACAGGTCACCGAACGCGTTGTCGAGGAAGTAGCCGTAGACGTCGCCGAAGACGGGGCCACCGTAGTTGAACGTCGCGTCCTCGACGCCCTGGATCTCCTGGTAGACGAGGGCCATGGAGCCGCGGATCGCCTCGTCGGGGAGGTACTTGACGAGGTCCTCGGGCTCGTAGGTGCCCTTGTCGAGGGGGATCGTGACGACCGGCAGGACCGGGTTGCCGACGGTGGTCTCGCGGGCGATCCCCAGCCAGGTCTTGGTGGAGGGCGAGACGAAGGGTGGGATGTTGCTCATCGAGCGCCTCCAGTCGGGATGGCTGAGGTCACACAGCTCCTTCTCACTAGGCTGCGAACACCTCGTTGATCACGAGCGTGATCAAGGCATCGTAGCGGTTGTACCGCTGGTCCACGAGCGCCCGGAGCGTGATCTGGTAGTCCATGACCTCACCCACGTCGATCAGGTAGCTCTCCCGGTTGGTCCACGGGTCGAGCAGGACCGGCGTGGTGTCGGGTGAGAGCCGCAGCTTCTCCATCACCCAGTCGACCATCCCAGGGAAGAGCGTGTCGGCGTCGGGATCGTCATCCTGCCCGAACCACACGAGGTAGACGTCGAGGCGGTGCTGCTGGGTCTTGAGCCCGGCGGCAGAGTTCGGAGACGTGGTAGCGCGTGGAATGGTGCCGCCGTGGGCGGGGTTGCGGTTCTCCCGGCCCCGGGAGGGCCACACGTACGCCTGCGGGACGTTCGCGTCGACGTTGGGATCGGGTGGGGTGATCTGGCACTGCAGGGCCGGCAGGTTCGTGATGGGCCACGTGAGGCCGTTCAGGAGCTCGCTGACGTAGACCTGCGTGGTGTTGATCGGCACCGGCGGTCCTCCCTCTCAGCGACGTCGACGACCTTGCCGGCGGCCGCGTCGCCCGGCGTGGTGACGGTGCGCGTGGTGGACCACGTGCGAGTGTCTCTTGTGGTGAAAGCCCTTGCGCACGTGCCGGCGGTGCGTGTAGTGGGCGCGGCGACGGGCGTGGTGCTCGGCGGCGCGGCGCTTCTTCTCCGCGTGACGCCTGCGCGTGTAGTGGGCGCGAACGACGCGGTGCGTGAACCTGCGCTTGCCGTGGCTTCCCTTGTGAGGGTGCCGGTGGCCGGCGGTGCGGTGCCGGTGGGAGTGGCGCAGCACGTGTCGGTGTCGGGCCACGTGGGCGCGACGGTGAGCTCGCCGCGCCGCGCCGCGAGCGTGGTGAACGTTGCGGGCGCGGGAGTGCCGCCCGGCCGGGTGCAGGCCGAGCGTGCGGTGAAACGCCACCTACACGGTGCGCCGGAAGGGATCGAGCAGAAGCTCGGCCTCCCCGGCGAGGTCGGCGGGGCTCTTGACGCCGGCGGTGCTGCCGCCGCCACCGGGGATGGTCTGTACCGTGGTGGCCGTGGCGCCGCGGGTGAGGGCGATGCTGCTGCCGTAGAGGATGACGGCCCAGATCACGGACTGCGGCAGGGTGGACACCATGACGCCGGCGGCGTGGGCGTACTGCAGGGGCGCGCTCAGCGTCAGGGAGCCGGGGCCGGCGACCGCGGAGGCGGCGGTGACGTGCGCGACCTCCTGGCTGCCGGAGTCGAACACGGTGCCGGTCGCGCCGGTGACCCCGAGCGCCTCGGAGGTGACCGCCCAACCGGTGCAGTCGTCGACCTGGAGGGTCGTCGCGCCGGCGGAGGTGGGGGCGGTGAGGGACGTGTGCGGCCAGCCGTTGATGTACTGGCACTTGACGACGTAGCCGTTGCGGCCGAGCGCCCAGTTGACCCAGCCGGGGGCGAAGACGATGGACTGGCCGCCCTCGCCGGCGGCGGATGGGGCGCTGGAGCCGTAGACGCCGATGACGGGGTGCTCGATGTCGTAGGCGTTGGTGGGCAGGATGGCGTACTGCCGAGGGAAGACGTTGGGGGAGACCGCGAGGCTGACGATCTGCAGGACGGGCCAGCGCTGCAGGATGAAGCGGCCGTTGCCGGTGCCGTTCTGGACCGTGATGCGGAAGTCGGGGCCCTGCTGGATCTCGGTGTCGAGCGTGGCCCGCAGCACCTGGTTGCAGTAGGTGTCGGCCTCGCCGGTCGCGCGGGCGCAGATGTTGGCCTGCTCCGCGAGCTGTTGGGCGGGCGTGGTGCCGCGGCCGGGCGGGATGGAGGACCACGAGATGCCGGTGGGCGCGGACGTGAGCAGCTCGGGCGTGACGTAGGGGGTGAGGGGGCCGACCGGCAGCGTCACGTGGTCACCGTTCTCTCAGCCTTGATGCACTTGCGGCACAGGTAGCCGTCGCGGTCGGTGACCCAGATCGCGTGCTTGACGCAGAGCGGCACGAGGCAGGCCACGCACTGGGTGAAGGGCTGGGTGGAGGCGGCGCGCCTGCCGCGGCGAACGGTCCCGCACCGGCCGCAGACGCCCCGCCTCGACACTCGCTATCCCGCCTGAGTCAGCCGCTCGAGGAGCTGGGCGCGGTTGCCGGTGTCGGCCACACCGCGGTCTCGCGCGAGGGCTCGCAGGTCCTTGACGGTGAGCTTGCTCAGGTTCACCGGCTCGTCGTCCTCGAGCAGGTCGGGGACGAGCTCCGCGGCCTCACTCGTCACCGACGACACCTGGGTGCGGTTGGGGGACGCGACACCCGTCGGGTTGTCCTTGGTGGCTCCCACCGGCGGCTCCTCCGGGGAGCTGGTCAGGGCGGTGAGCGCCTTGGTGACCTCGGGGTTGATGCCAGCCAGCGCCGTGGTCATGATCGCCATCAGCTTCTGCATGCCCTCCTGGGAGGACGCGAGGCTGGCGATCGACGTCTGCAGGCTCGCCGCGATGTTCTTCTCGCCGCGCTTCTCCTGCAGCTCGCGGAGCTTGGCCTCGTCGGGGGTCTCCGGGATCTCCTCGGTGTCGGCGGCCCAGTGCGGGTCCTTGCGCAGGTGGTTCTCGCACGCGGGGCAGCTCAGCGCCCACACCTTGGCCGGGGAGCCGTGGGTCACCGGCCGCGAGTGCGTGGCTCCACACCCCCCGTGGTCCCTCGACAGAGCGACGCTCATGACGTCACTCCGGGCGAACAGGGTCACGGTTCCTCCTCGATTGACTTGACGGTGTATCCCTTTTCCCGGCACTCGGGACAGGCAGCGACCGTGGCCTCAAACCGCGCTCGCGCCCACCGTCCCGCCGCCTCCCACGTCTCCTCGGACGCGTCGGGAGCCGGCAAGCCGCCGACCACGTAGTGGCCGCGGAGGTGCCACCGCATCTCTCTCACGGCCTCGTCGAGCTCAGGCTCACCGACGGGTGCGGGGAGGATCGGGCTGAACGGTGGGAAGACCGAGCTCTTCAGGTCGATCTCACTCTCACGCTCGGTCACCGACGTCCCTTGCTGATCGGGTAGATCAGCGATGCGGGCTGTGTCAGGTCATACCACGAGCCGAACTCCCTATAGAACAGGTGCCCGTGGCAGTCGTCGCATCGCCAGTGTGAGTGCTCTCGCTTCTCGTCGCAGATGTCCGGGCAGGGAATCTGAGCGCACTCGTGCTCGGTCACCACCGGTCGCCCCGTCCGGACGTGTTTCCCGTCACCCCAGGCGCGCCCATACCGTGGTGGTACCAGTACCAGGTGCGGCGGGGCACGTGGTGAACCCTCGCGCCGGCCTTGCAGCAGTTGACGGTGAACTCGAAGTCCTCGCCATAGACCTGACCGTCAACCATCTCGCCCTGCGGCGGCGCGATGCCGACGGCCTGCGCGAGCTCGGTGCGGACGAGCGTGGTGACCGTGGTCTGGTGCGGGTCGTTGACGTCGAACGGGCGGCCGAGGTGGCCGAGCGGGTCGACGTCGGGACGGTCGTTGTTGGCGGCGTCCCGCACCATGTAGTACGAGTAGACGTAGTCCGCGCCCGTCTCGAGCGCCGCGCAGTACAGGATCTCGAGGTGGTTGGGCATGAACGCGTCGTCGTCGTCGAGGAACGCGACCCACTCGGTTCGGACGGCGTCAAGGGCGCGCTGCCGCGTGACGCCGGCGCCGGCGTGCGTGGTGTCCTGGGCGATGGAGACGCTCCACGCGGGCAGGGTCTGCTGACTGACCGACTGCACCGCGCGAAGGAGGTGGTCTCGCCGCGGCGGGATCGTGGGGATGCAGACGGTGATGTCACCCTTGGCGGTTCTCACGGCCGCCTCCGACACGCGTGGATCTGATAGTCGTAGGTCCAACCGGGAAGCTCGAGAACGCTGCTGACAACCGTCTCCCAGCCGGCGTTCTCGAGCATGTCGGTGACGTCGACCGTGTCCCAACCCCAGTAGTGCTCGAGGTTGCCGACCTCAGCCGTCTCACCGATCGGGGTCGACACAACCAGCGTCTCCGCAACCTGACCGATCTCGTAGAGAACGGTGTCCGGGTCATCGAGGTGCTCGATCGTTTCCGAGCAGATGAAGAGATCGACGTTGGGAACCAGGTGGATCGTCTTCTCGATCGGACCGGTGTACTGATAGCCGGGTGCGAGGTCACCGAGGTGCTCGGACAGCTTCGGCAGACCGAGACTGCCCGTGATCGCGCCGTCACCACACGACAGGTCCGCGACCGTGGAGCAGCCGTACTGCGCCGTCACCCACCGCGCGATGCTGGACGTGACGGCGACGCGCAGGTGATGGTCGGCCCACCGGGTGTGGTCGTGTGGCGTCGCGTAGATCCGCGCGAGCGTCTCGTCGGAGTGCTTGGGCCGCAGGCGGGTTCTCACGACGCCCTCGCCTGCAGGTTCGCGACGTCCAGGGGCAGGCCGTGCTCGACGTACTCCTCGTAGGCCGCGTGGTCACGGCTCGTGACCGCGCCGGCGTTGACGAGCTCGTACCGCTCGTCCGACTCGGCCTTGCCCACGATGGGGTGCAGGTGCTCGAGAACGACGTCGCCGCGATAGGCGAGCTTGCCGAGGCCACGGCCCCAGTCCATCCACACGTTGTCGACGTAGAGGTGCTGGAGGCTCGGCGGGGCCATGTAGCCGAGGGTTCGCGGAATCCGCGCGTCCATGACGGCCGCGGTCGCGAGGTTGGGGCCGTGCACGAGGTCGTTGCCGTAGGCGACGCCGCCGCCCATCGCGCCGATGGCATCGCAGAGGTGCCGGTCCCAGCCGGGGGTTCCCGGCAGGTGGTCGTCACCCATGAACCCGAGGCACGCGGCCTGCGTGTCGTAGCGGTCGGCGAGCTGGTTGAGCGCGCCGACCATGCCGGGACCCGCCGGCTCCACGACCTCCACGACGGCGTCGATGGCCTGGTAGACTTCGAGGTCGGGGTCGTCGGCATCGACGCCGAGCACGAGGAGGGTCTTGGCGCGGCACAGCTCGCTGAACGCCTTGGCGAGGCGAGCCGCGTTCGTGGGCCGCCCACGGGTGGGCGTGAGCACGATGAGATCGGTCATAGCACGGACCCTATCGCACGTCGGATGCCCTCCTCGAGGGACACCCTCGGCGTGTAGAACTGAAGCATGTTCGTGGGGTCCCCGACTCGGTAGCGGACGCCGGTGGGTGCCTCGAGGCGGTGCTTGAGCTCGGGCGCGTAGCCAGCCGCGGCGGTGACGAGCCGCGCGAGCTCGTTGAACGAGGTGGCGCGGCCGGTGCAGACGTTGACCGGCTCGCGGACGTCCTGGTCAACGACGGCGAGCGTGGCCCCCACGACGTCGTCGACGTGCACGAAGTCCCGGACCTGCTCGCCGTCGCCCCAGATCTCGAACGGGTCGTCACGGCGCAGGGCGCGCTGCACGAATGCGGGGAAGGGGTACGCGGTGTCCTGATCGGTGCCGTAGCCGCTGAACGGCCGCAGCACGTGGACCCGGCCACCCGCGGCGGCGTAGTGGTGAGCGAGAAGCTCGCCGGTCACCTTCGTCCACCCGTACGTCTGGTCGGGCATGCCGAGCAGGGAGTTGCCGCGGATGCTGAGCTCGCACTCACGCAGAGAGTCGGCGTAGCGCAGCTTGGGATCGGCGGTGTCCTGCAGGTCGACCGGGTACGCGGCGGAGCTGCTGAAATAGACGAGCGCGCCGGGCCTCGTGCGGTGAGCCCACTGAAAGAGCTCCGCGTCGATCGCGAGGTCGACGGCGACCTCGAGGGGCGCGCCGTCGATCTTCACGCGGCCGCCGACGACGGCGGCGCAGTGCACGACGAGGTCGTAGCGCCTGGCGTTGAGGCGGAAGAAGTCGCGGGCGTCGATCGGCCCGTTCTCGTCGCGCACGTCGAAGCCGGTGACCGAGTAACCGAGCGAGCTCAGGCGACGCAGCACGTGCCGGCCGATGAAGCCGAGGTGGCCGGTGACCAGCGCTCGCTTGCTCACAGCTCCAGCACCCTCTCCCACCGCCACAGGTTGTCCTCGATGAGGCTGGTTGACGTGACGTGGCTCCGGGCCTTGCGGCCCATCTCCTCGCGGAGGTCGCGGTCCTCCAGGAGCTGCCGCAGGTAGATCGGCCACTCGTGGGGGCGATCAACCAGGAAGCCGGTCTCGCCGTGCCGCACGTAGTCGGCGTAGGGGCCGCAGTTCGACGCGACGACGGGGATGCCGAGCGCGCCGTACTCCATCGCCTTCAAGGCCGACTTGGACTTATTGAAGAGGGAGGGCCGCAGGGGAGCTAGCCCGATGTGGAAGTCGATCGCCCGCAGGTAGTCGTCGATGCCGTTGTGCCACCCCGTGTGTCGGGTCTTGGGCCACCTGGTGGCGAGGTCGACACCCATGGTGTGCAGCTCCACGCCTTGGTTGCGCTGCAGGAACCGTCGGAGCTCGCTGCTGAGCTCGGCCCAGTCACCGAGGTGGGTGGCGCTGCCGGCCCAGCCGATCGTGGTGACATCCGCGGCACGCTCGGGCTCGTGGTCGACGAGCCAGCTGGAGACGTGGTTGGGGATCACCTCGATCGGGGCGGTCGTGTACTCGCTGAGGCGGTTCGCGAGGTGGTCGGTCGTGGTCGTGACGAGGTCGGCCACGGCGAGGTTCTGTCTGGCCCGGTCCTGCATCTCGAGGTTGAAGAAGCCATGGGCGATGGGGCTGGTGCCCTCGATGTTCCACAGGTCGTCGTCGAACTCGAGGACGACCTTGGTGTGGCCCTTTCGGGCGACCTTCTGGATCCACTCGCTGGGGCCGGGCAGGACGACGCGCTGGGCGATGACGACGTCGGCGGCGCCGAGGGCGACGTCAGATGGCATGTTGCCGTCGCAGCTGACGTCGTGTCCCTTGGCCTTGAGCGCGTTGAACGGCTGCTTGACGCGGTAGTAGCCGCAGCCGCTGTGGTCGCAGAGCCAGCCAAAGACCTTGGTCACCGACGACCCTCCGCGTCCCGAACGGGGCTCGGCAGCTTAACCCACCGGCCCTCGCGCTCCCAGCTGAACTTGACCCACTGCCACCAGGAGCCGTCCTCGAGGACGGTCAGCTCGCCACGACTGCCGGGATCCGTGGGATAGACCGGCGCGGTCACTAGCTGACCTCGTCGACGGCGTTGGTGGGGGCGGGGTTGACGATCACGGTGATGTCGCTCGCGGGGTTGCCGTTCACGACGGTTAGCCCGTGCTGGAGCGTGCTGCCGTATTCATAGGACTGCTGGGTGCTGACCGCTGAGGCGTGCAGGGTGGCGAGAACCGTGCCGGAGGCGGTCGGTGAGTCGTAGATCGTGATCGTGGACCCGGCCGCGGCGCCGGCGTTGTTGATGATGACCCGGCTGAGCACGACGTTCCCAGCGGTCTGCAGCGTGAAGCTGCCGGACGCGCTGATGTTGAAGGTGTTGCTCACGCCTCGTCCTCCTCGACCGTGTCCTCACCGCAACGCGGGCAGCTGCGGCTCCACGCGTTCCACATCCGGCAGCAGGCGGCACACCAGCGCCCTCTCTTGGTGCCGAGGAAGCCGCGGAAGCCGGCGAACGCGAGGCCGGCATCGCCGCCGATCTGGCGCTGGACCGCGGTCGCGTGCCGCTCGGCGACCTCGACGGTGCCGCCGGACTTGCCGGCGTAGCGGGTGCCGTCCTGCATGTTGAAGCCCTCGCACCCGGGAGGGAGGTTGACGCGGACGCCCACGGCTCAGGCCTCGTCGTCCGGGGTGAACGTGAGGGTGTAGGGCTTGCCGACCTCGAACTGGTCCGCGTTCTTGACGGAGATGCTCACGGACAGCGTCGGCGTGGCCTGCGCCCACTCCCGGTTGCGGCCGTCGGCGTAGTCGACGCCGAACTCGAACGAGGCGCCCTCGCTCCCCCAGATCTTCTTGCTGGTGCACTTGACCTTCGCGGTCACCTGAGCCATCGCCGCCCTCAATTCTCCGCTAGAAGTTGATGTGCTTTGGGTGGCAGTCGCCCCGCACGACCCGGACCGGCACCGCGAGGCGCTTGGCCAGGCGGTGCACGTTGAGGTCCACGTACGGGTAGTGCCACTCCTTGAGGCCGTCCGTGACGGCCGCGTCGATGAGCCGCCGCGGCAGGTACGTGAAGCAGAACGTGAACCACTCGGGGTCATCCACGTCGGTCTGCCACAGCTTCATCGCCTGCTCGATGGTGGCGTTCGGCTCGGGCTCGCGGCGGTGGCTCCACACCCAACTCGGCAGGTGGGTGGACCGTGGCCAGATCCGCGTCGGGGCGGTCCACACGACGGTGGGGTCGGACCCGACGTGCTGGATCATCGTTCCGAGGTCGGTAGGCTCGATCGCGACGTCGCCATCGAGCAGGAGCATCCCCACGTCCTGCGGGGTCGCCATCTGGCGCCACGCGGACGCGAGGACGAGGCCCTTGCGGCCCTTGGGGTGCGCCGGCTCGGGGTTGACCTCGATGACGTGGAACGGCTGCTCGACGCTGGGGATGACGTGGCCACGCCACGCCACCCTCACGCAGACGAGGTTGATCACCTGGCCGGCGACGCCCGGCCCCTCAGGTGCTGGCACTCGACGCCTCCCGCTCGGGACGGAGAGACGGCTCTCCCCCTGGCGTCACTATATCTACTACCAGCACGTTGAAGGCCGAGCGTCGCCGCGCTGTTATCGAGGTGTCGTGATGCTAGGACGTGCCGGCGACGGTCTTCACCGTCGCCGTCGCCGTCCCGGTCACCGTGGCTACCTGCGCCCCCGCCCGGTGGTCGTAGACGACCGCGGCGCTCAGGGTGATGTGGGTGCTGTCCGGGAACGACGCGATGGTGCCGACCTCGGCGGTGTTGCCGGTGCCGACCTGGACGAGGTTGCCCACCGCGAAGTTCGCGGTGGTGCCGACGGACAGGTTGCTGGTGCTGCCGCCGGTGGTCGCTGCGGTCAGGTTGGTCACCGCCGTGCCGCTGACGGTGACGCCGCCGGCGGCCGCGTAGATGGCGTTGACGCCGTTGGCGAAGTTGACCTCGTTCAGCGGGGGCACCGCCAGGCCGCTGGTCGCCGTCACGCCGACGCCGCCGACGTACACGGTGGCGGGGCCGGTGTTGTGGATGACGACGTGCGGCCGGCCGACGCTGGCGGGAGTGTAGACCTGGACGGCTGCCGCTCCCACGGGCGTGTAGATGGAACGGCTCGCCACGTCACACCACCGACGGGTTGGACGCCAGCGCGGCCAGGATCGTCGCGCTGCCGCCGTTGGCGACGGCCGCGTACAGGTTCTGCACCCGGCCCTGGACGGTGAGCTGCTCGCCGGCGTTGAGCAGGACGCCGGCGGTCGGGGCGGTCATGCCCGAGTTGGTGCCGACGTAGGCGACGCTCGGCCCCTGGTTGAGGACGGTGTACGCCTGGTTGGCGACCGTGGAGCTGATGAAGTTCCAGGTGTAGGTGCCGCCGGCGTGGCTGACGGCCGAGCCGGAGGTCGCGAACACCTGGGTGCCGCCGGACGTGGTGATGGTGGTGTTCTGAAGCTGGGGGTAGTCCCCCTCGAAGATGGCCACTTCGGTCCTTTCGCGGACGAGGGTCGACGGGGCGCGGCGGCTCGGTGAGCCGCCGCGCGGCCGATCACGTGTAGGGGGTGGTGTTGGTCTTCTGCAGGCCGGCGAGGTGTGCCGAGTACTGCGGCGCGTGCGCCACCATGGCCCCGTACAGGAAGATGCTGTAGCGGAAGGTGGCGTCGATCACCGGCCACGCGATGGACACGTAGTCCTGGACCGTGGTCATCTCCCACGCGTTGGCGACGTTCGTCCACGTCTGGGGGAGCTGGTAGGTCATCAGGTCGGCGTTGCCCTGCTTGTACCAGGGGTGCACGACCATCTTCATGATCGACCGGGTGAACGGGTTGCGGAACTCGTCGACGGCGGCGCCGGTCTGGATGCCGCCGGTCTCCGACTGTTGGATGAACAGCCGGTAGTTGGTGGCGGAGCCCTGGGCGATGACGTCGTCGGACAGGTTCGCGATGTCGGTCGCGGAGCTGAGCAGCTCCGCCGGGTCGGCCTTGAACGCGCCCGGGTTGTTGGACGAGCTGTCCCACAGCGCCTTCAGCGTGGTGTTGATGACGTTGTAATTCAGCGTGGTGCCGACCGCGTTGTTGACGTAGCCGCCCTGCCAGCCGGACGGGTAGATGCCGGCGGTGGCCGACACGCCCGCCAGGGTCGGGATGACTCCCTCCATGCGGGTGCCCTTGCCGGTGCCGGTGTCGGCGGCCGGCACGGCGCCGGTCGTCGCGGCGGTGCCCTGCAAGGTGAAGCGGGTGCCGCCGACCTGCGCCTGCTGCAGGAAGTAGCCGGCGCTGGCGTTGTTGGTGTAGATGTTGGTGAACAGGGCGCCCGCGACGGTCGGGATGGTGACGTCTACGACCTGGCCGGCGCCGACGGTGACGCTGTTGCTGGCGACGGACGGGGCGGTCTCACCCCAGTAGTTGCCGGCGGTGACCTCGACGGTCAGGGTGCCCGTGGTGAACGCGGTCTCGTTGGAGCCGGCGGTGCGCAGGGTCAGGGTCGGCGCGGCCGGGACGGCCAGGTTGACCGACGTGCCGGCGATCATCTGGTACTCCTCGCCGAGCATCATCTCCTGCAGGAGGATGAGGTTGGCGAGCGCGGAGACGTCCTCGAAGCCCTGGCCGCTGAACTGGGCGAGCCAGGACAGCTGCTCGGTGATGCCGAAGAACCGGTAGGGCACGTTGAGCGTGACCTCGGTCTGGCTACCCGAGGGCGGCAGGTTCAGCGGCCAGGAGCTGAACGAGCCACCGGAGGTGACGAGCTCGTCAATGGAGATGTCGAGCACGCCCTGCCCGCCGGTCTGCGAGCCGCTGATGCCGGTGAACACGCGCTCGATCCGGCTGAGGCCCTGGCCCGCCGGGCGCGGGAACTTGTTGCGGTACAGGGTGTAGACCGGGTAGATCAGCCGCGACGGGGCGAGCAGGTCGAACGGCACGAGGCCGTAGATCGAGCCGATGCCCAGGTTGCCGGCGGTGAACGACTTGTCGGCGCCGGGGATGCCCTGCAGGAGCTGGCCGATCTGCTCGCCGATGGACGGCTGGGTCAGGGCGGTCTTCAGGTTGCCGAACTGGTTGAGGAAGCCCTGGTTCATGGACTTCACGACCGACTGGCGGTTCGTGTAGCCCTGCATGGTGGCGGTGCGCAGGTCCAGGGCGGCCTGGTGGGCGCGGTAGGTGATGTCGGCCTGGTCCTCCAGCGGCTTGTTGGAGCCGATGGTGGCGAGGCCGGCGCCCTTCACCAGGTTGGGCAGCTGGGCCTTGATGGCGTCGCCGGTGGTGTTGCAGCGGGACACGGACTCCTGCAGGCCCGCCTTGAGCTCGCTCATGTCGGCGGGGGTCTGGGTGTCGGCGCCCTCGAGGAGTGCAGCCACGGTGGTTCCTTCCGAAAGCAGCGGGTTGGTGCCTTACTTGGTGAAGCCGGTCATCTTCTTGAGCTCCCGCCACGCAACTTCCCGCTGCATCGGGTCGGGGTTGTTCCGCCACTGCTCGTGCAGGGCCTGGAACACGGACTCCTGAGCGCGCTCCACGCGACTCACGGACGGCAGCACCTCCGGTGCGGCCGCGCTCTTGGTCAGCTGGTCGAAGGCGACGCCGCGGTAGGGACCCGCCGGGTCCGGCTGCGCGGCGAGCTCCTCGACCTGCTTGCGCATCTTCTTGATGGTCTTCTTGAGGTCGGTGACCTCGGTGAGGTGGGCGGCGGTCGCGTCGGCGACCGCCTTGTTGATGAGGCTCTGCACGACGTCCACGTCGAGCGTCGCCGCCTTCACGACCTCGGCCGAGGTCTCCTTGCCGTAGGTCGTCTCGAGCGTCTCGGTGACGGTCGGCGGCTCGACGGTCTTGGCCTTCTTGGCCTTCTTCGCGGCCTTGGCCGCGCCGGGGCCGTGCGGGGCTGGCATGCCGACGCCGGTGGGCACCGGGCGGGAGCCGGGCAGGCCGCCGTTGCCGTACGGGCTGCCGTCGGGCGCGGCCGGGCACAGGTCGGGGAAGGTCTGCGCGATGTGGTCGTGCATGGCCAGCATGGCCTGCCGGGCGTTGTCGCGCATGGCGTTGGTGTAGTAGGTCCGGGTGGGGACGCCGGTGACGGACGGGGCGCTGACCGGCCGCATCGGCTCGCCGGAGCTGGACGGGGCCTCCGCCGCGTGGCCGCCGGTGAGGTAGCCGCGGCCGTACTGGCTCGCGCTGATGGACCCGAACGGGTCGGGCGCGGTGTTGGGACCCGCGTGGCCCGGGGAGGCCGCCTCGTGGCCGGCGGTGATGACCGGCCGGTTGTAGGAGCGGCCGTTGATCGAGCCGGGGGTCGGGAACGTGCCCGGGCCGGGGTTCGCGTCCCGGAACTCCTTGTAGAGGTCCGACCGCGCCTCGAGCAGGTAGCGCGGGTCGGTGCCCTTCAGGAGGGTCACGTGCTGCCACAGCTCGTTGGCCTTGCGGGCCTGGTCGAGCGGGGCGGACGCGGCGAGCTCGAAGGCCTTGCGCTGCCAGTGGTTCGGGTCGAGGCTGGACAGGTCGTAGCGCGGGTAGCTCTTCGCGACGTCGTCCGGGTGGAAGCACGGGCAGGTCAGGTCGTGGAGCGTGCCGTAGTCCACGGGCACGTTCAGCATCTTGAGCCGCATCGCGGCGGACCCCTCGGGGTCATCCGGGAAGATGAGGTCGGCGGCCTTCACGGACGAGTCCGGGACGGTGGGAACCTTGGCGTCGCGCTCGAACGCCTCGATCACGGGGCCGTCGGGCTCGCGGTGCTCCGGCACCGGGTCGGCGTCCTCGGTCTCCTCGACGCCGTCGGTGGGCGTGGGCTTCTTGACCACGTCGGCCTTGGCCGCGGCCTTGCGCGCCTTCCTCGCGGCCTTGGCCGCGGCCTCCTGGAGGTCGGCCTCGCTCACGCTGGAGCCCTGAACCTGAACCTCGACGGTCTTGACCTTGGAATCCGCCTCCGGCAGGTAGCCGGGGTGGGCCTTGCCGCAGCTGGGGCAGTACTTCTCACCCTTGTCGAGCTGGTAGCCGCAGCCGAGGCACGTGAAGTCGTGGTTCTTCTTGATTGCGAGCGCGCCCTTGAGCTTGCCGCCGCACTCGGGGCAGAAGTTGTGCTCGGCGTGCAGGTTCGCCCCGCAGCCGGGGCACATGACCTTGTCCTTCTTCTCGACGGTGACGACCTTCTCGATGGTCGGCTCGGCGGCCTTCATGCCGTCGTCGCACTTGTCGTCCTCGTCGCCGTCCGCGTCGGCCTTGTCGGTCGCGCCGCTCGAGCCGCCGCCGGCCGTGCCGCCACCAGCGGCCCCACCGCCGGCGCTGCCGCCGCTCTCGCCGCTGCCGCCGCCGGTGGAGCCGGCCTTGACCTCGTCCGGCTCCTCGGTCTTCGCCTCGGCGTCGCTCTCGGTCTCGACGTCGACCGTCTTCTCCTCGGCGTCCTCAACCACCTCGACGTCGACGACCTTCTCGCTGTCGCCCATGCCCAGCTCCTTCTTCCAGCTCTCGGGGAGCCGGGCCACGAAGGCGGCACCCTTGCGCCGTGCGATGCGGATGATGCTGCTCTTCAGCCCCTCCGGGGACTTGTTGTCGGCCCCGGCCCGTCCGATCGACAGCGCGGCGTCGTGAACATCCTGTGGCGTGACGATGGGGAAGGAGCGATCGTTGCCGGCGAAGTCCTCGGCGGGGATCTTGTCGCGGTCGGTGCCGCCGCCGACGTTGGGGTCCACCTTGCGCTTGGCGACCCCCTCGTGGCCGGTGAGCGCCTTGGCCACGTCGGCCGGCGTGACCCGGTCGGCGGCGAGGGCGGCGCCGGCTGCCTTCACGATCTCTCCCGCGAGCGCGTCGTCGAGGATCAGCTGGCCCACGTCCTCGGGCTGACCCGAATCGCCGGCGGCCTTGACGAGCTGGAACTTCGAGTTGAAGTTGCTGCCGCGGTCGACCAGCGAGATCTCGCTGATCTTGGTGAGGCCGTCACGGCGACCGCGGATGATGCCGTTCATGGCCTTGCCGGTCGGGTCCGGCACGATGTCCGGGTGGGTGATGCCAACCGAGTAGCAGGTGAGGACGCCCTTGCGGACGAGCTCCTTCGCCACGGGCTCCACGACGAGGGACTTGACCCAGTGGCCGTCGGGCGTGGCCTCCACCTCGAGGCCCTTGCCGGCGGGATCGCGGCGGGCCTGGTGCTGCACCCGCAGGTTGCCGCCGGTGTCGAGCCACTCGTGGATGGCCTTGGCTGACCAGTCCTGGTCGACGATCTGGAGGTCGGAGTCGACGGTGCCGTCGGTGGCCTTGCCGTAGACGATGAGGTCGCCGTCGCTCGTCTCCTCGGTCTTCTCGATGGGGAACGAGAAGTAGGTCAGCTCGCCGTCGGGGGTGAGGGTCGCGGCCACACGGGCTTCCTTTCGTCGGTCAGTCGGTCGTCTTGTTGAGGTGATCGTCGCCGTGATTCAGCTGGAACGAGTGAGCCTCGTCCCACGGCCCGACCACGGTCGGGACCCGACCGACGTACGCGGTCAGCGGCTTGCCCAGGCGCTGGGCGGCCAGGGCGCGGTGGTGGCCGTCGACGACCTTGAGCTTGGGGTCACCGGGGGTGTCGACGAGGATGGCGGGGTGGGTCGGCTCGCCGGCGCGCAGCTTGGCCTCGAAGCGGTCCACGGCGGCGTCCTCGTGGTGCGCGGCCCACCGCGGCTCGTTGCTGAAGTCGATGAGGCTGGTGGGGACGTTGAGGGGCCCCACCCAGGTCGCGTCGTCGACCCACGCGTAGCCCTCGTCGCTGAAGTTTTGGCTCATCAGGGCCGCGACCTCGTCGGCGGTCGCGGCGCGCGTTCCCTCGCTCGCCGGCCGGCTCAGGGCGTTGAGCACGAGCTGCAGGTCAGCCCGGAGCTCGGCGCGAACCGACGGGTTGTCGACGAGGTGCGTCGGGTCCCACCACGCGAGCGCCTCCACCTGGTCCCCGTCGGGGTCATCCGGGTTGGTGACGCGGTCGCGGCCGTCGAAGATCGGCACGTCGGTCTCGTGGTCGACCTCGTAGACGAAGCCTAGCCACCGGCCGCTCTCCGTGCCCCAGCCGGGCACGAAGCGGCCGACCGGAAGGACGCACCCGGTCTCCTCCTGCCACTCGCGGATGGCGGCGCTGCGGGGCTGCTCACCGGGCTCGAGGCAGCCACCGGGGAACTCCCAGGAGCCGGCCGCGGGATCGTCGTCGGTCAGGCCGCGCTGCAGCATGAGCACGCGGCCGGTGTCAGCGGCGCGGACCGCGAGGCCGGCGGCGACGCAGGCTCCCTTGGTCGCGGTGCGGCCCTCCCACCGGTCGCACACGTCGATCAAGTCGATCGAGCCCGACACGAGGTCGCACGAGTGCGTGTCGAGGTGGAACATCACGCAGGTGCCGCAGGATCGAGCGCGGCTCGCCGCTGGCCGGTAGTGAACCGACTCCTTGGACACCTTGACGCGCTTGCCGAGGTCGCCGACGTTGGGCGCGCGGCCGCGGTCGTTCGCGTCGCCCGGCGGCTCGCCTACCGACGACCGACCCGTGCCAACGCCACCTTGTGGCCAGCCACCGGTGCCTGAACTTGGATAGCGTGGAGGCTGAACGTCGACGTCCGTTTGGTGACCATGGGTGAGGGGTACCCGGTCATCGTGACCACCGGAGGGGTGATGCGCTTGAGAGTGATCTGACCCGTCGTAGAAGCCACCCATGTAGCCGTTGGGCGGCTGCGACGGAACCCACCGCGGGGGCTCACCCCCAGCCGTGCTCGACGGCACCCCGCCGGGAACCTCCGTCCCATCACCGAGGTGCCTGACGGGTGACCGGCCGCCACCGCCGGCCGCGGCCTGAGGAACGCGTGAGTCGATCCACGACTCCTGGCCGTTGAGACTGATCACTCGTCGCGTGGCCTTGACGACCCGGATCGCGTCATCGACCTCGAGACCCTCCGCCATGTGCTGGCTGATGCGAGCCAGCGCGTCGGGGTTGACGTTGCGTGGAACCCAGGAACTGACCTGTCGACCCTTCTTCACGTGCCGACTCAGGGCCTCGAGCTCGCTGCTCGCGGCCTTCTCCAGGGCCGCCGCGTCTGCCACCTTGGCGGGCGCGGCGGTCGGCTTCTTGCCGGTCGCGGAGCGGGATGGCGCGTTGCCCGCGCCGGTGGCCGCCGCGTGCCCGGGTGTCTCGACGTGCGGGCTCGGCGTCGGCTGCGTGGGAACGCTGCCCTGGCCGGTGTTCTGGATCTCACCGGTGCCGGCCGCGGTGACCGGCAGCTTGGGCTGGACGCCGGGGAGCGCGAGCTGGCCGGGAGGCGTGGGAGCCGGGCTGCCGGGCGTGGCTCCCGGAACGGTCCCGGGAACGGCGGCGGTCGCCATGCCGAACGGCACGGGGCCGTTCTTGCTGAGGAAGACCGGGCCGCTGGTCTCCGGCAGGCCCCAAGGCTGCAGGTTGAGCTCGTCCCGGGCCTCGTCGACGCTGCGCAGGCCGTTCTCAACCTGCTTGATGAGCAGGTCGGTGAGGAGGGACTGGTCCTCCTCCGCCTCGAGGCCCTCGAAGACGAACTGCATGTCGTCCTGGCCGCAGACGTATTCGAGGATGTTGTTGATGATGTCCGCGATGAACATCAGGGTCGGCTTGGTGGCCTTGCGCTCGCCCACGTTCTCGGCCATCTTGGCCATCTGATGCGACGCGCCTGGCGACATGGAGGTGCTGACCTTGGGTGCGATGCCCAGCTCCATGGGCATGATGTCGAACGCCATGCAGACCTGCGTCATGACGATCTCGTCGAACGCGTCGGCGAGCTGCACGCCGCGCTGCGGCTCGACCTTCGTGCCCGGCGGCAGCACGATGATCTTGTGGTGCCAGGCGGGGTCGCCGGCGAACGCGTTGAGGGCGTCCTGCAGCTCGCGGATCTGGTTGGGGGTCATGTTCTCGTCGCCGGGCGACATGTAGACGGCCGGGACGGTGCCCTCGCGGAAGTAGTCGAGCTGGTAGCCCTGCTTCTGCAGGCCGGACAGCACGGGGATCATGGCGCGCTCGATGGGCGGGAAGCCGTACGGCGTCCACCGCCGGGGCACCATGGGCACGTACAGCAGCTGGTCGCCACGGAACTGCGCGACCTGGCTGCCTCGGAGGCCGCCGTCCTGGATGTCCATGTCCGTCAGCATCTTGATGAAGTCGCTGCGGGGGACGCCGTAGAGGTACTGCTGGTAGGCCGGGGCCGGCGGGGCCGGGAAGCCACCCTGCATGTCGTAGAGCGGTCGGATGGTGGGGCCGCTGATCAGGTTCAGGCTGTCGAGGTCGCTGCCGAGCAGGCCCTTTCCCATGCCGCGGCCGCGCTTCGGTCGCAGGAAGAGCGAGAGCGCGTCGAAGACGAACACCTCCTCGAGGAAGGCGTCGATGAACGTGCTCCAGCTGTAGTAGTCCGGGTCGGGGCGCTTGAAGAACTTCTTGGCCTTGGCGCGGCGCTCACCGAAGTCCTTGAACCAGGCCTTGTCGCCGCGGTTGGCCTTGGCTGCCTCCTGCGTGGGCATGATGTCCCACTCGAGGCCCCGGATCTCCGACTTGCGGAGCTGGATGCAGGCGCGGGCCACGGAGTACAGGTCGGCGAGGGTGCGCAGCGTGCTGAAGCTGGCGAGCTTGAGGCCCTCCGAGCCGGGCGTGCCGACCGGGAGGTTCCAGCCGACGCGGTACTCCTCGCGGCGTGGGTCGGCCCGACCGCTCGCGGGGTCGGGCTCATCGACGGGAACCGGCAGGATCGGGCTGAACGGCCCGAACGCGCCCTGCGTGAAGGTCGCCGGTGGCCGCGGCAGGAAGCCGGCGTAGGCGTTGGCGTAGCCGTGCTGCTCCGCGTAGCTGACCACCGCCGGCGACAGGGAGCCGGTGGAGATCCCCGATCCCTGAGGCGCGGGCGTGGGCCGCGCGCCGCCGGGTGAGTAGCGCGCCGCGCGCAGGATGGATCTAGTCGACGCCACCGGCAACCCCCGCCTCGTTCTCCGCCCAGAGCTCTCGCTGCAGCCGCCGCGCGGCCACCTTCACCTCGTTCTTGAGCGCCTTGGCGCTCGCGTACCCCAGGGCCGCCGCGATCTCCGCCCACGTGGCGCCGCGCTCCTGCGCGTCGTTGATCAGACGCAGCTTGAGCATCAGCTCCTCACGTGGGGTCAACCTCGTCCTCCTCGTCCACGTCCTCCGGGTAGACCACGCGGCTCGCGTCCCAGGACTGCCAGTAGCTGAACTCGACGACGTCCCCATCGCCGTTGAGCTTGCCGGCCGCGAGGCGGGGGCAGGCCGGGGTGCTGGCGCCGGCGTGGATGCCGGCGCAGAAGCGGCAGAGGCCGCCGTCGGCGGCGACCTGCTCGAGCTCCTCGCGGTCCTCGCGGCTCACCGGCAGGCGGGGCTGCCCGGTGAGCAGGCGCTGGGCGCTGCTGACCGCGGCGAGCGCGGCGAGGTCGAGCTGTGACTGCGGCGCGCCGCCGCCGCCCTGCGGCAGGGTCATCAGTAGGCTCCCACGAGCGGCACGAAGCCGGTGTTGGTTCCCACCGTCGTGGGGTTGAAGGACGCAGGCAGCGCGGTCTGGCCGTTGAGGTAGAACGCGCGTCGGTTGCCGGCGTTGGTGACGCCGAGGCCCATGTACGGGGCGTTGGAGTCGTTCGCGCCCAGGGCGTAGGGCACGTTGACGCCGGTGAAGCCACCGAGGATGTAGAGGATGTAGACGAACCGCCCGGTCGCCTGCGCCGGCACGGCGGTGATGCCGCCGCTGGTCCACCCCGCGACGTTCCACAGGTTGTTGTCGTTAGGGGACGCGTGAAGCTGGACGCCCGTGTCGTCGTAGATGCCGAGCTGGTTGGGCACCGTGGACGTCGAGTAGGTGCCGCCGGTGCGGATCGCCGCGACGAGGGTGGAGAGGGCGGTGTTGGCCGGCACCCAGCAGCGCGCGCCGAACACGGTGCCGCTGGCGAGGGCGGAGGAGTTCTGGAAGAGCAGGGGATCGTCGCTGGCGGTCAGCAGCCCGTAGCCGCTCAGGGGGAACGTCGCGCCGCCGGCCGCGGGTGCGGCCCACTTGATGCCGGTGGTCTGCGCCGAGTCGGCGGTGAGAACGTAGGTGTCGGTGCCGACGGCCTCGCGGGTGATGGTGCTCGCCGCGGTGGCGACCAGCAGGTCGCCCTTCGCCGTGGCCGTGGTGTCCTGGATGGCGTTGACGAGACGCGCGTCGTTGCCGGCGGCCACGGTGCCGGCCGTGGTGCCGACGTTGAGGGTCGCCGCCCCGCCGAGGCCGAGGTTGGTGCGTGAGGTGCCCGCGTTGGCGACGTCGCTCAGGTTGTTCGCGGCCTGGAGGGCGCCGGTGATCCGGGTGTCGTTGCCGGCGGCGGCGGTGCCGGCCGTCGTGCCGAGCTGATAGACCTGGTACCAGACCGCGGCGGCGGTCGCGACGCTCTCGGCGACGAAGTAGGCGGCGGTGAGGGTGTTGAGCCAGATGGAGCCGACGGTGTAGCCCTGAGTGCCGTCGTTGCCGGTTCCCGGGTTCGTGACCGCGGTGAGGTTGTTCTTCTGGCTGGTGAACTGCGTGGGTGCGGGCCACGCGCCGTTCGCCTTGGGGCCATAGAACACGGACGGGTTCGTCGTGTCGAGGTAGAAGTCGCCGTTGAAGCCGAGGGAGCTGGCGGGTGCGCCGGTGCCGGACAGCCAGCCGTTGCCCCGCGGGCCGGCGGTGCCGGCCGTGGTGATGGTGACGTTGACCACGCGCGCTCCCTTCTAGGGTTGGGCGACCGTGCGGCCGTAGAAGACGCCGGCGACGAGCGCCGTGGCGTCACTGAGGTTCTGGTCCATCCACAGGGTGTAGTTGGCCCCGTACTCGGTGAGCAGGTTGGTCGCGGTGGGGGTCAGCACGACCTGCAGGGTGGCGGTGCTGCTCGTGACCGTGATGGTGCCGTAGGTGGTGGAGGTGGTGTTGTTGACGGAGAACACCGTGGCGTTGGAGATGGTGTTGCGCACGACGAGCTCGAACACCTTGTTGGTGATGTTGGTGAGGGAGCCGTCGTCGTTGGTGACCTGGTAGCTCTGCGCCCACTGCGAGCCGATGGGTGAGACGGCCTGGAAGAAGTTGGGGAGCGGCGCGGGCTGGGTCACGCGGCCTCCTCGACCGGGGCGCTGCAGTACGGGCACTTGTCGCGGGGCTTGCCGCCGAGCGTCTTGGTGAAGGGACGGTCGCACCGCTCGCACTTGATGACGCCGTAGGCGTCGAGCCAGGAGCCGCCGATGAGGTCCTTGAGGTCGTACATGCCCCAGACGAGGGCGTCCATGCGGTCTGGGGACTCCTTGTCGCCGGGGGCCCACGTGCACATCTCGTCCTCGAGCTGCGGGAACATGCCGACGTGGTGGACGCGGTGCTGCTCGTAGAGGGCGGAGACCGGCTCGGCGCGGGTGTTCTTGCCGCGGCTGGCGCGGACGGACCGGAAGGCGACGTTGTTGTCGATGGTGCGGACGACGGTGCCGATGTAGTCGCCGCCGTTGTTGACCTCGGCGACGATGCGGTCGGCCTCGAACTCGTGGTAGGCGTCGACGGCGCGGGTCATGCACTGCTTGGGGGTGCCGCGCATGGTGTAGTCGGCGAGGACGTAGCCGTGGCCCTCACGGTCGGCGGCGCAGACGACGATGCCGGTGAGGTCGCTGGTCTCGCCCTCGGTGACGGCGGGGTCGACGCCGACGACGACGCGAACGAGGTCGAGGTCCCTGCGGGCCTCGAGGGGGAGGCGGTCGGCCTCGAGCCACTCGCGCTTCCACAGGGCGTTGTCGCGGTTCTCGAGGATCTCGGCGTCGAGCTCCTGCAGGCCGAGCTGCGTGCCGAGCATCGGGGCGATGACGTTGGCCTTGTAGCTGTCGCTGAGGTTCTCGAGGTTGTCGACGGTGCGGCCACGGGTGACGATGACGTTGTCGCGCTGCATTAGGCCGGGCGTCGCGAGGTTGGTGTCGGAGACGCGAAGCAGGGCGACGGGCCGCGGGGTGGTGGCGACGACGATGCGGCTGACGTAGTCGAGCGGCCAGTCGGCGCGGCGCGGGAGGCGGGTGGCGATGGTGAGGTTGGACCACGTGGTGTCGGCCGCGGTGCCCTTGTGGGCGTCGGCCCAGAAGCAGGACTCGTCACCCCAGGCGAAGTGGAACTGGGGGCCGCGGAGCTGCCAGGGCTTCTCCGCCGAGTAGGTGAAGAACTTGCTGCCGTTCTCGAGGTAGAGCTCTCCGAGGGAGCGGTTCCACGCGCCGGTGATCTTGCCGCCGCGGAGCTCGGTCTGCTTGAAGCAGTTGAGCAGCCCCGAGTCACCCTCGATCATGGTGTCGCGGGTGTCGCCGATGGTGCGGGCGACGAGGGCGATGCGGCAACCGGGGTAGCGCCGGGCCTTCTCGGCCATGAGCTCGGCGGCGGTGCGGGACTTGCCCCAGCCGCGGCCGGCGAGGATCAGCCAGACGAACCAGTCGCCCTCGGGCTCGAGCTGGTCGGGGCGGGCGGCCTCGCGCCAGGTTTTCTTGTGGCCGTCCCCGTTGTCGAGGTCGACCTTCTTCTGCTGCAGCTCGCGGAGGCGGCGGAGCTTGTCGAGCTTGACCTCGAGGAGGGTGTCGGCCACGGCACCCTCCTCAATTGTTTACAATTGTGTTTCACCGTGATACGATCGCGTCAGGAATCGAGGAAGGAGACGACTCGTGGACTTCGAGGCCAGTGAGGACGACTTTCAGAGCTGGACGCCGTGCGAGATGTATGGTCACGACTACTCGCTGTGCGACCTGGACGACGGCACGACGGTCTACAGCTGCAGTGAGTGCGGCGAACCCGGCGATTCAGACTAGATCAAGTTGATCTTACGGGCCTCGGCGAGCTCGCGCTCGAGCTTCGCGATCTCCGCGTCGACGCTGTCGACGCTGATGATCTCGGCCTTGGTGGGCGCGTCGAGGCCCAGGAGGCGCGCCCGCCGCTCCTTGATCTTGAGAATGCGGTCGACGATCTCCATGAGGAGGCGCTTGTCCGGAACGGGCAGGCCCTCCTCGTCGACGATGATCCGGCCCTGCTGGACGAGGCGCGGATTGGCCTGCAGCTCCCGCCAGCAGATGGCCTCGAGCTCGTCGTAGCTCTGCAGCTCGAGGGCCCGCGTCTCGTCCGTCGCGAAGCGGACGGCGCGGGCCATCGCGCGCTTGATGCCGGCGGCGGCCCGGTCCTCGCTGGGGCCGTTCTCCCGCTTGCCGCCGTGCCACAGCTCGAGGTGGATCGCGATCTGCTCGAGCGTCCACCCGAGAGCCTTGAGGCGCGCCGCCTCGGCGTCCCGGGTGCGGCCGTAGCTATCCACCGGGCCGATGGGAAGGGGCATCAGGAGGCGCTCGTTCTCGGTGCTCATCCGATCCTCCCTCTGGGTCCAGGTATGCGACGACCCCACCCCCGGGGGACAGGGGTGGGGTCGTCATCTCCTCCGGGCGGTGGAGGTCTCTAGCCGCGCCACCCGCAGACCGGCCACGGGGATCGGCCCCGGGCGGCGAACAGGCGGTTGGCGACGGCGATCTGCTGCTCGCGGCTGGCCAGGTCGGCCCGCGGCGCGTAGGCGCCGCCACCGTTCGCGAGCCACGTGCCGTAGTCGAACTGCAGGCCGCCGTAGAAGCCGTTGCCGGTGTTGATGTGCCAGTTGCCGCCGGACTCACACTGCGCGACGGCGTCCCAGTTCAGGCCGTTGCGCGAGGGCGGCGGGGCGACCGGGGTCGGCGACGCGATGCGTCCCACGGTGACGACCGGCGTCGCGACCCGAACCGAGCGGATCGGCGGGGGCGCCGGGATGGGCGTGCCGCGCGGCGGGATCACGAGCACCCAGCCGACCCCGAGGTTGTCCGGGTCGGGCAGGCCGCGCTGGTTGGCCGCGTAGATCGCGGGCCACGCGGCCGGGTCGCCCAGCTGGTCGCGGGCGATGGAGCTGAGGGTGTCGCCGTCGCGGACGGTGTAGCTGGTGGGATGCGGCGGCGCGTGGTGGACGACCTCCACGCGGTCCGGCAGCTCGACGACGGATGAGAACTGTTCCGGTTCCTGGGTTCCTGCGCTGGCGGTTGAGGCGAGGGTCGCGGTGAGCGCGGCGGTCGCGGTGAGCGCTACGGCGGCTCTGACTGCGGTCTTCCCGAGGGAAGAGGTGGACATCCGGTCTCCTAGGCCGTGGTGTCACCCACGGTCGGTCGCCGCTCTCGCGGTACCGAGCTGGGGCGCTGACCGCAGCCATCGGCAGGCTGTTGAGACAGGTCACCTCTTGGCGATAGTATACCTCGTCACAATCAGCGTTGCCATCAACCGGTGGCTGCGCGGCCTGAACCTATCAACCATTGAAGATCAAGTAAACACCTGAGGTACGAGGAATAACACTTCAGTCGGCGGCGTCGATCTGGCCGGCGACCGCCTCGTGAGCCTTGATCAGCTTCTCGGCGAGGTAGACCCGTACGTGACGCTTGCGGGAGCCGTTGACGCGCTTGCCGACCGGCCGCAGCTTGATCAGGTCGATGAGGCTGCGGACCTGGCCCTCGCTGAGGTTGGGCGGCCCGAGCAGCTCGGCCGCGTCGTACACGGACCAGTACTCCGTGGCGAGGGTGGGAACGACCGGCAGGTCACGCGAGGACCAGCCGCGGCGGGGTGAGGTGGGGTCAGTCACGAGGCGATCCCTACGTCTTGAGTGGCTGAGGCAGGCAGGCCGACGGTGCCGTCTCGCCAGGCGAGGACCCAGTCCTGGGTCACGACCGAGTAATCCATGCGGGCGACGGGGCGGCGCTCGTCACCGTCGGCGCAGGCTGGGTTGACGCACCGGACCTCGCCGCGGCTGGACCAGAACCGCAGGGTGAGGCAGCTACAATAAGGGCAGCGAGCCTCCGACTGGCCGACGTTCCGGGGCAGCCGACGGGGGACGTCCCGCTCCCCGAGGACGACCAGGGAGCGTGAGCACCAGCCACCGAGCTGGTGGGCGGGCTCGAGGAGCCACGAGTCCTGGACGGCCTCGGCGAGGTTGCCGATCGCCCGCAAGGCGAAGATCGTGTTGGCGTCGTCACCGCCGCGGGCGTGCCAGCGCATGCCGGCGAGGTCGCGAAGGTCGTTCTCGAGGTAGCGAGCGAGCGCGTGCAGCTCGAGGACGAGGTGAGCCACCGGGGCGTTCCACGGGGGCTGCGAGTGGTCGATCCGACCGGACCGACCCCGACCACCGAGCCGGCTGACCGCGGTCGCGATGATCGCGGCCAGCCGGGCGTTGAGGTCGACGGCGCTGCTGACCGCGTCGAGCAACCGATCGCGGCCCGTTGATCTTACGGGCTCCGTCATGGTGCGATAGTATCACCGCACTGACCATCGTTCGCTGATCAGAAGTTACCGTTCGATACCTGAAGGCAGGGGATCCCGACCACGTTTCGCCACAGGTCGACGACCTGGTTGCGGTCGTCGAAAGCGGCGATGACGTTGAACCTGGGCTGGATCAGAACGTAGAAGAGGTGCCGCTTCAGGTCGACATCCCTAGCGTAGCGCCACTCGTCGGTGTCGGGTCGCAGGTAGAGGCTGTGCTTCACGACCTCACGGCTCAGCCGACCGTGCAGGTGGGCCGTGATGAAGTCGGTGGTCGCGTCGTGGCAGACGACGTTGCGGCCGGACGCGAACACGAGCTCGTCGCCGACGTCGAGCAGGGCCCGCGCGACGGCGAGCACGGGCTCGTTGGGGAGGTCCTCGTGGACCCGGTCCCAGTCGTAGGGCCCGCGGCCGCCCGGGGCCCGCAGGGCCAGGGTGCCGTCGACGTCGAACAGCCAGGCTCGCCTTCTCGCCACGTGTCTGCTCCGTTTCCTAGATACGACGATGGGGCCGGGTTGACCCGGCCCCACCATCTCTCCGCGCTCACATCCAAGGTGATGAGATTACTGTACCACTGATGTATCGCCTCTACCAGCGACTCGCCCGGCGAAGCAGCCAGAGCCAGAAGCCGAGGCGGTGCCGTCGCCGGCGTCGTCGGCGCACCTCAGCCACGACCTGGCAGCGCGGGAAGCTGCAGCCACCGGCGCACCAAACGGCGCACCTCAGCTCTCCCACGGCCAGCGCCCCGCCTGGCCGGCCTCGAGGGTCAACGGCAGCCCGAACATGGCGTCGGTCAGGCCGCCAAGCTCGTGACGGTTGCTGCCCGGCGTGACCGGCATCATCGTGTTCTTGTAGCCGGCGAGGTTGAACGCGTAGATCGGCACGTTCCGCGGGGCAGCCGAGTCGACGTCACCCACCCCGTAGTTTCCCATCGTCTGACAGTCGGTCAGGATGATGACGCGGCTGTGCTCAGGCCGCAGCGTCTCGCGGACCGCCCTCGCGATCTCGGTGCCGCCGCCGGCGCTCCCCTGGTATCGCTTGAACGTTTCCACCGCCTTGAGCAGGCTCGTGCCTGGCTCGACACCGGTGACGTGGAACTGCGTGTTCGCGAAGCCCCACGCGTCGACGCCGGCCGGGTTCCGGATCTTCAGGGCGAGCCCGAAGAGCGCGGCCGCGGTCGAGTAGTCCATCTTGGAGTTTTCGGACAGCTTGCCCCAGGTCATCGACGCGGAGGTGTCGATGAGCACGAGGGTCCGGCCCGGCAGTACGGGCACGTTCGCCAGGGAGTGGTTCACGGCCTGCTCCAGGGCGTGGCCCCACCGCAGGGACGGGGCCTCGAGGTAGGCGTTGAGGAACCGGAACGGCAGCTGACGGCTCTTCCGGATCTGCTCCGGGTCGGCGAGCCGCGTCAGGAGCGGTCCGATCACCGAGTCCGGGACGCCGGCCTGGTCGAGGCCGCGCAGGTTGCGCAGCAGGGCCATGTAGCCGAGCTTGGGCAGCGCGAGCTGCCAGATCTCGGCGTCGGTGACGGCGCGGCCCTCGCTCGGCTTCTCGCCGAGCCACGACTTGAGCCACTCCCACTGGCCGACCATCGCCCCGTGGATCAGGTCGAGGGCGACCTGGTCGTCCGCGAGGGCGCGGCGCGCGAGGTCGTGCCGCTCGCTGGGGGTCAGGCGCGCCATCGCCCACCGGACCCGGACGTGGGTCAGGGACTCGGGCGGCTCCGCCCCGTCGCGGCCGTGCCGGGCGGTGATCGCCCACCGGAACAGGTCGTCCTGCCAGGTGCGCTCCGCGCCGGGGGTGCGGACGTCGGCGTGGGTCAGCTCGAGGACGTCGCCGAACCGCAGGGCCTTGCCCTCACCGTCGTAGCGCAGGAACGCGGCCTCGTCGTAGAGGCGCGTGACGGCGTCGGCGACGCCGCGCTTGACCGGCTTCGGCAGCTTGACGACGATCGTGCCGTCGGGGCGGGTGACGCCGAACCGGTGCCGCCAGTAGGCGAGGAGCTCGCCCGGCTCATCGGGGCGCTGCAGCACCGACGTGACCAGCTCGCGGTTGCCGTCACCGTGCAGGCCGGCGGTGAGCCGGGCGTGCACGGCCTCCGCGGCGAGCAGGATCGACGCGGTGCGGATGTTGCCCGGGCCGCGCAGCCACGAGAGGAAGACCCGCACCCACGGCCACGTCTCCTCGTTGACGGCGAGCTGGGCCACGAGCTCCCGCAGGCGCTGCACGTTCTCGTCCGCGGTGTCGTAGAAGCCCCTCTCACCAGCGAACCGCGAGACCGCCCGCCTGAAGAGCTCGGACTGCGCGTCGCTCTGGAAGCCGGGCGCGCCCTCGTGGGTGAGCCCGTCCGGGGTCGCGCTGAGCGTCCGCAGCGGGCCGCTCGCGGCCGCGCGCCGCGGTTGGGTCGATGCCTTGTTGAATCCTGCCACGTTCCGGGTTCCTCTCAGCTTGAACGAGAACGAGGCCCCCACCAGCCGTTAAGCTGGTGGGGGCCTCGTGGTGGACGGTCTCAACCGCCTGCCTTGTCGGTTGAGACCGAGTTGCGGGGACGGGATTTGAACCCGTGACCACTGGGTTATGAGCCCAGCGCGCTACCGAACTGCGCCACCCCGCTGCACGTGAGCTGGACCGGGACGAGACCTGAGGTGACGGGCGGCGTCTGTTTGCAACCAATTTGCGAAGTAGCCGCTCGTCCGCGCACCGTCCCGGCCGCTCACGAGATCACCACGAGACCTGGGACGACCTGGGGCGACTCTTCAAATTAGCAGTTTGATATAGCCCCTGGTCTTTGCACCGTGGCGAAGCCTGTGTGTAGTTGTGGGTCGACGCGAGACCAGGTGGCTGGCGGCGTGATCCTCGAAATGCTGCCGATTACACCACGTCCCCGAGGGGACGGCGGGATTCGAACCCGCACCTCAACCTAATCAGGGTTGTGTGAAGTAGTCGCTGGCCGTCGCACCGCGTCGATGAAGTTGTGGGAACCGACTGACCTGGGTTGCCCCGGCCCATAGGCTATGACCGCCGCGTCTGGTCTCACGCTCGGTTCTAGACGTGAGCCACGTTGCATCACCTCGAGACCTGAGCGTCGGTCGGGGTAGCCGCTTGGCCGCTGCGGCGAACGACCGGGGTTGAGACCGGTCGATGGGATTCGAACCCATGATTCTTGTGGAAGTACCCGCTCGACTTCGCACCGAGGTGCCTTGCGTGGCTGCCGATGGACTTGAACCACCGACCCCCGCCTTATCAGGGCGGTGCTCTAACCTGTCTGAGCTAGACAGCCGTACGGTGAGATCCTACCACCGGGAGGGAGTCGAACCCGCTAGGTTGGTCGCGACACCAACCCGTCGTCCGGACGCGGAGTTGAACCGAGCCGGATCTCACCTGAGCGACCTCGCGTAGTCGCCTGCGCCGGAGACGGGGATCGAACCCGCGACCTCTCCCTCGACAGGGGAGCGCTCTTCCATTGAGCTACTCTGGCTTACGTGGTCCTCTGGCCGCTGAGGTACACCCCCTCGAAGTGGAGGTGAGGGGACTCGAACCCCCGACTTCCCACCGTGACTGCCGCTGGACTCGAACCAGCTACCTTCCGAGTTTCAACCGGACGCTCTCCCAGCTTGAGCTAGGCAGCCAAGCACACGGTGAACCATCGCCGATCCATCAGCATCGAACGCGATGTTCGATGCTTTTACCACGGACCAGGGACTCGAGTACTGCCCGTGGTGGGCTGACACCCGTGCGTGCCTTCCCTTGTACCCCACGCCGGGATCGAACCGGCGCCTTCCGCTTGAGGGGCGGAGGTGACTACCACTACACCAGTGGGGCGTGAAACCTCACCGAGACCATTGAGCCTGCCCTCGGTTTTCTTTCTGACTCTTGCTCTGCCAAGTTGAGCTACCCCACGACCGAGGTCGAGGGGACGGGACTTGAACCCGCAACCCAGAGTTCCGCTTGAAGTATCCGAGTGCGTTCGCACCGGTGAGGCTTCGTTGATCGCCGGTTGACGCCTGGTGGCCGGTCGTTCTGACTGCCGGGCTGAACCGGTGATGGTGAAACCGTATCAGACAGCAACGAGCGTTGTCCAGGGTAAATCTCAACAACTTTGCTGTTTACATTCACCGCCCGTGCTGGTAGGGTCGTACCAGGCAGGAACGAGCGAGGGAGTCAGATGGGCAGGGACAAGCCGGCCTTCAAGAAGGCCGACGCGGTCACGAGCGCCAAGGACCGCACGCGGAACGGCGTCATCGTGGAGGTCCTCGGGGCCAACGAGAGGGGCGTGTTCCGCTACAAGGTGGTCTGGCCCGCCGACAGGATGCGCGAGACCGAGGAGCTGGAGACCGACCTGGTGCCGCTCAAGGGAGGCAGCGGCGGTCGTCGCCACGTCACCAACGTCTTCAAGGGCACCGTCCACGGCAAGCTGACCCAGTCGGGTGACGGTACCTTCCTCTTCGACGAGTAGCCCCCGAGCCAGGAACGAGGAACTGAGATGAGCGAGCAGATCAGACGCGGCACCCGCGTCAAGGTCAACGAGAGCAACCGCCTCGAGTCGATGCACGGCAAGCGAGGCACCGTCGTCGCGACCCTGCCCGACGCGACCTACATGGTCTACCTCGACGAGCTCGAGGAGGTCGTCGGCTTCTTCCGGAGCGAGATCGACGTTCGCATCGAGCCGGTCGTCAAGCGGATCCGGACGCGCGACGAGCTGCTGACCCTGAAGGCCGAGCTGGGTGTTGGGAGCGACTGGCACGAGCCGGACAACGAGGGCGTCACGGCGAGCGTCCACGGCGTCAGCTTCGACAACGCCGGCTTCTGGTACCGCGACAACAGCGCCGGCAAGACCTACGAGGAGCTGCACGTCGTGCTCCGCAAGGACGGGGACGAGGTCGCCGTCGTCAACCTCGCGACCCTGTTCGCGTTCGCGACCGGCTACGAGGGGGAGGGGTGAGGCGCGGGGTCGCGGTCCTGGACTGCGGGCGGAAGGCCGTGACGGTCACGTCCGCCGGCGGGATCTACGAGGGCACGTGGTCCGGGGCCTTCTCCCGGGCCAAGGCGCTGGACCTGCTCGTGAGCGCCGGTTGGCGCGAGGCGCCGGGCGAGGACTGGACCGTCTCGCCGGCGGACAACGGCTTCAAGCTCGTGGTCATCCACGACCCGGTGTCCACCGCCGTTCGACGCCGGCGCTGACGCGGAGGGGGCGGTTGAGGTGTTGGCCTCAGCCGCCCCCTCCAGCGCGTCGAGAAGCAGGACGATGATCATCACCGTGAAGGCGAGCAGCATCACCAGCGTCCACACCAGGTAACCCACGCCGCTCCGCTCGTTCCAGTTTCCGCGTTAAGGCTAGGGTACCAGGTCAGCGATGGCAGAGCGGCAGCAGGTTGACGCTGAGCTCGGTGAAGAGGCGGCGACCGAGCTCGCCGTCATCGAGCTCCTCGAGCTGGTCCCACGTCTCGTGGCCGAGCCCTCGGGCGATCGCGTAGGTCGCCGCGGCGTGGGCGCGCTCGGCGGCGTGCCGCCACTCGAGGTGTGAGCGGCTCTCGTCGAAGGCGGCGTCCCACCGGTTCTCGTCGCCGTCGAACGTGAACTCGACCTCGTGGCGCTCGTCGATCACCCGAACCGAGCTGTAGCCGTAGCCGCTCAGGGCCCTCTCGTGGTCGGTGGGAACCTCGGTGAACCGGTAGGGCAGCTGTCGCGGATCTGACGTGGTGGCGCAGACGACGACGAAGGCGACCTCGTTGGATCCGTCCTCCTCAGCCTGGATCGCGACGCAGAGGTAGGGCCAGCCGTGAAGGCGATCGAGCTGCTTGGTCGGCACGACGGCCTCCACGAGCACGTCGTCGGCCTCGTTGAGGGTGAGCCTCGCGGCGCCGACGAGCTGGTCGCGCACGTTTCGGAGCGTGACCCGGCCGTCGGCGGGGAGAGCGACGCCGTTGGCGAGGCGGTCGGTTCGGCGCACGTGCTCGCCGCGGATGGCGACGCCGCGCAGGGTCAGATAGGTATCGGTCACGTCACACCAGCTTCAAGACGATGTCGGCATCGGGGTCGCAGTGGTACGAGGCACAGATCCGGTGGTAGCCGGTGACGATGATCGGCAGCCGGCGGACGTTGCCGCGGAGGCAGAGCACGGGCGAGAGCTTGTGGCCGCCCGAAATGCGGACGAGCTCGGCGGTGACGTGGGGATCCTCGCGGGGAAGCAGTGGAAGGTCAGCTGCCCTGAGCAGGTCGAGGGGGTGACGCCGGTGCGTGTCAACCTGGGTGCGGAGGTTCTCGACGATGACCGCGGCGACGTCGTCATCCATCAGCAGGCTGAGGTACATGAACGCCGCGGTGAGCTCCGTCTCGGGAACCTCGGCTCGCCACCGGGCACGGCGCGCGGTGAGGGGGTCGGGTCGTCGCCTGGCTCCCTTGCTCCCTCGGTCAGCCACGCTTGCGGACTCCCAGCTCGACGAGGTAGATGATGGCCTGTCGCTCGGTCCAGCCGCCCTTCACGAGGGACGTGAGGATCTCGTGCATGGCGATCGCGTCCTGCACGAGCTTGGACGCGACCTCACCGTCGAACTCGCCCAGGTCGGGGGTCGGGTCGTCACTCACCGGGCACCTCGCCCGTGTGTCGGCGGCGTCCCTTGCCACGGTTGGGGTAGGCCGCGAGCACGTCGGGGTTGAACAGGTCGGCCGCGGTGACGTTGAGCAGCTCGCAGGCCCGCACGACGAGGGACTCCGCCGGCAGACAGCCACCGTAGGCCCAGGCGATGTAGTTGCCCTGGTTGAAGTTGTCGACCGGGAGGTCGAGGGCGTTCGCCTCCTCCGTGAACCGGCGAGCGGTGTAGCCGCGCTCGCGAACGAGATCGCGGATGGGCTGCCAGCCCCACTTGGTGCGGTTGGGGTTGGGGGTGCGGTGGCCGCCGCGTCGGGGCGTGAGCTCGGTCTCCACCCAGGCAGCGAACCGGGCGCGCTCAGGGTCACCGTCCAGGTCGGCGAGGCGGCGGACGCCGGCGGCGGTCACGGCGTCGACCTGGGTGAGCTGGAACCGCTCGTAGGTGTCGACCAGGTCTCGCTCCTCGGGGCTGAGGGTGGTGAGCTCGTCGGGGTGGATCCCGAGGGCGAGGCAGGCGTCCTCGGCGTAGACGAGGACCCGTTCGCTGGGGGTGCCGGGCTCGAGCACGAGGTGCCGCACCGCCATGAAGCTGAGAGGGTAGTTGAGCACCCGTCGAGTGGGCGCGGGTAAGGCCTTGACGTCATCCATGTTGAAGACTCTACCAGCGGTACGATGTTGATGACAACCGAGAACGTTCAGCATTGCTGTTTACATCTTAGCCGCGTGGTGATACGGTATCTCCAGGAACGAGGAACCGAGGAGAGGAGCTCCCGATGTCGAAGAGGTCGGAGCGCAAGCGGCTGCTGAGGGTTCGCCGCGAGCTCGCGGCGGCGACCCGCCACCTGAACCGGATCCACCGCCTGACCGACAGCGGCGAGCCGCAGCCGGCGCGGGTCTGGCTCGAGCGGGTCGGCCTGGACGAGGACCTCGCGAGGCGCTTCGCGCCCGTGTTCTCCCGCGGCGTCAAGACGAGCGTGACCGGCGAGACCGAGATCAAGATCCACGCTCACTCGCGGCTCGGCTACAAGAAGGTGCCGGTGAAGAGGTACCGGCGCGACGAGTTCTTCGCGCAGCTCCCCGTCGCCGTCTCCCGGATCAAGGACCCGACCGCGAAGCGTGAGTTCGCCCGCGTCGCGGCGATCTACTAGATATAAGGAGCGACGAGCCGTGAGGATCTTCCACGTCGACCGCAGGCTCAGCCGGAGCGACTACGGTTGGACCCGGGGCGCGATCGTCATCGCCCTGAACGAGACCGCGGCCAGGCACCTGGTCGACGGCCTCTCGATGTCCAAGCAGTTCAACGACCCGACGGACCTGTGGCTGTCCCCGGAGCACTCCACCGCGCGTGAGCTGGGGGTCGCCCACGGCACCGAGGAGGAGATCGTGCTGACCGACGAGGAAGAGGGGTAGAGCCGTGCCGTGGTGCGGACGGTGCCAGCGGGTCATCCAAAACGGGTGCTGCTGTGGGTGTGGCTGCCGGCTCGCGAGCCCGGACTGGTTCGCGAGCCTCGACGCAGGTACTGTAACAGTTGATGAACTGAGCGAGGGGAGCGAGGGTGGGAAGCGACGCGCACGGTGACCTCGTGTACGGGGTGCCGCTCGGCGGCAGCGACGAGGGTTGGCTCCTGACGGGGCCCAAGGATAAGTGGGGTGACGTCAGCCTCGAGCCGGAGCACCTCCCGTGGCTGACGCCGGAGCAGGCCGAAGGCTGGGACCACTTCAGCTACAGCGAGGTGCTCGAGCTCGGGCTCAGGCACCTCGACACGGTGATGTTCAGCCTCACCGATCAGCCGCTCAGCGCCGGCCTCGAGGTGCACCAGCACGGCTACGAGCTCAGGTCGTTCGCGCTCGCGCTCAAGAAGCCGCAGTTCGGGGCCTCGTGGGGTGACGCGACCGACGTCGACTGGCTCGCGCTGAGCGAGGTGGCCGGTGACACGCGGATCACGGTTCAGTTCCGCCGAGTTCTTCAGGAGCTCAACCTCGAGCCCGTGAACCCTCAGCCACGGTGGTTCCTGACCGCCCACTACTTCTAGGGGTCAACGTGCAGACCTTCCTGCCCGACCCCGACTTCGCGACGTCCGCCGGCGTCCTCGACCGGCAGCGCCTCGGCAAGCAGCGCGTCGAGACGCTGCAGATCATGACGGCCCTGCTGACCGGCACGGGCTGGGTCAACCACCCCGCCACCAAGATGTGGCGCGGCCACGAGGTGAAGCTGCTCCACTACCAGGCGGCGATCTGCGACGAGTGGGAGAACCGCGGCTACCAGGACACGTGCTGGGTCAAGACGCTCAGCCTGGCTTTCAAGCACGGCATCAAGCCCCTGCAGGTGACCGTCGACCCGTCGTGGCTCGGCGACGAGGCGTTCCACCTCAGCCACCGCTCCAACCTGTTTCGCAAGAACCCAGCACATTACGGCGCGTTCTGGCCGGACGTCCCGGCCGACCTGCCGTACGTGTGGCCCGTGAGAGAGGACTGAGGTGCCTGGTCACCGACACCACGCCGTCCGCTACGGCGAGCTTCCCGAGTGGAACCGCCTCGCCAGCCGGGTGAAGACCGGCTACGAGATCCAGGTGGAGCCGCCCGACGGCGAGTGGCGTCGGGTCAGACGCAAGCAGCGTGACAGCGAGAACGGGGTCGTCCTCTTCACGTTCGAGGACGGCACCCAGCTCCGCGTCGCGGTCACGACCAAGATCAAGGCGCGGCGCACGCCGCTCCCCACCGAGGAAGGAACCGAGGAACAGTGAAGCTGACTCACCGGCAGAAGCTGCTGGGCACCCTGGCGGCCGTGGGCCTGCTGCCCATCGCCCTGATGGGTGACGCCTGCTCCAACAACTCCCAGAGCCAGGCCCAGCAGATCACCGAGCAGTACTCGCAGCACTCGCAGAGCGCGGTGCCTTACCCGCTGACGCAGATGGACGCCGGCGGCTGGACGGAGCGCACCCTCCTGAAGGAGCACCTGCTCCGCCAGAACGACCCCAACGCGATCCACTACGTCTACTGGATCGTCCCGATGACCGGCGCCCTGGTCGCGCAGTGGACCGTCAAGGGCATGGTCTTCTCGCCGAACAGCCAGCTGACCAACACGCAGTCCATCACGTGGTCGAGCAACGGCGGCAGCGGCGTCGTCGACGCGCCCGGCGACAACGGCACGTGGGGCCCCGAGCCGTTCTGCTACGACTTCTTCACCACGTCGGGCAACGAGATCCGGCTGCCCTGCAACGGCCTGTCGGCCGTCGAGTCCGACACGCCGATGACCTTCTCTACCCAGCCCGTGATCACCTACGACGCGAGCCAGAAGTCGCCGCTCGACAAGGGCGGCCTGTCCAAGATCGGAGGCAAGTGATGGACGACTTCGCGGACCGGCACCCCGTCGCCTACATCCTGACGGTGATCTTCTCCGTCATCCTCGTCCTGTTCGTGATCGCCGCGTTCATCATGGGGCTGAGGACCAACTTCAGCTATTGGTGGGGCCAGCAGCAGGCGACCCAGGACAAGAACTCCGCGGGGAACTTCGAGGCCGCCCAGCGGCAGTTCCTGCAGGACAAGAACGACGTCGACGGCTACGTGCAGAAGATCACCGCCGCGAGGCAGCAGCTCGCCGACTTCGACAAGGCCCACCCGAGCCTCGCGAGCGAGGACGGCCTCGCGGGCTTGACCGACGCGCAGCAGCGGCAGAGCCTGGCGACCAACCTGACCGGCCTGCAGCAGCAGTGCGTGAACGTGGTCAACGACTACAACACGAGCGCGAGGGCGTACCTGACCGCGGACTGGCGGGACGCGAACCTCCCGGAGCGGCTCGATCCCAACTCCTGCTCCTGAGGCGGCGACATGAGCATCATCCGCTGGTGCACCAGAACGATCGCTCGACAGGCGGCGAGGATCCGCGAGGAGCGAGCCCACAACCGACACCTCGTTCAGACGAACGAGAGGTTGGTCAAGCAGAACGACACGCTGCGGCTGAGGTTGATCGACCTCGACGTCGATCCGGTCAAGGTTCTCGACGAGGAAACCGACGGCGAGGGCTGAGCTAGAGCGAGGGGCGGAACCGAGAGGTTCCGCCCCTCGCTGTCTGTCTGCAACTTGATGTGGTATTGTAAACCCCAGTTGCCGTGGAACCAGGAAGGAAGTCGAACCGTGAGCGAGACCACGAGGCCGGCGGGGACGACGCCGTTCTACCTCGCCGCATTGGCCGGCATGGCCGTGTCCCTGAACACCAGCTGGAACTTCTTCGGGGACGTGCTGGGCGTCACCGACGTCGACCGCTACACCATGTTCTTCGTGCTGGAGCTCGCCCAGGTCGCCTGCGCCTGGGGCATGCGCGCGTCGATCCGCCGGCACGTCGACGGCGACCACCGGCCGTCACCGGGCCCGGCGCGCTGGGTCGCCTGGGCCCTCTGCGCCGTCTCCGCCTACATGGCGTGGAGCCTCAGCGGCTTCTGGGTCGGCGTCGCCCGGGTGCTGATCGGCCCCCTGCTCAGCCTGATCATGCTTCACCTCGCGCTGGGCATCGAGATCCGCGGCCTTCAGGTGGGCAACGACACCACCCTCGCCCGGGTCGGCCGGGAGCTGCGGGAGCGGCTCCTCTCCCTGCTCGGGCTCGGTGACGAGGAGCGGGACGCCAAGACGATGTCACGGCTCCGCGCGGAGCGCCGCGCCTTCAAGATCCGCATGACCGCGAGCGGCAAGCGTCGGCACCGGCGCCGCTTCGTGCAGCAGATCGCGCGGGCCGGCGTGGCGAACGACCCGGAGGCCCTCGAGCGCTTCAACACCGGGATGATGCTGGCCGCGAACGTGAACAAGCTGTGGGACCAGGAGCGGCCGCTGCCACCCGAGCTGACGGGTGCCACGGACGACGTGCCAGGTGTCATCGACGCCGAGGTCGTGCCAGATGCCACCACCGAGGTGGCACCAGACAGTGACAGTGACAGTGACAGTGACAGTGACAGTGACAGTGACAGTGACAGTGACACCGAGGTGGCACCTGACACCAAGAGCGTGACACCCAAGGCGGTGCCGCTGACATCCCTCAGCGCCCGGACCCAGGCGGAGGTTGACACCATCCTCGACCTGATGAGCGAGAAGGGTCTGGACGCGGTCACGATCGAGTACATCATGGAGCACGTTGGCCTGAAGTTCTCCACGGCGGCGCGGCGGCGGCGGGTCGCGGTGGCGCTCTTCGAGGCTCGACAGGTGTCGTGACACCCGACACCTGACCTGCCACTGCCACCGGTGCCACGTGCCGGTGGCAGTGGCACGTCTGGCACGCGACCCACGTCACGTCCTCATTCATCAGTTGATGTGATACAGTGATACCACCGAGGAGGTGATGACGGTGAGCGAGAGGCTCGAGAGCGACGAGGAGCAGGTGTTCGCGTCGGCGGCACCGGTGCCTGAGGAAGGCCTGGTGAGCGGGTCGGAGACGCCGGAGAAGGAGACCGACCAGGCCTCCAAGGAGGAGGCCCCCAAGGTCCCGACCGGGGGCAAGGCCCGCCAGGCCGCGGGGCGACCGACGTGGCACCTGTCCCTGACCCTGGGCCTGGTGATCGCCCTAGCCGGCGGGGTGCTCCTGTGGATGCAGTCGCCGGCGCTGGCGCTGCTCGTTGGCGGCGCCCTGGTCGTGCTGGTGGGGCTCGCCCTCGCCCTGTGGCACCTCTTCGGGTCCGATGCCACCGGCCGTCGAGCTGCCAACCGCCGTGCCAACGACGTGGCAGCCCGTGCCACCGGGAACCGTGGCAGTGACACCTCACGGCGGCAGGCAGCTGGCAGTGACACCCGCCGAGGTGCCACCTCGCGTGACACCGGTGGCACCTCACGTGCCACCCGTGCCAACCGCCGTGGCACGCGAGACGGTGACACCGATCCGCGAGGTGCCACTCGCCGCCGGCGACGTGGCACCGATGACACCCGTGACCCGGCACCGCGTGGCAGGCGACGGGATCGTGCCACCGAGCCCCGTGGCACGGGTGGCACGCCGCGTGACCGAGGCGGTCAGCCACGGCAGCCGCGTGCCACGCCGCCCGGCGGCGGGCGACCGCAGCAGCCGCGCGGCGTCAAGGACCCGACCGGTGGCCGGCAGCCGGCACCGAACGCGGAGCGAAACCCGTACCGCAACCGAAACCGCAACCCGTACTGGAACCGCGACCGTGACCGACCCGGCTTCTGGCGTGAGCGCACCTGCGTCAATGGCGGCCGCCCACCGATCACCAAGGTGCCGAAGGCTGAGGACGCCGCGGCCGACGAGGGAAAGAGGCCGGTGAGGTTGAAGCCACTTCGCTGGCGAAGCCGTCGAGGGAAGCTGCCGGTCCCGCAGGAGCCGAGGCCGGCTCGAGCCAAGGTGACCAAGCCGCCGCGGGAGCCGAGGCGTCCCAACGAGACCAGCGTGGAGTGGCCGAACGTGGATCAGGACCACTACGAGCCGGTGATCGCGAGCAAGCTGCCGCGCATCACCCACGCGAGGCGAGCGGTCAAGCTGCCGCCCATCTACCACCGCAAGGGTGAGCCCCAGTGGCCCACCGACGACGAGGACCAGCGGGGACCCACCGTCCCCCCGCAGCGAGACAGGAGAGGCACCGTGGTAACCCCTGATCAGATGACCCGGGCCGACTGGGAGGCCCACTGCAGCCGGGCGGCCAACCTGGCTACCAAGGCGGCTCAGGCGAAGGACGAGCTGGCCACGAGGGCCCTCCAGGAGGCTCAGCTCCTGGACGGCATGGATGACCCGGAGATGCGGGAGGCGCAGGCCAACCACCTCCACGCGGCCTCCCGGGCGGCCCTCGACGGCGAGGTTCGCCGTCACAAGGCCGCGATCTGGAGCTCCCTGGGCCAGAATCCCGTGTAGGATTGAGGCGAGCGGCATCTCGACCCCCGACCGGAATGGTCGGGGGTCGAGGTCGCTCTACGGAAAGAGGAAAAAAGATGACCACGATTCCCCACAAGGTGTTCCTTCCCGCGGTGGGTGCCCTGCTGACCCTCTCACTGGGCATCACCCTGATCCTGTCCGAACTACCGTCGTGGCTCACGGTTCTGATCACGATCGCCGCGACGGGCGTCACGGTTCTGATTTCGGAGCAGCTCGTGCTCAGCGCGTGGTGCCTCGCGGACCTGACCGTGGACGGCAAGGGGATCGCGGTTCGTCTGGTGGCGCTCGCGGTGGTGAGCGACGGCTCGCTCGCGGTGTTTCTCGAGGTAGCGGGCCTGAGCGCGCTGCCTCTCGCCCTGCTCGGTCAGCTCGCGCTGGCCGTCTCTCAGGTCCTCGTGGCCGTGGTCGCTGACGCGTACCTGTTCCGGATGCGGCCCCGGCTGAGGCGCGTGGCCTGGGAGAGGCAGCAGCACGCCGCGAGGCAGCGACAGCAGCAAGTTGAGGTGAGGAAGGGTCGGGAGAGGGCCGACGCGCTCGTGAGGGCCGACCCCGCGACGGTGACCACCACCGAGAGCCACGACGTTCGGATCATGCGAGAGGCCCTCAAGCGCGTCAAGCTCGACTGGGTTGAGATCCGGGGTGAGCCCACGCGCCTGAGCGATGACCGCGGGCTCTTCGGCATTCGCTTTGAGGTTCAAATCACCTCAACGGCGATGCTGAACAAGAACCAGCGCACGCTTTCCGTGGACAGCGCGGAGCCGATCGCGGTGGCTCTCTCGGAGCTCCTGAACCAGCGGCTGCACCGGAAGTGGGTGGCCATTCAGCGCCTCGAGCACGCCGGCGGCTACACGATCACGGTGACCACGCAGGACGTCATGAAGCGGGTCTACCAGTTTCAGGACACGCTCGAGTGGGGGGACATCGAGGTTCCAGCTCGGGTGGGCTTTGGGTTGGATGCGCGGCCCATTTACCTAAAGCTTCGGCAGCACGGCCAGTTCCTGGGAAAGACCCGAGCCGGCAAGTCCTCGCTGATCAACTGCACGATCGCCTACGGCACCCGCTGCCGCAACGTCGTGTATTGGATCTGCGGCGTGAAGAAGCTGTACGACATCCTCGCCGGCTGGCTCGAGATCTACCTCGACACCGAGTTCGACATGCCCTTCGACTGGGTCATGGCGGGCCCGGCGGACACCGCGGAGATGCTGGCCGCCCTGGAGCGCGTGTCGCGGTACCGCCAGTCCCTACGCAACCACGAGCGGCAGAACCTGCCGGACATCATCCTCGTCCTGGATGAGGCCAGCTACGCCCTGCGCGACACCTCGGTGACGGGCGAGGTGGACGGCCTCGACCTGACCATGTCGGCCCTGTGCGGCATGATCACCCAGGGCGCGGGGTCGGCGAACTGCTGGCTGCACTACGCCACGCAGCGCGACACCAACGACCAGCTCGGCAGCGTCGGCGGCGACATCCAGGCGCAGGTCGGGTTCACGGCCATGTTCGGCACGCAGGACAACCTCTCGCTCGGTCGGCAGCTCGGTGACTTCAAGCTGCCGCCGCCCACCCACAAGGGCGAGTACTACCTGAAGAACGACGACGCGGAGGAGACCTACCCGGTCCTGGTGAAGTCGGAGTACATCCAGGAGGATGACCCCAGCAAGCCCGTCCTGCACGACGGGCTCAAGCTCAGCGAGGTGTCTTGGTCGCGGCGGAACTTCAAGACCCGCCTCGACGAGGGGTCGCAGCGCGCCGCCGGCGAGGTGTACCTGCGGCGGCCGACCCGGGTCACGGAGCGGTTCATCGACTACCTGCGAAACCCGCGGGGCGTCTCGATGCCCCTCAGCGGCCTCAGCTACGGGGCCGGGACGGCCACCGAGGTCGACCCGGACGAGGCCGCGAGGGACCTCGCGAGGCACCAGGGGCTCGACTTCGATGACCTGCCGCCGGCGCAGAGGGAGGCCTACCGGGAGGTCGCGCGGGAGCTCCACGAGGACGTTCCGGCGCCGTCGGACGAGCCCAGCGCGCCGGTCAGTGGCAACCTCACGGAGCAGGTCACGTGGGTCCTGCGCCGCGCCGGCCGCCCCCTGGCGATGCGGGACCTCCTCGACGCGATGCGGACCGCTGGGCTGGAGGTCCGCAGCGAGGGGTCGGTGCGCAACCTGCTCGGGAAGCTCGTGGAGGACGGGGTCCTCACCCGAGGCGCGGACCGCCTCTACGAGCTTCCCGACGGTAACTGAGAGCACACGGTGCATGTGTCATATGCACCCGACAGGTACCCCCTGACCGGGGCATGCAGGGGGCTCAGGGGGTGCGTGTCATATGTCATATGACACATGACAGCTACCGAGAGTAACATCACACCGAGCTAGGGAGACCAACCGTGTGCCTCGGGCGCACCCACGTTCTCGGCGGCGTCGCGGGCGGCTTCGCCGTCGCCGACGCCTACTCCGCCCTCGTGCGGCAGCTGCCGCTGACGGTGAGCCTCGCCTGCGCCGCCGTGGCTGGCGGGGCGGCCCTGCTCAACGACCTCGACACGCCCTCATCCACCGCGTCCCACTCCCTGGGGCGGCTCAGCCAGGGGGCGGCGCGGGGTGTCCAGTGGCTGGCTCAGGTCGCGTTTGAGGCGACCGCGACGCCGGCCGACGCGCGGTACGGGTCACCGGTCCACCGAAGCCTCACCCACACCGGGGTCGCGGCCGTCGCGGTGGGAGCCGGCACGTGGCAGCTCGCGCGGCTGGGCTGGGGCGTGACGCTGGCCGTGACCCTGCTGACGACGTTCCTCGCCCTTCGGGCGCTGACGAGTCAGCGGGGCGTGGGGTCGGTGGCCGCGACGCTTCTCGGCGGCGGCGCGATCACCCTCGCGGCGCCGACCCCGGTCATCGTGGGGCTCGCGGTCACCGCGGGGCTGCTGAGCCACGACGTTCTCGACGGCTGCACGACGATGGGGGTGCCGTTCTGGTGGCCCCTGCGGATCCGCGGGATGCGGTGGCGGCGGGTCGGCCTGCCGCGCTTCCTGCGCTTTCACACCGGCGCGAGAGCGGAGGCGTGGTTCACGATACTGGTGAGCGCGGCTGGCGTCGCTCTGCTGCCGCCGGTTCTCGCGGTTACGGTGAGCTTGGCGCACGTCTACCTACGGTAAACGAGCTGAGGTATGCTGCGAGCTGAGAGCTGAGCCCGCCGAGCGAGGAGCTGAGAGCCGTGCCTCACAAGCGAGCCAAGGAGATCAAGGTGGATGACATCGTGTGGGGATCCGCCGGCTGGTGGCGCGTGACCAAGATCTACCAGAACTTCGGTGGCCGACCCGGCGAGTACGCCTTCGACACCGAACACCTCGAGACGAAGGCCGTGGGGTCGATGGTGGGACCAGCCATGATGCGACTGCTAGTCAAGTGACCGAGCCAGCTGTTTACATCTGAGGTCGAGGGTGATAGGGTAGTCTCAGCGGCCAAGGGAACCGGCCTCAGGAGGAAGAGCGGAACGTGACCGAGGAACGGCTCGAGTTCAAGCGAATGACCGGCGGCTACGTCGCCGAGAACCACCACCGGCACTACTCGATCTACAGCGGGTGGGGCTACCGCCCGGACCTCAAGGCTGAGGGGTTCATCTGGACCCTCGAGGTTCGAGAGAAGACCGAGACGCTGGGCCGGCGAAACGTCGTCGGGCAGCCGGTGATCTATCGGGTTGAGCGGCACACCCGAGGCGAGCTTCTAGAGCTGGCGCAGCTCTTCGAGGTGTCCATCCTCGAGGCGCTGCGAAGCCGGACCTGACGGTTCACGAGGAACGACGAGAGAAAGAGGCAACGAATGAGCTGGCTCGGAGACAAGGCGAGCGAGAAGCTGGACCGCGCGCAGCCGAAGTCGCTTCTGGGCAAGGCCGCGGTCGCCACGGCGAAGGGGGTCCGCGCCGTGGACCGGCGCACCGGCGGTGACCCGCACAACAAGACGGGTGGCGACCCGACGAAGTGCCACATGCGGGCGCGCCGCAAGGGCAAGGAGTGCAACGCCGATCTGAAGACCCGCCGGCAGATGGAGCAGGGCCACTGCGGCCACCACATCTGCGCCAAGGAGCACATCGCCTACACGTCTCACCCCGACTACGACGACCGCTTCGACACCACGCACCGCCACGTGAAGCGCTGGTGACGCGAGCTGAGGCGCGGCTGGTGAGGGTGCCGGCCGCGCCTCAGCTGTTTACAAATCAGCTCGGGTGAGGTACGGTAGGCTCAGGAACGAGGAACGGAGGACCTGATGGATCAGATCGAGACGATCGAGGTCATCACACCGCGCTGCAGCGAGTGCCATCGAGTGAGCCGCCTGCGGGTGCCGCGGCCGGGCTACGAGCTCTGGCGAGCAGGCGCCCACATCCAGGACGCGCTGTCAACCTTGACGGCGCAAGAGCGCGAAATGTTGATGACCGGCATCCACCCGGACTGCTGGGATCAGCTGATGGCTGCGATCGAGGGTGAGGCGTGATGGGAACCAACTACTACGCGTGCACGGATGACACGCCGGGCATCGAGGACGGTCTGCACATCGGCAAGTCCTCAGGTGGCTGGGACTTTCTGTGGCGCGGCCACGAGCGCCTCAACCTGATCACCCGTGAGCTGTGGGAGGGCTACCTCAGGCAGCCGAGGGTCACCATCGTGGCGGAGCACGGCGTCACGTACACGCTCGACGAGTTCCTCAAGGTGATCGTGGACGAGAAGCCGTCGGTCGTCATCCGACACGCCAACTACTGGCTGCGTCACAGCCGCGACTCGCTCGAGAACTCACTGAACGTCACGTGTTGGGTCGACGAGGCCGGCAACCCCTTCTGCGGCGTGGAGTTCTGCTGATGTGGGGCGTGGCGTGGGTCGTGGTCCGCCGAGCGAACGGTCGGTTCGTTCGGCGGGTCCGGGCGAGGTCGAGCTACCACGCGAAGCAACTGAAGAAGACGCTCGAGGAGACCTACGACCACACCTACGGCGTGTCGATCGAGCGAGGTGAGCCGCGGTGACGCTGACCGACCGGGAGTTCTTCGAGCGGTTCGAGCCGTTCATCGACTCCCTGACCGCGGTGACCCGGACGGAGGTCACCGAGCTGATGAGGCGACTCGGGGATGACCCCAGGGACGCCGTGACGCGTCAGCTGCGGATCGAGCAGCTGCTCAACGCCGTCAGGGGAAACCTACGGAGGTGCCCGTGACCGACCTAGCCCTCAGCGTGCTGCAGATCGTGGGGGTGATCGCGGTCGCGTGGATTGCCCTGATCGCGTTCGTGGGAGTCGTGATCGTTCTCGTCTTGATGGCGTTGAACTGGCGCGACCGCCGCTTCTGGCGGCGAGAGCGGCGTCGCCGCATGGAGCTCCGCGCCGAGGCTCAGCGCCGCCGCGAGGCCAACCGGTGACCCACGAGAACCCCGAGCTCCGCCGCGGCCTGAACCGGGCCGCGGCGGAGTTTCTGCGCGAGATGGCCAACCTCGTGGAGGCCAACGACGCGTACAACTTGAGCTGGGAGCGCCGGACCGAGTTCCCGTGGCTGGTAACCGGGCAGCGAGCGAGCGATGAGCCGCTCAGCGAGACCTGGGTCATTCAGATCGACGTGCGACGAGAGACGTGAGGACCAACCTGTGCGGATTCTGATCCTGGGCGGTGACGGCTACCTCGGGTGGCCCACCGCCCTTCACCTGTCCGACGCCGGCCACGAGGTGGGGATCGTGGACGACCTCAGCCGCCGGCGCATCGACCGGGAGCTCGGCACCGAGAGTCTCGTGCCGATCCAGGGCATCAACGCTCGCCACGACGCGTGGTACGACGTGAGCGGCCACGAGCTGCGTTGGTTCAACGCCGCAGTTGACACCGGTGGGGAGCTCGTATACGAGCTGCAGGAGTTCCAGCCCGACGCGGTGATTCACCTCGCCGAGCAGCGCTCCGCGCCCTACTCCATGCTGGACAGCTGGCACGCGGCGTACACGCAGCGCCGGAACGTGATCGGCACCCTCAACTTGATCCACGCCGTGGCGGAGGTCAACCCGGACATCCACATCGTGAAGCTCGGCTCCCTCGGCGAGTACGGCACCCCGAACCTCGACATCGAGGAGGGGTGGCTCAACGTGGAGCACAACGGTCGCCGCGACCGCGTGCTGTACCCGAAGCGGCCCGGCTCGTGGTACCACCTGTCGAAGGTGCACGACTCCAACAACCTGGAGTTCGCGTGCCGAACGTGGGGGTTGCGGGTCACGGATCTGAACCAGGGGATCGTCTACGGCACTCACACCGAGCAGACCCTGCGGGATCCCGCGCTCGAGACGCGGTACGACTACGACGAGTTCTTCGGCACGGCTCTGAACCGGTTCGCGGTGCAGGCCGCGCTCGGTGAGCCTCTCACCGTGTATGGGGACGGCACGCAGGTCCGCGGGTTCATCGACCTCCGCGACTCGGTGCGCTGCCTCGAGCTGGCGTGCCTGCACCCCGCCGGGCGGGGCGAGTTCCGGGTCTTCAACCAGCTCACCGAGACGTTCTCGATCCTGGAGATCGCGCAGCACGTCGCCGCGGTGACCGGGGCGACGGTGCGACACCTCCCGAACCCCCGCGTGGAGGAGCAGAGCCACCGCTACCGCGTGACGCGGACGGGGCTCAAGGAGCTCGGCCTCGAGCCTCACCTCCTGAACGCGCTGGTGATCAACGTGCTCGTGGAGCGAGCCAAGCGCCACCTCAGCCGGGTCAACCCGGACGTGATCCAACCGACCGTGAGCTGGCACCGGCAATAGGGTTTACATCCGACGGCTGACGTGATATTGTTCTATCAGGAACAGCGGAAGGAGGAACCGTGAGCTACAGGGTAAACGACGTGGTGCCGCTCCCGCGGCGGCTCTCCCCGGACAAGCCGACCTGCGGCATCGTGCGCTACGTCAGCGTCGGCAGACGCGCACGCTTCGCCTACGTGGAGGTCGCCGGCCGGCAGGAGCTTCTCAGCTTCGAGGAGCTCGACGCCGCCGAGGACGCCCACCGGCGCGAGTTGGGCGTGTGATGATCGAGCTGACGCCACCGAACGGGTGCCGGCACTGCGGCATCGAGCGGGACAGGCACATGAGCCTGTGGACCAAGGAGGCGGGGTGGCACACGTGGATGGAGCCGAGCGACCGGATGCGCAAGGAGCGGATGATCGCCCGTTGGGCGGTGCGGACGGGAACGCCGTGGCGACGCTGGGGTCGGACGAGCTGACGCTTCTCGAGCGAACGAACCGCGACGTGGCGATCGACGTCATCGAGCGGTTCATCCGGAACGAGACCGGCGTCTACGCGGACGCGCCGGGTGTCCTGCTGGCGGCGGTTCGCGAGCAGGCGACCGAGCTCACGCGACGGCTCGCGGCGGCGAACCTGCTGCGGCTGTCGTCAACCAGCGCGTCGCGATTGAGTGAGCTGTCTCTCAAGGATGCCCTGCGCCGTGCCGCCCTGGAGCAGTGCGCCAAGGGATGGGGCTTCGAGAGCTGGCGAGCCTACGCCGGCGAGGACCTCGAAAGCGGCGCCGCGAGCTCCCGGGTTGTGTTCGACATCGTCACGACCGCGGTTCGCGGCCTGCTGCCCCTCGTGAAGGAGCAGCTCGGGATCCTCGAGACCGAGAACGATGACCTGCGCGGCGAGCTCGACGACGCTCGGCGCGCGCTGAACCAGGTGTGACAGGCAGAAAACGAGAGGAGATCGACGATGCCGATCTTTGGGCGTGGGTCGCGGCAGACTGGGCCGCAGCCGACGAGCATGAACCGCAGCGACAAGGGCGTGGACCCGGTCTACCGCAAGCCGACGGACCGTGAGGTCAGGGACTACGCGAAGCGGCTGCAGGCGAACGACCGGTCGCTGAGCTGGCCGAAGGCGCTGGATCTCGCGCGAGAGCACGTGATGGAGCACCTCGAGGCTCACCTCAAGAACGTTGACGGCAAGAAGTGGTGAACCAAGGGGAGGAGACGCGGCAGCCACCGCTGCTGTGGTGGTCACCGAGCCTGGGGCTCGTGACCCTCGAGGATGGCGTCTGGTGGCGCTGCGAGAGCGGCCGCGTGTCCCTGCGCCACGACGGCCTGCCCAACGAGCTGCCCACCGACGCGGTGTTCCTCGCGCCGGTGAGCCGCGACCGGGGACGGCTCGTCGTCCTCGTCGACCACGTGGAGGTGAGCGGTGATCAAGCGTGAGCGCGAGCTCAACGAGATCGCGAGACGGCACGGGTTCGGTCCGCTTCAGCGAACCTCGGGTGGCCACTACGTCACCCAGCACCTGGTCACCAGACGCAAGGTGTTCGTCAGCTTCAGCAACTCGGGCTCGGGCTCGAAGCTGCTGCAGCTGTTCGAGAGCGACCTGCGAAAGGCCAACGAGGGCCGGGCGAACCGACGGTGAGAAAGCACTGCCACGACATGAACGAGCTCGCCGCGAGGTACGGGTTCGACGAGGCCCGCCCGACGCGTGGCGGCCACCTCGTGTTCCAGCACCGCGTGAACGGCCGCAAGGTGTTTCACGCCAGCTCGCCGTCTGAGTCTCGATCCAACCGGAACTTCGAGAGCCAGCTTCGCCGCACCGCGCGGCTGCCGCCGGTCGGCGTCGACGCGTGAGGCGTGACCCATGGGGTTTACATTTTGCCGCGAGCAGGGTAGGCTGACACCGGATCAGGAACGAGGAACGGAGAGCGAGATGATCCAGGCTGAGATCAAGAGCGAGGCTGAGGCCCACGGCCACTTCGACGTTCGCGTCTACGACCAGGTGTGGCTCGAGGTTTGCCCCGAGGTGAGGGCGGCTCGCCTTGTTGACCGTGAAATGGGTCACGAGACGTTCGTGGACACCGATAAGCTCGACGCGGTCATCACCGCGTTCACCTCCGTCCGCGAGCTGCTCAAGGAGAAGATGTGACCGACCGTCAGATCGCCAAGCCCACCGCGGAGGAGCTCAAGAGAGCGACCCAGGTCGCCCAGAAGCTGCCCTTCGCGGGCAGGATCCACGTCACCGACTACGGGGTGTGGGTGGACGGCGCGGAACGCTGGGTGTGCCCGAAGTGCCTGACCGTCTGGGCGAACCGAGAGCTCCGCGCCAACCACTATTGCCCGAACAAGCGGTGCGACCACCCGATCGCGCCGTGACGACCCGAGAACCACGAGTCGAGAGGAACGATGAACGATGAGCATGACCCTGCGTGAGGCCGTCGACAAGGTCGTCGAGCACACCCGCACCAAGGAGCGCAAGCCCAATTTGTCCACCGACCGCGCCCTGGCGCTGGTCCGGCAGCTGACCGAGGTCGACGTCAGTCGCCTGACCCGGGACGTGGACCTGCGCAACGCCTACGTCCAGGTTCTGGTGTCCTCGGACGCGCAGATCGCTGAGGCGCTGCGTGGGTAACCACTCGCGCTTCACGCCGCCACCGACCCGAGACGAGCTGACCCAGGCCGAGTACGTCGCGTGGATGCTGCAAGGCACGACCAACGTTCGGGTCACCGAGCACGCGGTCTACGCGTTCGGTGCGGAGGCCTGGGTCTGTCCCAGGTGCCTCAGGCCGAATCACCCGATGCGGGAGGGCAAGATGCCCATCGTGCCCACGGCCTGCAAGCGCTGCCACACGAGGCTGCTGTGACCGGTCGGCCGGAGCCGATCTGCCCGCAGATTCACAGCTCGCTCGGATACGTGTGCTGGCCGGCAAAATACCAGCGAGACCTGCCGCACGCCTCCACCTACTGCTGCGGTGCGGCCGACTGCGTCGAGGACGCGGCGGACTGGGTGGAGAGCGTCACGGGCCACCGGGGTGAGTGGCACCCGTTCGTGAAGCAGACGAGGAACCGATAGGAGATCAGATGAGCTCGGGATCCAGGCAGGATCAGGACTGGCAGCCCAAGAACTCCAAGACCGTCAAGGCGGAGACCATCCGGAAGGGTGACCTCGTGCTGAACAGCACGTGCAGCGCGTGGTACCTGATCACGACCGTCGACACCTACCCGGCGGAGGGCCGGGTCATGATGTACGGGAACGAGGTGCTGGGTGAGACCGCACCCGGCAGGTACCTGCTCGGCAAGAGCCTTGGTCGGCTGAACGCCGTGTTCGGCGAGAACCGCATCCTCGGCTGGTAGCGTTCGTGGGTCCCGGGCGAGCCCGCTCGTCCGGGAGCCCTCGAGCGAGGAGCGGCTGAGAGGAGAACGACGCGGTGAACCGAATCACGCGCCAGGAGGTGTCCTTCGGGTTCACCATCCCGGAGTCAGGCAGCGCCATCAGCTCGCTGCTGGCGACCGTCGAGACCGCGAACGGCACCCACCACCGGCTGGGCGTCCTGCAGAGCGTGGCCAACCTGCCGGCCGGGCCGGCACGGATCAACCTCGAGCTGCTGCTCACGGTGCCGGAGCCGCCACCGCCGCGACCGAGGACGCTGCGCGACAAGCTCTGGGAGATCCTGTCGGACAGCGACGGGGACGGACCCGACAACCAGGTGAACGCGGTGCTCGAGCTGCTGAGCGAGGAGGAGAACCTGCCCGACCAGATCGACGCGCTGTTGGATGAGAACTGAGAGGAGAACCAGGTGAGGGTGATCAAGGGCGTGCACGTCGGCAAGACGGTGACGCCGCACCAGTTCTGCAATGACTGGGTGACGGTCAAGGAGCTGCCGGGCGAGGTGCTCTCGCCGCTCATGCTGCGGGTCGAGACCAAGGCGGAGCGGGACTTCTTCCAGAACGACCCGAACCCGGGCGTCTTCTGGAACCTGTTTGAGATCGCCCGGGACGGCTGCTTCGTGCGAAAGCTGTCGCGGTGATGGGCCGGGTCAAGGTGGAGCGCTACTGCACGTGCGGCGCCGAGCTCATCATCGAGGCGAGCGACCTCAAGGCGGTCCAGATCGGCGACCAGCGCTTCGGCGAGATCCACTCGGGTGAGGGCCACCGCCCGGTCACGCGGCGCGAGGCCGCCCGGGCGCGCCGCCGGCAGCTCCTCCGGGACGCGGAGGAGCTGGGTCGCCGTGAGCGGTGAGCTGACCCTCGCGGACCTGCGGGCCCGCATCGCGGCACGCGGCCTCAGCTCGCGGATCAAGGTCGTCGGCGACCCCCGGCGGGTTCACCGCCTCGACATCACGCTCGAGGAGTTCGACCGCTGGCTCGACGAGACCGAGGCCGACGGCACCGGCGTCCTGATCAGGGTGGGGGTGCGACGTCGCCAGCACCTCTGGCAGCTGGTGATCGACCGGGTTCGGAACGTCAACAGGTTGAGGATCAACGGGCGAGGCCGCGATGCCTGACGCCGACTACGAGGAGTTCGCCGCGGCCGAGGAGCCGGACCCCACCCACCCCAGCATGCCCGTCGGCTACCGTGACCTCGGCTACTCCGACGAGGTTAACTGGGACCGGTCCTGGCACCTCCACGTGAACCGTCAGCGTGCCTGCTGCACCACGCGGTGGGGGCGCCTGTGGTTCCGAGTGATGGGACGACATTGGTTCAGCGGCTGAGGGACGCGCTGCGGTCCTGGGCGCTGCGCCGGCTCGGGGTACCCTGCGGCGCCTACGGCGGGCGCTGGGCGGAGGGCGACCGCTGGTGCCTGCAGCCCTTCGGGCACGAGTGGTCGTGCTCCTACGAGGTGTGCTTCCAGCCCCTGTGGCGGCTGCGGGCCCGGCGGCGGGGCTGGGACGCCTGACCCTGGCCTAGACTGTTTACATCTGGTACGATTGCAGCAGCAACAAGAGCTGATCGGAACCAGGAACCGAGCGAGAGGAGACCCAGATGGCGAGCGTGGAGCAGGTGAGGGGACAGATCAACCTCGCGAAGGAGCAGGCCGAGCGCGGGACCCAAGCCCTGCAGCAGGCCGAGCAGGAGATCGGCCACGCGCAGCAGGCCTTCCAGGAGGCCGCGCAGGGCAGCAACCAGTCCGAGGCCAGCGACGTGAACAACATGTTCACCCACGCGCTGCAGAAGATCGGTGAGGCTCGGGACGCGGTCATGGCCGCGGTGAGCCAGGCCGAGAGCTACGCGGGGCGACTGTGAGCCACCTCGACGACTACGCGCGTGACCTCAAGCGCCAGGTGAGCTGGCTCAGGCAGCACCACCGCACCCTGGAGCTGGGCCTCAAGCGCCTCGAGGACAAGAGGGAGCGCGAGCGCCTCGGCGTCATCCTGATCCAGCTCGAGGCAAGCAAGATCGTCGGGGACGACGACCTGGCCTGGGCCCTGGCCACGTGCCGGAGGGCGCTGAGCTGATGCCCAGGAAGGGAACGATGAAGGCGCGGGTGCGCTGCCCGTGGTGCAACAAGCCCGACACCCTGCTGCTGATCACCGACCGCGCCGGCGGCAGCGGCGTCGACAACCAGCTGTACACGCACGGCGGCCTGTACGAGGACCCCGACACGGGCAAGCCGTTGGACTGCAAGGGCAGCGGGCGGTCGATCCCGAACCGGGACGTGCCGCCGATGAGCGAGTGGAGGAAGTGGTAGTGGCCGACGAGCCCACGTTCAACGAGCTGACCGACCGCCAGGAGCGGTGGTACCGCGAGAACGGCGTCGCCCTCGAGACCGCGGTGACGACGGAGCGCGACCCGGCCACGGCCGCGGAGCTGAGGCTGCTTCTGAACTACCTGCGCCTCGGCACGACGATCACGCCGGCGAGGCTTCGCTGGCTGGACGAGTACCTGGGAGGTACCAAGTGAGTGACGCGGTGGAGCGTGAGGACGGCTTTCACGTGAGCAGCTTCTGCCAGGACGGTGGCTGCGTGGGGGTTGCGGTGAGCGAGGCGACGGTGTCGGTCCGGGACGAGAAGAGCCCGAGCCACGGTCGCATCACGGTGCCGCGGCCCGCGTGGCGCGCGTTCACGGCGAGCGTTGGAGACCTGGCCCCGTGACCGAGGACGACGTCCTGCTCGCGTGGCTGCGGGCCGCCCTGGTGGCGGTCCGCAGCACCGCGGAGGCCCTGGAGCGGTCCGGGGAGTACCTGGCGACGGTGAGCGGGATCCCGGCCGCGTCCCTCAGCGCCCGAACCCTGCTCGACGGGGTCGCCGCCGACGCGGCGATCCTCGAGGAGCACACGACCGGCGGCGTCGCCCAGTGCTCGCGGTGCCTGCGGCTGATCGATGACGCGGGCACGCCGCGGGCCTTCGTGGGAATCTGCCCCACGCTGCGGTTCGTGGCCACGCGGTACCGCCACGCCGTGCCCGGCTGGCGCGGGGAGTGGGCGTCGTGAGCGCCGCGACGGCTGCCTGGCTCGTGGCGGTGTACGCGCTCGGCTCCGCGGACGTCCTGCTTTTCGAGGGGTTCGGGTGGGTGCAGGACGCGCTCTACGCACACCACGTCCGGCGCTGCGACGAGGACCACGGTGACTGGTCACCGCGGTGGGCCGCCGGCTGGAAGGTGGGGGTGGCTGGGTCCCTGCTGCGCGCCACCCTGTGGCCGGTGACGCTGACGTCCGACCTGCTGGATTGGGTCAGGGAGCTGCGGGTCAGGCGTGCCGCGCGACGCGAGGAGGAAGGCGAGTGAGCCGAACCTGGCTGGGCCCGCGGGGCCGCGTCGCGGACGACGCGTGGCGACCCCCAGCGGGGTTGTCCCAGGGGGACCGCGCCGCGGAGCAGGACGCCGCTGCCGGAAGCCGCGCGGCGCGGACCCGTCCCGACGGCAAGCTCGCGTCGGTGCTGCTGCGGGCCGCCCCGTCCGGCAACCACGTGTACGCCTACCTGCACTGGCGCGAGGCGGGCAAGGCCAGCGACAGCATCGTGTACCTCGGGGAGGTCTTCTACCCCACGCGCGCCGCGAACCTCGTGGAGGCGTGGTCCCGAGCCCTGACGAGAGGAGCCCTTCGGTGAGCCTGACCACCTGCACGGCGTGCGGCGGTGAGAACGTCACCTACCAGGCGTTCAGTGGCGGTCGCGAGTTCTACTGCCGGGACTGCGAGAGCGCCCACCCCTACCCCGAGGAGCTGCTGCCGCCGCGGCTCAAGCTGCTCCGGGAGGGTCGAATCGACGAGCTTCGGGCACAGCTCAGGGCGGAAATGCTCCCACCTGGTGACCTGGTTGAGGTCGACGGCGTGCCCGCGATCACCGCGTTCTACCGGTGGGCGCAGGGCGATGACGGCGCGGTAGCTCCCTGATGCCGCCCCGAGGCCTGCGCAGCGTGCGCTGCCACGGCGGCCCGTGGCACGGGGAGCGGCACCTGCTCGGTGCGGTGGAGAGCTCCCTGCCGGTGCCGGGCGTGGCGACGTTCCGGTACGAGCTGCGGCGAACGACCCGCGGCGAGGAGATCCTGGAGTGGTCCTTCGTGTGGAGAGGTGGTGAGGCTAGTGAGTGAGACGTGGCTGACCAGCGCCGACCCCGAGCCCGGGGAGGGCGCGGCCGTGGAGACGGAGGGCCTCGTCCGGTTCGACCGCGGGTCGGATGACCTGCTGCCCGCGGCGTGGACCTCGGAGCACGGGGAGCCCGCCACGTGGCGGAAGCTCGCCGGCAACTGGGGGCCGGTGCGGCTCGTGAGGGAGGCCGGGTGAGCGGCCCGATCCTGACCGAGCTGACGCGGGGCCTGGCGCGTCGGCTGAGGGCGCAGCGCCGGCTCGCGGCGCGCGCCACGGACGTCCGCGACCAGGTCCGCCGCGAGGCGCGCCTGACGCTCAGCGCGGTCGCGGACGCCCTCGGGGAGCGCCGGCCGGTGAACCTGCTGGACCTGGCCGCCCTCCGCGAGCGGGCCCTGCGGCTCCGGGCGGACAACGTCGCCCTGAGCGCGGAGCTGCGGCGCTGCCGGGACACGCTCGCGGACGCCCTGGGTGAGCTCGGGGATGACCACGCGCGGGCGTACGGCTGGCTCACCACGCCCATCGACGGCTCCGACGACGGCGAGCACCTCGACGCCGAGGCGCTCGCGAGCGAGGTCACCGACCTGCGGGACCGCCTCGCGGAGACCCGCGAGCTGAACCGGGGCTGGGCCCGCTACGGGCAGCGCGTCCGGGAGCGCCGCCGCACCCACCGGGAGTGGGTCACCAGGGCGACGGCTGACCTGAGCCACCTCGCGGACCTGCCGGGGGTGCCGCCGCGCGTCGCGACCGGGATCAAGCTGGCCGTGGCGACCCTGCGAGCGGGGGAGGACGCGTGAGCGCCCGACACAACCGTCCCGAGCCGTGCGAGAACTGCGTGCGAATCTGGGCCTGGTCCGGCTTCAAGTGTCGTCGGTTCCACGGCGCGTGGGAGCATCGCCTGGATCGAGACTACTGGGCGGGCCACGCCGGCACGTTCAGCGTCCCGGTGTGGTGCCTGCCGGCGTCGAAGCTGCGCCGTCGACGGCGAGGGGCGGTGCGCTGGTGAGCGCCCTCGACCCGATGCAGCTCGCGCCCTACCTGTTCGGGCCCGGCAACGCCGTGTCCGCGCTCGCCGTGGGCCGCGGGAAGCGCTGGGGCTGGCTCGTGCTCGTGGCCGTGCAGCTCGCGATGGTCACGTTCGGGCTCACCACGGGCTACGTGGGCTTCAGCATGAGCCTCGTCATGGCAGCCATCGGCGCCGACAACTACCGCCGTTGGCGCCGCCGCGAGGCCGCGGCCGCGGCTCTCGAGAGCGTCGAGGAGGACGAGTGATGGATGGCGTGACGAGGCAGGCCGCGCACGAGGTGGCCCGGGAGCTGCTGGACACGGTCCACGACCGCCTGCGGTGCGGCGGGGTCCGGACCCCGCTCGACGCGCAGCTGAACGAGCTGCGCGTGGCGGCCGCGGAGGCGTACCTGCACCTGGCGCGGGAGGAGCGGGTGCGCGCGAGCCGGCCCACCGACGCGGTCGTGGACGCCGCGGTGCGGTCCGGGGTCATCAGCCGCGAGGAGGCGGCGCTGCGGTTCCAGGCGGAGCGTCGGGCGAGCGGCGAGTGGTGAGCCACCTGAAGCTGCGGTGCCTCGGCGGTCCGTGGCACGGCCAGCTCGTGGAGGTGAGCGGCCACGCCCGGGAGGTGGAGGTGCCGGGCCGCCGCGACGGGCACTACGTTCGCTGGCCGGACGGCCCCGGCGAGCGCGCCGTCGCCCTGACCTGGGTGGTGCCGGACGGCAACGGCGGCTGGGAGCGGCTGAGCGTGAGAGAGGAGGAAACGCGGTGAACGGCCTGACCTGGGAGGTTGACGGCCCCGAGTGGGACGAGGCCGCGGTCGAGGTCTACGCGCGGTGGCTGGCTGAGAGCCTGAGGGCGCCGGCGGGTGGACCGCCGTGGGTACACGTCGGCGGTCGGGGCGGCTTCGGGCGGCGCTGGCTGCGGGGCCTCACCGAGACGGGCCGGGGGCCGCGGGTCGACCTGACCTGGGTGGACGAGACGGTGAGCTGGGGCGTGGACCCCAACGAGGCGCGGGCGGCGCTGACGCGCCGGCGGGACCTCGTGGACGAGTGCGTCGCCGTGACGCTGCGAGAGCCGACGTGGCTCACGGAGGGGAGAGAGCGGTGAGTGGGATCGAGCGCGCCAACCGGCGAGAGGCTCCCGTGGCTCAGCCACGAGAGGTCTACCTGACCGTCGGTCGGCTCCGGGAGCGTCTCGTGGAGATCGAGGCAGCCTTCCCGGGCGAGAACGTGAACGAGTGGGCGGTGGGTGCGGGAACGCCCACGTCCTTTCAGCTCGGCAGCGGTGACGTCGTGCACGTCAACCTGCCACACCTGCGTTGCGTGGAGGTGAGACTCCTTGAGCTCTAGCGCCGAGACGACGTGCGCCCGGTGCGGCGACTGCTGCGACCCCGTCGTGGTGCCGTTCCACGTGGAGACGTGGGCCGTCAGACAGCTGGCGGAGGCGGACGTGGCCGCCGACACGCGCGAGAACTGCGAGTTCCTGCTCGCGCACTGGACGACCACGGCGACCCTGGTGCGAGCCGAGGACGCGGACGTGACGGTCGGGTACGAGGTGCGGTGCGACGCGTTCAACCGCGAGACGCGGGAGTGCGAGGCGCACGACGCGCGGCCCCCGGTGTGCCGAGGCTTCCCGTGGTACGGCCGGGCCGCGACGGACGTCGAGGGCCGAGCGCCCGTGGCCGACAGCCTGTCGCCGCGGTGCTCCTTCAACCAGGACGTGCCGGGCCGCGCGCTCCTTCCCCTGACGGTGGTGACCCGGTGAGCGTCGTCAGGCGCGTCGTCAGGCGTGAGGTGGGGGAGCTGACCGCCACGGAGACCCTGGAGTGCGACCACGTGAACGTCCTGTACCGGGAGATCCGGAACGGCCGCGTGGCGTGGCGCAGCCAGCGCGGCGCGGCGACGAACCTGAGCGTCAAGAGCCGGGAGTGCGCCGAGTGCGCCGCGGCCGTGGGGCGCGCCGCGAGGCGGGGGTGGCCGGTGTGAGCGTGCCGACCGGGTACGTCGTGGTGCGGTTCCCGAGCCGCTGGCTCAGGCTCGGGCTCGTGCCGCCGGGCCTGGAGGGCCGCTGGTTTGAGGTGCCGGACCCGCGAACGGTGAACCCCGCCTGGGGCGGGCCAGGCGCGGTGGGCTGGGTGGGGGACGACGAGCACGGACCGGGAACCGCCGTGGCGCGGCCCACCGGGACGTTCGAGACGAGGGAGGACGGGGCCGTGGCCGAGGTGTGGCGCGTGGAGGAGCTGGTGGAGCCGTGACCGCGTTCCTGGGTGACGACGAGGACGACGACGGCCTGGTGAGGGAGCTCGAGGAGCTGTTCGCCCGCGGGACCTGGGTGGACGGGCCGGACGGGAGTCGGAGCCTGCAGCTGCCGCCGAGCGAGGACGAGGAGGGCGAGGAGGCGAGCGGTGGCTGACGCGCCGCGCGGGGACCCCAGGGACGGGTGCGCGTGCGGGCACATCCGCCAGGCGCACCGCCACCCCGTGAGCGGGAACGCCGTGGCGTGCCGGGCGACGGTCAGGCGGGTGACGGACCCGCGGCGGCACCTGGGCGTCGTCGCGACGTGCGAGTGCGAGCGGTTCACGCCGTGGAACGAGACGAGGAGGGGAGAGGGCTGATGGGAAACTGGATCTGGCAGCCGCTGACCCCCGGGCTGGCGAAGCTGGTGGAGGTGCGCGCCGAGGTGGTGAACGGGGACGACGAGGTGCTGCTGGACGTGCTGGGCGGGCCGACGGAGCGCGTCCAGCTGACCGGCACGCAGGCGATGGTCCTCGGCCAGGCGCTGTACCTGGCCGGGTCGGAGGCGACGTGGGCGCGGTTCAAGCGGGAGCGCGGGGACCGGGAGGGCGGGGCGTGATCATCGAGCTGGAGGCGTCCCGGCCGTGCCAGGTCAGGCCGGGGCTGTACCGGTCGCGGGTGACCGTGTTCCGGGTCTGGTGGCTGTGGTTCGCGGTCGCGGTGATCCGCGGGGACGCGCGCGAGCGGACCCGATACGTCTGGGAGGACCGGTGACCGCCCGGCTGCGGGTCGAGCCGTACCGAACGAGCGGGCTGCGGTACGCGCTGGGTGACCCGCGCCAGGCGGGCGGGTGGCGGTGGCTCTGCCGCGAGTGCTCGCGGGTCGGCTACCACCAGTTCGACCGCTGGGTGGGCCACGGCAGCTGGGTGGTGGACCCGTCGCACCCGTGGCGGCGGGCCCTGGCTGGGGCGGCGCGCCACGTGGCGGTGGTGCACCCCGAGGAGAGGGGAGCTGGAATGGCGCGGAGCGAGGCGGCGTGGGTCGTGCTGGACGGCGGGACGCGGGAGCCGGTGGCCGCGTTCACGGTCAGGCACGAGCTCGTGACGTGGCTGGGCCGGCGGCCGAGCCTCGAGGGGCTCGAGGTGTGGCGCTGCGGGGACGGCCTGGCTCAGGGCGCGCCGCGCGCGGTGCCGCTCGACGAGCTGCGGGCGAGGGCCCGGCCGTGGTGAGGCGCGTGGGGTCGGGCCCGACCCGGGAGCGGGACGGGGCCCTGGTGAAGGTGACCCTCAAGGGGGACCGGGACCTGTGCTGGCGGCACGGCTGCGCGCTGGAGCCCGCGGTGGTGATCACGTACCACGGGCAGCGGGTGTGGGTGTGCCAGCGGGACCGCAAGCTGGACGGGGAGGGGCCGGGGCCGCTGGGCGGCCCCTGGCGGTGGTGACGACGACGACGATGACGACGACGAGAGGCGGACGAGGGTGAGCGACGTGCGGGACGACGAGCTGGCGTGGCGGACGGCCACGGGGAGCGTGGGGCAGGGCGCGTGCGTGGAGGTGGCGCCGGTGCCGGGTGAGGGCTGGCGGGTGCGGGACAGCAAGCGCCGCGGGGGCGGGACGCTCGCGGTGAGCGAGGCGGCCCTGCGGGGGCTGGTGCGGCTGGCCCGGGCGTGAGGGAGCGCCCCAGCTCGAGGGAGCTGGGGCGCCTCAGCAAGTTGATGAGATTTTGAGGTTGGGGGAAACTACTCGCGGATGTGAGGGGGTAGTTTGCGAGCGAGCGCGCCCCTATATAGTGCGTGAGCGCGGGACAAAACGGACATTCACGCTCGACGTGCGAAGTGACATTAGCGGCGCCCCACTGAGGGGCGCCGCTCTCTCACGTCACGCTCGGCACGCGCTCACTCGCGCTCCCTCGATGAGCCCCAGGTAGGCGTTGACGAGCGTGAGCTGCGAGGTGGGGCCCTCCAGGTGCGGGAAGTAGGACTCACCGAGGCGGGCGACGTGGTGGACGGTGTGGCCCGTCCTGGCCAGCCGGAGGGCGACCTCCACCAGCTGGTCCACCTCCCCCTCGAAGGGCACCAGCACGTGCCCCTGGCCCGGCGTGAGGTTCCCCACCACGACCCGCAGGCCGTCGGCGACGTCGGCCACCCGCTCCGTCAGCGCCTCGCCGTGCTCCGTCAGCTGGGCCACGAGCCTGGTCGTCATCTGCATCGTTCCTCGTTCCGTCATGGTATGACCCTACCACATCGCCCTGCGTTTGTAAACCCTGCACAGCCAGGTTCCCTGCCGGATCCTGGCGGCCAGCTGGCTGGGCCAGCCTGTGGCCCAGCCAGTTCCAGCCTCAGAGGCCGAGGATCCGCGAGGTGCGCGGGTCCAGGCCCAGCTCGTCGAGCACGTGGCTCGCCTTGGCACAGGTGATCTCGCCCTCGCGCTCCCAGCCCGCGATGAGCAGCGAGTAGCCCCTGCCCTTGGCGACCAGCGTGCCCTTGAACGCGTCCCCCAGCCACAGCTCCCAGCCCTTGCCGACCCGCTTGGCGACCAGGTCCACCGCGTCGTAGGCGCGCTCGAAGCTGGCCGTGAGGACGCGCGTGCGGTGGCCCGCCGCGTCCAGCAGCTCGGTCCAGGCACCCTCGGCGCCGACGCGGAAGAACAGCTCACCGGTGTAGTGGTCGGCGTAGCGGGGGTGGCTGGCGGTCATGGCTTCCTCCTGCGGTTCCGGGTTCCTGCGTTCTGGGTCAATCATACACCAGCGGCGGGAGTTTGTAAACCCCCGCCGCGAACCGGTGTCAGCGAACGTGCTCCCGCAGCCACGCCTCGCCGCTCTCCCGGGCCCACGCCACGAAGTCCGAGGCGCTCATGTGGCAGAACGTGACGTGGTCCGCCAGCTCGCTCATCACGCGGTCGCCCCAGCGCCGCACGCCCTCCTCGTTCACCTTCTGCGCGCGCACGTCGTCGGCGGGGTCGAGCCCCAGGGCCTCCTGCTTCTCGCCGCAGAGGGCGATGAGGATGAGCAGCTGGCGGTCGGTGAGGCGTCGCATCGGTCGGTCTCCGTTTCCTCGGTTCCTGCGTTGGTAGGACCAGCTTACCAGAGCCCAGGGGTTTTGTAAACCCCTGGGCTCCGGTCAGCTCAGCCGCGCGACTTCTCCACCCACGCCAGGGTCTCGTCGAGCCGCCTCGTGAAGTCCACGAGCTCCTTGATGGCCGCCTTGCGGGTGCGCTCGAAGCCTCGACCCAGGCGACGGAAGCGGTCGCGGTCGGCGATCGAGTCGAGCCGCCGCACGCTGTCGTGCAGGTTGGCCGCCTCGAACCGCCAGCCCTGCTCCACGCGCTGACCCACGCTGTAGTTGCCGTCCTTGGCCATGACGTGGTGGGTCCGCTCGTCCTTGTAGACGTGCCCCAGCAGCCGCTGGCCGTCGAGGACGGCCTGCTTGAAGATGCCGTCGCGGTAGGCGCGCTTGTCGGTCTTCTGGATCGTGATCACGGCTTCCTCGTTTTCTCTCGTTCCTGCCTGCTGGTACCTACCTTACCACGGCGCGGCGAGGTTGTAAACCCCTGGGGCTCACGACCTCGCCCACCGTGGCGAGGTGGGGCTCAGCCCTGGCGGCGGATCGTGTAGCGCACGCCGCCGGCCTCGGCCAGCACGAACTCGCCGTGCGCCGCCGGCTCCTCGACCTCCGAGAGCTGCCGAGCCAGCTCGAGGCTCCGCTCGCGCACCTCGTCGCTCCCCGAGCCCAGGGCGTCCCTCACGACGTGGTTGACCAGCCGCACGCGCTGCTGCTCGAACGTGTCCCGCGGCGGGAAGTCGACCCAGCCCATCGCGGCGTGGAAGTCGTCGTCCGGGTTGGCGATCGAGCGGGTGGCGTAGAAGCGGGTCTCGGTCATGGCTTCCTCGTTTCCTCGTTCCTGCGTTCTGGGTCAATCATACACCACGCGGGTGCGTTTGTAAACCCCTGATCTCAGCGCGGCGCGCGCTTGGCGACCACCGTGAGCCCCCGCGGGTCGAGCGTCACCACGCCCGCGTCGGTGTCCAGCTCGAGCACCGCGCGCCCCCAGCGCCGCAGCCGCCCGCTCGCCACCACGTCCAGCTCGCGGTCCACCACGGCCACGGGCAGCCCCAGCGCGGCCGCCCGCCGGTGCACGATGACCAGGTCCCTCGCGCTCATCGGGTCCTCCGTTCCTCGTTCCTGCGTCCTGGTCCAATCATACACCGGCGGCGGCCGTTTGTAAACCCCTATCGGGGACCCGTTCCCAGGTGGCTTCGCAGCTCGTGCGTGCCGTGGTACCACGCGCTCACCAGCAGCTCCGCGGCAGCGGAGCTGAGCGTGACCACCAGGTAGCCGTACCACGCCCCGCTCTCGTCGTCCCCCGCCTCGACGAAGAAGACGCGCCGCTCGTCCACCCGCACGTTCGTGAGGTCCACCCTGCCGCGCAGCTGCCGCAGCTCGCCGTCGAGCACGCCGCGCGGCGTGGCCGGCCCCTCGTCCATCTGCGCGTCCAGCCAGATCGTGACCCGCTCGCCCACTTGCCTCTCCGTTCCTCGTTCCTGAGACCATCTTACCACGTCCGGCGCGAGATGTAAACACCTCGCGCCCGACGAGGCGAGCCCTCTCAGGCTGTGGCGTGGTGCTCGGCCAGGCGCCCCAGCCGGGTGCGCGGGCCGTCCTCGATCCCACACGCCTCCTCGAACGAGTCGATCACGACCGTGACCTGCCGCGCCTCAGCCAGGGTGTACAGCAGCCGCAGGCTGTCCTCGTCGCCCCGGAACTGGAACGAGTTCTCCTCGTCCAGCCAGTACTCCACGTCGCCGTGCGCGGGCAGCAGGCGCTGCGTGGCGCAGATCAGGCTGTACGCCTTGCCGTCGGCCTCGTCGGCGTCCCGGCCGCTGACGTCGAGCACCATCGTGAGCGTCTTCATGGGGGCCTTCTTCCTGGTTCCTGACTGGCTGATAGGTAAATCATACACCAGGTGAGGGGGTTTGTAAACCCCCTCGCCCAAGATCTTTTCAGGCGCCGATCCGGACGCGCGCCTCACGGCGCGAGGACGCGAAGCTCTCGTAGGGGCTGTCGCCGCGCACGACGGCGTACGAGACGTCGCGGTGCCCCGGCTTGCCGTACTTGCGCTCGAACACGACGCGGATCACGGCGCCCCGCTCGGTGACCCGATCGACCGTCCAGGAGTTGATCAGCATCGTGCCCTCGGTCGAGCTCACGCCGTCGTCGCCCTGACGCGTGACCCGGCCGTTGCGGTGGATCTTGATCTCGCTCACGCCGTCCTCCGGTTCCTCGTTCCTGCGTTCTGAGACAATCATACACCAGGTGAGGGAATTTGTAAACCCCCTCACCCAGGTTTTTCTCAGCCGCGCGCCGCCTCGTACGAGGCGCGAGCGTCCGCCTCGCGGAGGTACGCCACCGGCGCGGCGACGTGCGTCAGCAGCAGCCACGCGCCGCTCAGGCGCAGCAGCGTGGCCCGCGGGCTGGCGTCGGCCAGCTCCGCCTGCACCCACGTCCCCGGCGCGTCCACCCACTCGACGGCGAACGTGGTGGCCCCCAGCTGGCGCACGGCGCACGGCCGCACGCACAGCCAGGTGAAGCCGTCCGGGCGCCTCACAGCGCCGTCTCTCGCCCGTCCACGACGACGCGGATCTGCGCGACCTTGTTGAGGGCGCGCGCCGCGCGCCGCAGGTTGTCGGCGACCCTCAGAACCCCCTCGGCGTGCGCCTGGCCGCCCGCCGGGCACTCGGCCTTGTGCAGGGTCACCCAGCCCGCGAACGCGCCCATCGACTCCGCGCGCACCCGCAGCTGGACCTCGTACGTCTCCATCTTCACGTCCACTCCCGGTTCCTCGTTCCTGCTGTCCTGCGTTCAGCTTACCACGTCCTCGGACGTTTGTAAACCCCTACGCGCAGATCGTCTCGATCTCGTCGAACGCGTCGTCGGTCGACGTGTACGACGTGACCCCGCGCGCCCTGAGCGCCGCGCGCAGCTCCTCGTACGTCTCGCACGCCTCGAGCGCGACGTAGGCGTCGCACGCGACCCACGGCCGCGCGCTGCCGCGGATGAAGTCGACCTTGACCTGGCTCCGGCCCACCGGTTCCTCCTCGCTCGTTCCTGCTGTCCTGCGTCCAGCTTACCAGCTGCGGCTCAGTTTGTAAACCCCTGGCTCACCCGAGCCCGCGCAGCACCTCGACGCCCACGCGCAGCGGCAGCCCGAGCAGATGCCACGCGCCGTGGCGGCGGTGCCGCCGCCCGTGCCCCCGACGGTGGCGCGTGCCACGCGCTCGCGGCGCGGGTGCCACCGGCTGCCACGCGGCGGCCGGCAGCCACACCCAGCCCAGCTGCGGGTGCCACGCCCAGCTGCCAGGTGGCACCTGGGGTGCCGCGCCCGAGGGGCGCGGCACCCCGCGCCGCTCAGCCACGCCGGACGTCGCCCTGCGTGGCGGGCCGCCCGTGCCGCGCCTGGAACTCCACCGCGTCGATGCCGGCCGCGTCGCACTCGTCCTGCGAGAGGACGGCCTCGACGCTCACTCCCGAGCCGAACTCGCGGTAGCCCTCGTCGCCGCGCGCGCCCAGCCACAGCTGCAGCACGCTCGCGCCCCAGCCCTTGAGCACGCCCTCGAACTGCCCGCCCGTGGCGCGGTCCGTGACGACGACGTGCTGGCCGCGGTAGGCGTTCCTGCGCGCGAGGCTCATGTCCTGCTCCTAGCTTCCTGGTTCCTGACTGCCTGACCTGATAACTGTATGCCGGAATCCCACGTTTGTAAACCCCTGTTTGGGGGTGTCTTTCGACGAATCCGCGTGGTATAATCCCGCGCCCACCCGCACCCAGGTGCGCCCAGATATTATGGTCGAAGGGGGTTTACAAATCCATGATCATCTGGTACAATCCGCGCCCCCTTCTCGGGCCCCTCGAGCCGTGTTGACCTTGAGCCACGTGATCAACACCTGCCCCGCCCCCGCCCGCCACGCGGGAAGCCACCACGCAAAAATTTTTTTCCTGAGTCACTCACCGCGAGCACCAGGCGGTGAGTGACCCGCGCCACGCGCGCCGGCCCTCACCGCCGCACCGGCGAGCTCAGCGCCACCGCCAGGGTCGCCGCGTCCAGCGCCGGCGCCACGCGCCGCCCGTCCACCCCCACGCGCCGCGCCGCCTGGGCCACCGCGCGCAGCTCGCGCTCCGCCGCCACCCGCTCCTCGATCGCGGCCAGCAGCGCCGCGGGGTCCCCGCCCCGCGCCACCACGCGGCGCACCGCGGCCAGCTCGCGCCGGCGCAGCAGCCGCCGCACCCGCTCGCACCCCTTGCAGCTCGCCCGCCGCCCGCCCGGCTTGTTGGCGTCGCGGTGGAAGCCACCGGGCGGCTGCGCCACGCCGCACGTCGCGCAGACCTTCTCCACCGCCTCAGCCACCGCCTCGACGGGAACGGTGGACACGCCCCCGCACGTAACTGGCACACCTGTGCCACTCTCTTCCACGCGCGCCCGACCCGCGCACCGGCACGCGCTCCCAGCCACCTCCCCAGCCAGTTCCGCAGCCAGATCTGAGCCAGGTTCCGGCCCAGGATCCAGCCCCTCAGCCGCCCCTCCCGGGCCCTGAGCCCCACGCTCGCCGCCCCTCGACCCAGCCAGGGCTTGGACCAGGGCCAGCACCTCGTCCACCCCCTCGGCAGCCAGGCCCAGCCGCCACAGCGCGGCCTCCACGTCCGCCGGGGTCACCCGCCCGCTCCTCCCCTCCCCAGCCAGCCGCCTCGCCCGCTCCACCGTCGCCCTTCCCACCCGAGCCACCCGTTCCCGCCCCCTGTCTCAGCCGCTCGCCGCCTCGCCCACCGTCCCAGGTAAAACCTACCAGCGAGGCCCCTCGCCGTCCGCGGTGAGGGCCTCAGGGTTCCAGCCCGGCCCGACGGCGCGTCGCGGTCACGTCCCTCGACCGGACGCCGATCCCGGCGTTGGGGTGACCCGGCCCATCCGGCTTGACGGGGTAGCCCGCGGCGAGGCACGCCAGGATGAGCTCACCGTTGGTCACGTACTCGCCCGTCGCCCGCTCGTAGACGTGCTTCAGCCCGTAGCTGCCGTGTCGGCCGGCTCCCCTCGTTGCCTCGAGGTTGTCCAGCAGCCAGCGGGCGACCCGCACCGCCCGGCTGAGGTTCCGCTCCAGGTCGGCCCGGTCCCTCGCGTGGCTGGCTCCGCTCGCTCGACCGGGAGCCTCGAGCGTCCCGTAGCCGTGCGCCGTGAGGCTCGGGTCCGCGGCGAGCGCTCGCCGCGCCGCCTGAGCCAGCTGTCGGTCGTCAACGTTCCTCGTCACGTGCCCACCCTATCATCAACGTTGCTGTTCTTGGACTCCTGAACTTTTGGACTTTTCGCTCTATATGAGCGATTACGGCGGAACGGTTACATACGGTAACCACTTGGATACCCTATCTACCATCTCTTCCTTACCCAACCTACAGTTACTTTGAGCTCTATAAGTCCAAAAGTCCTACCTACCTACCTAGAAGACCTGGTAGAGGCCCTGTGACCCGGTTGGACTTACCGCTGGACTTCCCCTGGACTTTCCACCACGAGCCCCTCGAGGCGAGAAAGTCCACGCCCCACCCCGCCACCGCTGTGGTGACGGCTCCCGGGACGTGGACTTTCCACCGCCTCACCCCCTCGCGGAAGTCCAGCCCTCGACGACCTCCTTGAGAAGTCCAGAGGCCCCGGGCAGCAGCCGCAGGCCCGTGAACGCCTCCAGCCGCGCCTTGCCGTTGCCGTCGACGCGGTCCCGCCGCCCCACCCCCGGCAGCTCCTCCACGCGCTTGTAGAACGCGTTGCGGCCGATCCCGTAGCGGCGGTTCTCGTTGGGGTGCTGGTCCGTGAACCAGTCGTTGAAGCTGTCCCACAGCGTCTTGGGCCTCACCTCGTTCTCGACCGTCCCCGTCACCTCCACGAGGTCCGCCACGAACTGCGCCACCAGGTCCAGGTTGTCGTCCTGGTACGTTCGCAGCGCGGCCAGCATCTCGTCCGTGAGGATCAGGCCGGTCGGCGCGCCCGGCTCCCGCCGCGCCACCCACCACTCCCGCCACCACCGCACCAGGTGCGCCAGCACCGCGTCCCCCTCCGCCAGGGCGGCGCGCTTCACGTCGAACTGCTCCGCCTTCGGCACCGGCACCGTCGACAGGGGGAACAGCGCGAGCCGGTTCACCACCTGCGGGGTCAGGTTCGCCCGCGGCAGCTCGTTCGTGCTGCACGTCAGCTTCCACGTCACCGCCACGTCGATGCGGTCCTGCCGCATCCGCCGCAGCGACACCACCGACCCCTCCGGGTTGACGAACCGCAGCACCTGCCCCTCGTCCAGGATCTGGCTCGCCGTCATCTCGTTCACCAGGGTCAGCCGGGTCCCGGCCAGCTGGTACTCCTCCGCGTCGTGCCGGTCCCCCTTCGTCCTCACCAGCAGGGTCGGCCGCCCCGCGAGCCACGCCAGGCCCGGCCCCAGCAGCTCCCCCACCACCTCCAGGATCTGGTTCTTGCCGATGTCGCTCGCGCCCTCGAACACGCCCAGCTTCTTCTCCGGGTTGGAGCCGTGTAGCTGGTATCCGAGCCACCGGCCCACCGCCGCCACGCGCTCCGCGTGCACCGCCTCACTCACCTCTCCCGGGGCCGCGCACAGGCGATGCAGGAGCCCCCAGAAGCGCGGCGCGACCTCCGCGAGGGGGCGCTCAGCCAGCGAGAGATCCAGGTCCCGCTCCACGCGCTGCGACAGGCGGTCCGCCTGACGGTGCTCCCGCAGCTCACCCGTCGTGACGTCGAAGGTGCCGTTGCGGAAGCTCAGCAGCGCGGGCCGCGCGTTGAAGTCGCGCTGCGACACCCGCGTCGCCTTCGGCAGCGCCGCGCTCACCACGGCGGTGATTCCCGCGGTGTTGCGGAACGGGTGGTAGGTCGCGCGGATCCGCTCCACCCGGGCCCGGTCCTGCGCCTCCGCGGTGCCGCTCACCACCGCCAGGTACGCGGGGCTCTCCCGCAGCTCCCGCACCATCACGTCGTGGCAGCGCCGCGCGACGCGGTCCACCAGCGCCCACACGAGCTCGTGCTTCCCACCGTCCCACCGCCACACGCCCTCGGCCTCGCTGAACACCGCGAACCGTCCCACCTCGGGGTCCCAACCCACCCGGGAGCCGAACACGTCCAGGACGAGCTCCGCCATGCCCACCTGGTCCGGGCGATACGGGCCGTCGTCCTCCAGGTGGCTGAACGCGACCTCCTCGAGCGAGTTGGGCCGGCCCACGTCCCGCGACGGGGCCACGGCCACCGGCTCGGGCTCGGGCTCAGCCGCCGGCTCAGCGCTCACCGCGACCACCGCGCCGTTCACCGCCTCGAGCGCCGCCACCGCCACGGGCTGCGTCGGCGGCACCGGGGGCGCGCTCACGCTCGTCACGACGGCGTCGGGCGTCACCTCGAGGCCGTGGTTCACCCCATTCATCGCCTCGCAGTACGCCCAGTGCCGCTCGAAGACGTCCCGGTTGTCCTCCGACCAGCCCCACTCCGGGATGCTGAGCGTCAGCTTGTTCTGCGCGTGATCCAGCCACAGCGCCCACGCGGCTTCCTTCTCGTAGCCGGCGCGCACCAGTGAGCCCGTGTAGCTGAACAGCTGCGGCTCGTTTCCCTCACCCGCGGTCGCCGTGCCCTGCGCCACCGCGCTCCAGTGGTCGTCGCGGTCGGCCTCGATCGCGTCAAGCAGCTCGTCGGTCGCGATGATGATCTCGCCGTCCGCGGGCTCGTAGAGCTCACCCGAGTAGTGGACGCAGCCCGGCAGGGGCACGAAGCCCATCGACTTCACGTCCCAGCCACCGCGTGGCCCCTGCTTGGGCCAGCGGTGCATCAGCTCCTCGGGCACGTACACGTAGGCGTGCCAGCCGCCGCCCCGCCGCGCGCACACCGCGTGAGCCTCGGTCACGAGCTCCGCCGTGTTGGATGCCGCGTATTGCTCGCGGTCGTCGACGTCGACCGCGAACAGGCGCGTCGACGGCGCGCACACCACCGCGACCTGGTGACCGTCGCCCTGCGGGCCGTGCTGGTCGTGGGTCTCGAGCAGCGCGTTCGCGCACCTTCCCGCGTAGTGTCCCGGGCTGGGGTAGATCGCGCCGTACTGAGCGTTGCTGAACCAGTTCTTGCCACCGTGCGAGAGGTGCTTCGACCACTCCTCTACCTCCACGCGCTGGCCGCCCACCACCCGCGTGAGCCGCATCAGCGCGTTGTGCCACCGGGCCAGCGTGAAGAAGAACTCGGTGCCGTCGCTCAGCACCGTGAGGCGGTCGTTAGCCCGAACCTCGGTCGGCATGGTATGGTACTCCCAGTTTGTTTCGCAGCGTGGCCCGGCCACGGCGTGGGTGTCGCCGTTCCGGGGTGTTCGGGAGACGGGAAGCGGCGCCAGGCCCACCAGCCTGGCGCCGCTTCTCGCGTCTAGGGCTCGCCCCGCGAGCCGGCTCCTCTCGTCATCTCGTTCCTCCCCACCGTCCGGTTCCTCGTCCCCCGATCATAACCCCGCGCGGCCCCGAACGACCCGCCCCCGGGGATCACGTCTCGACGAACAGCTGCCCCACCACCTCGCCGTCGACGCGGTTCCACTCGTAGCCGTGCACCCGGTACGAGCGGACCCCCTCGCCGGGCAGGTCCAGGGTCACCCAGGCCTGCGCGGCCAGCTTCTGCAGCTCCGCCACGGACCGCACCGTCGTCTCGCCGAGCACGCGCCCGCGGCTCACGTGGTGCCGGACCTCCACGCGGATCGGGTCGGCGCTCACGGCTTGACCCACAGGAAGCACCGCGGCGGGTCGTGGCGGTGGTCGACCCCGTGGTCGACCACGGGCAGCTTCCGTCCCGCCACCGCCGCGACCCGCAGCCGCGACACCTCGGTCACCGAGGCTACCGTCACCGTTCCCAGCAGCGCCTCCGTCTCGTGGTGGCACACCTCCACCGGGATCTGCCCGCTCACGCCAGCACCACCCGTCCCGGGTCCTCGTCGTGGGGACCCCAGTAGTTGTCGACCCGCCGGACCGGCAGGTCCACCGGCCCAATGTCCATCTCCACGACCCACGTCGCGCTGCCCGCCTCCGCGTCCCGGAGCGCCGTCAGCTCGTGAATCAGCTCACCCAGGGTGAGCGCCCGGTCGCCGCTCACAGCGGCTTCACCCACACGGTCGCGACCGGCTCACCCTGAACGATGACGGTGTACTGCCCGACGACCTTGTACTTCCTGCCGAGGTAGTCGACCTCGACCAGCTGCCGCAGGTTCGACGGCTGCAGGTCCAGCTCGTCCAGCACCTCCGCGTTCCGCTTCAGCTTCAGGATCACCCTCACCGGCCACCTCCCTTCTCGTCGAGCTGGCGGCTCAGCTCCAGAACCGCGTCCGTCAGGGCGGTGCGGCTCACGCGCACCCGGACCGTCGCCGGGTTGCGGGTCCCCACCACCCGGCTCAGCACGTCGTCCGCCGCGACCGTCGCGGACCACGCCGCCTCCACCTTGGCGCGCGCCGCCAGCAGCGCGCGCCGCTCCTCCCTCGTCGTCACCCGTTCCTCTCCTTCCTCTCGCGGTCCACCTCGAGGCAGCACGCGCAGGTCACCGGCGTGCCGTCCGACAGGATGGTCCACGTCATGACGAGGCCGCGGCTCGGCTGGCACGCCGTCACGAAGAACGCGTCCCGCCCGCCCCTGGTCAGCTCGTGCACGACGTTGGTTCTCGGCTCACGAACCCTCTTCGAGCTCATGCCTCTCCGTTCCTACCTCTTCATCGAGTCGAGCAGGTCGTTCGCGAACTTGCTCACGTCGGTAACCACCACGGGGTGGCTGACCAGCAGCGCGATCAGCAGCACGACCCCGACCACCGCCAGAAACCGTCCCATCCCGGACCTCACCTCCCCTCTCGTCCCCAGCCACCGGGCCCTCGCCGGAGCGCCAGGCAGCGCTCGCACGTCACCGCGTCGGCGGTCACCCGCAGCTCCCTCCACTGGTCCAGCAGCGGCGCGCAGACCACCACGCGCTGCCCGTCCCACGCCGCCTCATCGTGCACGGCCCCGTCCGGGGTCCGCACGTGGCGGCCCGTCGGCCCACCCACCTCGTCACCTCGCCTCTCGATCGTCAGGGGCGGCGTCGCCGCCGTCCAGCAGCCGTTCCACCGCCACCGAGACGGCGTCCAGTGCCCGGAACGCGCCGTCTACCTGCGCGACCAGGGGGTGCCGTCGACCCAGGGCCTGGCTGACCCTCGTCTCCGCGTCGTTCACGGTCCTCATCGCCGCGCCCAGCGCCCGCAGCGCGACCCGCAGCTCGCGCTCGACCGCGGCGGTCACCGTCGACCTCCCCGCCGCCGGCGGCGACGGCGGCCGCCGTCGCCCCACGGCCACGCGTCCACCAGGCCATCCAGGAGCCCGGCCAGCAGCTCAACCAGCCAGTCCACTGGGATCACCGCAGCTTCGCGGGCCACGTCGACCCGGAGCCACGCTCCGGCTTGACCACCGTGAGCTTGTCCCGCGTGAGCCACTGGGCTCGCGCCCCTCGCAGCTCGGGCTGCACCAGCCAGCGCTCTGGCTCACCGCCCTCGGCCACCGCGTGCTCCTGCACCACACCGAACGCGCCGGGCACCACCCTCGAGCTCACCCGGGCACCCACCCTCAGGTCCTTCGCGTTCCACGTCACGTCAGTCCTCCTTTTCATCAGGTCCTCCCCGCTCGCCTCAGCGCGTCCCGCACCGCGGTCAACGCGACGTCCGCCGAGTAGCGGGCGCTGTTCACCCGCTGGCTCAGCTGCGCGCAGCCCGGCTCGTTCTCCAGCAGGTGCACGGCCACGCTCAGCTTCGCCGCGGCCTCCGTCAGGAGGTTGCCCGCGTCCGTCAGCGTCTCTCGGTCCACGTGCGTCACCCCTCTCGCGCCCGCGTGAACTCACCGCGGGTCAACCACCGCGCGATGTCGTGCCGGTTGCAGGGTGAGACGAGCCACCGCTCCGGGTCGCCGCCCTCTCGCCCCTGGTGATCCTTGATCGTGCCGAGCCCCTCGGGAAGCCGGCTCGACCACACGAGGTCACCCACCTGGGGCCTCCAGTCGTCCTCCACCTCTCGCTCCCTTCTACCGCTGCCACCAGCGCGGCTCGCCGGTGAGCGCGAGCTCCTCGCGGGTCAGCCAGACCGCGAGCGCGCCGGCCTGGCGGGGCTTGACGAGCCAGAGCTCCGGCTTGGCGGGGGTCGCTGCCTGGTGCCCGACCACCCGTCCCACCTCGCCGGGGATCCGGTCGGACGCCGCCGGCTCACCGATCCGCGGCTGCCTGGGCTCAGGTCTAGGCACGTCAGTCCTCTCGTCCGTAGAAACCGTGGTCCGCGTCATAGCCGACCCACGTGCCCGGTCGCTCGGTGGGCGTGGCCCACGCCACGAACTGCCGCACGGGCTCGGGCGTCGCGGTGCTCGCGGGATTCACGCGCACCGTGAGCTCGGCACCGCACTCGCAGTCCTCACGTTCCTCGCAGTGGTCGAGCGTGGGGTTGCGGCCAACGAGCGTCACCCTGGTCGCGACCCACTGGCCGTGCCGCCACGCGTAGATCGCGCGGATCTCGTGGGGGTCCCGTACCTGCCGCGGCGCCCGCTTGGACCGCTCGTTGCCGCCGCGTCCCGGTGACACGTGGTTCTCGACCACCGGCACCGGTTCGTCCCAACGCAGGAACGCCTTGACCTCGTGCGTGACGCCCAACCGTGGGTAGTCCGCGTAGCTAAGTGAGTAGACGCGCCACTCCGTTGTCACGTCAGCGCCCTCCCTCGAGAACCCGCTCCCGGGTCCGCCGCACCTCGCGTCGGGCCCACGCCACGGCGTGCATCACCGGGGCGGTCGTCGCGTGGTTCGCCTCGTAGCGCCGCAGCAGGTCACCCAGGGTCGCCAGCTCGTCCGCGCTCAGGGGGCGGTCAGCCAGCTTCTCGCTCTCGTCGGTCAGGATGGAGATCAGCGGCCACGTGGTGTCGCCGGCGTCCCAGTTCACCTCAGCCCGCCACTCCCCCGCCGGGACCCGCCGAAGGGCGTCGAGCCGTCCCGTGCAGGTGCCGCCGCGCCGACGGATCCCGTTGACCCGCACGCCCGGCTTGATGTCGCTCACGTCCATGGTTCCTCCTCTCTTCCTGGTTCCTGGTCTGGGATCAGCCTACCGTAGCCGCGCTGAAATGTAAACCCCTACTTCTCCTCGAGCCGCAGCTGGTACGGGTACGACTTCCGGCACAGCTGGCAGGTCACCTTGGCCGGGTCGTCGGTCAGGTAGGCGGCCGACGCCTGCCGCCCGCGGGCCGCGATCTTCAGGTCGCTGCCGCACGCGGGGCCCGTGAAGGTGGTGCCGACCCCGGTCCGCAGGTGGACCTTGTGCGGGCGGCGCGGCTTCCCGGGCGTGAGGCCCCACCTCGGGTCGTTGAACCCTGAGGGGCTCACCGCGCACTCACCTCGCGGTGCAGGAGCCGCAGCGCCTCGTCGTACGTCGTCAGGCCGAAGCTCGCGGGGTCTGGGATGGGCCGCCCGTCGACGGTAAAGACGTCGAAGTGCGACTCACTGTCGAGGGTGCCGCGGTTCGAGCTCGCGAGCCGGCCCACGGGAACGCCGTCCCGAGACACCTCCCACCACCACGTGCCCCGCGTCCGCGCCTCGACCCGCTCGCAGCTCCAGCGATGCTCCTCGAACTCGCTCACCGCTCACCCGCCGCCCTCAGCCCGTCGATCACGCGCAGCATCCCGTCTGCCTGCCTGACCGTCAGGTCCGCCGCCGTGGCCAGGGCGCTCTTGGCGCCCCACTTGTCCGTCGCGGCGAGCTGCACCGCCAGGGCCTCGGTTCGAACCATGTGCGCCCGCAGGCGCAGCTGGTCCAGGGATTGGTCGCCGTGTCTTCCCACGTCGGTTCCTCGCTCTCGTTGTCGTCGTTCTCGGTGCCGGCGCTCACGATCGAGCGTCGGTGATCTCCTCGAGCTGGGTCGCGGCCTCGAGCTCTCGCACCGACCAGCGGCTCGGCTCGAGGTGCCCCGTGACCCGGGAGTGGTACGTGAACCCGTACGGCAGCGCGTACCACCGCCCCGACCAGTTGTGGCCGCGCTCCCTGAAGACGCGGGCCCCGGCGACCTGCTCGGCGTGGGGCCGGGCCGTCAGCTCGGCCCACAGCTCCTCGAGCCGCGCGAGGTCGCTCGCTCCCTTCAGCGTCAGGCTGTTGATGAAGCTGATCGCCCGTCGGAGCGAGTCGACGCTCATCCTCCGGACGTCGCCCGTGTACGTGCCCACCATCAGATGACCTCTACCAGGTTGTCGGGGCTGAGCAGGACCCCGCGGCCCCGCACGACCTTCCACACCACGTCCACCGCTCGCCGCCGCACCTCGAGGGCGGTGCCCTCGTGCGGGGCCGGCCAGCGGTCGCTCTCGTGGCCTACGGTGAGCCGGCACCGCACCGTCTCGCCGCGGGTCGCGCGGCCCAGCAGGGAGCGCGTCGTGACGGCGATCTCCGCGGGACAGCGCTCGCGGCCGAGCCGCAGGCGGTTCACTCGAGCTCCCGCACGGTCACCGCGGGCGACGGGTTCGTCGCCCACGTCGGGACGCTCGCCGCCACGTTCCGGCTCGTCGTCGCGAGGTGGTAGCCGCACGTCAGCGTCCTGCCGCCCCCGTCGTGGGTCCGCGTCACCGCGAACTCGGCCCGCGCGCCACAGCTGCAGGTCTTGGTCTGCCTCTCGCTCACCAGCTCATCCCTTCTCGTTGAACGGCCCGAACCGCCGCTCGTCCTCGCGGCGCAACGCCGCGACCGCGGCCGCCTCCGTCTCGTACGCGGCCCCGTTCCAGCCCTCGCCGCCGGTCACCTCGACCCGGTTCAGCGCCGCCGCGCGCCAGCCCGCGGGCGTCCGCCAGCAGGTGCCGATGTAGACGTCCCTCGCCTCGTCCATCACCGGGACGTACCCGGCCCTAGCCACGACGGTCACCGGCCACCGGCTCCACCCACGTGACGCGGGTGATCGGGTCGTCGAGCGGCCCGAGCTCGTCGCTCGCGAGACGCGTGCGCCGCAGCCGGTACCACGTGCCATTCAGCTTGACGGTGCCGTCGGGCCGGCTCGCGGCCAGGAAGGCGGCGGCGCTCAGGGTGCCCAGCGGGACGTCGCCCTCGAGCAGTCGGACCTCGATCACGGGATCACCTTCTCTCATTCCTGGTTCCTGATCTGGTTAGACCCTACCACCCTCCGCCTCAAATGTAAACCCTGTCTCGCCAGCGAAGCCGCGCGCCCTGCAGGTCGTTGCAGGGCCGGCACGCCGGCTGGATGTTGCCGCGCACGTACCGGCCGCCCTCGCACGCGGGCACGATCCGGTCCACGGTCAGGGTCTCCAGGGTCAGGTCCATCTCGCACTCGTCGGACAGCTCGAGGTGGCACATCGCGGTGATTCCGTCCCCGAACTCGTCGAGCAGCCACTGCCGCCGCGCGCGGCGCTGCGCCGCGCTCCCTCGCTGGTTGCCGTTGGGCACGGTCACTTCCCCAGCGAGTGGTGGTAGCTCTGCAGGTGCCAGTGGCCGCCGTCGCGGGGGCACTCGTAGGGCACCTGCCGACGGCCGTCGAGCTGCCGGAGCTCGGCCGCGGCCATGGCCGCGGCACCCCTCGTGTCGTAGATCACCTTGCCGGTGCGGCCGAGCGACGTGAAGCCGCGGCGCACCTCCGTCTCGGTGGGAACGCAGCACGCGGGGTGGTAGCCGTCACCGAGCAGCCGCGCGTGCCGTCGAACGATCTTGCTCATCTGGGGGCCGAGCGACCTCACGACGGGTCTCAGGCGTCGCTGTGGCAAGGGGTCAGCTCTCCTCTCGGGTCTCGTGTCAGGTGTCAGTCGTGCCGTGGCATGCCCTCGGGTGCCACGGGTGCCGCCGGCACGTTCAGCTCGGTCACGGGGCGCGTGAACCCCCAGCAGCCGCAACGGTGACAGCAGTTGACGGTGTCGACCGTGCCACGACCGTGCTCGCTCCGGTGGTGCCCGCAGGCGCAGGTGTCACGTGCCACCGAGGTGTCAGGTGCCAGCGCTGAGGTGCCACGTGCCACTCGCTCCTGCCACAGCCGGATGCCGTGATCCACCACCTGCCACAGCACGTCGGCGTCCACGTCCACGACGCAACGGTCGACGTGCCACCGCTCGCCGCCCTCGTGTCGGTGGTTCTCCACCCAGATTCGCAGGAACGCGACCAGCTCTCGCGCGCTCACCTCGGACGCTTCCACAGCGGCTCTCCCCTCTCGAGCTGGATCGGGTTCGCCTGCACCCACTCCGTGATCCGGCGCGCGACCTCGATCTTCGTCGCCACCGGCGCGTCGCGTCGAGACCCGAGAACGGTGCGGGTCGCCTCAAACCAGGCCCGCCGCAGCTCGAGCGGCACCTCGTACCAGCACGGGTCGCACAGGTTGCGCCGGCTCGTGCCGATCACGTCGCGGCACCGGTTGCACCGCTTCGCTCCTCGGCTCACGTGAGCTCTCCCTTCACGTCGACGACCTCGCCATCCACGGTGTCCCGCAGCACCAGCTCGTACTTGAGCGCCTTGACCAGCGGCCGGCGCTCGAGCCACGCCGCCGCGGAGTCCTCGATGCCGGTCGGGTGCCAGCACCCGTCGTCGCACTTGCCGTATCGCCGCTCCATCACGGATTCGTACCACCGTCGACGGGCCAGTAGGTCATCCGCTCGCCGGCGCAGGAACGCGAGCACGTTGGTAACGTGACTCAGTTCCATCTCTGCGACGCGGTACGGGAAGCCGTCCTGCCCGTACCACATCTCCTCCTGCTCCAGGGTCTCCACAATGCTTGGCACCGTTCGTCTTACCTCTTCTCACGTTTCCGATGAGCGTCGCCGCTGCCGAGCCGCCCTAGCGTGAGCCGCCGTGCACGGATAGCACCGGCAGTCGTAGTTGGTGTAGCCGTTGTCGGTGCCGTGCACGTGCTCCGGGATCGGTGCGTTGGCCCGGGCCAGCTTCGCGCGTCTCGCCTTCGCCGCGTTTGCCTCAGTGCACGGGCTGCAGCGGCAACCCCAGTTGCTGTAGCCACTAGACGTGCCGTGCACGTGGTTCGGGATGCTCCTCACCATCAGCGGTTCCTCCACCATTCCTTGACATCCATCCACCAGTTCCATGCCGTGAACCGCCACCACCTGTGGATCACGTACCGCGTCCAGCTCGGGTCGAGCCACCGGGTCACGAACGGTAGCGTCACCACGTCGCAGGTGCTGCACCGGTGGAACCACAGGTGCGGCCAGCGCTGCTCGCCGTGGTTCCACCCCACCAGTCGCCCGTCCTCGCAGCGCTGCCGCTTCGCGTACCGCATCCCGCCGCCGGCCCACCCCGGGCAGCGCCACGGCTTGTCGTAGCAGGGTCGGCTCAGTCGCACGTCAGCCGCCGCAGGCGGATGCCGAACACCGGGTCGGATCGCACGCGCCGGAAGCTCGCGTCGGTCAGCCACACCCTCAGGTTCGGCGGCGGCGTGTCCGCGGTCACCGCGAAGCTGCTGCCGTTGAGGTGCCGGTCGTCGGGGCTCGCGAGCAGGCCCGCCAGGCGCGGCACGTTGACACTGTCCATGATGATGCTGTGGGGGAACAGGGTCGGCAGCAGCCGCTCGTAGGCGCTCACTTGTTCCCCCACCCGGCACGCAGCGCCTTCACGATCTGCCGCGCCTCGTGGGCCGCGGCCGGGATCTCGAGCGCGAGTGCGAGGTCCTCCACCAGCTCGGCGAGCTGCGTGACCAGCTGTCGCTCGGTCTCGTTCACTCGCTCTTCACCGGACCCAGCTCGAGCTGACCGGTCTTCTCGTCGACCGCGAGCACCTCCTGGTACTTGCCGGTCGGCTTGCCGTTGATCGAGATGTACAGCTTGTCGCCCACCTTGGGCAGCTTGGTCTTCGCCATCTCGTCTCTCCTCTTCCTCAGCGGTTCCAGTTGACGACCACGAGCTTGCTCTTCGCTCGGGTCATGGCCGTATACAGCCACCGCCGGGGCTCCGGCGGCTTCGTGTCGAGCACGACTACTTTCTCGAACTCGGAGCCCTGAGCCTTGTGCGCGGTGAGCGCGTAGGCGAGATCCCAGAGGTGTCGGCCGTCGGGGTACTCGTTGGGGGCGAGCTTCGCCTCCGCCCCGAGCTGCTTGACCACGAGCTGCGTGAGCACGTGGCAGCCCGACTTGCCGCGGCGGTCCGCGTCGAGCTCCACCACGCAGGTCACCCACTTCTGACCCGGCCGCTCCAGCTTGCGAACGGAGCGGATGGTGCCCGTGGAGCCGTTGAACACGAACTCCATCGCGCCGGACGGCCGCCAACCGTCCTCCCCGCGGCCGATCCCCTCACCCGGGGTCACGACGACGCGGTCCCCGTTCTGCAGGGACACGACGCGGTCCCCCACCACGGGCATGCCGGGTGCGGCCAGGTGAGCCGGGGTGTCGCGGTAGCTGTGGTTGACCGCGGCCCGCATCCTGTTCGTGTGCGTGATGATCGCGTGCTGCGGGGACGGCGGCAGCCGGTCGCGGGACGCGACCGCGAGCACCTCCGGCCGCAGGGCGGCAGAGACGCACGCCGTGGAGCCGTCCCCGTACGTGCCGAGCGGCAGCCTGCCGGTCTCGCGGACGTGCCGCGCCGCCCCGATGATGCCCGTGACGTCGCTCTGCCGGTGGTTGGTGGTGAGGACGATCTCCGGGTTCTTCATCCACCGGTTCATCTCCTCCTTGACCGGGGCGAGCTGCCCGTGGTCGCCCACGAGCAGCACCGGCACGCCGAGGGAGGCGATCTCCTTGACCCGCTCCTCCGACACCATGGACGCCTCGTCGAGGATGATCAGGTCCCGGCGCCCGCCGACCGCGGACCGCAGCGTGAACTTGAGGTCCTCGTGCACCTGGCAGGTGTGGTCCGCGCTCTGGACGCACGGCTCAAACCGGAGCGCGCAGTCGCACTCCTCCGGGTCGGGGCAGCCGCACGGGATGACGGTCAGGGGCTGCATGGTGCGCAGGCACCGGTAGGTGGCGCGCGCCTGGTACAGCAGGGAGTGATAGGTGCGGACGTGCAGCGCCTGGCTCTCGTTGAGCTTGCCGCGGAGGACCGCGGCCGCCCGATGCGTGGGCGCGCCGTAGGCGACCTCGGCGCCGAGCACACCCGCGAGCTGGCCGGTCAGCCACGTCTTGCCGGAGCCGGCGAGGCCCCCGATCGACAGCACGGGGTAGCCGTGGGCGTTGCCGTGCGTGTGCGGGTACTCCTCCTCGCAGTGCTCGCCCTCGCAGTACGTGGAGGCGGGCGCGCCCTTGAACCACGCCTCGACGCGGTCCAGGGCGTTCGCTTGGTCATCGCTGAGGTTCACGAGCGATGGACTCCGTTCTTCGACAGGAACGCGTTGACGACGTCGCGCAGCTCGATCGCTTGCTCGACGTCGAGCTGCGTTCGATCACCGTCACAGCAGGCATTGAACCACAGCTCGCCGTCGTCGTTGAGCCCGATCGTGTGACCGTAATCGGTCCTCACCACGGCTTCGAAGTCGCTCACTTGTTCAGCTCCCGGCAGATGACGGTGGACCCGCTCACCCGAACGCTCGTGCCATATGCGCCCCGATGGTGGCCGCGCAGCACGATCGCCGCGACGTGAGGGTCCGCGCCGGTCACGGTGGTCTCGAAGAACCGGTCGTCCTCGACGAGCTGGGTCCTGACGGTGCATCCGATCAGGCCGGCGGCCTTCAACACGGTCCTGATCAGCAGGGTCACGGTGTCTGGGGTCGACATCGACGCTTCCTTATCTACTCAGCCTCGTTGGGTGACGACGAGCGCGTCGTCGAGGATGACCGCGGTCGCCCCGCGGCGGTCCATGAGGAACGTGGTCAGGGCGGCTCGGGCCAGGTGCAGGTTGACGCCACGAACCGTGGTGGTGAACTCGTAGCCCCGATACGTCGTGCTCAGCTCGAGCGTGTCGTTGGGGTTGAGCCCCACGTGGTTGAAGATTCGGCGCAGCTCGTTCTGCACCTCGCCGTGTCCGCGCACGTCGTCCTCCTAGCCGTTCAGCTGGTCCATCAGGTCACGGACGTGGATCGCGTCGGTCGCGGACATCAGGTCACCCCAGATGCTGGCCGACACGTCCACCAGCGTGACCGCGGGGTCCCGCTGGTTCAGCACCTTCAGCAGGGCCGCCACACGGTGGTGAGCGACCTGGCGGTTGGTGCCGACGTGGTTGCGCTGGGTCACGGCCAGCACGTGGTGGCCGCTCGGGTCGAGCCGTCGAAGCAGGTCCCGGTCCAGCTTGCGGTCGAACTGGTGCATCCAGCACGCGTCCGCGATTCGCTTGATCGTGGCGGTGTCGGCGACGCGGATGTCGCTCATGAGGTTCCTCGATTCCTGGTGGTTGGCTTCAGCAACCGCTGCCACCGACAGTATCACCTGCGGCTCAACTTGTAAACAGCAAGCTTCACCGGTGGCTGATCTAGCGCCGCGTGGTAAGGTTTACCCAGGAAGCTGAAGGAGAGAGGAACCCATGGAAGAGACCCGCATGATCAACGAGAACGACGCCGGCAACCTGATCCAGGTCCGCCACGTCGACAGCGTCCTCGAGTTCGTCGGCGAGCGAGTCACCGACTCGTCGAGCGACGACCGCACCCAGCCCCGGTGGACCGACCTCACCCTGTACCGCCTCACCGACGGATCCGGCCGCTACGTGCTGCAGGTCGTCGGCCGCTCCGTCGTCTACCACGCGGTCAGCGGCTGCGAGCGCGGCGTGCACGTGAGCCTCCGGGAGCTCGCCGACCACTACCTCGACGAGGCGTGCGAGGAGCCGGTCCCGGAGCCGTGCCCCGTGTGCAAGCCGGTCGACATCGAGGCCGACCTCAGCGCCGTCACGCCCGGCGACCTCGTCGTCAAGATGGAGGTCGACCGCTACTCCGCCTACGAGTGCCGCGGCGTCGACGAGCTCCTGCAGCGACTGCGCCTGACCCAGCAGGTCAAGGGCGCGGGGTTCAGCATGCCGTCCCTGCTGCTGCTCGACCGCGCGAAGGTCGCCGACCCCGCGATCGCGGCCGCCCTCAGCCGAATCCGTCGCCTCTAGTTGTTTACAAGTGACCGTCCACATGGTACAGTTTCGCTCAGCACCACCAGGAACGAGAGGAACTGACGTGACGGAAGCACGACGCAGCGGCATCACCCGGGCCATCATCCAGCTGTTCGAGGACAATCGGGACCGGGCCCTGAGCATCGAGCGGATCGCCGAGCACCTCGACTACAGCGTCAAGAACACCGGATCCCTCATCTCGCAGCTTCGCAAGAACCGCTCCAACCTCCGGATCGAGGTCCCGAGCCACGGCGTCTACATCTACCGTGGCACGAGCACCGTCGACGACGTGCTGGCAGCGGAAGCCAAGCCGCTCGGGGCTAGGTCCCACTCGGCCGACGCGCTGAAGCCGCTGAAGCCGGCGCGGGTCATGAGCGGCGGCAGCCTGCTGAGCGTCGGTGACCTCGTCGAGGTCATCGGCTTCAGCCAGGACGGCACCCCGCTCGTTCGGGACACCGGCGGCAAGCTCTACCTGCTCAACCAGCTGTGACACCGAGCCGGCTCGGCACCAACGGGTGTCGAGCCGGCTCTCGCGTGGGTATGATCGAACCAGGAACGAGAGGACGGAACGTGTCCGAGAGGACCGACCTCGAGGCCGCCGCGACGGTGTTCCTCGACCAGCTTCCCGAGAGCCGGGCGGAGGCCATGGCCTTCTGCTACGGGTACCTCGACCAGGTCGTCAAGGGCTTCATCAACGGCAGCTTCACCCTCAGTGACCTCACGCACAGCCGAGAGCTGCTCAACACCGTGCTTGACCTTCACCGTGACCGGAGGTAGCCGCACTTGCTGATCACCATCGAGGGCCCCGACTGCGGCGGCAAGTCGACCCTCACCAGGCAACTGCTCGAGGCGGCTGAGGCCCGTGGCTGGCTCGGGCAGCGGGTCCACAAGGGGCCGCCCGCCCCGGACGTCGACCCGTTCACGGAGTACGAGACCGCCCTCGACGTCGAGCCCCTTCGCAGCCTCATCGATGGCTACGACACCCTCGTCGTCATGGACCGCTGGCACGTCGGCGAGGCGATCTACGGCCCGCTGTGGCGCGGCCACAGCCGCCTCACCCGCGCCGGCCTCGCGCACGTGGAGGCCGCCCTCGACGCCGTCGGGGCGATCCGCGTCATGTGCCTGACGCCCTACCACGAGCTGCAGGCCCGGTTCCTCACCCGCGGTGACGACCTCACCAAGCTCGACGAGCTCCCGCACATCCACGGCGCGTACCAGGACCACGCGGAGCTCTTCGACTACGTCGTCCTCACCGGCTTCGAGCCGCGGCAGGTCGCGGTCAACGGCCTGCTCGACATCGCCCGGAACCGCCGCAACCGCGCGCGGCTGATCACCAAGCTCAGTGATCGCACCTACATCGGCCAGCTCTGGCCCACCTACCTCATCGTCGGCGACGAGCGCAACGCCCGACCCCGACCCGACCTCACGCGCCCGTTCACCCCGGTCAACGGGTCCGGCTGCAGCACGTGGCTCTGGGACGCGGTCGTCGCCACCGGCTACCACACCGAGGTTGGGGTCGTCAACGCCAACGAGAGCGGCGTCGCCCTGACCTACCTGTGGCGCGAGCTCGACGAGCCCCGCGTCGTAGCCCTCGGCAACCGCGCCGCCTCCAGGCTCTACGCCGCCGGCATCGAGCACCGCATCATCTACCACCCGCAGTACGCGAAGAGATTCCAACACAAGGACTTCGACGGCTACGTCGCGTCCCTCAAGGAGGCGATGCATGGAGTACGTGTCTGACCTCGGCTCCGAGGTCTACGTCAACCTGCTGCACGATCTGCTTCAGGCCCCGCGGGTCGCCCCCCGCAGCGTCGCCACGCGAGAGCTTCGCGACGTCACCCTGCGGATCGAGAACCCGGGTGAGGTTCACGTCCTGCGCACCATGCGCAAGCCCAACCTCAGGATCGCGGCCACCGAGGCGATGCACCTCATCGGCGGCCTCAGCAGCCTGCAGCAGCTCGACCGCGCCAGCGGCGGTCGGTTCAGCCAGTTCGCAAACGGCGGTCGCCTGCTCGGCGCCTACGGTCCTCGCACCTTCGAGCAGCTGCCTGCCGTGGCTAGCCTGCTCAGGCGCGACCCCAACACCCGGCAGGCGGTCGTCAGTCTCTGGACCGGCCGTGAGCACGACGCCGCGTCCCGGGACGTCCCCTGCACCACCACGCTGCAGTTCTTCCTGCGCGATGACCTGCTGCACCTGCGGGTCACCATGCGATCCAACGACGCGTGGCTCGGCGTGCCCTACGACCTCATGATGTTCAGCTGCCTGCAGCGAACGATGGCGTGCGCGCTCGGTGTGGAACCCGGCGAGTACACTCACAGCGTCGGCTCCATGCATCTCTACGAGCGCGACCTCGACGCGGCGGACCTCGTCGCGCGCGACGACCACGATCTCGCCATCGCCAATCCCCACGTCACCGTGGGAATCCCGGTGCCTCTCTTCGACATTGAGCGTCGCTCCGTCGATGACCTCGCTGCCAACGCCACCGCGGTCTGCTTCCACGACTGCCCCGACTGGGACCTCCTGCCGGCGCACGAGTGGCTCTACGACGTTGTGCCAATGCTCGACGATGACGAGTCTCTCTGCCTGTCCTGCCGCTACGTCACCACCGGTGACGTCTGCCTCACCTGCCACCGGGAGACGCCGTGACCGATGACCAGACCGAGACCCGCGAGGACAAGCTGCGTGCCTTCGCCGCCGACCTCCTGCTCGACGACGCCAGCAAGCTCGACTTCCTGACCGTCGTGGAGACCGCGCACGACCGGAAGCTGTTCCCGGACGGCTTCACCGACGAGGACGCCGAGTACGTGCACGACCTCGCGCTCCGCGCCACCCTGCGCGTCAGCTGGCCCGACCACGAGTACGTGTACGGCACGTCGTTCGACGATGACGAGACCGACGGTGACGACGACACTGCCGGCGAGTGACGGCCGCCCCGGCTGGGACCCCACCTGGCTCGCGGTCGCGCAGGTCATCGCGTACCGCAGCCGCTGCGACCGCGCCCAGGTGGGTGCCGTGATCGTGACCCGAGATAACCGGGTCGCGGCCATCTCCTACAACGGCCCGCCGCGGGGGCAGCGGCTCGTCGGGACCTGCGTCAACTGGTGCCCACGGGCCCGCGGCGAGAACCTCAGCCCGTCCTACGACGAGTGCGCCACCGTTCACGCCGAGGCCAACGCGCTGCTGCGCGCCGACTTCACGGACATCCGTGGCGGCACCATCTACGTCTCCAGCGCGTGCTGCCGGGGCTGCGCCAAGCTGATCGCCAACTCGGGGCTCACGCGCGTCGTGCACGTCGTCGGCCCCAATGACCTTCACCGCGACCCCGACGCGGTGGAGACCTACCTGCGAACCTGTGGCCTCACGGTCACGCGAGCCAACCGAGTGGAGGAGCTGTGATTAAGCCATCGCCCAGCGAGCGAGCCGTGCCGATCGTGGGGCAGCTGCTTGATCAGTTCGAGGAGCGTCATCGGGGAACCTTGCCCGATCGCCTCGACTGCGGCTGTGAGTGGCGGGTGCTTGTTGCGAAGCTCCTGTTCGACGCGTGGGCTCACGGCTACGCTGAAGGCTTCGCCAACCAGGACGGGCTCACCGAGACCGGAATCGAGAGGACCACGTGAGCGACCTCGAGGTCTATCAGCCACCCGCGGTAGTGCCGGCGGTCGTCACGGAGGCCGCGGTCGCGGTCCCCGAGCGCTCCCCCGCGCGGGTTGAGAGCTCACCGCTCGCCAACGTGCGGCTCAAGCTCGTGGAGACCCTCGACGACGCGCTCGAGTTCGCGACCTGGCTTGGTGAGCGCCGGCAGGTCCTCGCGTTCGACACCGAGACCGGCGGCCTCAACCACCACGTCGACAACCTTCGGCTCATCCAGGTGGGGGACCGTGACACCGGGTGGGCGATCCCGTGGCCGCTGTGGGGCGGCCTCGCGCGCGACAAGCTGAACGGCTACGAGGAGCCCAACGTCGCTCACCACCGCAAGTTCGACCACGGCTTCCTCAAGCACCGTGGCGGCATCGACATCCCGTGGGCCAACGGCCACGACACGATGACCCTGCTCGCCGTCCGTGACCCCACGCTGCCCAAGGGCCTCAAGCCCGCGTCCGCCCGGCTCATCGACAAGCGAGCCACCGCCGGCGAGAAACTTCTCCATGACGGCATGAAGCAGAACGGCTGGACGTGGGCCACCGTTCCCTACAACTTCCCGCCGTACTGGGCGTACGGCGCGCTCGACCCGGTTCTCACCGCTCACCTGTTCGATGCCACGTACCCGGTCCCCGAGCGGTCCCAGCCGATCTACGAGCTCGAGCTCGCCACCTCTCGCATCTGCGGGGAGATGTCGCACCGCGGTATCATGATCGACCGGGGGTACGTCAACGACGCCATCAAGCGGCTCAAGGTCTACACCGGTGACACCCGCGCCTGGCTCAAGGAGAACTTCAACGTCACGAGCCTCCTGTCGGCCAAGCAGCTCGCGGCCGGCTTCGCCAAGGCCGGTCTCACCATCACCAAGACCACGCCCAGCGGGCAACCCAAGCTCGACAAGGAGACCCTCGAGGCGATCGTCGCCTACGAGGGCGTCCCCGAGGCCGCCCGACAGCTCGCCAAGACGGTCATCGACGCCAGGCACGCGGAGAAGGTCATCGGCAGCTACCTCGAGAAGTTCCTCGAGCTCTGCGACGCCAATGACGTCGTGCACCCTCAGATCAACACGATGCAGGCCCGAACCGGACGCATGTCCGTCACCGAGCCCGCCCTGCAGACCCTGCACCGCGACGACAAGATCGTGCGCGGCTCGTTCATCCCCCGCCCCGGCATGGCCCTCATCACGTGCGACTTCAGCCAGATCGAGATGCGCCTGGCGGCCGCGGTCAGCGCCGACGAGGGCCTCATCGCCGCCTTCCACGAGGCCGACAACGGCGGTCGTGACTTCTACTCCGCGATCGCCAGTGAGCTCTTCCGCGAGGAGGTCGACAAGAAGGATCCCCGCCGGCAGGCCGTCAAGACCATGTCCTACGCCAAGCTCTATGGGGCCAGTGTCGCCACCATGGCCCGCTCCATCGGCCTTCCCGTGGAGCAGGTCAAGCCCATCCACGACGCGTTCAACGAGCGGTTTCCCGGTCTGGAGAAGATGGCCAAGGGCATCTACCGGGAGGCCGCCGCGGAGAAGCGCGCCCACGGCAAGCCCGCCACGTGGACGAGCATGGGCCGCTACCTGCCCGCCGACAGCGGCCGCGACTTCGCGCTCCTCAACTACCGCCTCCAGGCGGAGGCCGCGGACGCCCTGAAGCGCTCCATCGTGGCCTGCTCCAACGGCGGCTTCGACGACGCCATGCTGTTGCCGGTGCACGACGAGATCATCTTCGAGGTGCCGCTCGCCGACGCCGAGGACGCCAAGCGCCAGGTCATCGACCTGATGACCGACCGCGACACGTACGCCGTGCCGCTCACGTGCGACGCCGCGATCCTCACCGAGCGGTGGAAGAAGACCTGACCAACTGGGTTTACAAATGATCACCCACCTGATAGGGTGATCGCAGGAACAGATCGAACGGAGGAAGGTTTTGGCACGCGCCACCTTGAACACCGACACGCTGCTGAACCTCTGCTACGACGGCACCGACACTGAGCGGGTCATCTGGGTCGACCCCGGCGAGTCCACCGGCTGGGCGCTCTGGGGTGCCGACGGCTCGTTCGCCAGCGGCCAGGACGAGGCCTACGTCGTCGAGAACGGCATCTATGCCGCCCTGATGGGGTCCGCCTGGCGCTACCAGGTCGGGTGGGAGCAGTACCTCATCACCGGCAGCCGCGTCAGGCACGACGGCAGCGCCCTGCGGGTGATCGGCTTCCTCGAGTGGGTCACGCGCTACACCGAGACGAGGCGGCTCAAGCCGATGCCCAGCTCGGCCCGCAACCTCGGGCAGGACGGGGACAAGCTCAGGGTCCTCGGCTGGCACGCACCGGGTCGGAGGGACGCCAACGCGGCCGCGGCTCACCTGCTCGCGCACCTGCTGCGCGACAACCTGCTGCCGAGCCCGCTGCTGCGGAAGCTCGCGGACTGGGGCCTCAGTGGCTAGGGCCCACGTCGACCGCGACCTCAACCGCATCGTCGTCAAGGCGAGCCTCTCCGACAAGGACCGGCTCGCGGTCATCCCGGGAAGCGCCTGGCACAAGGCCACCGACACGTGGCGACTGCCGCTCACGTGGGCGGCCTGCCTGCAGCTCCGCGGCGTCTTCAGGGGTGATCTCGAGCTCGACGAGTCCCTGGTCAGCTGGGCCTGGGAGTTCCGCCAGCACTTCCTGCAGCCCGTGGAGCACGTTCGGGAGGCGATGAGCCTCGAACCCAACGACCACCCCCTCGCCACCATCGACCTCGCGATCGACCGCGTGGAGGACGGTCGCGAGCTGGTCCTCAAGCCCTTCCAGCGAGCCGGCGTGGCGTACCTCACGCTCGCGGGCCGCGCCGGCCTCTACGACGAGATGGGAACCGGCAAGACCGTGCAGCTGATCCGCACCCTGCAAGTTCTCGAGGAGCTCGACCGGCAGCCGTTCCCGGCGCTCGTGGTCTGCCCCAACAGCCTCAAGAACACGGTGTGGCTGCGGGAGCTCGCGGACTGGGCCCCCGAGCTCAGCGTCATGATCGTGGAGGGGTCCATGGCCAAGCGCCGCGAGCAGCTCGCCACCCCCGCCGACGTCTACGTCATCAACTACGACCTGCTCAAGCTGCACTCGCGGCTCGCCCCCTACGGGTCGGTGCGGCTCACCGAGGCGCAGAAGACCCCCAAGGAGCTCAACGCCCTCGGCCACCGCACCGTCATCTTCGACGAGGCGCACCGACTCTGCCACGTCGGCGGCAAGGTCATCACCAACGAGGACGGCACGCGCACCACGGTTCCCTCCTCGCAGCAGACCCTCGCCGCGTTCGCCGTGGCCCACCAGGCAGATCACCGGTTCGTGCTCACCGGCACCCCCGTGAACGACCACGTCGGTGACCTGTGGGGCCTCCTGCACGCGGTGCTGCCCGACTGGTTTCCGACCCGGACCAAGTACCTCGACCGCTACGCGGAGAAGTCCTACGGCCTGTGGGGCGGCGCCGAGATCATCGGCCTCAACCCGGCGCACGAGCCCGAGTTTCGCGCCGTGACGACGCCGCTGTACCGGCGCGTGTTGAAGCGAGCCGCCCTGCCACAGCTGCCGCCCAAGCTGCCCACCGTCTACCGCGAGACGCCCATGGGCACCAAGCAGACCCGGGCGTACCGACAGATGGAGCTCACCATGCTCGCGGACCTCAACGAGATCCTCGTCGCGAAGTCCACGATCGAGCAGTTCACGCGGCTGCTGCAGTTCGCGGCCGCCTCCGCGGAGGTCGACGAGGACGGCAAGGTCAGGCTCACCGGCGCATCACCCAAGGTCGACGACCTCGTCGACCTCCTCGGTGAGCTCGACCCGAAGCCCCTCGTCGTGGCCGCCGAGTCCCGGCAGCTCATCGAGCTCGCGGCGGAGCGCCTCAAGAAAGAGAAGATCAGCCACGGCCTCGTGACCGGCGCGTTGTCCCCGTTCGAGCGCGGCGAGAACGTGCGGCGCTTCCAAGAGGGCCGGCTGCGGGTGATCCTCCTCACGCTCGGTGCCGGGGCAGAGGGCCTGACCCTCACCCGCGCGGACACGATGCTGTTCATGCAGCGGTCCTTCAGCCCGCTCAAGAACACGCAGGGCGAGGACCGGATCTACCGCATCGGCTCCGAGATCCACGAGCGCATCCAGATCGTGGAGCAGATCGCGCCCAACACGGTGGAGGAGCGTCGCCGCGACGTCCTCACCCGGAAGGGCGTCCGCATCGAGGACGTCCTGCAAGACGCCGCGGCCCTGCGCCGCATGCTGGGAGGCAGCTGATGCCGGTGCACGCGACCACGGTTCGAGTGCGAACGCGCTGGCGCTGGTGGACCATCGGTGACGTGACCGCCTGGCGGGTCACGCAGAACGGTGACCTCGTCATCACGCGGCGGGACCTGAGCACGGTCCTGTTCGCGGTCCGTCGCTGGCGACACGCTTGGGAGGCCTAGCCGTGAGGGAGATCAGCAACAGTGAGATGCAGTCGTTTCAGCGGTGCCGCCGGCACTGGGCGCTCAGCTACCACTGGCAGTGGCAGCCCCGCGCCGTGGACACGTCACCCGTGGGCGTGGCCATCCTCGGCACGCGGATCCACCTCGCCCTCGAGGCCTGGTACGGCCACGGCATCGACCCGATCGAGGCCCTGTCCTGGCTCTACGAGGTGGCTGCCCTCGAGCGGCCCGACTTCGCCGTCGACCTCAGCAAGGAGCTCGATCTCGCCAAGGCGATGGTGGAGGGCTACGTCCAGTGGCTCGACGAGGAGGGCGTCGACGTCAGCCTCGAGACCGTGGACGTGGAGCGCGAGCTCAAGCACCAGGTCGGCACCTATCTCGGCCCCGTCGTGCTCCGGGCCAAGCTCGACCGGCTCGTGCGCCGCCGCACCGACGGCGCGCTCCTGCTCGTCGACTACAAGACCGTCGGCTCACTGAGCAAGGCCGACCGGCTCGTGCTCGACCAGCAGATGCGGTTCTACGCCATGCTGCTCGCGCTGCGGTTCCCGGAGCACCGTGTCGACGGCGCGCTGTACACCATGCTCAAGCGATCCAAGCGCACCGTCCGCGCCACGCCCCCGTTCTACCAGCAGGTGGAGATCAGCTACAACCGGCACGACCTCAACTCCACGTACCAGCGCGTCACCGCCGTCGCCGGCGCGATCCTCGAGGCGCACCTGCGGCTTAACGACGGGGACGACCACCACGCCATCGTCTACCCCACGGCCACCGACTACTGTGACTGGGGCTGCCCGTTCAGTCGGGTCTGCCCGCTCATGGACGACGGCAGCCGGTGGGAGGCCGCGCTTCAGGCGAACTTCGACCGAGGGGATCCCTATTCATACTACGAGCGCAGTACTATTCAGGAACTGGTAGCGGACCTGGGAGAGGCAAAGGAGAGCTAGACGAGATGGGAGGCAGGTTCTGTCCACCTGGGTGTCAGTGCGGACGTCACACGAAGAAGCAACCTAAGCATCCGGTAGGTTGCCCGTGTAAGTTGCACTCTAAGGTGACACCCAAGTGCCCAGAAGGATGCAGATGCCTCAAACACCATGGTCGAACATTTCGTCGAGCTGATGCCTACTTTAACAACCACGCAGTAGTTGGAAAAGTTCGAGGGTCGTCGGCTGATCATAACTGCGTTGACTGCGGTAGTAAGGCTCGACACTGGTCTCATGTTCATGACACTGATCCGACGGATCCGCAAAACTACGAGCCTCGCTGTGACAAGTGCCACCAAGTCTACGACGGCATCCACACCATTGAAAAATGGTGTGACATCTGCCAGAAAAGCTGGTCGCTAACCAAGTGGAGCCGTCACATCAGAAAGTACCACCAGGGAGGAAAGTGGTGACCAGCAACAGCAACCACTATGGTTTCAATCTAATAGTCTTCGGCGCGTCCAAGAAGGGAAAGTCCTGGCTCGGTGACACCACGCCCGCGCCCCGCGTCGTGCTCGACGCGGAGGCCGGCAGCCGGTGGACCCCCAGCAACAAGGTGATCTGGGACCCCAAGGCCCAGAAGCCGCCGGAGCCGGACGGCACCTGGGACACCGCCCTCGTGCCGGTCCGCGAGTACAAGGACGTGCTCAAGGCCTACGAGTGGCTCAACAGCGGCAAGCACCCGTTCCGCAGCGTCGTCATCGACTCCATCTCGGAGGTGCAGCAGCGCGCCATCGACGACATGGTCGGCTCCAGCGCCATGAAGGTGCAGGACTGGGGCCAGCTGCTGCGGGTCGTCAGCGACCTGGTCCGCAAGTTCCGGGACCTCGTCACCAACCCGCTCAAGCCGCTCGACGCCGTCCTGCTCATCGCGATGGCCAAGCAGCGGAACGACGGGGCGTGGGGCCCGCACATTCAGGGCTCCCTCGCGACCACGCTGCCCTACTACGTCGACGCCTGCTGCTACCTCGACGTGGTCGTCGGCGACGACGGCACGCAGACCCGCCGGCTGTTCTGCGGCAACTTCCCGGGCTTCGAGACCGGGCACCGCCTGCCGGAGCACCTGCTTAGCCAGTACGTCGACAACCCCAACATCAGCGAGATCCTCGCCCGCATCCGCGGCGGGGAGACGCTGCCCACCACGTCCTCGTCGGCCACCGTGGCCGTCGACCTGAGCGAGAAGAGGTAACCCGCACCATGGCGGCAATCAACTGGAGTGACCTGCAGAAGGCGGCGGGCGACGCCGCGTTCACCCCCGTCCCCAACGACGTCTACGACGTGTTCGTGGACACCGCGGAGGCGACGCAGTCCTCCACCGGCAAGGACATGATCAAGGTCCAGTTCAAGATCCAGAACGGCCCGCACGAGGGGCGGAACGTCTTCAACCAGTTCGTCATCTCGCCGGACAGCGCGAACGCCCTCGCGTTCTTCTTCCGGCACATGGCGGCCCTGGGCCTCGACGAGGCGTTCTTCGCGGCCAACCCGCCGCTGCAGACCGTCGCCGCGACCCTGGTCGGCCGCGCGTGCCGCATCAAGGTCGGCACCCGGGAGTACCAGGGGCAGGACCGCAACCAGGTCGACGCGGTGCTGCCGCCGACCGCGGGCACCGCGGTCACCGCCCCGCCGGCTCCCAGCACCATGCCGACCGTGCCGCCGTCGCCGGCCGCCGCACCGAGCGGTGTGGGCGCGACGCCGATGCCGACCGCCCCGCCGGTGACCGCACCTGCCGCGCCGGCTCCGGTCGCCCCGCCGTCGCCCGAGCTGCCGTTCTGACGATGCGGATCCTGGTCACCGGCTGCAGCCAGCAGCAGTGCGGCAGCGGCACCAAGCAGGGCTACCAGCCGGTCATCGAGATGCACGTGCAGGCGCTGCGTGACCTCGGCCACGAGGTCACGCAGCGGCCGGTGGTGATCGACGACGACGAGGCCCTGACCCACGACGTGCTGATCGTGGGTCAGGTGCCGTGCCTCAGCGTCGCCGGCCACCACGTGTACCCGGCCCTCAACCTCCTCGAGCGAGCCGAGGCGAAGGGCAAGCGGGTCATCCTCAACGTCGACGACTGGCAGTTCCCCCGCATCCACGACAACCTCATGACCGTGGCTCGGGGACCGCACCGCATCACGCGGGAGAGCGTGTTCAAGGGACGGCCCGGCTACGACTGGATCACCAGCCCCGAGGGGCAGCGCACGCTCGACCGCTACCTCGAGCGGATGCTGACCCGCCCCTGGCCGCCCGTGATGTATCCCGCGTTCGCGTGGGGCGACCACAAGCTCCTCGCGGGCCACCTGCCCGCGGAGCGGTCCTACTTCCTCGACCCCACGTCCTACACGCGGAGCTACCACACCAACGAGCCGCCGCTCACCGATGGGGAGCGGCACCGACGGTGGGTGCTCGGTGTCCTGAGCGACCAGTCCGCGTGGCTCAAGACGCTCGGGCCGATGACGTGGGACCTGCACCTCGCGGGCCGCCCGAAGGAGGGCGCGCCGGCGATGCAGGAGGCCGACCTGGTGCGGCTGTACGCCGACAGCTGGGGCGTGCTGTCTCCCCTCTACAAGAAGGTCGCGGGCTCGGGCTGGTGGCGCAACCGGTTCGTGTACGCCGCGATCACCCGGTCGGTGCTGCTCGCCGACCCCGAGGAGGTGCGCCGGCTCGGCGCGCCGTACCTCGTCGACGTGCGGGACGTGGAGAGCCTCACCGCCGGCGAGTTGCGGGACCTCGCTGAGGCGCAGGCCGCGTGCCTGCGTGACAGGGTCTGGAACCGCGACCGCTACCTCACGGAACTGGAAGGAATGATCAGGAATGAGCGTTGACGGTGACCTGGGCGTGCTGCTCAAGGCACAGGCCCAGCTGCAGGAGCTGATGGGGCACGACTTCGAGGCGATGACCACCGTGGAGCGGATGCGGTACCTCCGCGACCAGATGCTCGCGCTGCAGGTCGAGGCGGTGGAGGTGCTCAACACCGCACCGTGGAAGCCGTGGGCGACCTACCCGACCGACGCCGAGATCGACGACGCCGAGTACGTCGGCGAGCTCGCGGACGTGTTCATCTTCTTCCTCAACCTGCTGCTCGTAGGTGACGTGAGCTCCAACCGCCTGCTCGAGGCCGTGGCGCTGAAGATCGAGAAGAACGTGCGCCGCGCCAACTCGCGCTACGACGGGCACTGGACGACCACCGAGAGCTGAGCTGATCCCGAGAGCGGGGAGCCGGGTCAGGGCTCCCCGCTCTCTCCCTGTCCGCGGATTGATGACAACCTGATAGGATCATTACGTGGCGAACGGCTTGAGCGGTCACTGTGTGAAATGCGGTACTTGGCGTAGATCGCTTCACCGTGATCACATCATTCCAAAGTTCAAGGGCGGGTCAAATGACCCAAGCAACATCCAACTGTTGTGTGCGAACTGTCACGAGGACAAGACGGTCGAGGACCTCAAGGGTCACAAGCTGAGGACCGACCAAGAGAGACGACGAATTGAGTCTCAGATCGGCAAGAAGTGCAGTGAGACTCGACGACTCAACATCGCGATAGCCCACTACAACAAGATCAGAGAAGACGCTGAATATGCGAAACATCTCAGCACGATGCCAAATCGTAACGGTCGATACGACTGGATCTGTGTTGAGTGCGGCTTGAAGTCACTCCCTGGCTCGGTGGGAAGACACCAGTCAGCGACCGGACACGTTGGACGTGAGAGGGTTCTCAGAAATGTATAAGTTCATCGATTGCATGGGATTCGCGGGAGGAATGGCGGTCGGGGCCACGCAGGCCGGCTTCCGCCTCGTCAACAAGGTCGAGAAGAGAGGCGGCTTCGGCCTCCCCCTGATGGACGCCAACCGCGCCTTCCTCGGTGAGGACTGGGGCTACCAGGTCGGCGACCCCGACACCGACTGGGAGCCGTTCCAGGCGGACGTCGTCGTCGGCACCCCGCCGTGCGCCGCGTTCAGCGGCATGACCTTCGGCACCAGCAAGCACGGCATCGACTCGTCCATCAACGAGTGCATGTGGGACCTCACCCGCTACGCCGCCAAGGTGAGGCCCGCCGTCCTGGTCATGGAGTCGGTCAGTCAGGCCTACACCAAGGGTGTCAGTCTGATGACCCGGCTCGCCGAAGAGCTCAACCGCCTCACCGGCCTGTGGTACACCACGACCCACGTGCTGCAGAACAACCTCAGCGTCGGTGGCTGCACCAACCGCAAGCGCTACTTCCTGGTGCTCAGCCAGGTCCCGTTCGGCGTGGAGCGCCCCACCGTGGACCGTGTCAACACGCTCGGTGACGCCCTGTTCGACCTCACTAACCAGGACCTCACCTGGGCGCCGCGGCCCTACCGCGACCCCGCCACCGCGTGGAGCGAGCCACTGCGTCGCGAGGACGGCTGCGTCGACGGCCACGCCTTCCGCGAGAACACGTTCACCCGGCGGCTCGCCGACATCCACGGCGGCGCGGGCTGGACCCCCGGGGAGCGCGAGGCCGACGTGCTCAAGCGCCACTACGAGCTGCACGGCTACCTTCCCGAGTCCTACCAGTACCCGCAGCCCGGCGGCAACGGCATCACCCGCGACAAGCACCTCCTCGAGCGCGGGTTCGACCCCGGCGGCTTCAACCAGACCAAGTGCTGGTCCTGGACCGACCCGGGCCGCGTGCTCAGCGGCGCCGGCGTCTACATGGTGTGGCACCCCAACGGCCGCGTCATCACCAACCGCGAGGCCGCCCGCATCATGGGCTTCCCGGACGCCTACCTCATCGAGCCCGTCAAGGACGACCCGCAGCTCTCGTCCTACTGGGGCAAGGGCACCAGCGTCGCCCCCGCCCGGTGGGTCATGAACTGGGTGCGGGAGAGCCTCAACGGCAACCCCGGTCCCGTCACCGGCGACGTGATCGAGACCGGCGCGCGCCTCATCGACGTCTCCCGGGAGTGGAAGACCGCGACCAGGCTCGAGGAGACCGCGGCGTGATCCCACACGACTTTCGCTTCCGGGACTGCGACCGCTTCGTCGTCGACCAGGTCTTCAACAAGCGAGAGTACGCGCTCGCCAGCCCGCGGGAGGGTGAGCGCGTCCTCGACCTCGGCGCGCACGTCGGGTCCTTCACGCGCTGGGCGCTCGACCAGGGAGCCGGCCACGTCACGGCGGTGGAGGCGGCACCCGAGACCGTGGCTCTGCTCCGCGGCAACGTCGCCCTCGACCCGCGGGTCACCGTCATCGCCGCCGCCGTGGTCGGCGCGCCGCTGGCCACGGCCACGCTGGCGCTGCCGCCGCGGGGCAACCCGATGGGTGCCTACGTGGTGGGCACCAAGCGGCCCGCCGGCAAGAGCTACCGCGGCTACCAGCTGAGCGAGGTAGCCACGGTCTCCCTGCCGTACCTCCTCGAGATCTACCAGCCCACTCTCGTCAAGTTCGACATCGAGGCCAGCGAGTACGACGTCCTCACCCCGCACGTCGACCTCCTCAGGCAGCAGGGCGTGCGGTGCCTCATCGGTGAGTACCACGTCAACACGCAGGCCCTTCTCGACCGCGCCACGCGGCTCGTTAGCCTCCTCGACGCCGCCGGCTACACCCGCTCCCGGTCCCTGCCCGGCAAGCCCACGGGGTGGGGCCGCACGATCTGCCACGACCTCGCCCCGTAGCTGTTTACATGTCACCGCCTCACTGGTATGATGACAAGGTACGCAGGAACATCGGAACGAGAGGAACGAGCACGTGGAAATCCTGGACATCCCCGTCGAGGGCCGCCAGCTCGCGTGGGCGGGCATCACCACCGGCAGCGCCGGTGACGACCTCGTCAGCTCGGAGCAGCTGCTGCACCTCGCCGGCCTGGACTGGGAGGTCGCCAAGCGGCCCCTGCTGCGCACCAACCTCCAGGGCGAGGTCGTGCAGTCTCAACGGTCCTTCGAGATCTACCGCACCGACACCGGTGAGGAGCTCGGCACCGTCAAGAGCAAGTACGAGGTCTGGCAGAACCGGGACGCGTTCGCGTTCGGCGACGCCCTGGTCGCGGACGGCAAGGCCCGGTGGGTCGACGCCGGCTTGCAGGGAAACGGCTGGCGGGTCTTCATGACCATGCAGCTCAACGAGCCGTTCACGGTGCACGACGACCAGTTCAACCTGTACCTCTACCTGCGGACCAGCCACGATGGCAGCTCCTCGGTGAGCGGCTACGTGACCCCGATCAAGGTGTGGTGCACCAACCAGCTGCCCCTGGTGTCCCGAACCGCGCTCGACAAGTTCAGCTTCCAGCACACCAGCAAGCTGAGCGAGCGCATCGAGGAGGCCAAGAAGTCCTTCGAGCTGACCGTCAACTTCGAGCGGGAGTTCAAGGCCTCCATGGAGCAGCTGCTTAAGACCGAGGTCACCGACGACAAGGCGCGCCTCCTGATCAAGGAGGTCATCCCTCAGACGCGGCCGCGGCGCGAGGACATGGTGGAGGCGATCATGCTCAACTACCAGACCTCAGAGACCACGCAGCCCTACCGCAACACCGCGTACGGTCTGCTCAACGGCCTGACCGAGTACATGGACCACAAGAAGGTCCAGCGGAGCGGCAACTCGCGCTTCGAGAGCATCATGCTCGGCGAGGGCGCGAAGTACCGCACCAACCTGGCCCAGCGCCTGCTGGCGCTGAGCTGACCCTCAACTAGACGCGGTCGCCGTCCACCCGTGGGGTGGGCGGCTCTCGCGTACCGAGCGATTGGAGACGATGATGGCGGTGGTGATGAAGCTGCTTGAGAACGAGGGTGCCAACGCAGATGACGTCGAGCGAATGAGTGGCGGCTACCAGGTCGTCGCCTCCACGCTCAGCCAGCTGTTCCCGAACCGGCCCAAGGTGTCCCGCCAGCTCGTGTGGCTGTGGTGGAACCGACGGCACCGCACCCACTTCCCGGAGGGCTGGGAGCGGCCCACCGCGAACGGCAGCGTGCGGCGGTTCTTCCTGGACGAGGTCGTGGAGTGGTACCGCGGCCACCGGCTCGAGGAGGATGACTGATGGCCGAGGAGACCGACGGCGACGGCTTCAGAGAGGTCTACGACCTGCTCGGCAAGCTCGTCACGGCGATCGAGCGCGTGCGCAAGAACCACGCGCTGGTGGTTGCGGGGCCGGAGCTCGTCACCCTCGTGGCGATCGAGGGTGACGAGCGCAACCTCGAGTGGGACGTGCACCGCCTCGAGCGGCAGATCCGCGCGCACCAGGAGATCTGATCGAGAGCCGGCTGTTTACAAACAGCCGGCTCTCTGGTAGGTTTACCTCAGCAAGCCAGGAACGAACCAACGGAACGGAGCTCAGATGCCTCACCTCACCCTGGACGTCGCCCACGAGGAGAGCGAGACGGTCGAGGCCGCGATCGCCGACCTCACCCGGGGAACTGACGTGACCGCAACCGTCATCGACCCCGCCGGTCCCGCGGGCGGCTGGCCGGTCGTCACGTTCACCGGCACCCGCGATGGGCTGGTGCGGCTGGCCGTGCGCTACGAGGGCATCGAGGGTCAGATCGTGGACCTGCTGCTCGGCAACCGGTCGAGCCGCTCAAGCGGAAGCGCGATCGACGCGGCCCGCGACCTGCTGGACTGGATCAAGGACTGACCTCGGGTCAGGCTCAAGGAACGGAGACCGAAGTGAACCAGGAAACGCGGCGTGAGCTCGCGGCGGAGCTGATCCTCTTCCGGATCAAGGACACCGACAAGCGGGACGCCTACGAATACCTCAAGAGCCAGGGCGTGCTCGCCCAAGCTCGGGAGAGCGTCGAGCTCGCCTACCAGGTCCGCAAGGCCAAGATCACGATCACGTGGGAGGACTGACGTGGACGCCAGTCACGAGCTCGTGGGCCGACGGGTGCGGTCCAGGGACGGCGGCGCGCTCGGTGAGATCCTCGCCGTCGACGAGCACCGACGGAGCGGTCGGATCATCGGCGCGCGGGTGAGGTGGGACGAGGCCTTCACCGTGCCGATCACCAACCAGTCGATCTCTGAGTCGAACGTGTTCTGGAACCGGCTCGAGCTGCTGCCGGTGAAGTAGGGGTTTACAAACCCTGGGTTCCGGTGTAGGCTGATCCCAGCAGGACAGGAACCCGGAACCCAGGAGGCACCCCGTGCTCACGTTCATCTCCCTCGCTCAGATCCGCCTCATCCGCAACCTCGCCGCCGAGCGGGTCCTCGACCCGAACCGTCGGGACGCGATGCTGGACCTTCTCAAGCGGCACGAGCGGCCCGTGAACGCGGATGACAAGCTGACCCAGGCGTGGGCTCGGGCGTGCATCGACTGGCTGCTGAACCAGCCGCGAGCGACCGCTCAAGCGAAGCCGGCGACGGTGGCACCGAGCGTCGAGCCCCTGGTCGCCGGCGTCTACGGCCGCGACGGTGAGGTCTTCCTCGTCAAGCCCAGCAGGCAGGGCAACCTGTACGCCAAGCGGCTCGTGCCGATCAGCGGCGAGCGGCTGACCCAGCTGGGTGAGACGGCCAAGTTCGAGTTCGACTACGCGCCGGGCGCGGTCAAGACCCTGCACCCGCGGGACCGCCTGCCGCTCGCGGAGGCCGAGAAACTGATGATCGAGTACGGCCGCTGCATCTGCTGCAACCGCCGGCTCAAGGACGCCGCGAGCGTCCGCGCGGGGATCGGCCCCGTGTGCCGCAAGCAGTTCGCCTGAGGAACGAGACGCGAGGAGATGGAACAGATGAAGTTTCCGAGAGAGCTTCTGAACGAGGTGCGAGCCACCCACGACCTCGAGTGGGACCCGCCGGCCGCGATGACCGCGGTGCGTCGCTGGACGTGCACGCGGTGCGGTGACGCCGTCCTGGTGAACGGTGACAACGTGTACGGGTCCGCGACCCGCGAGACGTGTCGCCGGTGAGGTAGAGGCTCACCGATCCCAGGGGTTTACAAATCTCCGGGCTCGGTGTAGGCTAGCACCAGCAGGCAAGGAACCCGGAACCGAGGAGCTGAGTCCGATGACCCACCCCGAACCCGTCACCTGGGATGAGGACGCCTACCGCGAGGCCGCCACCGTGACCGGCCCGGTCTGCGCCGAGTGCTCCTTCTGGGACCACGACGCGCGCCGTCGGGTGCAGGTTCGCCACGCCTCCGCCGCCTCAATTCGCGAGTGCCACGCCAAGGCTCGAGACGCCCAGGCTCAGGCGCGGGCCGACCTCGAGGCGGAGCGCCTCGTGGAGCGCTTCTTCGAGGAGCGCGGCGGCTCAGACCACGACCCATACGAGCGCGACCGGTTCTGAGAGAGTCCGCCAGGCTCAGGGGTTTACAAACCTCTGAGCCTGGTGTAGGCTGGTACCAGCAGCAAGGAACAAGGAACAAGGAACCAGGAACCGGAAGGACCGAGTCGATGACCGCGACGCTCACCTCCCAGCTCGTCTTCACCACCCTCGCCGGCAAGGTTGCCAGCCCGGGCACCGTGGCCGTGACCGACCTCGGCGTGAAGGCAACCGGCCAGGTCATCGTCAAGGCCACGCAGGTGGTCATCGCCTCCCTCGGGCGGCAGCCGCACCCCACCCGGGTCGGCACCACGATCTTCACCGCCACCCACATCGACGGCACCCAGGTCTACCAGGACGTCTACAAGCGCGAGGCCCTGGCGGCCATCGTCAAGCACCACAACCAGCTCGTCGCCACAGCTGACGTTGTCGCCGTCACGCACGGTCCGGTTGTCCTCCGCCCCGGCGAGCTCTCCGGCAAGCAGGTTCGGCAGGCGATCGACCACCCCAAGCTGAGCGGCAGCGAGGTGTACGCGCTCTCCAACTACACCGGCCCCGGCTACCGGTCGATGAACGCGCACGTCCTCAAGGGCGACGCCAGTGACGCCAGCGAGCACACCCGGGAGCACGTCAAGCACCTCGCGGCGGCGATCGAGCGCTCGGCCGTCACCAAGCCCATCGCGCTCCTCCGCACGTTCCCGGCGCACACCGCCCTCCGGGTGTTCGGCGAGGTAGGATCGCAGGTGGGCGGCACGTTCACCGAGCAGCGGTTCACGTCCACAACCACCGCCGGCCACGCCTTCCCGGCGTTCGGACCGGTCCAGGTCCACTACCACGTCCGTCCCGGCGCCCGGGCCCTGGACGTCAACCGCCACAGCGGTGGCAATCACCACGACGAGTACGAGGTGATCATGCCTCCCGGGCAGAGCTACCGCATCCTCGCCGACCGGCTGGTCAGCGGCACCCGAGTCATGGAGATGGAGACGATCACCGATGAGCCTAGCTGAGCGCATGGGTCTCACGCCCGAGGCGATCCGGTGGGGTCGCCGCGGGTGGGGCCGGAAGACGGGAAACGAGCCCCACCCCCGCGGTGAGGAGGTGGGGCTCGAGGTGACGAGCGAGCCGGTCAGCTCGCCGGCGGGCCGCCGCGCAGGGTCACCGCCGGCGTCAGGTTCTGACGAAACAGCAATCCCAGCACCGCGGACGCCACCGCGGTGATCGCGCCGATCACGGTGGGCGGCAGGTTCAGGCCGAACGCGGCCACGGCCTGCGCGACCGTGGCCAGCGCGCCGGTCACGACGGAGACGGCCACGGGGCGCGCCTGGACGGCGGTGACGATCGCGGCCAGGGCGGTCGTGATGGTGGTGACGGTCGCGGTCTGAGTCCCGTCGAGGTTCAGCAGGAAGGCGAGCACGGTGGCCACCCCACCGTTCACCGCCCAGGCCACCACGGCTGGCTCGTAGGCCAGCAGCTCCCTGAGCTTGGTCAGCAGGTTCATCGGTTGGTCTCGCTCTCTTTCTCGCTCGGATCGTTCCTCGATCAGACGACGAACTGCTTGTAGTCGACGTAGCCGGCGAGGCGCTGCAGGGTCGACAGGTGCAGCCGGTACGAGCCCTTGTCGCCCCAGCTGGCGCCCCACGAGTTGCGGACCCGGACCACGCAGGCCTCGAGGTCGAGCTTCCGCTCGGTGGCCCACGCGACCCGCTCCGCGGCGCTGACGCAGGTCTCGTGGCCGCCTGCGACCCCGGAGTTGAGGGCGCGCTGCAGGTCCTCCACGGTGCCGTTGCCGTCGACGAAGCCCTGCGCGTCCGGCTCCATCCACGCGTTGAACCACGGTGAACCCATGATGACGGTGCCGCCCTGCAGCAGGGACACGAGGCCGTGCACGTCGTGGGCGGTGCGGTGGCCCTTGATGAGGCCCTGGGTCTCGAGCTCGTGGCAGACGTAGAGGCCGGTGGAGCCGCAGTCGGTGGGCGGCCACTCCTGGGAGGGATCGCCGGTCTGGTACGTGACCGAGTGGTAGAGCTTGATCGCGAACTCCTCGTTCGCGACCGGGTCGGTGAGGGACAGGCCGGCGTCGGTGACCGCCTGCGCGCCGACCCGCGTGAACAGGTGACCAGCCAGGGACACGGTGCCGGCGTTGCAGGTGCACGAGCCGAGCGCGTCGACGTCCGGGGAGCCGGGGACGAGCTGGCTGGTGTGGATTCCCTGCGCGAGCAGGTCCTCCTGGTCGAGCACGGGAACGGGCGGCTCGTGGTCGACCTCCACGAGCGGCTCACCGCGGTGGAAGTGCAGCGTCTCGAGCCGGAGCGGCTCAGCGACCTGGTAGCGGCCGAACTTGGTGCGGGTGGTGCCGTTGTACGTCACGCGGGTGGTCCTGTCTGATCGTTGATCCCGAGGTGGTTGTGAACGGCGTCGAGCTTGTCGCCGTGGGCGTCGAGCTTGGCGTCGTGGTTCTGCTGTCGGTCTGCGATCAGCTGCTGGCCGACCATGATCACGCTGAGCATGACGAGCTGGATGAAGGTCTGCGACAGCCACTGCACGTAGTCCGGGAGCTGGCTCGAGCCGTAGGGGAAGCCCACGATCGCGAGCGCGACGAAGACGTACGCGCACCACATGGTGCCCACCAGGTCAGTGATCTTGACCGCGAGCCACTCGTTGACGCGTCTCACCGGGTCACGCCTGGGCCACGACCGTGGTGACGCCGCTGCCGACGTCCGTGATCTTCCAGCTGCCGGGCACGGTGACGTCGACCGCGGCGCCGCTGATCGCGACGCCGGTGACGTTGACCAGGCGGGGCGTGTCGACGCCGACCCGGGAGATCCGAACCCACTCGGCGAGCGTGGCCTGCTCCACCCACACGCCGTCGCCGCTCGCGCCCTTGACGGTCGTGGGGTAGGCGGCGAGCAGGTCGGCGCGCTCCGCGGCGGTCGCGAGGCCGACGTACACGCCGAACTCGTCGCGCCACACGCCGAACGGGAAGAGCGAGTTGCCGTCGTTCACGTCCGTGACGGCCGACGCCATGAACAGCACGGGACTGGGTGCCACGTCATCATCTCCCTGGTTGTCGTTGGGGCTCGGCGCGGGGTCGACGCCGGGCCAGTAGTCGGCGACGATCGACTCGTCCCAGTGGCCGCCCGGCGTGTCGGTGAACTGGTGAGCCACCGCCCCGACCGGGATGACCGGCTCGCCGCTCACGTCGGTGGGTGAGGGATAGCCAGAGATCCAGTAGGTCGGCTGAGGCACGCCGCGGTCGTGGAACGCGGCCTGGCACGCGCCCCAGTTGAAGTAGCCGCAGTAGACGACCGGGTTCGGGTGCCCCGCGGCGCGGCGCGCCTCCACCCAGTCGACGGCCTGGTCGGCCGTGGCGTCCCCCGTCTCCCGATCGATGACGTCCCCGTCGTTGGTGCTCGAGAACACCGCGACCCGCACGTGCTGGCTCCCCGGGAAGCGGTCCCAGCCAGCCGCTGGCCACGCGTAGGCGCCGTCGATGTAGCCGGCAACCAGGGCCCACGGCTCCCCGGTCTGCGGGTCACTCACGGGGATGTCGGTGGGGGTGATGGAGTCCGCCATGCGTCTGGTCACGTGGTCAACCTCCTGACGAGCTTGGACGCCTCGTAGTCGGCGGCCGCGAGCACGTGCACCCCGCCGTGGCCGCGGTGGTGCGTCTGGCAGAGCAGGGTGAGGTTCTCGTCCCCGTCGAGCCACGCGCCGACCCCGGCCGTCGTGACGCCGGGCCACTGCTCCTCGAGCAGTGCCGCGTCGGCGCCGTTCAGGAGCGCGAACTCGAGGTGCGTGTGGTGTGCCTCGAGCGGGTGGGCGCCGTCGCACTCCGAGGCGTCACCGTCCCGGAACTGAGCCGCGAAGTCGCAGTGATACGTGCCGGCCTCGCGGCGGCGGCGCTTGTATTCCTCGAACTCGGCGCGGTGCGGGTCCTCGGCGCGGGGCTCGTGTGCCGGGTAGTGAACCACGTAGGA
>Ga0207663_10000026_pt1 | contig 109142 bp, 88 predicted proteins | sample LARL53metaG_FD_184346 | JGI IMG/M metagenome (GOLD analysis project Ga0207663, IMG submission 184346) | Corn, switchgrass and miscanthus rhizosphere microbial communities from Kellogg Biological Station, Michigan, USA - LAR L5-3 metaG... | ecosystem: Host-associated > Plants > Roots >...
TAGGATATGTAGGACCGATCTCTTTCTATGAATCGAAGAAAGACCAATCCCCTGCCCGGTGTGGGCGTCCACGCCGCGGTGGTCAGAGGATTGGTCTATGCAGGGAAACAACGTATTCACTCTTGTTGCGCCATCGCAATTCGCGTCCCTAGGTTAGAACCCAGTTGGCGGCGGTGGTATTCCGGGCGGTCTTGGACGTGGACAGCCGGGACATTGTGGACTTCCGGTTTCCACAGATCTCGGTTGGCCTTTGTCTGGCGCGGCCGTCTCCTGTATCCCGACTTGCTCGGTTGCGGTCGGTATGCTCCCAAAAAACATGTAATCAAAAAGCAACCTCAACGAATCGGACCATCCGAAACCGAGAAACAAGACCAAAGAAAGGGAAACAAGCACGCGTCGGTACCTGTTGAGTTTCATAAACAAGTCCTCCAATGCGCCGTAGTTTCGATACGGCGTAGGTTGTTAAACAGCCATTCCCACATCTCACGCAGTGAATCAATAAGGCAAGAGCAAGGAGGCACAGCGTGGTGCCCCTCGTTAATAAGTAATCCGCCCGGTGGTGAGGACCATCATTTGAGCAGAAACTCTTTCATGAAAAGGACTGTTGCGTAGAACTGGAAATCGCGATTCTTTTTCCTGATGAAGCCGTGTCCTTCGTCATTCGCCATCAGATACCACACCGGGGTCCCGTTCTTCCTGACCGCGTTTACTATTTGTTCGGATTCGGTCGGCGGAACTAGCGTGTCATTCTTCCCCTGAACGATGAGCAGCGGCATCTTAATCTTTCGCACATTGTTGAGTGGAGCGATCCTATTTAAGAACTCTCGCATTTTGGGATCTCTCTCATCTCCAAACTCAACGCGCTGCAGTTCTTTGACCCACTCATCTGAATTCTGTAAGTACGTCACAAGGTTTGAGGGACCCGCAGTCGAGTATGCCGCACGCACTCGATCACTGTAGTTCGCCGCAACAGCAAGGGTGAGATAACCGCCATAGCTTTCGCCAAATACCATAACGCGATCAGCATCAAGAGCCGGCTCCGTCTTGATCCAATCAAGAAGTGCTCCTATGTCTTTGTGGGCATCCTCTCGTTGATAGCCGTTGTCGAGCTTAAGAAATGTCTTCCCGTAGCCGGACGAGCCGCGCACATTAGGGTAAATAATGGCAACGCCTAACTCACTAAGGTAATAGTGCAATCGCCCGCTGAAACTCGGACGCGTCTGGGTCTGAGGCCCACCGTGAAGGCCGATGATCACAGGGCGCTTGCCTTTGAATTTCGCGGGCGGTCTGTACAGGAAACCGGAAATGATTCTTCCGTCGAAGCTCTTCCACTTGATGAGTTGCGGTTCCGAGAGCGCCTCCGTGTCGATTCCACCTGTCTCACTAAAAGTCCAGCGATCTAGCTTCCCGGTTTGTATATCGTATGAATAAACGTCGGCTGGATAACGAGGCGACGTATAGACAAAACCCAGTTCATTCCCATTCGGATGCCATTTCAGGCCAGCGACAACTCCAACCGGAAGCTCAGGTGTCTGTCTCTCCTTACAGGTTGCAGTATCGACAATGTGAAGGCGACCTATACCGTCCTCGTTTGTAACGAACGCCATGCTCTTACCATCGGGTGAGAGATCAAATTCATCCACATCTGCATTAATTCTGTCTGTCACCGGTTTGTATTGTCCGGTCGCAAGATCGATATATCCAATGCGCTGGTACTCAGAATCGCGGTCTGTTGTGACATAGACCCCCTTGCCATCTTTGCTGAATTGAGCAAGCCAGTACGCTGTCTGTTCATTGCCTCTCTTCGGCGTTAGGAGCAACTTTCGCCCGGTTGTCACATCAATTATCCAGAGGTTGTTTTCATTGGCAGAAATATATTCGTAGACTAATACCTTACGGTCATCCGGCGACCAGTCATAAGGAATCCAAAAGCCGCCCTCCAGTTGCACGAGGATGCGGTCACTCTTGGGATCGAGCGGATTCATGACATACAGGTCCATGTCCTTGGCGTTTCGCCGCGTCGACCCATAAACAAGCCATTCACCAGAGTGTGACCAGAGTGGCGATTCGTTTCTGGCTTTGCCCTCCGTTAGCCGGGTAATGTTCGCGGTTGCCAGATCAAACCGATACAACTGATAGAACTCATCCCCATCCGTATCTTTGTTGAAAACGAAGCACTCACCCTTCTTCGGCTCGTAAGCCGCCATGAAGACGGCATCCGTTAGAAACGTCAGCTGCGTGCGCGCTCCGCCGGGGAATTTGACCTGGTGGATTTGCGGTGTATCGCCGAATTGCGTGCTGATCAACATCTCGCGCTTCAGCGGGTGCCAGCTTAGCAGCGATGCATAGCGAGAGTTGTTGTAACGATTGACTTCCTGCGCAAGGGAGGCTGGTATCTTCGGGATGCCATCGACCTTTAGATTGTCGCCTGGAACGATTTCACTACTGCTGGCGCTTTGCGCGAGGCCTGAAGTTGCCGCCAGCACGACAATACTCAAAATCCACGCAAGTCTGATCATCTCGTTACTACTCCGCGAACGAGTTCTCGTCCGAACTTCCTCCCACGCGTATTAAAGACGGTGACCAATCCCATTTCTTCCAGCATCAAAAAGATTTTTCTTCTTTCCATTCTTTCCCGGGCTCTACCAACACTCAACCTGCTCCAAAGCGGGCGCTGCCGCATGGAAATAATGCGAGCAGAGGATGAAGTATGGCAAATAGTTACTTGCCTTGGCAGGTAGACTCCGTGACCCCGCCGCCATGCTCCTTTTGATCATCTATCGGACTACTTTTGTTTCAATCGATTCGTGTCTGCATTTTACGGCGCCTTCCCGACCACCCTTTTCGATGACCTTGAAGCCTTGGCCTTTGCAGTCAGGACAATTGCTTATATCGGATCGTTCCGGCTGTGGATTGAGAAAAGACTCTACGAGGGCATCGGCTTCGCCGGTTCGATGGATCGTTGTTGCGAAGCCTCCAGGGTTGGTAATTCCTTGGCCCGATTTCTGAAGGTGGTTTGCATATCGACGACATTCCTCCAGGGTGAATCTCGATGCCACCCCCACACACGCCTGTGTTTGTGTGTTTTCTTCATGGGTTGTTACTTCTTTATAATCTATACTGCGCGCAGATTCTGCAGGGCTTGCAGTTCTTGCTTGGCTTGCAGAAATTGCAAGGCTTGCGGTTTTTGCTAAGGCCGGAGCGGGAGTAACCCAGTATTCGATACCCTGCTCTTTTCCTTTCCCCGTGATCGCCGCTCCCTTTCGAATGAGCCCCTTGCTCTCCAACAAGCTTACGGCATCTGCTGTGCTCCTCGGACTCAGGTTTGAGCGCCGGGCAAGTTTCGGGAGGCTTATCAAACAGTTAGGGCATCCTCTGCCCCACGCCAATCTGTACAGCTGGATATGAACGATCTGCTCTTTTGGTGAGAGCTGGCAATAGAGATGATCAACGACTTGATGATGTAACTTCGTGAAGCCCGCAGTTTCTGGCAGCAAATCCATCAGGCTTGTCAAAGTACGCTGTGTCGGTAGGCGTGCATCATTTGCATCCCTAGCAGGATTTGCAAGGCTAGCATTTTGCAGCCCTAACGTATCGGTTCTTGCAAGCCTTGCAGAATCTGCAAGACTTGCGGGGTCTGGATGTCTTACATCATCCGCATGGCTTGTTGAGCTTACCTGGTTTAACTTCACCGCTTCATCTGGAGCATCCGGCGAGGAAGGAAAGCGGGTTGATTTGTGAGCTTCTGGGCTTTCGTTTGGCTGAGGTCGTATGAGCTGCTCATGAGGCAGTCGCAGTAATGGTGGGACAGAGAGACCAAGCTTCTTGGGCTGTGGCGTTCGGAGCGATGTTAGTTCCTTCTTCTGTTTTCGTTCTGGCATTCGCAGGCTCACTTCACAGCGGTGAGTTTGTTCCTCGTCATCTCGAGACGGTCCAGTATTTCATCCGTCAAGCTCCAAAGTTGATCAGCAGCGCGGTGCTTTTCGGCATACATGACCGCCGGTAGCTTTTGTGAGGGCGCTTCAGCGATTTTCGAGTAATCGTGCAGATTGGTATCGAACACATGACTTACCAAAGCGATTGCCGCCTCGACCGCAGCACGAGACTCCGCCGATAAGTTACGCTGTGGTTTGTAGAGGTTGATGACGGCGCCAAGCATACCAAGGTCCGAGTTAACATTCTTTCGTACCTGCTCGATCGTGTAGGCTAGGTCGGCCAGGCCCTGGAGTCCCATTGCATCGGCCGCGCAGGGAACTAACACGCTCTGGGCTGAGTAGAGAGCGGCAGTGAGCAGCTTGCCGAGCTGCGGTGGACAATCGATGAACACAAGATCGTAACCGGACGCGTGCTCGCGAACCTGCTTAGTTAGGCGATGGGCAAGATAATCCGGCTGCATCTCGAATCTTGCGAGACGTATATCTGCCGGCACCAGGTCGAGGTTAGTAAGCGGACTCTCGACAATCGCATCATCGAGATCTCGTGGTTCCAGCTTCGCGCCCGCTTGCGCTTCCGGTTCAATCAGGACATGAGAGAGCGTGATGTTGTAGATGTCCGGGTCGACCCAGCTCGCTGTCAGATTGGCCTGGGGATCGCAATCGATTACGAGGGTTTGATAGCCTCGAAGTGCACAGCAAGCGGACAGCTCCCTCGTGACTGTCGTCTTACCAACGCCGCCTTTCTGATTGGCGACCGCAATGACTTTCATCGTTCTTGCCTCTCTTGTCTTCAGGCCCGCACGCGTCTCGCCCAGAGTCGGTCTTGAGCGCCGCAACCGTATCGCTCGAAAGCTCGAAGCGGTCTCGCTGACTGGCGGCACACCAAATCAGACTAGCGGTCCCTGACAGCGCGCCACTTCCGAGTTCCTACGACGACAACAGTGAAGAGAACCTTGTTCACTGGCTATCTTGACCTGTGCGCGCTGCCGCTTTCGCCATTGAGAAACTCGTCAACAGCCTTCAGACTGAACAGAACTCGGCGACCTATGCGAACGGGTTTTAGCCTTCGCGATCTAACGAGCTTCCACAGTGTTGTTCTTGAGATCTGAAGTGCTTCGCAGACTTCAGGGACGGAGTAGGTGAGCTTTGGAACGTTCGTAGCCATAAGAAAAGTCCTTTCGAATGTGATTGAACTCTTTCCTATGGAAGGACGATGCGCAGATTCTCATGGTGCTTCTTGGTCCGCGCTTGTGCGAGGACGTTAGCACAACATTTTTCGGCAATCAACAAAAATTTCTTACGCCCGACGTTTCTCGCGCGAGTGAGTAACCAAATGAGTAACTAAATGAGAAAGCCGCCCCTTCGAGCGGCCTTAAACTCTTGATTCGATGGAGCCAGCGAAGGGACTCGAACCCTTGACCTCCGGTTTACGAAACCGATGCTCTACCAACTGAGCTACGCTGGCTTTCAGGGTCGCATCAGCAAGACCTTTGACAATAGCGAACGCTCGGATCGAGTGTCAAGTTTTGGCCTCTCCACTCAATTGCCTCCGTCTCTCCACTCAATTGCCTCCGTCTCTCCACTCAATTGCCTCCGTCTCTCCACTCAATTGCCTCCGTCTCTCCACTCAATTGCCTCCGTCTCTCCACTCAATTTGCATTTGTACTGTTCAACTTTTTGCTTCGCTTAAACTGAAGCGTTTGTCCTATGCGGTAAGTCGAGTTCGGTGGATTTGTACTGAAGAGCGGTGTCGATGCAGATCAGGGTTGCCACGTGAAGTGGAACTCACATACAGCGTCTCCCCGCGCGCTGCATCGCGTGTGAGTTACTCTCGCTGAACGCGCTCCGCACAACTCGACCGCGTGACGAAAGTAAGTGGAGCCACTCGCGCAGAAGCTCGGCGGCGGGGCGTTTTCGTAAGCAATCGTCAACAGTCCGCTCGTTTCGCTGAGCGGTTCGTATGAGGCCTTGCCGAAATCCTGATACGCGTGATGGATCATCGCAGATTGAGACAGGAAACTGTGAATGTCCGGATTGATCAAGCTGCTGTACGGGCCCGACAGACTTGAGGTAGCCGAGAACTCTCCGAGTCGATCAAAGACTTCGTCTTCCTTTTCGCTCTCACCAAGCTCGGCTGCAATCGCTCGGTCAACCAGGTCCAGCGTCGCAAGCGGATACCAGTTGTCTATGCCTATTTCCTTAAGCGATTCACGCTCCGCTTCGGGAAGAGAGGCCAGAATGCGCGCCCAAACATCGGCGCCATGATTGAGAAGTACGAACAGGAAGCGCGCTCGGAGTAAGCCTCCCTTTACATGCATCCCTGAGTAGATTGGTTTAGGGGACGACATCGCCGTGACTCCGATCAAGACTTGATTCGCACGGGAAAGCGACGGGCTGGATTATATCAGATCAGAACAAAGTTAGAATGCCAAAACCCAGGTCTTCCGCCAGAGCTTGAACGGCTTGATAGTTTGACCGCAGGATTTAAGGAACGGGGGCTTCGATGGCATCACGATTTTGTTCGTAAAGCTTCCGGGCGGTGGCTTTCATTTCTTCAAGCGGAGTGTACGAGATAATCTCCTCGGACGCTGCGTTAACCAGAATCTCTCCGGTCCGCCCCACGGGCCCAATGATGGGATAAGCGAGCAACACCGGTACACGCCACACATTGGCGGCGCCATCGAGCTTCGGACTGCTCGCCAGGAACCGATCATCGGACAGGAAGAGGCTCGCCGCCGCTTGAGCCTCGAGCGCAGTGATCGTTGCGACTACATTGGTGACCAATAACGAGTTCATCATGGCATTGCTCATCCGCGCCTGTGAACTCGAAGCGATCAGAGAAACTATCACGGCGGGACGCGACTCGACTTCGCTCGCTACAATACCAACCGATAATCCCGACGTGCTTGGTGTCGTGAGCGATAATACTAATAGACTGAGATTAATTACTTCTGGAGGCAACCCATGGAAAGGAAGTTTGGGTTCACGTGTCAATGCGGCTGTTACTGGGAAGTATCCGATAATAGCGGGCACGCAGTCTGTCCAACGTGCAAGATCAGCCTAAGGTCGAGCCTGAAATCTGGGATGGCAGAAAATGGGTCAATTCGGTCCGTTTGGGGAATCTTGAATTCTATCCGTGCTAGCTTGGAAAGGGCTCTTTGTTTAGAGGTCTGAGAAGCATCGGATGTGTGCGGTCGGAGGCCTTCGTGTGAACTCGACGTTCTTCGGATCGCGAGGCTCGGGATCAACAAATTCACGGGCACGGTGCGCGTCGGGTGGAATTCCCAACTCGATCATCGACGCGAAGTACTCGTCGATCTGATCGTAGATCTCCGAGATGGTCTGCGAATGAAACACTCGCTCACGAAGCCGCGCGCCTCCCGCGAGCCCGTGTGTGAAGTAGCCGCACATCTGCTTGAGCTTTCCCGAGAGTGCGCGTTCGGGCAGCTCATCGCGAAGCAGTTCGTGATAGCGATGCAGCACTCGATGCTTCTCGGCAAGCGGTGGCTGATATATTTCATCACCGCGCATCAGCTCCGACGTTTGACGGAAGATCCAGGGATTCGCGATCGCGCCGCGGCCGATCATGACTCCATCGACTCCGGTCTCGACCAGTCGCGACAGAGCTTCCTCCGCTGCTGTTATGTCTCCGCAGCCGAGCACCGGAATCGAAACGGCACGCTTTACAGCCGCGATCACATTCCAGTCGGCCCTTCCACTGTAGCCCTGCGTGCGGGTGCGCCCGTGAATCGCAACCATGTTAGCGCCGCAGTCTTCGATTAGCCGCGCGACTTCGACCGCGTTGATGGAGGATTCATCCCACCCAGTTCGTATCTTCATAGTCACCGGAATAGAAACGGCGCGTCGCACTCTGCGAAGGATTCGTTCGAGTTGTGGCAGATCTCGAAGCAGCGAAGAACCGCCTCCGCCGTTGACAACCTTCTTTGCAGGGCACCCGCAGTTTATGTCGACGATGTCGGCGCCTGACTCCTCGATTATTTCCGCGGCCGCCGCCATTCGATCCTGATCGTAGCCGAATATTTGAATCGAAAGAGGTCGTTCCTCGGGAAGGAACTTCATCATCCGATGAGTGCGCATATTGCCCCGAGTGATTCCCTCAACCGAAATGAATTCAGTCACGATCAAGCCGACGCCGCCGAGCTCTTTTATCAATCGACGAAAAGACGAATCGGTGACGCCAGCCATCGGCGCAAGCGCGAGGTTGGGAGTGATCTTGACGTTGCCGATGTTGAATTCGCCGATCATTACGAAGCAAAGAAGTTTAGCATACGGAGGCAGCGGTCGGCAGAGCTACCCCCGCGGAGCTTCTTTATTCTCCAATTTGCTACGTGCTAGGATCCCCTCACTCCCTGCTTTAAAATACTCGCTATGAAAATTGTTTTGTTACTGAGATCGGAACTGAGATACTGCGTTCTTCGGACTCTTCATTCGCTCGGAGTAGTTCTCGGTTTTCTCTCGTTGACGCTTGGTATTGCCTCCGGACTCAACGTACTCGCCCAACAGGAACCGAAGACCAAAGAGGAGCAAAAAGAAGAAAAGAAGCCAGATGTTTTCAAAGTGCAAAAGCTCACTCAGGGAATGGGACTCTACGCGATTGGCCCGGTGTCGCCCGACAACAAGTCTGTGCTGCTGCTCGCACAAAAGTCAAACTCAGCGCCGAACTTGTACTTGATGAATCTCGCCGATCGCTCTATACGACCTCCGCTGACGAATTTGAAGTGGGGTGTGAGCGATCCACAGTGGTCGCCGGATGGACAGTCCATTGCATTCTCGGGCTCGAGCGACACCGCCAGCTTTGATGAGATATTTGTTCTCGACATCAAGACCAGCTCCGTGCGGCAGCTTACAAAGAATGCTTTCAGTGATAAAGAGCCTGTATTTATGCCCGACGGTAAGCGCTTGCTTTACACGTCGGACGAGAGCCCGCTACCCAACGCGGCGTTCGGAATTCTTCACGTTGCGTCTATTCCAGTATCGGGAGGCAAACCTTCCGGCTTCACAGAAGACGATTGCTCGTCGATCCATCCGGGTCTATCGGCGGACGGAAAGAGCGTGTTAATCGTCAAAGTGAGCGATGCGAGCGGGCGGCATTCGATCTGGCAGTACGGTCTTGATGGTAAGCCTCAACGCGACCTGACCGAGGAGAAGTTTGCGCGAATTCGCAAGTACATCTCCGGCGCGGCTGGCGGTTTGATCCTAGTGTGGGCGCAAGAGCAGGTCGAACAACAGGACGGCATTTATCTGCTCGATCCCAGAAGCGCGCAGGTTCGCGAGTTACCCGAGCCCGATCTGCCAAAAGCGAGCCCGTCGCTTTCGCCCGACGGCAAGCTTGTAGCGTTTGTAGCTCCGGGCAATTTCGGGTCTCAGCTTTACATCTACGATTTTTCATCTGAACAAATCAAACAACTGACCTTCAAGCCGGGGATAACTCATTCTCCAGTTTTCGTTTCAAACAACGAGATCCTATTCGCTTCGGATCGCGACGGCCAAAATGAGTTGTACGCGATCAATCTCACCCAGCCCTTCGAAGAGAAAAAGAAAAAGTGAACTAATATCGCAGTGATGAATCGAGCGAACGAGGTCAGAATAGAGACGATTGCCCGCTCACGACTAAAGACTCTTTTATGCGAGGGTATTCTTCGACCAGAGTTGCCGGGCCCGGAACCTTGTCACCTTCCAGCAGGGCCTTGATCTCGAGCGCGTTCACTACTCCCTTGCCGCGAAAATGATTGTTGGTCACCACGAAGGTTTCCTCCGATTCGATCGCGACACGCTTCACTTTATCGACCCAGGGCTCCAGTTCTTCGACTGAATATAGATAGTCGTAGCGGTCGGCGGGCGTCGCTTTTTCGCTGAACCAGTTTCCATAATTGCGTCCGTGGAGCCGCACGTAACCCACTCGTGAGGTCGCGCGCGCCGAAGGCTTGATCGAACGAGCGAACAGCGGCTGATCGATGTTGCAAAAGCCGACTTCACGTCGCTGAAATGATTGATAGATTGCCGGATCATTCCATGAAGCGTGTCGAATCTCGACTACAAGTGGATAGTCCTTGAAGCGATCGAGCAGGCTCGAAAGATAATCACGATTCTCTTCGGTGTTTTTGAATGACCAGGGGAATTGAATGAGCAGCGCGCCGAACTTCTCGGCTTCGACAAGCGCATCGATGGCTTCGCGAACCGCGCGCTCATCTTCGACGCTCGCCTGGCCTCGCTCGTGTGTGAAGCGTTGATAAAGCTTCGCAGTGAATCTGAAATCAGAATTGTGAGCGACACGTTTGGCCCACGACACAGCCGAAGAAACGGTGGGCGGGCGATAAAAGCTGCTGTTTATCTCTATCGTATCAAAGTACGTCGCAAGAAATGACAGCGGGTCAAACTTTGAGCCGGCGTTGGCGGGATAGACGATTCCTTTCCAGTCTTTGTAAGACCAGCCGGCAGGGCCCACGCGAATCTTGTGCTTCATTCTTAAAATGTAAAGCAGAGAGGCGCACGGTGAAAGCTTCCGTGATTGTGCAATGAGTGAGTTCTTCTATTGCTTGCTGCGAAGCTCGCGAGCTCTCTGGTATTCGCGATTCGCCTCATCCTGCAACCCCTGACTGTACAGCGCGTGACCAAGCTTTGTGTGCAGGTTATCGTCGCCAGGCTTGAGCGCGACGGCCTTGCGAAACATTTCCGCTGCCTGCTTCCATTGCTGGCGAACGAAATATTCCTCGGCCAAAGCGGATGCGATGCTCACGTTGGTTTGATCAAGCGCAGCCGCCGCTTCTAACTCCGCGAGAGCTGCCTGATTTTGCCGGCTGCGATAGAGCAAAGCAAGATTGTAATGTGGCGCCGCCCATTTCGAATCGAGTTCGATCGCGCGCTTGAACGCGCGCTCCGCTTGAAAACTGTCCAGCCTTCCTTGATGAACCAGTCCAAGCGCGTTCTCAACAGAAGCGAGCTTCGCGCTTTGCAGCGGAGCAAGCGCGCGGTCGGCTTCATCGAAGAACTGCAACGAAATCAGCGCCTCGGCTGCGCTTAGTTTTTCGAATGCAATCACCTCGGAATCTTCAGGCGCGAGAAGGCGAGAGCGCGCGAGTAACTGACCCGCTCGCTTGAAGTCATCGACTCTGTCAGAAATGTTATCGGAACGAACGTCGCCGACAACGATTGCGCGGCCTTGTGCGGCGAGCGCTTGTGCGAGCTTAGGCTTCAATCGAGCAATATCAGAAGCGGCAATCGGATCAGAGGCGAGCCGCTGATAGTAGTCCCACGCGCAGTTGTTCTTCGGCTCAATCAGGTTGTTTGATGCGATTGCCACTTCTAGCTGCAAGACCAACGGCGACGGAGCGGCGTCGGGACGCGATGAGGGCACATTGGCCGAAACACCGGTCGGTTGGACGGCCGCGCGGTCGGACGAAATCGTAACTGAGCTCGGCAGGTTGATCGCCGGCTTCGGCGCAGTCGGCGCGTTGGCAACCGACACTTCACTACGCGCACTGCCCCCAGGGAGTGGTTGCGTGTTGTTGTTCAGCGCTTCAGTTTCAGGAGGACGAACGGGCTGCGTTGTCGAAGTACGAATGGGCTCGGAGCGTGTCGACGTTGAGGACGTGTCCTTTGAGGACCCATCCGGTTTCGCGATAGCAACATCAGCTTTCCGATTCGCGACGGCGTCGCGCGCGGTCGGGTCAGAGGTCTTAGCGCGGTTTGTTACCGCTGCCTCGAGTCCGCCTGCGCTGCTGCTTTTTTCAGCAGAGACCGGAGCTGTCTTCGTCGATTCAGACCCGCGCGCGGCGGTGATTTGAGGTTCGGCTGGCTTGGTGAGCGAGGCTTTTTGAGAAGGAGACTTCTCCAGGTGCTTCGCTGCTTCGGGCGACGGTTTTTTGACCACCTCCAGAGTTTGCTTCGAAACTGGTTCAGCTCTCGCTACCGCTACCGTTGTAGAGGCGGTCGGGCGTTCAATTCGAGCCACTGTAACTTGAGCCAGAGTCGATCCGCTCTTCCACGGATGCTGTTTGTTAGAAGTGTCCTCAGCCAATCGAGTGCTAATCGAATCGAACAACTCATCCGCCGTGATTGTTCCATCGCCGTTTCGGTCAACGCCTTCGTTCAAGACATCGACGAGATGTTTCGTGAACGCGCCGTGGCCACCCCAACGTTGGCCCTCGCGAGAGAATTCTCCGGATCCGCTCGCTAGAATCGCCGCGAGACCGGAGCGAGTTGAAGTCATATGATCGAAGGCTTCTTGAAAGGACTTCGCAACGGCGGGATCGGAATCAGGATCAAAAAAGTCTCGCCTTAACGCGTCGGCAATCACGAGCACGTGAGCCGAACGAACCCTGCGAGCCAGCGCCTCTCCGATTTCATTGATCGACAACGCGCTGCCGTAAGCGTCCTTCGGATCGGAGTCATAACCCAGCAGATAACTCTCTTTGAACTCTCGCTCGAAGAAGCCGTGTCCGGAAAAGAAAATGATAATCGTGTCGGATTCGGAAGCCGACTTAGCCAGCCAGTTTCCGATTGCTGATTTGATTGCTGCCGTGGTTGCTTCGGCTCCGACAAGCAACTTTACGTTTGAGTTGCTGACGCCTCGCTTCTCGAGCGCTTCGGCAACCGAAGCTGCGTCGCGCTCTGCGAATTGAAGCTGTTGCCCGCCCGGAAGTCTCTGGTATTTTGAAACGCCGATCACCAGGGCCCACGTCTTTCCAGACTCAGCCGGTTGTTGCGCCGCGACGTCGGTCGCAAGAGCGATCAGCAATATCAACAGCGCGACGGTTTTTGCAGTCATAATCACAGATGCGAAAGGGCGCTCTCTTCTACTCGGCGTAGAAGCTCGCGCCCTCAAATAAACTTCAACATCGCTCTCGCTCGTTAAGAATTCATGTTTCAGCCGAAGCTCGCAACTGCCTTCTCCTCGTTGTCGAACGATTCGAACACGGTCAGAAGCTTGGTAATAGTCAAAAGATCGTGAATCTTCTTAGTCTGATTCAGAAGCTTCAACTGGCCGCCGTTGTGATTAGTCGTCGTGTATGAGCTGACGAGTTCGCCGATGCCCGAGCTATCGACATACGATACGTCTCCCAGATTGAGCAGGATCTTCTTCTTTCCTTCATCGAGCAAGCGACGAACAGCCTCGCGCAGTTGGACGCTGCCTTCGCCGATCGTTATCTTACCCGAAAGATCGAGTATCGTGACGTCGCCCGCCTGGCGGTCTTTAATGTTCAGGTTAGCCATCGTACGTCTCCTTTTCCGTCCTCTCCAGTTTAAGTATCAGCTTGAGGGTTTTGCCTTCTTCATTCGCACAACGCTGCCGCCTTCCGGATGAATGGAATGTTCGCACTCATCCATAAAGGTGCGCATGTAAAAGATTCCGCGGCCAGTCGGGTTAAGCAGGTTATCTGCGTTGGTCGGATCGGGCAACTGTCCCGGGTCGAATCCCGCTCCATGATCCCTGACAAAGATTGTTAGCGCATCCTTTTCGGCGACGAACCGCACATCCACCTGCTTGTCGGCGGAGTTCTTGTTACCGTGCATTATGGCGTTTATCACCGCCTCGTGCACCGCAAGCTCGATCCAGCTTGCATCATCTTCCTCAAATCCCATCTTGCCGGTAACGCTTTTGGTGACCGACGCTACTAAATCAACAAACTCGATTTTACTGTCGATTGTAAGCTCGATGGTCTCTGTCATCGGCTCGCGGGATGCCTTTCCGTTAAACGTTGTCAGCCCCTGGTCGAACCGCGCGTTACAACAGCAAGGTGGTCATAAGGCGCGTCATTGTGTAACATACGCAAAGTTGCGATGTCAAGATCGATGAGAATCAAGGGGCCTGCGTCGGTCAACGGCTCGCTTGCAGTTCCCGGTGACAAGTCAATCTCGCATCGAATCGCGATGCTTGCCTCGATCGCAAGCGGCCCATCAACCATCTCAGGATTCGCTTCGAGCGCCGATTGCAGCGCTACGCTTGATTGCCTTCGAAGACTAGGCGCAGTAATCGAAGGCGATGGTCAGGACTTGATCATTCATGGCGAGGGCTTGTTCGGATGGCGACCTTCCGACACGCCGGCGCAGCTTGACGCCGGCAATTCAGGCTCGACAATTAGAATGCTCAGCGGACTACTCGCGGGGCAGCGCTTCACATCGATGATTGATGGCGACACGAGCCTTCGTCGACGGCCGATGAGGCGAATCATCGAGCCGCTCAGCTTGATGGGCGCGCGAATTGAAGCATCGAGCTCGCAGTTCGCGCCCCTCACCATTCACGGCAATGAGCTTCACGGTATTGACTACGAGAGCCCGGTCGCCAGCGCTCAGGTTAAAACTTGCGTGCTTTTTGCCGGACTGCTGGCCCGCGGGCAGACCCGTTTCACCGAAACCGCCCCCTCACGCAATCACACCGAGCTGATGTTGAAGGAGCTCGGCGCGCGCATCGATGTAGATTCATCGAACACCATCAGCATCGAAGGCCTTCACGAATTGAATCCCATCAGCTACCACGTTCCCGGCGATTTGTCATCAGCCGCTTTCTTAATCGCCGCTGCGACGCTTTTGCCCGATTCACAGTTGCTGATTCGCAATGTAAATCTCAATCCAACCCGCACGGCTTTCATTCAAGTGATAAACGAGCTCGGCGCGAGCATCGAACAGCGCAACGTTCGGCGGCGACACGGAGAATTGGTGGGCGATCTTGAAGTCGCGAGCCGTCAGCTCTGCGCGGAAGCGACCGGCTCACGGCTTTCCGGATCAATCATTCCGAATCTTATCGATGAGATTCCGATTCTCGCTATCGTCGCGACACAACTGAAAGGCCGGCTCGAAGTGCGAGACGCAAGAGAGCTCCGAATCAAGGAGAGCGATCGCATTCAAACGGTAGCCGACGGCATTCGCGCGATGGGGGGCAAGATTGAAGAGTTCGAAGATGGCTTCTCGATTTCCGGTCCGCAACGACTCACTGGTGCTCGTGTTGAAACCGCAGGCGATCACCGAATTGCGATGGCTTTCGCAATCGCCGGCTTGATAGCTGAAGGAACCACAGAGATTGCAGAAGCGGACTGTGCAAGCGTTTCATTTCCAGGATTCTTTGAAACGCTTGCCGCACTGGCCGGAAGTGAAACGGTTACGCAAGCCCTTGAAGACTGACAATGCGATGACGCACCAAACAGATTCAAACCGGCGAGACGATTCACCGATTTTTTTGATCGGGTTCATGGGAGCCGGAAAGACTACTGTCGGCCGCGAGCTTGCGCGGCTGCTCGACTATGCTTTTCTGGATCTTGACGAACTCATCGCGCGGCAAGTTGGCAAATCAGTCCAGGAAATCTTTGCAGAACTTGGCGAAGCCGAGTTCCGCAGGCTCGAGCGAGAAGCGATTCGTTCGTGCAAGCAACTGACTCGCGCAGTTGTCGCATTAGGCGGAGGCGCTTATGAGTCAGAGAAGAATCGCGCTCTATTGAGAGACATCGGCCGAACGATTTGGCTCGATTGTCCGCTTGAGGTCTGCTTTGAGAGAATCCGCGGCGACACATCGCGTCCGCTGCTTGGTGATGAAAAAGCGATGAGCAAACTGCTCGAACAACGTCGCACCGCTTATGCGGAAGCTGACCAGGCTGTTCAAGCGGGTGAGGGTAGTCCCGATCAGATCGCGATCGAGATTGTAAATTGGTTGGAAAAAAAATAAAACAAGAACCTCTGTCACAAATGAGTTTGACTCTCCTATATCCAGGATATTGGTTGATCGCAGGGAAGAGGTCTGCTACAAGTCATGAATGACAAGCCCGCTCAGCCCCACATCCTCGCGTGTGAATTCTCAAAGGAGGTCGTTGATGAAGTCCACAGTTGTAGCTATCGGACTCCTTGCCGTTTTATTGCTGAGCGCTGATTCCGCGCGAGCGCAAAAGGCCGAACTGGGTTTGTCAATTGGCGCGCTCAAAAGCGGAGACTTGAACACTTCGGTCGGAAGCATCAAAGCCGACACCGGCTTTGCCTACGAAGTCAATGTAGCCGTGCGGCTCTTCAATGCGCATCTCGCTGCGCTCTATGTCGAAGTTCCATTCGCCGGCACGCCGAAGACAAGCTTGTCCTCTTCGAATCCGTTTTCGCCAAGCGACTATTCGTCGTTCTTCATCACTCCGGGCCTCAAGCTGAAGGCTCTTCCGGGCGCGCCGATCTCTCCTTACGCGTTCGTCGGAGCCGGCTTTGCGCGATTTCATGAAGGTTCGACGCTTGTGAATGGTTCACCAAACACCAGTGACCGGTCAGCCAGTCGAGGCGCGGTGGACTTCGGCGGCGGAGCTGATTGGAAAGTGTTTCCGTTTATCAGCCTTCGAGGCGAGGTTCGTGACTTCTACTCAGGGACGCCCAAATTCAGCTTTAGTTTGCTGGGTGATAAACAACACAACGTTCTGGTGTCGGGCGGCGTAGTATTGAGATTCTGAGAAGGACGAGTGATACGTGAAACGTGATGCGTGAATCGTGATGCGTGAATCGTGATGAGTGAAAACGTGATTCGTGATGAGTGAAAACGTGATTCGTGATGAGTGAAAACGTGATTCGTGTAAAGTGATGCGTGAATCGTGACGCGTGACGGAACTTTTCACACACCACGAATCACTCTTCACGCATCACGCATCACGAATCACGCATCACGAATCACTCATCACGAATCACGCATCACGAATCACTCATCACTCTTTCCTTGCCTGAGCCTTCGAGCCGATCTCCTTCAACAATTCCTGAACGGCCACTTCGATCTGCCGATCGCGGCCCGCAAGATTGTCTTCAGGCGTGTTCTCGACGAAGATGTCCGGCTTCACTCCGTAGTTTTCCATGTTAGTCCGATTCTTGTCGGCGAGATAAACTCCAACTCCCGGCGTGCGAACCGTCGAGCCATCGATCAGCGAGTAGCTGCCCGTGCCGATCACCGCGCCCATCGTCGGAGTGCCGATCACTTTTCCCAGGCCCAGCGCGCGGAAGCCGGCGGGGAACATTTCGGAGTTTGAAGCCGAGCGCCAATTCTGCACGACAACTTTAGGTCCGAAGAATCCCGCGAACGGACGTCCCGTCGGATCGGTTCCCCTCGGCTGCCAGATCTGGTACTCACGCTGCACGAGTATCGCGAGCAATTCCTGTTCGATGTTGCCGCCACCATTCCAACGTTCGTCGATTATCACCGCTTCCTTGTTGCGGTTTTCGCGAAGCTCCTTTTCGAAGCGGTGCAGCGACGGCTGATTCATCGATTGAATATGCAGGTAGCCGACGCGTCCGTTTGAGAGCTTATCGACAAGCTCGCGGCGCTGCTTGACCCATCGCTCGTATCGAAGCTGCGAATAAGCCTGCTGGTTGGCCGGCTCGATGCGAGTCTTCCACGCTCCGTCTTCGGAGGGTTTGTTGTTGAACATCACTTCAATCTTGCGATTGAGTTTGTGATTCAACAGTTCCCAATAATTGTCGCCCGCTTTGACCGGCTTGCCGTTGATCGCGATCAGGTAATCGCCCGCGTTTACCTTCACCCAGTCCTTGTCGGCGGGACCATCTTCGTAAACGTGAGTCACCTTGTAGCGTCCCGCAGAGTCATCAGCTTCAAGCTCGACTCCGAGCTGCGAAGTTGCAACGCCTCCCTCACGTCCGCGAGGCGGCGGCGCGGCCCCGGTGTGCGAAGCGTTCAACTCACCGATCATTTCGTTGATGATGTTCAACAGCTCCTGACGATCGCCGACGAACTGAACAAGCGGCTGATACTTCGCGCGAGCGGCGTCCCAATCCTTGCCGTGCATCGCCGGATCGTAGAAGCGGTACTTCATCGTGCGCCACGCGTCGTCGAACATCTCAGCCCACTCGGTCGATTTGTCGATCTTTACTTTCGCCACGAAGCTGATTTTCCGGCGCACAGTTTCGCGTGGTGCGGGCGCTTGTGCTGCGGCTGGACTTGCGGGCGAGACGCCCGCGCTCCCGGGAAGAGCTACAGAATAGATCGAGCTGCCCTCTTTGAAGAAAAGCGTGCGGCCGTCGCGCGAGATGTTCAGATTGTTGATGCCGCCAAAACCGAATCCGCCTCCCGGTCCTCCGCCCTCTTCGGGGCTCGGCGGCTCGCCGGCAATGATGCGAGTCAATCGTTTGCCGTCTTCCTGTATCGAATAAACTACAGGGACCGAGCGAATGCCGGCTGGTTCGGTTGTGACAAACACAACAGTGTGATTGTCCGGCGCGATCGCATAGTTGAACACCGGGAACGGCATACGCGTGACTTGTTGCGTCCGCCGCTTCAGACCCGGCCAGTCGATGTTGATTTCTTTCGGAGGCGCGTTGCGCTGATTGGCGGCTACGCGTCGCGCGACTGCATCGTTGCTTTGATCCTGCAAGTCCGCTTCTGGCCGGTCCTCTGGATCACCGGGATCGCGTGGTTCTCGTTCAAGCGCGACCGAATAAATCTGCGCCGAACGTTGATCGCCTCCGGCGATTCCCGCATCAGTCCGGACGAAGAAGATCTTGCGGCCGTCGTGAGTGAATTGCGGATTGACCTCGCTGAAAGAATCGAAAGTAACCTTGCGTTCCTCACCTCCCGCCGAAGGAATCAAATAGACATCGGACGTGCGAACATAATCGACCTTCGAAAACGCTATCCATTTTCCATCGGGAGACCATACTGGAGCGCCGATGTTTCCGTACTTGGATGAAGAGAGCTCCAAAGTTTGTTTTGTATCGACCGAATACTTGCGCAGTTTGCTGTCTGACGTCGTGTACGCGATTTCTTTCGAGTCGGGCGACCACGCAAACGAGAACTTGAGCGTGTCGAGGTCAGTGATTTTCTGGGGCTCGCCCGAGCCGTCTGCCGCGGTTATGTAAATCTCTTCGCGGCCGCTTCGATCGCTGATGAAAGCGATAGACTTTCCGTCGGGCGAATACTCGGGTTCCTTGTCGCGAGCCGGGCTGTCGGTGATCTGATGAAGGTCGCCTTCTTCAGTCGGCGCGGTGAAGATCTCGCCGTGAATTGAAAAGACTACGCGATGACTCGAAGGCGCGAGGTCATAGTCGTCGGCTTGCGAATTAAAGTCGCGCACTTCGGCGAGATTCTCTTCAGTCTCGGCGGCGATGTCGAGCTTGATCGGCGTGGCTTTTCTGCCGGCCAGGTCGAGTTTCCACACGCCGAAATCGTGCTCGAACACAATCACCTTGCCGTCCGCGCTGATTGCCGGGAAGCGGACGTCGCCGGTCTTGAACGAAGTGACGCGATCGGTCTTTCCGCCGGCTTCGGGCACGCGCCAGATGTTGGTCAAGCCTTCACCTTCGCGGTCGCTTACAAAATAAATGAAGCCATCGGTGCTCCACATCGGCCAGGAATCCATCCCGTCGAAGTCGGTCAGGTCGGTGAACTTTTTGTTGGCGATGTCCATCACAGTGACGTCGGTATTCATCGCGCCGCGATAGTATTTGCGCCAGTAGACCTGTCCCTTGCGATTGATAGCGAGCTTCTTGCCGTCGGGCGAGTAGCACGCGTTCACTGCCATGTCCGCGCCCGCGTTGCGCTCGATGCCTCCGTCTATCGAGACCGTGTACAGCTTCGACATGAAGTCATCGCCGCGGCTCGAGGCAAACAGAACGGCTCGCGAATCGGGCGTCCACCCGAGAACGGTGTCGTCGGCCGAATGAAAAGTCAGTTGCTTCGCGGTGCCGCCTTCGCTTGGAACAATGAACACGTCGAAGTTGCCGTTTCTGTCGGACGAGAAGGCTATCCACTTTCCGTCGGGTGAGAAGCGTGGATAAGCATCGCGCGCTTTGTTCGTCGTTATGCGCTTGATGTTCTTGCCGTCTTCATCCGCGGTCCAGATGTCGGCCAGATAAGTGAACGCAATGCGTCCGTGGTAGTAGTGCGGATATCGCACGAGCTTCGCTTCACGGCCCAGGGCTGTGAGCGGCGAACAAAGCGCCAGCAGGAAAGCGAGGGCATAAAGTCTCTTCATGGGTTCTCCTCTTTGGTAGCGTCGCACGAAACGTGCTTAGAGCTACGACGAAGTCAGGTTGATGAAATTAGAATTGCGAGTAACACAGACGCTCAGGCGTTGCGCCGGGTTACATTAAAGCGCGTGAAAGAACGGCAGTGAATTTGTCGCGAGGCCCACAAGTTTCATCACCCGACGTGCTTGGTCTTGTCCTTCCAAAAGCGCTCGCGCAACAGGTTCTTTTGAATCTTACCGGTAGCCGTTCTCGGCAACACGTCAATGAAGTCAACACGCTTCGGGCACTTGAAATGCGGCAAGCGCCCGCGGCAGAAGTCGATCAGATCATTGCCGGTCGCGGTTGCGTCAGGCTTGAGAACCACGATCGCGAACGGCACTTCTCCCCAGCGTTCATCGGGAGCTGCGACCACCGCTGCTTCGAGCACCGCCGGATGCTTGTACAGAAGACCTTCCACTTCGATCGATGAAATATTTTCGCCGCCGGAAATAATAAGGTCCTTCTTGCGGTCGACGACTTCGATGTAGCCTTCGCCGTCGAGCAATGCCATATCGCCGGTGTGAAACCACCCGTCGACAATCACCGCATCGGTTGCTTCCGGCTGCCTCCAGTAGCCTTTCATCACAACGTTCGAGCGCGCAATGACCTCGCCGGCTTCGCCGCTGTCGGGTTGCAGGTCGCGGCCCTGATCATCCACGACGCGAATATCGACGCCGATCATCGGATAACCGGTCTTCGCTTGCACGCGGCTTCTTTGATCGTCTGTCCAGGAGTCCATGTGAGGTTTGATTTTGCTGACCGTCAGAAACGGTGAAGTCTCGGTGAGGCCGTAAATCTGAATCACTCGCCAGCCGAATTTCTCCTGCGCGCCCTGGATGGTCGCAAGCGGCGGGGCAGAGCCCGCTGTGCCGACTCGCATTTCGCGAGGCAATCGCTCGCGAGTCGCGTCGTCGATCGAATGATTCAAAGCCATATTGATCATCGTCGGCGGCATGCAGGCAAAGGTCACTCTTTCTTTCGCGACAAGATCAAAAAACGCGGCCGGCTCAAACTTCTTGATGATCACGTGAGCCGCTCCCATGCCCGTAACTGCATATCCGACTCCCCATCCGTTGCAATGAAATTGGGCGAGCGTATGGAGATAGACGTCGCGCTCGTGAATGCCGAACTCACAGATCGAATTGATAGCGTTGATGTAGAGGTTGCGATGCGTGAGCATCACACCTTTGGGGCGGCCGGTTGTCCCCGACGTGTAAAGCAAAGCGGACGCCTCGTTCTCATCTATTTCAACAGGCGGCGGCGGTTCTTTTGATGCGTCGGAAAGAAGAGACTCATAATCGAGCCAACCTTCATTGCTGACATTCGAATCGCTCGCCAAAACGAAGTGCTCAACTGTTTCGAGCTTATCGCGAATCGCGTCGATCAGATTCGTCAGGCCCTCTTCGACGATCAAGACTTTCGCGCTGCCGTGATTGAGTATGTAATCGAAATCATCCGGCACCAGACGAAAGTTGAGAGGCATCAGAATCGAGCCCAGCAGCGGAGTCCCAAAAAAAGCTTCGAGCACCCGATGACAATTCTGCGAAAGCATCGCGACGCGGTCGCCCTTTTGAACTCCGAGAGCCCGCATCGCATTGGCCCAGCGGTTCACGCGTTCGCCGAACTGTCCGTAGGTCAGCCGGGTATCGCCGCAGACCACGGCCTCCTTGTTTGAATGGGCTACGAGAGCGCGTTTAAGAAAGTCGTATTCGTTGAGTGGAACGATCACGATCGATTCTCCTCAATAATAATCTGCCGGGCGCGCGCCAGCATAACACAACCGGAAAGTTGTCGTGTAGCAGGCGGCTCGCAATTTCATTGGATGTTTCCACAAAGCGATTGTTGATAACCATCGGGCTTTCAGGCATCATTCCGCACCGTGAAATCAGACTTCCGTTTTCATCACAAGATTAGAGTTCGATTCGCCGATACCGATCTCCAGGCGATCGTCTTCAACAGCAACTACCTCACCTACTACGACGTGACCTGGACTGAATACTTCCGTGCCGTAGGCTTCGAGTGGAAGGATCTGCTTTCTCTCGGCGTTGACACGGTGCTCGCTCGCACGACGATGGAGTTCAAATCGCCGGCCAGGTTCGACGATGTGCTGGAAGTTTGCACTCGAGTCTCGAAGATTGGAACTACCAGCCTCATATTCGAGTTCGAGATCTACATAGAAGGTGAACCGCGGTTGATCGGTTCGGCAACTTCGCTTTATGTATGCGTCGATCCAAAGACCTTGAAGTCAACGCCCGTTCCCGACGTTCTTCGAAGCCGAATCGAGGAGTTTGAAGGAAAAACTTGAGAGATGCTCGGAGTTGAGCACTGCGGATTGCTGCTCATCTTCGATGGCTGACGGACTTGTGTACGTGCGGTTTTCGCTTGCGAGTGTTGAACGCTTCAAGCAACTTCAAAACTATCAAGCGTTCCTCAGGTAATAGCAGGACGGCCGCTTCAACGATCTTTACAAGGTCAGGTCGCTCGGCAACTTCCTGCATCAATTCGAGGAACTCACCAACTTCCGGAACCTCTTCACGCGAGAGTTTAACCGCCTCCTGTTGCCTGGGTCCAACAATGATCTCGAAGATCCTGTGAGGATCAACGCCGAGACCACGTCCAAGCGCCTTGATCTTCTCAGCCGAGGGATTGTTCGCCGAGCCACGTAAGATGTCGGCAACATAGCCGTCAGTGATTCTGCCATCAGATCTGGTTTCGATGTCACGCAGGGTGAGCCCCTTCTGCTTCATCACCTTCCTGACATAACTGCCCAAATTCGATCTGACCATGGTGTCGTATCCTATCATGGACCGATATATCAGGCTAGCCTAAAATAACGGTTGACATTAAGCGGCGATATGAATTACCATCGCGCTTCGGCAGGGACTTTATCGCCTGGGTTTAAGCAGCTCGAGCGAAGCGTGAGGGGCAGATCGCCTCAGTGCAAGAGGGACAGCTCACCGGGATGTCAAAAATGTTGACTGATACTTATTGCCGTAACGATTTGCCGGTGGAGGAGCTCGCCGGTTTTTGCGTCGCTTGCGGCGGGGCGGGATTCATAACCGGGCCGATCGATTACCCTGGTTTCGACAACCGGCGCTGGTGTCAGCACTGCGATGCGGGCCGTCAACTAAACGACAGAATAGCTGATATCATCAAGCGAGCTTCAGCCGAAGATCGCTCGCGCTCGAACTCTTATAACCTTTGAACTCAAGTATGTTTCGCGGCGAGGTTGAACATCCTGTAACCAGCCTTAAAGCGCACCTCTCATCTCCTTCGTTCTACTCATCAATGAGATTCCAGTAATCGCCCAGGAACGGCACCGACCCGATGCGTTGTCGGTAACGTCTGGACACTCGCGTCAAATCCACGTAAACACATGAAGAGCGGGCAAGCTCACAAAGGGAGAAGGACATGACTCAATCACGAAGATCAGTTGCACGCATCATCGAGCCGCAACAGGTAATCGAGGGAGCAGGGGTCAGGCTCAAGCGAAGTATAGGGACTCGCGCGATGGACTATCTCGATCCCTTCCTGCTGCTCGATCATTTCGCGTCGAAAGACGCCGACGATTATCAAGCGGGATTTCCACTGCATCCGCACCGAGGAATCGAAACAGTAACGTATGTCTTGTCCGGTGTTGTCAATCACCGGGACACGCTCGGAAACTCGGGAAGCATCGGCGCGGGCGATGTTCAATGGATGACCGCCGGTGGCGGCATCATGCACGAGGAGATGCCTCAGGTGCGGCCCGAGGGAATCAATGGTTTCCAACTGTGGGTCAACCTTCCCGCGAGACTCAAGATGACGCGGCCGCGTTATCAGGAGATTCGCTCGAGCGATATCCCACAAATCGAACTCGACGGCGGCGCGAAGATTCGGGTGATCACTGGCTCAATCGACGGCGCAAGCGGTCCGGTCTCGGGAATCGCCGCCGACCCGACTTACCTGGACATTTCGATTCCCGCTCACTCGCAATTCAAACATCAAATCGATCCGGGGCACACCGCCTTCGCATACCTGTTCGAAGGCGGCGCTACATTCACAGGCGATTCGCATGAGATCGAGCACACCAGGTTGGTGGTCTGGGACGATGGCGATTTCGTGCAAGTGACAACAGGCGGCAGCCCAGTCCGATTCCTGTTGGTGTCAGGCAAGCCGCTTGGCGAGCCCATTGCTCGTTACGGCCCGTTCGTAATGAACACGAGAGAAGAGATCGAACAGGCACTCGCGGATCTTCGACACGGTACCTTCGTCCGCGAAGGATAGCACCACTAACTCCGCATCAGCGTCGTAATGTGTCACCGGCATGTCGAGTCTAATCCAACCTTGCGATGAAGGTGTTATCAGATCGAGGAGCGCTTCGCGACCGTGCTCTCGAAAAGCGGAGCCCTGGATTCTGGCGGCGACGATCCTGGGTTCGAGCATGGCTTTCATCGATGGAACAGTAGTCAATGTTGCCTTGCCCGCTTTGCAACAGACTCTCAACGCAACGGTTGTGGACGTACAATGGGTCGTCGAATCTTACGCGCTGTTTCTCGCCGCGCTGTTGCTGGCGGGCGGCTCGATGGGCGACCGCTATGGAAGGAGGCGAATCTTCTGCACGGGCGCATGTCTTTTCGCGCTTGCCTCGATTTGGTGTGGAGCAGCACCCGGGGTAGGACAACTGATAGTAGCTCGCACTATACAGGGCATCGGAGGCGCGATGCTCGTGCCGGGAAGTCTCGCGATCATCAGTGCGTCGTTCGCTGAAGAGAGGCGCGGCCACGCGATTGGCACGTGGTCCGGTTTTACCGCCATCACCGCGGCTATCGGACCGGTAGCCGGAGGCTGGTTGATCGAGCACGTGTCGTGGCGCGCTGCGTTTTTGATAAACGTTCCGATTGCGCTCGTGGTGCTTATCATTTCATTCTGGCGCGTTCCCGAAACTCGAGATGAATCAACAAAGAAAGAATTGGATTGGATGGGTTCGCTGCTCGCGACCGTGGGACTTGGCGCAATCGTCTACGGGCTCATCGAATCATCGAGACTTGGCTTTGGTAATCGCGCAGTCATCGGAGCGCTCGCGTGCGGCGCGGTTATGTCCGCCGCTTTCTTTTTTGTCGAAGCGGGTTCGCGCGATCCAATGCTGCCGCTTTCCTTGTTTCAGTCGAAGAACTTCAGCGGAGCGAACCTGCTTACCCTGTTCTTGTACACAGGGCTTTCAGGCGCGATGTTCTTTGTCCCGCTCAACCTGATTCAAGTGCAGGGCTACTCGGCAACTGCAGCAGGCGCCGCGTGGCTTCCGTTCATTCTCATTATGTTTCTATTGTCGCGATGGTCTGGAGGCCTCGTGACGCGTTACGGCTCGAGGCTTCCGTTGATAATCGGTCCGATAGTCACGGCCGGAGGGTATGCGCTGTTTCTTAAGCCCGGTGTGGGAGGAACTTATTGGACGACGTTTTTTCCGCCGGTTCTAGTTGTCGGCATTGGCATGGCAATAAGCGTCGCACCGCTGACGACGACTGTGATGAGCGCGGTAAAGCAACACTACGCGGGGGTTGCTTCGGGTGTAAACAATGCTGTCTCTCGAACCGCGGGCTTGCTGGGAATAGCGCTTCTGGGAATCGTGATACTTCATTCGTTTGATCGCGAGCTTGACCGAAAGCTGGCGAGTCTGCCGATAACGGAATCCGCGCGCAGCGAAGTTGACAGCCAGCGAGAGAGGTTGGCTGGTGTGAAGCTCCCAAATGGAATTGATAGCACAACCGCGTCGTCGTTGAAGTCCGCTATCGACGAATCATTCGTGCACGGCTTTCGCAGAGTGATGATCTGTGCGGTGGCGCTTGCGTTGGCAAGCGCTGCGAGCGCGTTTATGATGATTGAAGCGCGCCGACCTACGTCTCACGGCAAGAGTAAACACGGCGCCGCGATCTGAGAAGAGGTTGACATGAGTCAGGACTGCACACATCTCAATCAAGTCAAAGACGTGACACCAAACTCCAAGGGTTGTGAAGAGTGCTTGAAGATTGGAGACACCTGGGTTCACCTGCGTCTCTGCACAATATGCGGCCATGTCGGATGTTGTGACTCGTCGAAGAACAGACACGCGACTCGACACTTCCAGGGCACAAAGCATCCGATCATAAAGTCACTTGAGCCCGGCGAAGATTGGGGTTGGTGCTATCTCGATGAACTGTTTCTTGATTCCGTCTGATGGTTTCCGCAGTTCAATCGCGGCGGGAGGAAATCATGTCTGACTCCAGTGTATGGCCGAGTCTTCCGCTGAAGGAATGGCAGGACACTTACACCACGCTTCATATGTGGACGCAGATCGTGGGCAAGGTCAGGCTCACGCAGACGCCGCTTGTGAATCACTGGTGGAATTCGACTCTGTATGTGACGCCGCGCGGGCTGACCACGTCGGCCATTCCTTACGGCAATCGAATTCTCTCGATAGACTTCGACTTCATCGATCATACGCTTCCGATTCGAACAAGCGACGGAGTGACGACGTCAATCGCTCTCGCGCCGCGATCGGTTGCCGATTTCTACTCCGAATTGACCGACACGCTGCGTTCGCTCGGGCTTGAGATTCATCTTCACGCCAAGCCTGATGAAGTTTCCGAGCCGATTCCGTTTGCCGAAGATCACAAGCACGCTTCGTACGAAGCCGAGTACGCAAATCGCTTCTGGCGAATCCTTGTCCAGGCGGATCGAGTCTTCAAGCAGTTCAGAGCAGGGTTCATCGGAAAGTGCAGCCCCGTCCATTTTTTCTGGGGGAGCTTTGATCTGGCGGTGACGCGATTTTCGGGACGACGCGCGCCTGAACGTTCCGGGGCAGACGCCATTACTCGAGAAGCCTACTCACACGAAGTGATCAGCCACGGTTTCTGGCCGGGAGGCGGCGCGGTTGAAACGCCAATCTTCTACTCCTACACTGCACCCGCGCCTGAAGGTTTGGGCGAGCAGGCAATTCATCCCGGCTCTTACAGCGCGGACCTGTCCGAGTTTGTCCTGCCCTACGACGAAGTCCGAAGAGCCTCTTCGCCCGATCAATCGCTGCTCGACTTCATGCAAAGCACCTATGAGGCGGGTGCGAACCTCGCAAAGTGGAACCGCGCGGAATTGGAGCGGAACGAATGAATCGATTCCTGCTATTAACCGTCGAGCGTTCCAGCTCGGGTTCCTTGTTCAGTGGGCATGTCAGATGAAGATCGTCGTCGTTGTGCTCAGCGTTCTGTTGATCTTCGGCATACTGCTGGACGCATTCGAGTCAATCGTTCTTCCGCGCCGCGTGACGAGAAGGTTTCGCCTGGCGCGAATATTCTATCGGGTAACGTGGATTCCTTCCGCAGCCCTGGCGCGGCGCATCTCTTCGAGCAGACGTCGGGAAAGGTATCTCGGTTTCTTCGGCCCGTTATCGCTGATCTTGCTGCTCATAGTCTGGGCCGTGGTGTTGATCATTGCTTTTGGCTCGTTGCACTGGTCGCTTGGCACGCCTATTCGGTCGCTGGATGGAAGCGAGAGTTTCGGCGACTATCTTTACCTTAGCGGAACGACTTTTTTCACTCTTGGCTACGGTGACATCACCCCGAGTGCGGCGCTGGGACGAGCTCTCGCAATCTCGGAAGCCGGCGTAGGCTTTGCGTTCCTCGCCCTCATCATCGGGTACCTCCCCGTTATCTACCAGGCGTTCTCACGCCGCGAAGCAAACATATCGTTGCTTGATGCACGCGCCGGATCGCCGCCCAGCGCCGGCGAACTGATTCGCCGTCACGGTCAGGACCTGTCGGATCTAGACCATATTCTGCGTGATTGGGAACACTGGGCGGCAGACCTATTGGAGAGCCATCTTTCGTATCCAGTCCTTTGTTATTACCGATCACAGCACAATAACCAATCATGGCTGACGGCGCTTACGGCGATACTCGATACAAGCGCGCTGGTGATCGTCGGCGTAGACGGCGCTTCGAAGCGTCAAGCGCAACTCACGTTTGCGATGGCTCGCCACGCAGTAGTCGATATCGCGCAAGTCTTTGCTACACCGCCTCGCGATCCTGTCCCCGACAGGCTTTCACTGGAAGCTTCGCGGGGGTTGAGGTCGGCGCTCGCGATAGCAGGCGTAAAGCTCACCGCTGGTGACGCAGCCGAATCGCGGCTCGCAGAGTTGCGCAAAATGTATGAGCCTTACGTCGCACCGCTCGCCGACTTTCTTCTCATCGAGCTGCCTCCGTGGTGTCCGGAGCCGGGCTCCTACGACAATTGGCAGACCAGCGCGTGGGGAAGAATCTCGGCGGGAATCGACCTCAAGACTTCCCCGGTTTCAGAGGAAGAACATTTCTAGCCGGCCTCGATCTCATTCCGAATCCGAATTGTTCGCTCAATCGGCACGAGAGATGCTGAAAGATTGTGCGGCCCAGCAGATTTTGTGGCCGAATTGTCGCACTGATTTGATTTGGTGCTCGTGAACTAGTGTTTATCGTCGAGTTCGAAGTCAACGGGCCTTCGATGACGATGTCTGCTTCCAATGCAGCGTTCCAGTAGTGTACAGTTCTTGAAACCGCATGGACGCCGCGCGGGTATAGACTAGTGTGACGCCTTCGTGAAATAACCGGCTCAGCCGTTACTGCTAAACCTCTCCCGAGTTCTAGCCGAATGGTAAGTCATGAGTGTGAACACCCCTGATAGCCTGACCGCAGGCGACGAAGTTGAGATCGCAAAACCCAGATCAAGCAAGTTAGTTCACGCGGCAACGCGCAAGCGATGGTGGCTTTGGCTGCTGATGCTAGCATTAGCGGTCATCGTCGGAGTGGTCCTCGTTAGGTGGCAAACTCAGCGCGCGGCGGCCGTCAAGTCACGCGATACCGCTACGCCGCCCGTTCCTGTCGCCGTCGCACAAGCTCACAAGGGAGACATCCCGCTCTACATCAACGCGCTCGGCTCCGCGACTCCGTTCAACACGGTAACAGTGCGAAGCCGCATCGACGGGCAACTGCTCAAGGTGATGTTCCAGGAAGGCCAGTTCGTTAAGCAGGGCGATCCGCTTGCTGAGATCGATCCGAAGCCTTTCGAAGTTCAACTCGACCAGGCTCGCGGCCAACTCGCTCGCGACCAGGCGCAGCTCAACAACGCGAAGCTCGATCTACAACGATATCAAACGCTCTCCGCGCAGGGAGTGATTCCCAGACAGCAGCTCGATACGCAAGCCGCAAACGTCCGCCAGTTCGACGGAGTCATTCGGGCCGACCAAGCTCAAATCAACAACGCGTTACTTCAAATAGCTTATTGTCACATAAACGCGCCGATCGGCGGGCGAGTCGGATTGCGCCTGGCCGATGTCGGAAACATGATTCACGCGAATGATACGAATGGTCTGGTGGTCATCGCCCAGGTTCAGCCAATCGCGGTTTTATTCACGATTCCGGAAGATAGCTTGAGCCAGGTGTTGAGTAAGGTTCGATCGGGCGAGCACCTCGCGGTTGAAGCTTACGATCGCGGAGGCCAGACGAAGATCGCCGACGGACGAGTTGAAACGATCGACAACGAAATCGATCCAGCCACCGGCACATCACGCCTCAAGGCGCTGTTCGACAACAAGACGAACGCGCTGTTTCCGAATCAATTCGTCAACGTGCGCCTTCTGGTTGAGATCAAGAAAGACAAGGTTCTGATTCCCGCGGTCGCAATCCAGCACGGTCCGCAAGGCACCTTCGTCTACGTCGTCAAAGAAGACCAGACTGCGGACGTGAGGCCCGTTACAGTCGGGACGATTGAAGGCGACCAGGCTTCGATTGACAGCGGCGTCTCGGAAGGCGATCGGGTAGTTGTAGACGGAGTCGATAAGCTTCGAGCCGGCAGCAAGGTCAAAGTGAATTCCGGATCAGGGTCCGCGGAATGAACCCTTCGCGAACATTTATTCTGCGGCCGGTGGCAACCTCGCTGCTGATGGCCGCCATTCTTTTGTCGGGCGCGGTGGCTTATCACGAGCTCGCGGTGTCTGCCCTGCCGCAAGTCGATTATCCAACAATTCAAATTCTTACTTTCTATCCCGGGGCGAGCCCCGATGTTATCGCTTCTTCGGTGACCGCGCCGCTGGAACGCCAGTTCGGTCAGATGCCGGGACTGAATCAAATGACTTCGTCGAGCTCATTCGGAAGCTCGCTGATTACGCTGCAATTCTCACTAGATCTCAACATCGATGTAGCCGAACAGGAAGTCCAGGCGGCAATCAATTCGGCGGGGACGTTTCTGCCGCGCGATTTGCCGAACCCGCCGATTTACAGCAAGACCAATCCCGCGGATGCTCCGATTCTCACCCTCGCGCTGACTTCGGACACGCTGCCGCTGTCGAAGGTCCAGGATCTTGCGGATACGAGGCTCGCTCAAAAAATCTCTCAACTGCCCGGCGTTGGCCTCGTAACGATCAGCGGCGGACAAAAACCGGCAGTGCGAATTCAGGTCAATCCAACCGCGCTTGCCGCGTACGGGCTAAGCCTCGAAGATCTTCGAACAGTCATTGCTTCGGCAAACGTCAATCAAGCCAAGGGAAACTTCGACGGGCCGAAGCAGGCTTACACGATTGACGCAAACGACCAGCTAATCTCGAGCGACAACTATCGTTCGATCATCGTGGCTTACCGAAACGGTAATCCGGTTCGAATGTCGGACGTGGCCGACGTGATCGATGACGTCGAAAACGTAAAGCAAGCGGCATGGATGAATGAACGGCCCGCGGTAGTCGTAAACATTCAGCGGCAGCCCGGCGCTAACATAATCGCAGTCGTGGACCGAGTCGAAAAACTGCTGCCGCAACTCAAGGCTTCCCTTCCTCAATCGATTGATGTGTCGGTTCTGACAGATCGCACGACGACGATAAGAGCTTCGGTCGAAGATGTGCAGTTCGAATTGATGCTCACCGTAGCGTTGGTCGTGATGGTCATCTTCCTATTTCTCCGCACTCTGTCGGCGACGATCATCCCGAGCATAGCGGTGCCGCTCTCCTTAATCGGAACGTTCGGCGTGATGTATCTGCTCGGGTACAGCTTGAACAACCTGACATTGATGGCTTTGACGATTTCAACCGGATTCGTAGTCGACGACGCCATCGTCATGATTGAGAACATCGCTCGCTACATCGAAGAAGGAGACTCGCCGCTCCAGGCCGCGCTCAAGGGTTCAGAGCAGATCGGCTTCACGATTGTTTCGCTGACGATTTCCCTGATCGCGGTATTGATTCCGCTGCTGTTCATGGGAGATATCGTCGGTCGCCTGTTCCGAGAATTTGCAATCACCTTGAGTGTGACGATCCTGGTCTCAGCCGTTGTTTCGCTGACGCTGACGCCGATGATGTGCGCAAAGCTTCTGAAGCACAAGCCCGAGTCCGAGCAGAGCCGGTTCTATCGATGGTCCGAGTCGATGTTCAACTGGGTGATCGCTCGTTATGGCACGACGCTCGAGTGGGTGCTTCATCATCAGGCGGCGACGCTCTTGATTGCGGGGCTGACACTTGTAGCGACAATTCTTCTTTACGTGGTCGCGCCGAAAGGTTTCTTTCCGGTTCAGGACACCGGAGTGATCATTGGGATTTCAGAAGCGCCGCAAACCGTTTCGTTCCGCGGTCTCTCCGATCGCCAGCAGCAGCTCACGAAGGTGATTCTTCAAGACCCCGGTGTCGAGAGCCTGTCATCGTTTATCGGCGTTGACGGAACAAATGCGACCGTCAACAGTGGACGCATTCAAATCAACCTGAAGCCGCTATCTGAAAGAAAGATCAGCGCGAGCGAGATCATACGGCGATTACAGCCTGAGCTGGAGAAGGTCGAAGGCATAACTCTCTTCATGCAACCCGTTCAGGATTTGACCGTGGAAGATCGGGTCAGCCGGACGCAGTATCAGTACAGTCTCGAGGATCCAAGCGCGGATGAGTTGAACGCGTGGGCTCCGCAACTGGTCGCTAAGCTGCAAACGCTTCCTGAACTGCGCGACGTTGCAAGCGATCAACAGGATCGCGGCTTGCGAGCTTCGCTGGTGATCGATCGCAACACTGCGGGCCGGCTCGGTGTCACGCCTCAGATGATCGACGACACGTTGTACGATGCGTTCGGTCAGCGCCAGGTGTCCACGATTTTCACACAGTTGAATCAATATCACGTCGTATTGGAAGTGAAGCCGAATCTTCAACTCGATCCCGGTTCGCTCAACGATATTTATGTAAAGACGGCGACCGGAGCGCAGGCTGCCGCACAATCACAAGCAGGCGGTTCGCAGGGAGCGTCAGGCGTGCAGTCAACAGCTTCACCGGCAGGACAAACGGCTGCTCCGGCTGGGAACGCCGTTCCGCTGAGCGCCTTCACTCACATTGAACAAGGCTCGACCGCGCTTGCGATCAACCATCAGGGACAATTCCCAGCTGTCACTCTTTCGTTCAATCTCGCGCCCAGCGTCGCGTTGGGAGATGCGGTCAAGGCAATTGAATCGGCGAAAACAGAGATCGGCATGCCGGCTTCTATTCAAGCGGGTTTTGAAGGAACTGCTCAAGCGTTTCAGTCTTCATTGACCAACGAGCCGCTGCTCATCCTCGCAGCATTGGTCACCGTCTACATCGTGCTGGGAGTGCTCTATGAGAGCTACATTCACCCGGTCACGATTCTATCGACGCTTCCGTCGGCCGGCGTTGGCGCGATTCTGGCGTTGCTGTTGGCGGGAACCGAGCTCGACGTCATCGCGCTTATCGGAATCATTCTGTTGATCGGCATCGTCAAAAAGAACGCTATCATGATGATCGACTTTGCCCTCGAAGCCGAACGCGAAGGTGGCAAGTCTCCAAGAGAAGCCATCTATGAAGCATGCCTTCTTCGATTTCGCCCGATCATGATGACGACGATGGCAGCACTGCTTGCAGGCGTGCCGCTCGCCCTTGGCAGTGGCGTCGGCGCGGAGCTCCGCCGGCCGCTGGGAATAACGATCATTGGCGGGCTAATGCTGAGCCAGCTGCTCACGTTGTATACGACGCCGGTAATTTATCTTGCATTCGATCGTATTGCGGGACGGATGACGAAATCTCGCGAGAAGCGCGCAAGAAAACGTGAGGAAATGATTCCAGTCGAGCAGCAATGAGCATTTCCGAGCCATTCATAAAGAGACCGGTTGGCACGGCATTGTTGACGATCGCACTGGCGATGGCTGGTTGCCTCGCGTTCTTGCTGTTGCCGGTGTCGCCGCTTCCGCAGGTGGACTTCCCGACCATTCAAGTCTCCGCGAATCTTCCCGGCGCCAGCCCTGAAACGATGGCGTCATCCGTGGCTACGCCGCTCGAGCGACAGTTCGGACGCATCGCCGGCGTGACTCAGATGACCTCGTCGAACACGCGCGGCTCGACGAACGTCGTTTTGCAATTCGATCTGAATCGCGACATAAACGGAGCCGCTCGCGATGTGCAGTCGGCCATAAACGCCGCGCGAAGCCAGCTTCCGGCGAATCTTCCGAGCAATCCCTTCTATCGCAAAGTCAATCCGGCCGATGCTCCCGTGATGCTGATGGCGATGACCTCTGACACGATCGAGATCAGCAATCTGTACGACCTGGCCTCATCGGTTTTGCAGCAAAAGATTTCGCAGGTCAAAGGAGTCGGGCAAGTCATCGTCGGCGGAAGCTCCTTGCCTTCGGTTCGAGTCGAGCTGAATCCCGAAATCATTAACAAGTACGGAATCGGTCTCGACCAGATTCGCGCTGTGCTCACCGCAGCAAACGCTAATCGTCCGAAGGGCAAGCTCGAAGACTCGACGACCGCGTGGGAAATCCAGACCACCGATCAGCTTCAAACGGCTGATCAATATCGCCCGCTCATCGTGACTTATCACAACGGCGCGCCGGTGAGGCTCTCGGATATTGCCGATGTACAGGATTCGGTCGAGGACCTTCGCGGAGGCGGGCTCGCGAACGGCAAGCGCGCAGTTCTAATTATCATCTTCCGGCAGCCTGGCGCGAATATCATCGACACAGTTGATCGCGTGCGCGATCTGCTGCCGCAGCTGCGAGCTTCGATATCGCCGGCCGTCAACCTGGATGTCATCAACGATCGCACGACGACCATTCGAGCTTCGGTCAAGGACGTCGAATTCACACTGATGATTTCGATCGCGCTGGTCATCCTGGTTGTCTTTGCGTTTCTGAGAAACGCATGGGCGACGATCATTCCAAGCGTTTCGGTGCCGCTATCACTGTTGGGAACTTTCGGCGCAATGTACCTGCTGGGCTACAGCATCGACAACTTGTCGCTGATGGCTTTGACTATTTCAACGGGGTTTGTAGTCGACGACGCAATCGTTGTCATTGAGAACATCACCAGATACCTCGAGAAAGGCATGCGCCCGCTTCAAGCCGCGCTGAAAGGCGCGAAGCAGATCGGGTTCACCGTGCTGTCGATGAGCACTTCGCTTGTGGCAGTGTTCATCCCGATTCTGCTGATGGGCGGCATCGTAGGCCGGCTCTTTCGTGAGTTCGCGGTGACGCTTTCAGTCGCGATTGCGATATCGCTGGTCGTTTCGCTCACGACCACTCCAATGATGTGCGCCAAATTCCTGAAGCCCGAATCCGAACGAACTAACGGTCGCATTTATCGCGCAAGCGAGTGGGTGTTCAACTTTATTCATCGCCGCTACGAAACGAGTCTCGCGTGGGTGCTCCAGAATCCGGCGCTTATGCTCGGCCTGACCGCGATCACGATCTGCGTGAACATTTATCTTTATACCGTGGTTCCGAAGGGTTTCTTTCCGGATCAGGACACCGGACGATTGACCGGTTCGGTTCAGGCGGCCCAGGACATTTCGTTTCAGTCGATGCGCGGCAAGCTCACTCAGATTGTCGATATCGTGATGTCCGATCCGGCCGTCGACACCGTCGGCGCGTTCACCGGCGGCGGAGGCTCAACCACCAACACCGCCAGGATGTTCATTGCGCTCAAGGGCGATCGAAAGGTGTCCGCCGATCAAGTCATTGGACGTTTGCGCGGCAAGCTCGCCGCTGAAGTGGGTGCGACTACTTTTCTGCGAGCCGTTCAGGACATCAATATCGGCGGGCGATTGGGCAATGCAAATTTTCAATACACGCTTCAAGGCGACAACCTCGACGATCTGGTCAAGTGGTCGCCGAAGTTGTTAGAGAAGCTTCGTGCGATACCGCAGCTAACCGACGTGAACATAGACCAGCAGGATCGAGGGCTCGATGCCGCGCTCACCATCGATCGTGATACCGCTGCCAGACTCGGAATCAGCGCTCAGATGATCGACGAAACGCTTTATGATGCATTCGGTCAGAGACCCGTTTCGACGATGTACAAACAGTTGAACCAGTATCACGTCGTGATGGAAGTCGCTCCGCTATATTGGCAGAGTCCGGACACGTTGAAGGACATCTATGTTCATTCTTCGAACGGTCAGCTTGTGCCGTTGAGCGCCTTCACTCACTTCCAGCGCTCGACTACAACTCTTGCCGTCAATCATCAGGGACAGTTTCCGGCGGTGACTATTTCGTTCAATCTCGCGCCGGGAGTCGCGTTGGGAGATGCGGTTCGCGTGATCCAACAGGCTCAACGCGAAATCGGATTGCCGGCAACGATTCAAGCCGGATTTCAGGGAACGGCCCAGGCGTTTCAGGATTCGCTCGCCAATGAACCGTGGCTCATCCTCGCGGCGCTTGTGACGGTGTACATAGTGCTGGGCATTCTTTACGAGAGCTACATTCATCCGTTCACGATTCTTTCGACGCTGCCGTCGGCGGGCGTCGGCGCGATCCTGGCGCTCCTGCTGTGCAGGACCGATCTGTCAGTGATCGCGCTTATCGGAATTCTATTGTTGATCGGCATCGTAAAAAAGAACGCGATTATGATGATCGACTTCGCGGTTGAAGCAGAACGAACTGAAGGCAAGAGACCACGCGAGGCGATCTACGAGGCGTGCCTGCTTCGGTTTCGTCCGATCATGATGACGACAATGGCGGCGCTGCTTGGCGGTTTGCCGCTTGCGATCGGCGGCGGAACAGGCTCTGAACTGAGGCGGCCTCTTGGAATAGCGATCGTCGGCGGCTTGATTGTGAGCCAGATGATGACGCTCTTCACGACGCCGGTGATTTATCTTTATCTGGACCGCTTTCGCCTTCGCCTCAAGCGGTCGCACGCTAAGCCTCGCGACAAACGCATCGGAGGCGAGTTGGTCGATTCTGAAAGTTAGCGAAACACCTTTCGTTTCGTCCTGCCTTTACTGGACTTCAAACGAGCCTGCGCAATATCATTGCTCCTCAAACCATCCTTGCCTCTACACACTCAGGAGCTTGAGATGAAGCGACCAATACAAATCGCCTCGGTACTTCTACTGTGCTGTTTCTCCGTCCTTCTTCAAACACCCGCAGCGCAGAATGATGGGCACAACTCGGTCTCGAGAGCAGCGACCAAAATCGATGACGCCGCGCTTCGCAAGGCTGACTCCCGAGCGGGCGATTGGATAACTCACGGACGAAACTACGCCGAGACTCGCTTCTCGCTGCTCGATCAAATCAATGCAAACTCGGTCAAGAAGCTCGGGCTTGCGTGGTCGTTTGATACCGACACCACTCGCGGTCTCGAGGCGACTCCACTGATCGTCGATGGCGTGATGTACACAACCGGCAGTTGGAGCGTAGTCTTCGCGCTCGATGCTCGGACCGGCAAGCAGCTCTGGAAGTGGGACCCGCAAGTTCCTCGCTCGTTTGGCTACAAGGCCTGCTGCGACGTCGTCAATCGCGGAGTGGCGATCTACAAAGGGAAGGTCTTTGTCGGGACGCTTGATGGAAGACTCGCGGCGCTCGACGCCGCAACCGGAAAGGTTTTGTGGCAAGTAATCACCGTCGACCAGAGCTTGCCTTACACGATCACCGGCGCGCCGCGAGTGGTAAAAGGCAAAGTCTTGATTGGCAATGGCGGCGCGGAGATGGGAGTGCGTGGTTACCTCTCCGCTTACGATGCTGACACGGGCAAGCTCGCGTGGCGCTTCTACACCGTGCCCGGCGATCCTTCAAAACCTTTTGAATCGCCGGCGCTCGAACGCGCGGCGAAGACGTGGAACGGCGAGTGGTGGAAGATTGGAGGAGGGGGCACGGTCTGGGATTCGATGGCTTACGATCCCGACCTTGATTTGCTCTACGTTGGAACCGGCAATGGCTCGCCGTGGAATCGCGAGATTCGCAGCCCCGGCGGCGGCGACAATCTCTATCTTTCCTGCATCGTTGCGCTCAAGCCCGACGGCGGTGAAATGGTTTGGTACTACCAGACGACGCCGGGCGATTCGTGGGACTTCACCGCGACTCAACACATAATACTCGCCGACCTTGAAATCAATGGCCGCAAACGAAAAGTGTTGATGCAGGCGCCGAAGAACGGTTTCTTCTACGTGCTCGATAGAACGAACGGCGAGTTGCTGTCGGCGAATGCATTCGTGCCGATTTCGTGGGCGAAAGAAGTAGACAAGAAAACGGGACGCCCCGTTGAAAGTCCCGGCATGCGCTATGAGAAGGCGCCGGCTTTCATGAAGCCTGGTCCGCTTGGCGCTCACAACTGGCAGCCGATGTCCTTCAATCCGCAAACGGGACTCGTGTATATTCCCGCTCAAGACACGATCTTTATTTACGCCCCGGACAAGAAGTTTCAGTACCGGCCCGGCACATGGAACACCGGAATCGACTTCACGCTGTTCAAAGAGGCGCCGCCTCCGACGCCCGGCTACTTGCTCGCGTGGGATCCGGTCAATCAAGAAGAGCGATGGCGCGTTCCTTACAAAAGCATCTGGAATGGCGGCACGCTTACAACCGCAGGCAATCTGGTTTTTCAGGGAACCGCTGACGGCAGCTTCGTTGCGTACAGCGCGGACAAGGGTGAGAAGGTTTGGGAAACGAAAGTGGGCACTGGCATCATCGCTCCACCGGTTACTTTTGAAATTGATGGCGTGCAGTACGTTTCGGTGATGGCCGGCTGGGGCGGATCCTTCGCACTCGTTGGCGGAAGCGGCACCGAAAGCTCGACGGCGCCGGGCAGACTGCTGACCTTTGCTCTAAACGCAAAACAGCCGCTGCCGGAAGTCGATGCTCGAGCGCGCACGGTAACCCCGATCGCGTCGGACGCCTCGCCTGAAAGAATCGATGCGGGCTCAACGCTGTTCGCGCAGTGGTGTTCCGTCTGTCATGGCATCGGAGCCGGCGGCGGAGGCGCCACTCCTGACCTGCGATACTCGAGCGCGGCGACGTTTAATCAGTACGCGGACATTGTTCTCGAAGGCAAGTACGCGGGAAGGGGCATGCCTTCATTCAAACGCTGGCTCACAAATGACGACGTTGACGCGATCCGAGCTTACTTGCTGAAACGCCGCGCCGCATTGTCGAAAAAGAAGTAGCTGTTCAGCTCCTTCTCAAGAAATCTTCGTAGCGTCGAAATCTATTCGAGTAGCGAAAGAATCTTCGAAAAAAGTTTCCTGTCAGGTTGCCAAGCCTGTCCGAATAAATTATTATCTGCGCCCAAACCCTCAGGCGCATACACATGAGTATTTCGAACTGGAAAGCAATCCTGGCGATTCCTGTCCTGCTCCTTGTCTGTCTCGCGGGATCGGGTCCTCGCGTATTCGGACAGAATCAGGAGACGTTCAATGAGTCCTCTTCTGTAAACAAAATTGTAGTGGAAAATACACTGCCGGGGACTGGTGAGGATCAAATCGCCTTCAACAATTCAGCGACCTTCGGTGAAGTTGAAGCATACGGCTCTGCGTTGAGCCTTCGGCCCGGCGAGACTTTATCCATCTTCGCCCGCAGCGCTACTGGCGAAGACATGCAGGGACGCGTCTTCCGCAAGGGCTGGTACAACGGTCAACGAGCCTGCGCAAAGACGCCGTGGCTGGATGTGTCGGGCCGGAAGCGAAGTGGCGAAGCTCAACCGACGCCGCAAGCTGATCCCGTCACCGGCCTCGTCGAGTGCCAATGGGAATCATCTCTCGAAATTGCGATTCCCGATAGTTGGATCACCGGAATATATCTGCTGAAGCTGGTAGGAAAGACTTCCGGAAAACAATCCTACGTGCCGTTCGTAGTGCGAGACGATGTGCGCTCGTCTGCGATTCTGATGCAGTTGAGCGTCACAACCTACGCGGCTTACAACGGCTGGGGAGGCAAGAGCCTTTACGCTACAAATTCAGTGGGAGTCCCCGCGGTCATGGTGAGCCTCAACAAGCCGTTCGCTTACAACGGCAACGCCGGCACTTATCCAGGAGCAGGTGAAGTATCGCGATGGGAGTTGCCAATGGCGACGTTCCTCGAGAGAAACGGCTTCGATGTCAGCTACTGCACCGATATCGACACACATCGAGACGGTGACGCGCTGCTCAATCACAACGCCTTTCTGTCAGTCGGACACGACGAATACTGGTCGTGGGAGATGAGGTCGAACGTGAAACGCGCGCGCGACAACGGAGTCGATCTCGGTTTCTTTTCGGCCAACACTTGTTACTGGCAGATAAGATTTGCCGGCGATTCGCACGGAAACCCGGACCGGACTATTGTGTGTTACAAGGATAAGGCCTTAACGCGTGATCCTTACATGACTGATAGTGATCCAGACCACAAACAAAAAGTTACGGTAAGATGGCGTGATTACCCCGTCTCAATGCCGGAAGATGAGCTGATAGGAGTGATGTACCTTGGGCAATATCAGGGTTCGAGTAACCTTCAATTCACCAGTGGCATTGAGCAGCTACAGTGGCTGTCGAGAGGCACGGGCCTGGCTAACAACAGCGTCCTTTTTGATCTGGTCGGCTACGAAGCAGACACGTTTCACGGCATTGCCGGAGGAGCCGAAGGCGGACACGCGCCGGCCGGCACCAGGATCCTCGCCAAGTCTCAAATCATAAGCGCGCCGCCGGGCACGTTCTCTCATATGACGCTTTATCCAGCCTCGAGCGGAGCTCTGGTATTTGCGACGGGTTCAATGCAATGGAATTGGGGTCTCGAGCCTAAGTTCACGAAGTGGTGGAACCCGGCGGTGGAACAACTGACCCGCAATGTCTTACAGCGCTTTATAGCTCCCCCGGTTCGTCAGGATGCGGTGCTCAGTTCCATGCGTCGACCGAAGAATGGTATCGAGGGTGAGCCGCTCACCGTTACGGTGACAGTGAGCGGAAACGGCTCAGTGCCATCGATCCCAACCGGCGTAGTAGAGCTTAAGGAGGGAGAACTTGCACTGGTTGCAACAGACTTGCGCGACGGACAAGCGCAGGTCACTCTAAGCGGTCTGGCTCGCGGGCCGCACTCAATTGCTGTAAGCTACTCGGGTGATGACAACTACAAACCATCGGCCGCTTCCGTTAATCTAAGAATAAAAAGGAAGCCAGCCTGATTCAAAGACGCTGGCGTTGACGTGGCGGATCGACGTAGAGTGGAAGCCCTGTTCAACGTTTTGATATGGAAGAACAAGAGGTCCCGGTAGAGCATCTTCACGAAATTGTCCACGAGCACGGACACAAAGTCACCTGGGCCGAGAAGGTGGCCCTCACCACTGCTCTTTTTGCTGTGTTTGCCGCCGTCAGTAGCCTGCTTTCAACTCATGAATCGGATCTTGCGATTCTGTCCAGGGTCGAATCATCAGACCAGTGGTCATTCTATCAAGCGAAGAGCATTAAAGGAGCGATCACCCAGAATCCGGATGAGAAAGCTCGCTATGAGCGAGAGCAAGAAGGAATCCGCAAAGAGGCCGAAGCGAAGGCAGAGGCAAGTGAACACGCAATGCACGTTCACGAGTATTTTGCCTATGCCGTTACAATCTTTCAGGTAGCGACTGCGCTCGGAGCGATAGCTGTCCTCGTCAAGTTAAAACCCATCTGGTATACGAGCATTCTTCTTGGACTCGCCGGAATCGGACTGATCATCAAAGCAATCTCACTCTTCTGAAACAGAGATTCAGTCGCGAGAAGTCTCAGGCTAACGATGAGAGTCAGCTGACTACCGACGTCCAGACATTCGAATGGGCGTCAGTAGTTTCCTTCTTACGCCCTGGCGGCTCTCAAAGTTTGGTATCAGTAGCCGTCACTTGAGATTCTGAAGCTCTTTGATGCGTTCCTGCATCGCGCCGACCAGCAACGACGTTTCCGAATCGCTGTAGCCTCCCGCACGGAAGGCATCCGTAAGCTGCTTGTCCGAGAGCCGCGCTAGCATATCGCCCATCCATTTGGCGTTCTCAACTCGGATTCCTTTAATCGTAGATTGATCTTTTCCTTTGTAGTGGAATCGCACCGTTCCATCGCTTACCTTATCGATGAACGCCTGGTGCGCGTACTGGGACGGCTTGTCTTTTGTCCCGGCGGGAGGATCGCCCGGAAGATGCATCTCGTGAGCGAGCGACCCTGTCTTGCCAAAGGTCGCACCCAGGTCACCGACATAATAGATACGCTCATCCGTGTCTTCGCCGCTCTTCTTCGAAGGTCTCACAACCTTGTTGTTAACAACCTTCAGGTCCCAATTGTTCATCACCAGCATGAGTACCTTCAGTCCCTCGAGTTCGCGTGTGCCGACAAACGGGTTGTTCTCCCAGGTCCAGAGCCCGACGTCCTTGAGGCCACTATGGCGGCGTTTGAATCTGACATTCGTTGCGTCGCCTCCGGACATTCCGTCGATGTGAACTTTCTGGACGAAGTAGTCTTCATCGGTGTGATAACCCATCGCCCATACAAATCGCGTGGCAACGGTCTCCGGTCTCGCTTCGGCGCCGAACTTAACGGTCCAGTCTCGATCCTTGTCATCCTTGACGTAGATTTTTTTCTGCGTGCCCTTGGTGTCATTGCCGACGTAAGTGAATTTTCCCGTCAAGTCAGGAGCGCCCTCGCTCCCACCTGGACCGTTGAACAGGTCGCGAGTCTCGAGGTCCACCGGCTCGTTCCACAGAACCGGATTACCTTCGCTGCTGTCTACGACTTTCGCCTTTTCGGATTTACTCTTTTTCTCCTTCTCTTGCTCACTGATTCCGCCGTTTACGCGATGCGTGAAGCCCGGCGCAACAAAGAGCAAAAACAACAGTAGCGTCGATAGCTTTTTCCCAAGAGTCATGACGTAGTTCCTCCGATAATAATGCAGCGCCCAACGAAATCAACATGAATACTATACACGAGACGCCACGAATACGCGCAGCCGGAACGCGGTCAAAGCGATTGCTGTTGGTCACGCCGAAGGTGTATAAGGTCTGGCGTTCAGTGTTTCCAATGCCGCTACGCGAGAACTGCGGAGGACCAAATGATCAACCACAAATTGCAATTGAATTCATCTCGGATTGTGTACTTCTTGTTTCTGCTCGCGTCGATTATTTTCACTTCAACAACAGTCGGCGCCCAGACTTGTGAGAAGTTAACGAGCCTCAAGCTGGCAAACACTACGATCACGGGCGCACAACCGGTTGCCTCGGGCGCATTCACTCCGCCGGCAGGCTCGTCAGCAGCGCCATTCAAGGATCTGCCCGTGTTCTGTCGGGTTTCAGGTGTAATCAAACCTACTGCCGATTCGGATATCAAATTCGAAGTGTGGATGCCTGCTTCGGGTTGGAACGGAAGGTTTGAAGGAATCGGCAACGGCGGCTTCGCTGGATCGATTTCTTATGAAGGCCTGGCCGGCGCAGTCGCTCGAGGCTACGCGGCTGCTTCAACCGATACTGGTCATAGCGGAAGGGATGCGAGTTTTGCGCTCGGACATCCTGAAAAGATTGCTGACTACGGACATCGAGCGGTCCACGAGATGACCGAGAAGGCCAAGGCGATCGTCAGCGCTTTCTACGGCAGCGGCCCGAAGCATTCTTACTTTGCGAGCTGCTCGAACGGAGGACGACAGGCGCTGATGGAAGCGCAGCGCTACCCGAATGACTACGATGGGTTGATCGCCGGCGCTCCCGCGAATCAATTCACTCACATTCTTTTGGGATTCGCTTGGAACCTGCAGATGCCCTTGAACGATCCTGCGAGCTACGTTCCTGCAACTAAGTTGAAAGCCATCGAGGCCGCCGCGCTTGCCGCTTGTGATGCGCGTGACGGTGTGACTGATGGTGTGATTGACGATCCTGCCAAATGCGGTTTCGATCCTTCCGTCTTGTTATGCAAAGGCGCCGAGAACAATGCCTGTCTGACGGAAAAACAATTGACGACACTCAAGCGAATCTATTCAGGACCGCGCGACGCAAAAGGCGCGCAGATCATCCCAGGCTTTGTCCCCGGAGGAGAAACCGGTGGCGGCGGCTGGAGCTTGTGGATCACCGGCTCGACCGACGCGACGAAAGGGCTTCAGTACTTTTTCGCGAGCCAAACTTTCATGAATATGCTGTACAACAATCCGTCGTTTGACATCAAAACATTCAGTCTCGAAAAGGACACCAAGCTCGCCGATGAAAAACTCGGTGCGAGTCTGAACGCCGTAGATCCGAACCTGAAAGCATTCAAAGCGCGTGGCGGCAAGCTGATCCTTTATCACGGCTGGAGCGATGCCGCGCTCCCGCCGCTGAACACGATCGATTATTTCAAGAACGTCGCGGCGAAAATGGGTCAGCGAGACGCGGGATCGTTTGTTCGACTCTTTATGGTTCCCGGGATGCAGCACTGCGGAGGCGGACCCGGGCCAAGCAGTTTTGGAGCTTTTGTTACAGCTTTTCAGTCTGATTCTCAGCACGACATGACGCTGGCGCTCGAACGCTGGGTTGAACAGGGCGTCGCACCAGATCAAATCATCGCCGTAAAACGTCAGGGTATTGATCCGAAGAGCCCCGTCATTCGGAGCCGCCCGCTCTGCCCTTATCCGCAGGTGGCTCGCTACAAAGGAAGCGGAAGCACGGACGATGCCGCCAATTTTGTTTGCACGATGGAGAATCCCGGCTCCATGAGCAAACAGCACTAGCCAATGGTTCAGCGGCAAGAGAAACCGAAGATTCTGATCATTGGAGACGCGGCTGTTCCGACTGGGTTTTCCAGAGTGATTCGGAGCATCTTCCGTGAACTTCAAGCTGACTATGAGTTGCACCAATTGGCAACGCGCTACGATGGCGGCGAGCATGATTACCCGTGGAAGCTGTACAAAGCCTCGAGCGGTCGAAGCGTATATGGATACGATCAGATACCAACGCTAGTCGAGCAGATCCAGCCCGCTGTCGTTTTTCTGCTTTACGACATTCCGTTCCAGGTTCCTTACCTCGACGCACTTCGCTCGGCCGCCTCTAATCCACGAATCGTCTTCTACTCGCCGGTTGAGTCGGGGCCAATCGCACCTGAAATGATGCAGAGATTGAACGGCGTGTCACGGTATGTGTTGTTCACGGAATATGGACGAAGCGAAGTCGAAAAAGCACTAAGCTATGTAGTGGAACAGGACTCAAACTTTCACTTTCCAACGCTTGAAGTGATTGGACACGGGATTGATGCCGAAAGGTTCTATCCTCTATCCAGTGACGCAACCGAAGACTTTGCCGCGAGCGTTCAGCGCAGAGTCACAGCACGAAGGGCACTTGGGTTTAACGATGCCGAGCACCTGGAATCTTTCATAGTGCTCAACGCTAACAGAAACATGCCGAGGAAACGGATCGATATAACGATGCAGGGTTTTGCGCTGTTCGCCAAAGACAAGCCTCGCAACGTAAAGCTCTATCTGCACATGGCGACGGAGGACACCGGTTGGAACGTTTTGATACTTGCGAAACGCTATGGCATCTTCGACCGGTTGATGATGACTCGAGCCGACAACGTTCGGCCTTCATTTACCGATGAGCAACTCAACCTGCTTTACAATGCCTGCGATGTTGGTATAACCACGACAACAGGAGAAGGATGGGGAATGGTCAGTTTCGAACACGCGGCAACCAGGGCCGCGCAGATCGTTCCTCGCCACACATCCCTGGAAGAGTTGTGGCACGGAGCGGCCGAGTTCGTTGAGCCGGTGATTACTCTGACAAACCCGGGCAATCTTACCGACGCGAATATCGTAAGCCCGCAAGGAGTTGCGGCGGCGCTGCAGAAGCTCTATCAGGACCGCAGCTACAGGGAGTCGATGGCTGACGCAGCCTATCGAAACGCTACCAGGCCCGAATTCAAATGGGAAGTGATCGCAGCCGAGTGGAAGCGACTCCTTGCGAGCGTCCTCGCCGAGTGAGTCACTCGACCTCAGCTATTCAAGATAGATTCCGATAGTGACAGCCTTGCCGGTCTCCGATTCAGGAATCGTGACTGAGAAGTCCTGGCCGGAGCTGGGTATGAAGCTGACCGTAACGTTGTCCTGGTTATCATAGCCGGGCAAGTCAGCCGTCTGGCCTGGATCAATGTTGCCGCAATCTCCCGAATTCGAGCTCGCTATGCTGTAGAAAACCTGGGTTGGCGTATTATTGTACAGTGTCATCTGATGGCTCCTTTGCCAAGAGAAAACTCAAGACCAGTTTCAGGACGAATTGACGGCGAGACTACTCCGCGATCAGGGCCATCTCGACCTGTTTGCCGGTTCCGGTGTTTGCAACGGTGATCGTGAAATTCTGGCTGCCGTCTGCAGGCGTGAAGGCGACATACACGTTGCTTTGGTTGTCGTAATAGGGAAGATCGGCCAACCCGTCCGGATCTATGTTTCCGCAGTCGGCCGAGTCTCCGCTTGAGATACTGTACAGGACTTGTTGCTGTGTTTCGTTGGCAAGCTTCATCGATTGCTCTCCTGTGAAAAATGTAACTCCGAAATTGGGAGATCTGAAGACGACTGGAGAATCCTACAAGAACGATCGCTTGTCGGCAACTCAATCTACACACAAAATGCGGGACAGCTTGTTGAAGCTGGCGGATAAGAGCGGAAGGCAACAATTGATCAAGCCGTAGAGGTTTGGCTAAGATCGCGAGTCCAAGCGCTGTCGCCACTTCTCGGGATCACGCGCAGTGTGGAACACGCAATAGACCGTCACCACGCTTTCGGAATACTCGTAGAAAACAGCGTAGGGAAAGCGCCTCACAAGCGCCCTGCGATAGTCTTCATAAACCTTCGCGTACAGTTCAGGATGTCGACAGACAACTTGAATGCAAGCGTCGACGCAGGTCAAGTACTCTTCACCCAAACCCGGACGACGGCCCTCATGCCACGCGTAGGCCTCGAGGATATCCCACTCGACCTCCGGCGCGAAGATCAGTTCAACGGCCATATCGACTGCGAACTCGGCGCTGAATCTCTTGCCAGGAGAGAGCCGAGGCGGGCCTGTTTTGCAGATTCTGTTTTCGACGTGCGAGTTCTTCTTTTTGCCACTCGTGCACGGGCACTGCTTCAGGAGTAGAGGCGATATCGTCCCAGAGGTCTTCCACTAACTGAAGTTTCTCTGACAGGCTCAACTCGAAAATGGATTCAGTTGAGGAACTCATAGGCGCATCCTAACATTTTGGGCTAATGAGGTTCAACGGACAGTCGGTCGGCGCAGATAGAAGCTGCGGGCTGGCCAACGTCACATTTGGGATAGGTGGGCGACCGGGATCTCTTCAGTCTTCTCAAACGGCCTCGTTCCCGTAGCTATATCGTTCACGGCATGAAGAATATCTGCGGAGTAATACCGAGTGCCGCATAAGTCGCAGACTCCAATGATCAGGTCTTCGAGAATTACAAAACCGGTCTTATGTTTGAACGCCTCGCGTTTTACCTTCTTGGGTCGGACCGTTCCTTCGCAATACTCACATTTGTAGTCGTACATAACCTACGCCTCAGGCTCGGTCATCGCGTAGATGCTGACTATGGGACGCGACCACCAAGGTGACAACAGCCGACGCTACAGTCAACCCCTGCCTGCTATTTTCTTCAGCCTATTAACGAGGTGAGCAATGCCGGGCTTATTGTTTTTGTAGAAAACTGTTTGTTCGGTCTTGATGTCAAATGGTATGGACGTTTCTTGCGTGAGAATTATGGTATCGCACCCAACCGTGTGAGCAACCCCAAGCTCATAATAGACATTCTCGTTATTGCCGGTCAGATCCGCTACAACAAGATCGCTCATAAAGATAGCTTGCATAATTGCGTCTGTAATACTTCGAGGGCGCTCAATTTCGTCGGCGCGAACAACGGTCCATCCCTTGTCTCGTAAAACGCTACCTATTGCTTCGTAAACAGGCTCTAGTTCCCGTCGGAATGGCATAACAACAAAACACACCTTTCTTTCAACCGCGCGGTTGAAGAGCCTCCGAACCGAGGCGATTTGTTCAGCACCCATGGTTCCAAGTCTGAGCTCGTGTTCAATATGTTGTTCGCAGCTGTTGCAGAAGGGGCCAAGTTCAAATCCACGATCGATGTCTTTGGGGTCTTCACAGTAATCACAGAGGCATCCGCGTGTCTCATCGTGGCAAGGAATGTCTATGCACCAGTCGAGAGCGGTCTCTGCGAGTTCATAGAGCAAGAACGGCTGTACCCTGCGGCGCCCCGGTAGATGTTCCCAGAGATACGTGCTGATAAGAGCGACATCGTCGTTATTTACCCCAGTCATTGAATGAAAGAAGTACTCGGGATCTGTTCCGTAGTCGCGGTCGCTGAATGGTGCTGACGTCAACAGAATCAGCGGCCGAGGCAACTTCAGTTTTCGAAGACGATCCTTTACAGCAGCTTCAAGGTCAAACCCGTTGTTCGGCAACCTGTATTTATCTCCATCGAATTCCAATTTGCCTGGCAACATATCGAAGCCAAAAGCCCGCTGCACTCTACCCGCAATGCCGATTGAGTTCTCCGCCTCTGCACGCTTGAGAGGTCCAAGCTGTGCGACGGTGAAATGGATGCGTTGTCCAAGCCCAGCCATTCGTCGGTGCCTCGTGTATCCAAAGCTACTACAACCGGATCGTATTCTATATGCTAAATTCCATTTTGTGCGACATCAAAAAACGGTGAAGACGGAATAGATTCCGAATATGAGATCAGGTCCTGGCGATGATGACCCCAACCATCTAATGCGGTACGTGCTGGAAGAGAGGGGAAAACGGCGCCGGCTCGCAGCCGAAAGCGAATCGTGCTCAATGAGCACGGTGCTGTTGGATACAACCGTCGCGAGTCTGCTTCACCCTAAGTAGAAGCAAGATGTGTTACCGGCGCAGTACGAACGGCGAGACCCTCTCTCACTGTCGAATCACAAAAAATCTCGGCGCGAGCGGAATGGGTTAAGTCTATCTTGCCCGAAACACAATTCTGGAATCGAGAACCGGCAAATCAATCCTGCTTCTTCGCAGGCTCCATGGCGCGGAAGCGTTTGCGGGTCTCTTCGGATCGCACGGCTTTGAAGAAGGCGTCCTGCTCAATCACCAATCCCTGTTGCAGCGGAAGATTCAACGACTCGCGGAAGACGCGTTTCAATGCTTTTAGACTTACCGCGGGGATGGCTACAAGCTGGTTGGCGAAAGCGAGCGTCTCATCCATCAGTTTATCGGGCTCGACGACTCGAGTGACTATGCCGAGGCGCTCTGCCGTTTCCGCATCCACGGATTTGCCAAGCATTATGAGTTCCCTGGCTTTGCCCGGTCCGATCAGGCGAGGCAGGCGTTGCGTGCCGCCTCCTCCTGGAATAATACCGATGGTCGCCTCCGGGAAACCGACCTGTCCGCCCCTGGAAATGAAACGGAAATCACACGCGAGCGCGGTCTCAAGCCCGCCGCCGTGAGTGCGGCCGTTGATCGCAGCGATGACCGGTTTGGACAGGGCCTCAATCTGAAGCAGCGCTTTGTGCATGTAATGAAGCTCGGGCGCCTTTCCATCAGCCGTGATTTCGCCGGCCGTCGGAGAGGCCGCGCCCAACGTCCCGATCTCACTCACGTCGTAGTGGGCGATGAATATGCCCGGCGCCGCCCCTGTCAGAATCAGCACGCGCGTCTGCTGGTCAGCTTCTACTCGGGTCAGCAAGTCGGAGAGCTCGGCGACCATGGTTGAGTTCATCAACTGCAGCGGCGGGTTGTTGAATCGAGCTACAAGCACCGGCCCTTTGCGTTCAACCTGAATCGTTTTGTACTTGGCCGCTGCATCATCCAGTTGTGCGGCTGCCGACGTCGAGGCGCCGCATAAGAGTACCGCCGCCAGCCACGCGACTGCTGCCGCGCGAACGAGAACTTTACCGCCGTCGATTGAGATCATCCGATCTACCTCCTTCTCGCAGATTATTCCTTAAGCTTTTCTTCCTCATACCTTCACCCCACTACCCAAATTTCGCGCAAAAGGGATTTCCTGAAGCTCGGAGCGTTTTGACTCAAGCCTGTTAGGCACTCTCGCAGAGATTCTGTGAGAAGGAAAATTCTGATCAACCTGATGAACGTCAATCTAATTCGCAAACTCATCGAGGCAGCCGAGGCGTTTTCGCTTTCAACTCACACCTGAAACTGCGCGAGCGGTTCTTCCTCCTTGCTCGCGTAGCGCGACTGGATGTACTCATCGAGGATGTGTATGAAATCCGGAACGATCGACGGCCCTTGAAGCGTGACGAATTTGCTGCCGTCAACATAGACCGGCGCTCGCGGATCTTCGCCGGTTCCCGGAAGAGAGATTCCGATGTTGGCGTGCTTCGATTCGCCGGGCCCGTTTACCACGCATCCCATCACCGCGACTTTCAACTCTTCAACGCCGACGTATCTTTTGCCCCACGCCGGCATTTGCTCGCGGATGTAGTTTTGAATGTCTTCGGCCATCTCCTGAAATAAAGTGCTGGTCGTTCGGCCGCATCCGGGACACGCAGTGACAAGCGGAGTGAAACTTCGAAGCCCCATCGTTTGAAGAATTTGTTGCGCGACGACGACCTCTTCGGTTCGATCGCCGCCCGGTCTTGGAGTCAACGAAACGCGAATCGTGTCGCCGATGCCGCTTTGTAAAAGCACCGACATCGCCGCGGTTGAAGCCACAATGCCTTTGCTGCCCATGCCTGCTTCAGTCAACCCGAGATGCAGCGGGTAATCGCACCGCGCAGCAAGTCCGCGATAGATTTCGATCAGGTCCTGGACCTCTGACACTTTTGCGCTCAGGATGATTTGGTCGTGACGCAAACCGCATCGTTCGGCAAGCTCAGCAGATTCCAGAGCGCTGACAATTACCGCTTCTCGCATCACTTCGCCGGCGTCTCTCGGCTCCGGGCGCGCGGCGTTTTCATCCATCAAGCGAGTGAGCAAGCCCTGATCGAGCGAGCCCCAGTTGACGCCTATGCGAACCGGCTTCTGATTCTCGACCGCCACCTCGATCATCGACTGAAAATTCTTGTCGTGATGTTGCCCGGGTCCGACGTTGCCGGGATTGATCCGGTACTTTGCAAGAGCTCTCGCACATTCAGGATACTCTTTTAGCAGAATGTGACCGTTGTAATGAAAGTCGCCAATGATCGGAACGCTCACGTCACGCTCGCCGAGTCTTTCAACAATGTGTGGAACCGCGGCCGCCGCCTGTCGGGTGTTCACCGTCACCCGCACGAGTTCCGAACCGGCTCGCGCGAGTTGCTCAACCTGCCGGGCGGTCCCTTCGACGTCAACAGTATCGGTGTTGGTCATCGACTGAACGACGATGGGGTTTTCGCCTCCGACTTTGATTCCGGCTATGTTGACCGCTACTGAAGATCTTCGATTGATGTTCGGCAATGAACGGACTCCTTCGAGGTCGGTGATTTGAACCAGAATTCTAGCCGTTGAATTTGTGCCGCGCAACGCGAGCAGCTCAAGCCAATCGACGCCGCCTCTCTTGCGGAATTCGCGCCCAGGATTTATCTTTCGGGCGTCCTCAGGGTACTTTCTAACCATGGAGGCTCGGCCCAAATGAGAGACAAGCTCAGCGAACTCGACCAGGCGCAGCAGAGCGTCAGCGCGAACGCGCCTTACGACGATTCTCAGCGGTACACGCTTTCGCACCACATGGTGACGACGGCATTTACGCTTGATGGCTTTAGAATCGTACGCACGTTTGGCGTCGTGCGAGGCATAACCGTGCGGTCGCGCTCGATTTTCGGAACGTTGGGTGGAACACTGCACACGCTGGTTGGAGGAAACATCACGGCATTCACCCGCTTGTGTGAAGTTGCTCGAGCCGAAGCCTTTGAAATAATGGTCCAGCACGCGAGCGAAATCGGCGCTAATGCGGTGATCGGAATGCGCTACGATGCGAACGAGATCATGAATGGAGTGACAGAAGTGCTGGCCTACGGAACCGCAGTTGTAGTCGAGCCGATCGAATAGTTTCGAGAAACATCGGCTTCGCCGGGGAAACCAAATGAAAAAGATCATGCTGATCACCACGGGAGCGTTGTTCGGCTTCGCCTTCCTGATGCCGGCTTTGCCGGTCACGAATGAAGCGTCCGGAGCTGACCGCGCAGCGGTCACTTTCGCGAAGGACATTGCTCCCATTCTTCAGAAGCGATGCGAAGAGTGCCATCGTCCGGGCGGGATTGCGCCGATTTCATTTGTGACTTATGAAGAGACGCGCCCGTGGGCTCGCTCGATCAAGGAAAAAGTAATCAAGCGCGAGATGCCGCCGTTTCATGCTGCCGGACAAGTGGGACGCTACATCAACGATCCTCGTCTCACCGACGCGGAAGTCGCGACTCTGACGAAGTGGGTCGATGCAGGCGCGCCAAAAGGCAACCTGAAAGTTCTTCCTTCGCCGCATACGTGGAAAAACGAATGGGCTCACGGCGAACCCGACCTCGTTGTGAAGGTCCAGCATCCATACGCGCTTAAGCCGAGCGCTAAAGATCAATACGTGTTCTTCTTTTTCGATTACGTGTTTCCTGAAGACACCTGGATCAAAGGCGTTGACACGCGAGCGGGCAACGTCCGAGCGGTCCATCACGCGAACACTCATCTCGTTCCTCCGAGCGTGAAAGTGCCGCCGGAAGGTTTCGTCGCGGGCGACTTCGATCCAACCGCTAGAGGGACGATCATGCTGTCGGGTTGGGCGCCCGGCGTCGAGTCGGTGATGCTGGCCGAAGGCAGGGCCGTACGGATTCCAAAAGGCATGCGGCTGGGAATTCAAATTCATTACGCGCCATCGGATCAGGAGCGAGTCGATCAAACATCAGTCGGGATCTACTTCGCCAATGAAACCGTGAGGAAAAACTTACGAGTGCTGTTTGGCGATCGCAAAGACGTCGAGATTCCGCCGGGCGAAGCGAACTACTCGCTGGTTGCAAAGAAGTCTTTCGATACCGACGGAGTGATTCGATTCTTTCACGTTCACATGCATCTTCGCGGCAAGTCTTATGTAATGCGATTCACGTATCCTGACGGCCGGGTTGAAACGGCTCTTGAAGTCCCGCGTTACGATTTCAACTGGCAACGTGTCTACACGCTTGTCGAGCCGATGCGCGTACCTAAGGGGACATCGGTCGAGTTCATCGGCACGTACGACAACAGCCCCGCGAATAAATTCAACCCCGATCCGACGAAGATTGTGCATTGGGGCGAGAAGACTACGGACGAGATGATGCAAGGGCGAATCTTCTGGGAAGCAGCGGATGAGAATTTAAATTTGACGGTGAGGAAAGGGCACGTGGTTCCGTCCGGAGACTCTGCCCGCAGAGAGCAGTAGATTCAAGACTCGCTGCGCTCAACCGAATGCATTTGACTCCAGAGCGATGGACTTCTCGATCATCTCAAAGATCGGCAACGTTAGGACCATCGCGAAAGGCCAATCCGTCCGTGTTAGAGCGCGTCTGAGAAAGCAATATGGCAAAGGCCGATGGAGAAAGTGTAAGGTCTCGCGACCGTTCGATTGAAAGATGGCACAATACACACTGCGGAAGTACACTGGTATGAAGCGCCAGGTATAGGCAAGAAGGAATTCAAGATTAAGGTTCCGCTGATTGATTGATTATGAAAAAAATGCCAAACCAAGGGCCCACTTCGTTCTGTGCATTGACAATAAGGGCTATGAGGCCTCCCTAGAAAGGGGAAAGTTGTATCGCGTAGTCTTTGACGATGCTGCTTCCTCGCACGGATACATTCGTATTATCGACGAGAGCGGCGAGGATTACGGATACGATAAAAGTAGATTCATGGAAATTCCACAAACCCTGGAGAATGCGCTCAAGTCTCAGGCTCCCCACGGATTTGTCGCTTGCGATTCGACGCAAATATCTTAGCGACTCTCGGTAAACCACTCTTTTACCTGTCTCGGAGGTGTAGCGTAAATGGCTCGCGTTAAGCTCCTACCAATCCTGTGTGCCTGGTCACTTGCTGTCAGTCTTTCCTTATCAGCGAGTGCCGAGCAGTTCAACTCCAACCTCTTTCAAGAAATGCGCTGGAGATGCATCGGACCTCATCGCGGAGGCCGAACTGTTGGCGCGACCGGTGTGCCCGGTCAACCAAATGTCTTCTACATCGGCGTCAACAACGGAGGCGTGTGGAAGACCAACGACTACGGTCGAACGTGGACTCCGATCTTCGATGATCAGCCGACAGGCTCGATCGGAGCAATTGCTGTAGCCCCGTCAAATCCGAACGTACTCTACGTCGGCAGCGGTGAAGGCTTGCAGCGGCCCGACCTTTCAACCGGCGATGGCATTTATAAATCGACCGATGCGGGCGCGACCTGGAAGCACCTGGGACTGCGTGACGCTCAACAGATCGGCGCGATCATCGTCGATCCGCAAGACCCTGATCGTTTATTTGTCGCGGCGCTGGGCCATCCATATGGTCCTAATCAAGAACGTGGTGTTTTTCGCTCGACTAACGGCGGCGAGTCTTTTCAAAAAGTTCTCTACAAAGACGAAAACACCGGAGCGATCGCGCTCTCGTTTGATCCTTCGAACGCGCAAACGGTTTACGCCGATTTGTGGGCGGGCCGGCAAGGCCCGTGGGAGAACGGCCAGTGGCAAGGTCCCGAAAGCGGATTGTTCAAGTCAACGGATGGCGGCGACAAATGGAGCAAGCTTACGAAGGGGCTTCCGACTTTCGAGCAGGGACTTGGGAGAATCGGATTCTGTGTTGCGCCGAGCGATCCGAAGCGCATTTATGCACTCGTCGACGCGTCGCCGCAGCTTGGAGGCGTCTACCGTTCAGATGACGCGGGCGAGAGCTGGCGTCGCATCAACAGCGACAATAGACTCTGGGGCCGGGGCAGCGATTTCGCCGAGGTCAAAGTCGATCCAAAGAACTCGGACGTCGTTTACGATGCGAACGTAGTGACGTGGCGTTCGGCGGATGGCGGACAAAACTTCGCGGCCTTCAGAGGAGCTCCCGGTGGTGATGACTATCACACCGTTTGGATCAACCCCGACAACACGCAAATAGTTTTGATCGCGGGCGATCAGGGCGCGATCGTTACCGTCAACGGCGGTCAGAGCTGGAGCTCTTGGTACAACCAGCCCACTGCGCAGTTCTATCACGTGATCACCGACAATCGATTCCCCTACTGGGTCTACGGGGGACAACAGGAAAGCGGCTCGGTCGGAATCGCGAGCCGCGGCAACGACGGGCAGATAACTTTTCGCGAGTGGCATCCCGTAGCCGTCGAAGAATACGGTTATGTTGCACCGGACCCGCTCAATCCCAACCTCATCTACGGAGGCAAGATCACACGCTTCGATTGGAGCACTGGTCAGGTTCAGAACGTCGCGCCGGATGCGATTCGTGACGGCAGGTATCGCTTCCTTCGAACCGCGCCGGTGATCTTCTCGCCCGTCGATCCGCACGTTTTATATTTCGCCGGCAACGTTCTGTTCAAGACTTCCACCGGAGGAAACAGTTGGGACATCATCAGTCCGGATCTTTCTCGCGAAGCTCCCGACGTACCCGAAAGCGTCGGCGTTTATCGAACGCCCGAAATTGCAAAGCAAGCTCGACGAGGAGTCATCTACACCGTCGCCCCTTCGCCTAAAGACATCAACCTGATCTGGGCGGGCACAGACGACGGACTGATTCACGTAACGCGCGACGGAGGGAAGAACTGGAGTAACGTGACACCGCCCGGCGTGACTTCATGGAGCAAGATTTCGTTGATGGATGCGAGTCACTTCGACGTGAGCACGGCTTACGCTGCCGTGAATCGAATTCGCGTTGATGATCAGCGTCCGCACATCTACCGCACTCACGACGGCGGCAAGACTTGGAAGGAAATTGTAAATGGCCTCGAAGGCGCGGGCCCGGTGAATGCAGTTCGCGAAGATCCAGTTCGTCCGGGGCTTCTCTTTTGTGGAAGCGAGCGCGCGGTCTATGTTTCATTCAACGACGGAGATCAGTGGCAGCCTCTTCGATTGAACATGCCTGCGAGTTCGATTCGTGACCTTGTCATTAAGGATGATGATCTGGTTGTTGGAACGCATGGACGGTCGTTCTGGATTCTCGATGATATAACTCCGCTGCGACAGATCAGTGAGCAAGTCGCCGCGGGTGAAGCTTATTTGTACCGGCCACAACCGGCTTATCGAGTTCGCTGGAATATGAATCCCGACACGCCGCTTCCGCCTGACGAGCCCGGCGGCAAGAATCCACCCGACGGCGCGATCATCAATTACAATTTGAGGTCGCGAGCTGCCAGCGAAGTCATTTTGGAAATATTCGACAGCGCGAACAAGCTTGTGCGGCGATATTCCAGCGCCGACAAGCCTGAATCGATCGAAGAGATCGGCAGGCAAGTGAACATACCTCCGTATTGGATTCGTCCTCAGCAGGTTTTGTCTGCCGAGCCCGGTATGCATCGCTTTGTCTGGAATCTGCATTACGCCGCGCCTCCGGGTGAGCCTCCCGAGTTTTCGATTGCCGCAACGTACCGTGACACTGAGCGAGGCCCGCTCGGACCGTGGGCGCTGCCGGGCAACTACACTGCGAAGCTCACTGTGAACGGCAAGAGCTATTCGCAGCCGCTGACTGTGAAGATGGACCCTCGAGTGAAGACTTCGCAGGAAGGTCTGGCTGAACAGCACGAGATCGCTATGCGTTGCTACGCGGGGCTCATTCAGGTTCACGACGCGCTGGAACAGGTTCACAAAGTTCGGTCGCAGCTCAAAGAGTTGAGCGGGCGAGCGGCTCAAGGCCCGGTCGCCGATGCGAACAAGTCGCTGGACGCGAAAGCGGCATCGCTTGAAGGCCCGGGCGGCGGTTTTCGCGGAGCAGGCCGTCGCGGCGGTTCAGGAGAGCCAAGCCTCTCCCGAGTTCACGGAGAGCTCTTGGAGTTGATGGGAGTTGTAGAAGGAGCGGATGTGACACCAACCACACAAGCGATTGCCGCTTCAAAAGAGGTTCAGCAGAAACTTTCGCAAGCGCTGGCTCGGTGGGCCGAAGTAAAGGACAAGGACGTGAAGGCGCTCAACGACCAGCTTCACCGCGCAAATCTATCGCCACTCACGTACTGAACCACTGTTATGTCATTTCCCATGGTTTCGGTTCTTGACTCCAGAGATCTCTGCTGCCGTGGACGACTGCGAGCACATCGACTCGCTCTCCGACGATTCGGTAGATGATGCGATAGCTCCTGTAAAGTATTTCTCTGATATCTTCACCCTGTGCCTCAGGCACCGCGCGACCGATCATAGGGAGGGTCGTCAGTCGCTCGGCGCGCGTGATAATGCTTGCAATGAAATCCGCAGCGTGAAAATCCAAATCGGTTGCAATGTAGTCGCGCAGATCGCGCAAGTCTTTTATGGCGGGCTCGGTCCAGGAGAGTTTCATTCGACTCTGAACATTCTCTTCACTTCTTCGTGCGGCGTGACGCGCCCTTCGTCGGACGCCTTGATGCCCAGCTCAATCTTCTTCTTCACGTACATCTCGTACATGATGTCATCCCAGCTGGCCTCATCCGGTAGCCGGACTATCAAATTGATCGCTTCTTCTTTTGCGGTGCTCATCGATTTCTCTCATCCTCTCGGCTGCGCAACTGGATTATACACGATGTTGTTTCGTGCGCTGAACTCCTGGAAGGGTCGAGTCATCATCTGTCCTATGCGCTGTTCTTGACAGAAACTCAACACTATCGTTAGCTAAGACACGCTTCGGTGGCGCATCAGACTGATCGCTATTCGTTTGTATACACCTGCAATGTTCTAGTTACTGAGGCGGTATGTCGGACTATGCGCGGGACATGGACATGAACTTCATCGATCTCGACAGCGCAATAACCGAAAATCAAGCGGGCTTGTCGCCGTTCTGAGGGAGTTAGCCACTCTCAGTTAGCCACTCTCCTTTTTTCTTTTACAGCTTGTCGCGGTAGTGCTCCATCAAACGGGCATCTCTGCGTCGGCTACCCGGCTTGTATCCTCACGCGTCTCTGGTACTCCGCGCCGGTTACCAAACGCCTCCCCAAACAACTTGAAGATTGTCCGACGGTTGTGAGCGATGACTTTCAGCCAGTCCCACTTGCCCATCTGCGGAAAGTAGATTCCTCGGAAGCATAGTCGCGCGATGAACATATTGATCCGATGACCTATGGGTTTGTGACTGAGCGAATCCACAGCCGTCTCGATCGCCTCGGCACTATATGAGCTGGCCCATGCGTGATTGACCTCTTCGTGAGTGCGCTCGATACTCATCTTCAGCGGTGTATGGGCCATCTTGTAAGGCTGAAAGTCCAGCCAGTGCTTTGGCCGCGTGAGTCGTCCCGCGACCTCGAGCCTCTTATACAACGGCGTAGACGGGAACGGTATGAGCGTTCCGAACACGGGCAATCCCGGCGGCCAGTTCCGGATCTGCTCGAGAGTTCGGTCCGCCGCTCCCGGCGTATCGTTGTCCAGTCCAAAGATGAACGAGGTGATCGCATGAATGTCGCGCCGTGCGAGTCTCTCGAGCACAGCTTGATACTCATCCGGTTTATTGAAGCTCTTGTTGGCTATCGCGAGGTTGGTAGTGTCCACCGATTCCATTCCGATGAATATCCACTTGCCGCCAGAGGCCGCGATGAGATCGACGAGTTCTTCGTCACGCAATAGGTTTGCGCTGATCTGCGCAACCCAGAACATCTGCGCACCGGCAGAGATGATGTCTCGAAGCAGCGACTTCGTGCGTTTGACGTTAATCGCGAAATTGTCATCGATGAAGAAGACCGCTATCTGGCCTTTTTCGTTGCGGCACCGCGCTTTCAGCCGAAGCAATTCATCGACTACACTCTCGTTTGTCCGAAACCTTATCGAGTCGCCGAAGAAGCCGGTCACGGTGCAAAACTCGCAGCCATACGGACATCCTCTGCCAGACTCAACGGGGATCAATCTAAAGCTTCCCCACCCGCCGGCCAGTTTCTTGAGCAGCGGAGCCACAAATCCGGGCACCAGGTTGAACTGAGCCAGGTCCATGGACTCCCACGGAATAGACGGATAGTGATCGAGACTGGGCTTCTTATCCTTGCCCGCCTCATCGACAGGCAAATAGACGTCTTTCAACTCACCGCGCGCGACATCGGCGACGATACGTGGCCAGGTTTCGTCGGCTTCGCCGAGCGCGACGGCGTCGGCGTGTTGCGGTCCGCCGTCTCGCCCCAGCGCTTCGTCTGGAACTTCAGTCACGTGAGGTCCACCCATCACTACAGGCACTCCGACAGCGCGAATCGCATCCGCCATTCGGTAGGCCTTTTGAATCATACGAGTCATCGCGCCGATGCCGACAAGATCGATCTTCTGCTCGCGCACAAACCGCGCTATCCCCTCTTCATCCATTCGCTGAGCATTGCCGTCGATCAACACGACTTCATGCTCGGGCGGAGTAAGCGCCTGGAGAAGAAACATCCAGAGGTGCGGCATAAAATTCCGCGTCACCCCATTGTCAGGGTTGAATAGCAGGATTCGCATTGTCGTCCCTTTCGTTGTTCGCGGAAGACCTCGACAGGAATACGGTTTCTCGGATCGATCTGTGAGAGCGGCGTTGAAATCGAACGCTGTGAAGTCAAGCCGTACGGCGAGCCAGCCGTAAGGGAAAGGAGAACCGAAAGCAAATCCTAACATGCGAAGACACACGAGGGAAGTACGGGCGAGCCGACCGAGAGAGCAAGGCTTGAAACTCGACCGCGCAGATACCGACTCCAGACTTCGCTCGAAAACTTTATTCGTAACCAAGTGAATGTCTCGTCGCTTGGAGCTTCACGCGAGTCTTGTGTAAGCTCTCTCGGTATGCCGAGCCCATCAAAATTCGCTGTCGGCCTCGTTCAGATGGCTGCTTCCATCGACTCGAAAGCCAATCTTCAACGAGGTGTGTCATTCGTCGAGCAGGCAGCTAAGCTGGGCGCAAAGGTTGTCTGCCTGCCTGAGTTGTTTCGCTCACAATACTTTTGCCAGAAAGAGGACGCCGCTCTTTTTGATCTCGCGGAAAGCGTGCCCGGCCCTTCAACTGACGCACTTGGAAAGATCGCTCGCGAAAAGAAAGTCACCATCATTGCACCGGTGTTCGAGCGCCGGGCCGCCGGTCTCTATCACAACAGCGCCGCTATCATCGATGAAGGAGGAAACATCTCCGGCATCTATCGCAAGATGCACATACCCGATGATCCGGCCTACTACGAAAAGTTTTACTTCACGCCGGGCGATCTCGGCTTTCGCGTATTCGACACTGACGTCGGGAAGATCGGCACTCTGATTTGCTGGGACCAATGGTATCCCGAAGGCGCGAGATTAACTGCGCTTCGAGGTGCGAGCGTGCTTTTCTATCCGACTGCGATCGGCTGGCATCCGCACGAGAAAGAAGCTCACGGCGCGGCTCAACGCGAGGCCTGGCAAACCATTCAGCGGTCGCACGCGATCGCGAACGGAGTTTATGTAGCTGCAGTGAACCGCGTCGGTCACGAGAAGCCTTCAGACGGCGAGCCCGGAATCGAGTTTTGGGGCTCTTCCTTTTTGTGTGATCCGTTCGGAGTCGTTATCGCCGAAGCGGCAACCGACCGCGAAGAAATCTTGCTAGGTGAAGTTGATTTGGCCCGCATCGAAGAAGTGCGCCGCAACTGGCCCTTCTTGCGCGATCGCCGCATAGACGCTTATTCAGGAATCAATCAGCGCTTTCTCGACACCAAAGAATGATTCGGAAAGAGAAACGAGAGGATGCCAGTCCCGCCTCGAAAGGCTTTCGTATGCCCGCCGAGTGGGAACCTCACGAAGCTACCTGGATTGGCTGGCCTCACAACCGAACCGATTGGCCCGGCAAGTTCGCGACAATTCAATGGGTCTATGCTGAAATAGTTCGTAAGCTCGCTCCCGGTGAAATCGTCCGCATAATCGTCAACTCTACTGAACACGAAGCCCGCGCTCGTCGAGTGCTTTCTCGATCCGGCGTTGATCTGAATCGGGTAGAGTTCTTTCACTTTCCAACCAACCGAGGCTGGACCCGCGATTTCGGGCCGATGTTCGTCAAGCGCGGCGCCAAAAGAAACGAAGTGGCGATCATTAATTTTCACTTCAACGCGTGGGCAAAGTATCGAAACTGGCAGAAGGACAGTAAGGTTCCGGCTCACGCGGCAAAGGCGCTCGATTTGACGCTCTTCAACGCTCGCGCAGCAGACGAAGGAGTAGTGCTCGAAGGCGGAGCGATCGATGTCAATGGATTGGGAACGTTGATCACAACCGAGGAATGTCTGCTCGACAAGAAAACTCAAGCTCGAAATCCAAATCTTTCACGCAACGAAATCGAATCAGCACTGGCCGGGAATCTTGGCGTGACGAATGTGCTGTGGCTCGGCAGGGGAATTGAAGGCGACGACACGCACGGACATGTCGACGATGTTTGTCGATTCGTCGATGCTCAAACGGTGGTGGTATGTCGAGAGAAGAACTCACTCGACTACAACCATACAGTGTTGGAAGAGAACATCGAACGGTTGCAATCCATGCGGCTTGAGGACGGCTCGAAGCTAAACGTGGTGACGCTGCCGATGCCGTCGCCCATCTTTTTCGACGGGCGGCGGCTTCCGGCAAGTTACGCGAACTTCTACATCGCGAATGCGGCGGTGCTTGTGCCTACGTTTAACGATCGAAACGACCGGCAAGCGCTGGGCATTCTTAGCGAAATCATTTCCGACAGGCCAGTCGTTGGAATCCACTCAGTTGACCTTGTGTGGGGCCTGGGCACTATCCACTGCATGACGCAACAACAACCAGGAACTTAATTGTTCAGTCGCTCTAGCTTTCCTTGGGCGCGAAATAACCTCGACGAAAGCGAACAGTCAGATCATTCCGCGTCTTGACCTTCACCTGGATCGTTCGGAATGACCCGTCGCGCGCGCCGTTAGTGGGCGTGTAAGCGAGTATGTACTGCGAACGCAAGTCTTCGTCGATTTGCGCGTAAGCCTTATCCAGATCCGACTCATTTTTAGGAAAGAAGGCTCGCCCGCCCGTTTCAGAAGCGATCTTTTTGAGCGTTCCCGAGTCGACGCCCATCGGCCCGCCGATTCCTATCGAATAAACGATGATCTCGCTTCGCCACGTTCGTTCGATTGCGTCACGGAGCTTCATACTGCTCGACGTGTCTTCGCCATCCGTGACCAGAATGATAACGCGGCGGCCAGCTTCACGCCTGAGCAAATCCGACGACACCGAGTAAACACAATCGTACAACGCAGTAGAGCCCACCCCCGAATTGTTTATCGGCGGAGTGCCGCCTCGCCTTACAGTCATCACTTCGGCTGGAATTCGCACATCGTCGAGCGCGCGCGTCAACCGGTCGAGATCCGAAGTCAAATTCTGCACGAGAACAGACTCGTGCTCGAAGGTCACAACAGCAGCCAGATCTTTCCGCGGACGCAACACGCGTCTAAAGAAAGTTTTTCCAGCCGACACTTCTTCAGGGAGCGTCCACTGCTGGCTGCCCGAGATGTCTATCAACATCGCGATCGTGATGGGCAGATCGGTCTGCCGCTCGAATGAAAAAACCTGCTGCGGCTTGTTGTCTTCGAGGATCTCGATGTCGTCTTTGGACAGATTGTTGATGTACGCGTTCCTCTTGTCGGTGACATTGAACGGCACCGTCACAAGCTGAGTGCCCAGCTTAAGCGTCTGTTCATCCTGCTTATCGACATCCTCTTCGGGCGTCTTGTTTTTCTGTTGCGTGGTTGATTTTGATTTGGAAGTCTGAGCTACGCTCATCGATAAGGGAGCGAACGCGATGACTGCCATGATTGCTGCGATGAAAAGGGTTCTTACTGACTTCATTTTTTTACATCTTCCGTGGCCGCGTAGTAACCGCGGCGATGAATTAAGCGCGCGTCGGGTCGCGCATTGACTCGCACTTCGACGCGCCTGAAGCGCCCGTCGTGCGTCAAATTTGATGGTGAATAGGCGACCAGATACTGGCTGCGCAATTCGGTTTCGATCTGGTGAAAATCGTCGAGTAAATCGTCCGTGCTTCGCGGAAAGTAGGCCCTTCCACCGGTTTCGTCACCCAGTTTCCTCAGCACGTCCTCTCGAACACCTTCGAAGCGGAAGCGATCGCCGATTCCGATCGAATAAACGATGACTCCCGCGCGCCACGCTCGATCTATCGCTTCATCAAGCTTGCGGCTGCTCGCATTGTCGACTCCATCCGTGAGAAGTATCAGCGCGCGACGAGTTACCTGTTCGTCTGGAGAGACTCGATGGCTTTCATCTCGAGCAAGCACTTCATCGGCGGTGATGTAAATCGCGTCGTAGAGCGCCGTTGCCTGGTGGCGCGAGCTCGAGGGACCAAATCGCCGCGAGAATTGAATCTCATCGAATGCGCGATTGAGCGTCTCCGTTCGTGATGTCAGACCTTGAACCAGCTCGACGTCGTCCTGAAAAGTCAGAATGGCCGCCGAGTCTTTGTTCGGGCGAAGTACCGAACGCAGAAACTCTCCGGCGGCGAGTTTCTCCTGTGGGAACGTGTACTCCTGGCTGCCGGACAGGTCCATCAGGATTGCGATGTTGATCGGAAGAGTGGTTTCGCGCTTGAAAGTAAAAATCTGCTGCGGCCGGCCGTCTTCGAGAACGGTGATTTCGTCCTGCCTAATATCACTGATCACTCGATTGTTTCGATCGACGGCAGTGAACAACACGTTGACCAGGTCAGCTCCCAAACGCACGGCCTCATCACCAGTCGGAATGTCATCGTCTTTGCTCGAGTCGCGCTGTTTCGCATCCGGCCTGGTCTTTTGCGAAGGAGGTTGCGGCGCCGGCTTGGATCGCTGCGCGAGCCCCGTACAGGTGAGGATGGCGACGACGACTACGACGGCGACGAATTTCATTGATGACATAACGACCTCTCAATCAACGTCTGCGATCCTCAATACACGTAACCTTGCTTGTTGTACGGATGTCCTTCGGCTGCGGTAAGCTTCACTTTTATCTCTCGACGCTTGCCGGACTTTGCCTGATTTGTCGGTGTGTAGAACAACACATATTCCTGTCGCAGGTCTTGCGCGACCTGACTGAAGGCTCGAAACAATTCGGTTTTTTCAGAGGGCAGAAACAGTTGACCGCCGGTTTCTTCACAGAGTTTTCGAAGTTCCTTGTCATCGGCGTTCTCGACCAGACCCGAAGTAACCCCTCTGAAGTTCTTGGTGCTGATGCCGAAGATCGTAACATCGTAACGCTCGGCCATTTCGATCGCGTCTCGAAGCGACCGTTCGCTCGCGGTGTCTTCGCCGTCGGAAAGAATCACAATGATGCGACGCGCTTCGGAGTTCTGCAGGTTGGCCATCTTTTCTTCGATCACCCGATAGACGCCGTCGTAAAGCCGAGTATAGCCGCCCGCCTTGACCGCCCGAATCGCTCGAATGAGCGGTTCCTGGGCTTCGGTGAAGTCCTGATGCAACTCAACATCGGAATCGAACGTCGCGAACAAGACCTGATCTTTCCGGCGAAAAGTTGTGACCGTCGCGACGAAGTCTTCGGCTGCATCTTTCTCAAACGGCAGCTTGAGCTTCACGCTGTTGCTTGTGTCCATCAACACTGCGATGTTAAGCGGCAGTTGACTCGGCGAGACGAATTTCTCGATCGTTTGACGCTTGCCATCTTCAAAAACGTCGAAGTTATTGACCGACAAGCCGGGCACAAATTTCTTCCCTTGCTTCACTGAAACGGGGAGCCGAACTTCCAGCACTCCGATTTTTTGCGTGTCATCGCTCTGAGCGGGTTTTTGCGCGGGCTTCTGCGCAAATGAAATGGCGCAAACTAACAGAAGAATTACGGAAATGGATACTGCAAGCGAAGATGGACGTGACATCTACTTCGGGGAACCTCCGACGGGTCTGATGCACGGGACCGGATTAGCGATGCAACGCGAAGGAAAATTATAGAGGACAAACGTGTAAGGTCACAACCGGCGTAACAGAATAAACGTGACGCGGGTGGTGTGATGAGACGGTCGTGATTTCTTTTCGCGCTATGGACGAATACATCTCAACAACCTACGGCGATCGCGTCGCGGAGATTTACGACGAGTGGTATGGCGACTTTGAAGTCGAAGCGATCGATACTTTGGCGGAGTTGGCCGGTGGTGGACGAGCGCTCGAGCTCGGCATCGGCACCGGACGAATAGCTCTTCCCCTTGCTGCACGAGGAATCGAAGTTCACGGCATAGAAGCCTCGGAAGCGATGGCTTCAAAGCTGCGCGCAAAGCCGGGCGGAGCTTCCATCGAAGTCACGTTCGGCAATTTCGCCGACGTAAACGTAAACAAAACATTCTCGCTCATCTTTATTGTCTTCAATACGTTTTATGCGCTGCTGACTCAGGAAGAACAAGTGCGCTGTTTCCGGAATGTCGCCGCCCGCCTCACAGACGACGGCGTTTTTCTTCTTGAAGGGTTCGTTCCCGATATAACTCTTTTTCACAAAGGACAAAATGTTAGAGCTACGACGGTGACTCCAAACCGCGCGAGCATTCAAGCCTCGCAGCACGACCCTGTTCAGCAGCGAGTGAAGAGCCAGCACATCGTCTTCGTGAACGACAAAGCCAAACTCTTTCCGGTAGAGGTCCGATACGCCTGGCCGTCAGAGCTCGATCTGATGGCCCAGCTTGCAGGTTTGCGTTTGAGACATCGTTGGGCCAATTGGAAGCGCGAAGAATTCACGTCCGATAGCGAGAAACACATATCAGTCTATGAGCGATCAACTGTCGGCTGATTCCGGCTCAGGCATCTCTCTTTCTATCAAGCAGCGTCAGAAGTTGTTCAAGCTCATTCGTCAGTGACGAGGTGAACTCGAGACGCTCGCCCGTGCGCGGATGATTGAAAGCAAGCCTGGTTGCATGTAAAAAGTGACGACCAAGCGCTTGCACGGCTCGTCTAGTCTCGACGTCTCGGACCTCGTTGACGCGCCCTCCGCCATACGTTGAATCGCCGACCACGGGATGTCCGATGTGGGCGAGGTGAACTCGGATCTGATGTGTGCGCCCGGTTTTGATTTGCACGTTTAGAAGTGTGAACTCCTGATAGCGAGCCGCTACCTCGAAGATCGTATGAGCCGGACGGCCCGCACCTCCCTTGAGCACCGACATTCGAGTGCGGTTGTGAGTGCCGCGGCCGATGCGCTCCTGTATCTCGCCGCTATCTTTCGCGAGACGGCCATAGACAAGAGCGACGTACATTTTGAAAACTTGCCGATCGCGAAACTGATCGGACAGCTGTTCGTGCGCGACATCATTCTTGGCTACGACCAGCAGGCCCGATGTGTCTTTATCGAGGCGATGAACAATGCCGGGCCGAATGCGACCTGCTACTTCTGAGAGCGAGTTGAAGTGATGAACGAGCGCGTTGGCCAATGTGCCTGATTCGATGCCGGCTCCCGGATGAACCACCATGCCGGCGGGTTTATTCACTACTACGAAATCGTCGTCTTCGTAGACAATGTGCAGCGGAATGTTCTCGGGAACTAACTCGACCGGAGGCGGTTCAGGCAAGTCAATCTCGATCTGATCACCTTCGCGCAAACGATAACTGGATTTTGCGATGCGCTGGTTGACCAGAATGTCGCCGTCCCCAATTGCATGCTGAATTCGAGTGCGGCTAATCTCAGAAAGGCGTGAGGCGAGAAAAGAATCCAGGCGAAGGCCCGATGCTTCGATGCTTACGCTGAGAAGTTGGGGTTCATCACTCACAGGAGCATCGGGTACTCACGAAACTTGCGCAGCGACATCCTGACCGGGTGTGATTTGCTGCATCGGTCGACGACGCCAGTGATAAAGCGTCAGCGCCAGCCCCAGCGCGAACATAATGATCGAGATGAACTGCGAAGTAGAAAGTCCGAACACCTGACCTCGCGGATCGTCTCGCCAGAACTCGATCGTGAAGCGCGTCACTCCGTAGATCATCAGATACGAATAAATGATTTGCCCGTCAAAGACGCGGCGCTTTCTAAGCCAAAGCAGGAAGAGAAAGATGATCAAGTTCGCGGCCGCTTCGATCAATTGAGTCGGGACGAGCGCGGAATCGATCGGCACGCCGGTGAGCTCACTCGCTTTTTCCGTGAAGCGCACGCCTATCCACGAAGTAGTCGGCTTGCCCCAGCAGCAACCCGCGGAAAAACATCCAAGCCTTCCAATTGAATGTCCAAGCGCAACACCGGGCGCGAATGCATCTGCAGTCTTGCGCCACGGAAGATGCCACTTGCGCATGAGGATCACGCTTACAAGAAGCGCAATCAGAAAACCACCGTAATAAACTCCGCCAGACCTCCAAAGATCGAACGAAAAGATGCGCCGCCATTCGCCTCGATAGTCATTCCATTCGGTGATGATCATCAAGAGCTTCGAGCCGATGAGCGACGACGCGAGAATGTACAGGCCAAGATCGTAGATTCGGTCCTTCGGCAATCCGTCGCGCTCGGCCAACCGTGCGGTCAGCCACAACGCTACGATAAAAGCGATGGCCAACAACACGCCGTAGGTCGCGATTGGAATTCCGAGGCCCGGTATTCTGAACAACTCTGGGAACATTACTACTCCAACTGTACCTAACTCTCGATGTTCGGAGTCTCCGACGCTTCAACGATAACCGGGCGTTCAGCCTGGGGTGACAAAAATAATTCAATTGCCATTAATGCCGCTCCGATTGTTATGGCCGTATCGGCGACGTTGAAAACGGGCCACTGATAAGTTTTGTAATAGACCAGGAGAAAATCAATCACGCGGCCCAGCCGAAACCGGTCGATAAGGTTTCCACAGATACCCGCCGCAAGCAGGGAAAGCGACCACAGAAGCATCGTGTTTGAGATCGGAGTGCGACGCATGTAATAAACAACAACCATGATAGCCGTGACCGATATAGCCACCAGCAGCCACTTGACGTTGCCGTTGTTGAGCATTCCGAATGCGATCCCCGGATTTTCCGTGTAGCTCAGTTTGAAGAAGCCGCGAATCACATCTATCTCGTCCCCTTCGCGAAGATTCACGGAGACCCAATATTTCGTGAACTGATCGAAGGACATCACCACCAGCGCGATGAACAAGTACCAGAGCTTCATTGCGCCGGATTGTCTGGGAATTACTTCTGAGCTCATCAACTTCGTACTCCTGCTTCTAAGAATGAGTGTTCGGATCGTCTACTGCAAGCCCTTAGGCAAGGGCGGCAGTGTTCAGCGCACCATCGGCTGAAACCAACGTAATCTTAGAGGCGCCTGCGGACTTCACATATGCGTCAATTTCCAAAGCGGCTGCCAATTGAACCGCGTCATATGCACGCAGTGCATGCGCTTCAGCCAAATCGGCTGCCCACTCAACGAGGGCGGAGGTCTGCTCGATCAAGGAATACTCATTTGCAAAGTCACGCCTAAAGTCCGCGATCGCTTTCATCGCCCCGTCTGCTGAAAGTCCTGAACCGCGTGACTTGCGCGTAACTGCGGAGATAACTTCTACGAACGTGATACGGGCAAGATAGACCTCGTTGCCAGAAACAAGTGCGGCAATGTTAGTGACCCAAGCGCTTCCGGCTTCACTCAAATAGCGTTTGACAATTGCGCTGCTGTCAAAGAAGTACGCAGCCACTTATCGACGCTCCTCGATGATGATCTCGGATACCGGTTTCCCTTCTACCTCTATCAGTTTTCGGTTGGCCTCGAAGCTCGCATCCCTTATGCGAGGAGGAATTCGGCTGATTACTCCTTTTCTCAAGAGATGCTGCTCGAATTCCTCTTCGGTCATCTGAGGCGCGCTTGCCGCTAATAGTACATCAACCATGTCGCGGAGACTTCTCTGCTCGTCTGGCGTTAAGGCCTTCACTTCTTCACGTATTCGATCAAGATTTGATGTTGTCATCTCAATCCCCATCCTTCTTCGAGTTGGCGGATGCATCGCTCATCGACTTCTGGAACGCGTGGATCTCGGCCTATGGTTTCCGACCAATGCCAGCACCGCGCGCACTTTTCCCCGGCGGCGTGTTTAACATCGACACTAAAGGCTGTTCCGGTCCCGCGTTCTTTAAGAACAACTTCCGAGACGATGAAGATTTCTTCCAATTCTTCATCAGAAAACCGCCTCAACAATTCGATCCCGTCAGAGCCTGTATTAATGGTAATGCTCGCTTCTAGCGATGAGCCGATTTCTTTGTTTTCTCTTGCAATCTCAAGTGCGCTCTGCACACCAACGCTCCGCATGCCATCAGGCTGACGACCACGGACCAAATCTACGAACCGCCATCGTTTAATTAGTTCTTCATCGTGGTTGCGCAATTGAGCCTCTTCAAACTCGCTAAGGTGAACCGATGATTCAAGTTTGCCAGGGATGTGTTCCCATATCTCATCGGCCGTAAACGGAATGATCGGAGCGAGCATCCGAGCAAACTTCCACACGATCTCGTAAAGGGCTGTCTGTGCACTTCGGCGACCCAGAGACCTTGGTGCGAAGGTGTAAAGCCTGTCCTTCAAGATGTCGAAGTATGTGTTAGACAGTGTCCACGTCGCATACCTGTAAAGTCTGTGGTAAACATCCGTGTAGTCAAACTTCCTATATGAGTCAATCACCTGCTGCATGAAACCATCGGTGACGGCAAGCACCCAGTGATCGATCTCGCGCATCTCCGCCTCAGCGACACGATCGCGCTCGGGATCGAAGTCATAGAGATTACTGAGCGCAAACCGCGCAGTGTTGCGAAGCTTGCGATACGCGTCGACCATCCGGTTGAGAATCTCAGGCGAAATGCGCACTTCTTCCTGGTAGTCGGATGACGCGACCCACAGCCGCAGTATTTCAGCGCCCTGTTTGCCGATTACTTCTTCGGGCGGCATCGCATTGCCCGTCGACTTGTGCATCGCTTTGCCTTCGCCGTCGACCGTCCAGCCATGAGTGATTACAGTTTCAAACGGAGCGCGGTCGCGAGCGGCAAGCGCAACCATTAACGATGAGCTGAACCATCCGCGATGTTGGTCCGGTCCTTCGAGATAAACATCAGCAGGCCACGGCAAATGTCTCTCCGCGACAAGCACGGCCAGCGAAGATGAGCCCGAGTCGAACCACACATCGAGGATGTCAGTCTCTTTGGTGAACCTTATCGATTCGCACGTCGGGCATTTGAAGCCTTCAGGCAATAAGTATTCAGGCTCGCGCGAATACCACGCATCGGCGGTCTCTTTCTCAAAGATCGACGAGACGTGATCGATCACTCTTTCATCCACGATTGATTCGCCGCAGCCCTCGCAATAGAAAACCGGAATCGGAACACCCCACACTCTCTGTCGCGAAACACACCAATCCGGACGAGCGACTACCATGTTGCGCATCCGGTCGCGGCCCCAGCCCGGCACAAAGTTTACGCGCTCGATTTCCTTTAAGGCACTTGCGCGCAAAGCGAAGCCTTCGCGATCGGCTTTGTCCATCGCTATGAACCACTGCGGCGTCGCGCGAAAGATCACCGGGTTGTGACAGCGCCAACAGTGCGGATATCGATGCGCGTACTGTTCGGTGAACACCAGTGCTCCGCTCGCGCGCAGAAAATCGACGATGTGACTATTGGCTTCGAACACCGATTGGCCTGCGAAGCCTTCGATCTCGCGCGTGAAACGGCCGGCGCTGTCGACCGGACAATAGACTTCGTTGCCTAGCCTCTGGTCTCCCAGTACGCCGGCTGATCGAAGCTGGTCGTAGACGGGCGCAAGTTGCTCGCGATATTGCTGTCCAATAACGAAGTCATCGTGTCCGTGTCCGGGCGCAGTATGAACGCAACCGGTGCCCGCTTTTCCGGTCGCTTTCTTCTGCGCGTCGGCGACGTCGAGTTCCGTTTCAGCGTCCGCTTCTCCGCCGAGCGTCACATGCTCGCCAAGCATCAACAGTGAAGGCCGGTCAATCCATGCGTGTCGCGCTTGCAGGCCATCAAGAAGCGCACCCGAAAAGGTTGAAACAATGCGAGCCGAAGCGATCCCGCATTTTTCAGCGACCGCGTCGACCAGATCCTTCGCCACGATATAGATTTCTTCTCCAACATCAATCGCGGCGTAATCGAAATTGGGATTGACCGCGATTCCAAGATTCGCAGGCAGCGTCCAGGGAGTCGTGGTCCAAATCAGCACGAACACCGGTTTGCTTTGCTGATCACCGGCCACCGACCACTGACTACCAATTCTCTTTTCCAGCTCACGCACCTGGCCTTCAGGCAGCGGAAACTTTACGTAGATCGACGGGCTCGTATGCTCTTTGTATTCGACCTCCGCTTCGGCAAGCGCAGTCTGATCGTGAATGCACCAGTAGACAGGCCGCAAGCCTTTGTACACGTAGCCGCGCCCGACGAAGCGTCCGAACAAGCGTGCCGTCTCCGCTTCGTAAGCGTTGGACATCGTTAGATAAGGATTGTCCCACTCGCCCAGTATCCCGAGCCTTTGAAAATCCCGAGTCTGACGCTTCAATGACGCGGCTGCATGCTCGCGGCACGCTCTGCGAATCGAGACAGGATTCATCTGAGACTTTTTCGCGCCAAGCTTCTTGTCTACGTAAAGCTCTATCGGCAGACCGTGACAATCGTAGCCCGGCACATAAGGCGCGTCGTAGCCCATCATCGAATGAGATTTCACGATGAAGTCTTTGAGGATCTTGTTCATCGCAGTGCCGATGTGGATATCAGCGTTCGCGTACGGAGGTCCATCGTGAAGAAGAAAGATGTCGCGGCCCGCTCGGGCGCGGCGAATCTCGCGGTAAAGATCCATCTGCTTCCACCGCGCCAACCGTTCGGGCTCGCGCTGGGTGAGGTTAGCCTTCTGCGCGAAGCTTGTCTTCGGCAGATTTACGGTTGCCTTCAGGTCGAGGGGCGTCTGGGTCGACATCGTTCTCCTTGTGACAGATTTTAGGTTTTGGATTTTGGATTGTCGACCTGATCCTCACTTCGTCTTAGGTCGAATTCAAAATCCAAAACTGCAAAGCACCTGGCTCCTTTTCAGGAAACCAGGTGCCGTTGTCGATAAACTGTCGATCCCTTGAAACCGGCCACCGGAGCCGCTTTCAGGGATCCGCTAAATGAACAACTCTTCGTCTTGATACGCCCGGTCGATTGATTTCCGGTGACGGCCGAACAGCGTCTCGAGTATTCTCCGCAATCCCACGAGCAGCGCCGACAGCTCGCGCATCGGTTGAAGCACGGTCGCCTGCACTTCAAGCGTCGTGTCCTCGAATCGTTCCTGCGTGCGCACGAGCAAGCCGTCAAGCTCGGTCACCTGGCGCTGAACAGTTGAGGTCGTGTAATCCAGCGTGTGCGAGAGCTGGTCCGCCTGATGCAACGCCATTTTGGTGATCTCCTGCGACGAAGCCGACACCGCGGCTGCAACGGCGCGAGTTTCGATCGTGATTTTCTCGAAGGTGTCTTTCGCTTGCGCGCTGATTTTTTCCACGGAGCCCGTTACGGTGCTTACCGCGTTCTGCACCTGATCCATTACGGGTCCCGCCTTTGCGATCACCGGTTCTACTTTCGCTTGAATCGAAGCCGCAATACCCGTGAGCCTCTTGATCGCTCCGTAAATGAACATGAACATCGCCGCTTGAACGATGAAGCTTAGAACGATGACCGCGGCCGCCACGGTCATGACGATGTAAAACTTTTGCTGGTCCACGAGCCCTCCTTGCGCTGACACAAGGGGATTTGCTCACAAGCCCCTGAGAAAGCCCTGACTGAAAAAGAAGCTAACTAAACCGACCTCTTTCGAGAGCGCTCACCGTGCGCGACTTTCCTTGCGCGGCGTGATCTTGCAGTTGATTGAAAAGAGCGTAACAAATCGGAACGCGCTTGTTATGCGCCTTCTTCACCGACTGCTCCGGCCTTTCGTTTTTCTTCGCGGTAAGCTTGCTTCCCTGCTTCGATCGCGGCTGCAATCTGATCCTTCTGCCGCGCGGCGACTTCAGAAACAGAATCGGCTCCGGCCGCGACCTTCTCGCGAGCGGTGCCGTAAGCGTCCGTCACCCTGCCTGCTGCCGCGCCGTAGACTTCCGAGACTTTACCGGCTGCAGTCCCGTAAGCTTCGGAAACCTTGCCTGCGGTAGTGCCGTACAGTTCGCTCGCGCGATCACCCAGAACGCGAGCTTGCTCGCCTGCGGCGTCGACTCCGCGCTTGGTGTAGTCCGCAATGTCGCCTCTTAGCTCGCGTCCGCTTTTCGGCGCGAATAGCAGCGCGAGCGTCGCTCCGATGCCTCCGCCGATCAGTAAGAAGGTCAGTTTCTCTGCTGCTGAGGATCCTTCGTTCTCTGCCATCTCGTCCTCCAACAAAAAGAATTTCCTAGTGCGATGTGCTACTCGACAACGTTTCAAATGATATCACTTAGGGTAGAGCGTCACAAGGAAGCAGCCCGCGAAGCACGTTGAGAGAGATTCAAACCGCGAAGCTTAACTGATAGATATCGGCAGGCAGTTGAGCGAGTTCATGATCCGGGCTCAAAGCGGAGGCGTCGGTCGTGCAATACAAGCGATTCGGCGTCGCTTGTGCGACTTTAACCTTATGTATGCCCGGTGCGAGGTTTGCCTTGACGAGCGCAACGTGATTGCCGCGAGTGTGGCCCTGCACAAAACCCTCTTCGGCGGCAGGTCCTTTTATCAATACCTCGACTTCCCGGCCAATCCATTTCGCTCCTTGCTGCGAAGAGATTTCCTTCGACAGTTCGATCAAGCGAGTCAGCCTTTCGACTTTAACGCGACGATCGATATCGTCGAAGTGGATCGCTGCCGGTGTGCCTTCGCGCTCCGAATAGATGAACATGTAAGACATGTCGTAGCGCACCTCGCGATAGAGCGATAGAGTTTGCTCGAAGTCCTCTTCGGTTTCACCGGGAAACCCAACAATGAAATCGGTCGAGATGGTCGCGTCGGGTAGAAGCTCGCGCACTTTGCGCACGCGATCCAGATAAAACGCGCGATTGTATTCGCGAGCCATTCGCTTGAGCACGCGATCGGAACCAGACTGGACAGGCAAATGAATGTAGCGGCAGACGGACGGCGTGTCGGCGATGGCTTCGATTGTCTCATCGTCGAAGTTTATCGGATGTGAAGTAATAAACCTGACTCGCGGTATGCCGCCTCGGCCGATCATTCTGAGCAACTCGCCAAATGACGGATAGCCAGGCAGCCGCGAACGGCGCGCGCCCGTGCCTTCCACCATGCCATATGAATTCACATTCTGGCCTAGCAAGCTTACTTCGACCACGCCCGCTTCCTTGAGCGCGAGCGCTTCATTGATGATGTCTTCGGCCGGCCTCGAGACTTCTGGGCCCCGAGTCGCGGGCACAATGCAGTACGTGCAGCGATGATTACAGCCCCGCATGATCGTCAAATGCGCGCTGAGCGCGCCGCTCGGCGGGGGAGGCGAATAAAACCGCAGCTCACGGTTGAACTCGAACGATTGAAACTTGCCTCGCTCGATTGCAGGAACGATCTCGGTAATCGCTCCGGGGCCGAGCATGATGTCGACTCCAAACCTGCGACCCATTCGCTGACCTTCGGGGAGCTGAGCGAGACAACCCATCAATCCGACCGTCAAGTTCCTGCGTTGACTCTTTTCTTTTCGCAGCTCACCGAGAAGAGTCTGAACCTTCTCAACGGGTTTGCCTCGAACGGCGCAAGTGTTTACGAGCACCAGGTCAGCCTCGTGGAAGTTGTCGACAAAAGAATAACCGATCCCAGCGAGCTCGGACTGAATCGCGTGCGAGTCGTACTCGTTCATCTGACATCCGAATGTGATTACGTGTGCAAGCATTTCAGGTTAAGTGCTCGATAGTGCTCGTCAATATTTGAAAGCGAATGTTAGCATTTGCGCATAACGTGACGCTAGTTTGCGATACATTGCACAATCGCAGCACGCTGTTGAGAATGCGTTGTGCTTCTGCAGTCGAGATTGTTCTGAGATGGGGATGAGGTCGATGGATGCTTACGGGAACGACCTGGCTTACATTCACGATGTTGGGTTCGGAAGCTTTGCTGAGAACTCGGCTCCGGGATTATTGAAGCTGCTTCAGCACAATGGAATAACAGCCGGGCTAGTCGTTGATCTTGGTTGCGGGAGCGGCGTGTGGGCGAGCGAACTATCGCGAGCCGGCTATAACGTAGCGGGCATCGACATTTCTCCGTCGATGATCGAGATGGCGCGCAAGCGAGTTCCCGCCGGAGACTTTCGAGTGGCGTCGTTGTTGACTGCCGAGCTGCCGCAATGCGTCGCAGTCACCTCGCTCGGTGAGTGCCTCAACTATTTGTTCGATGAAACGAATAATCTCCGGCAGCTTCGAAGGCTGTTTCGGCGAGTTTATGACGCACTGAGGCCCGGCGGCGTTTTCATCTTCGGTGTGGCGGAGCCGGGTCGCGGAAAAGGTCAGCTTCAGAAACACTTCGAAGGACCCGACTGGGCGATTCTCCTCGAAGTCGAGGAGGATCATCAGACCAATCAACTTACGCGGGGAATCACACTCTTTCGCAAGGTTGGCGAGTTCTACAGGCGCGATCAGGAAGTGCATCGCCTGAAGCTATACAGAAGGTCCGAGATCGCGAGGAGTCTTCGCAGCGTGGGCTTTCGAGTCCACACGCTTCGCTCTTACGGCGATCAGGCGATGATCAAAGGATGCGTTGCTTTTCTTGCTCGTAAAGCTAGAAGTCGCTAAGACCAGTCATCTTCTTGGCCCCACACAGCTTTCGATTGGAACGGGCCTGACCTGAGTGGACAGCGCGCTGAGCCTAGGAGAAATATATACTGGTTGGCCAATAAAGTAGTATGATTAGCATTCCGCGCCGATTAGATTCCGAAGAGGTGAAAGAGAATCGGACACAGATTTGCAGGGCAAAAAGTAGGTGACATTCTGAAGCAAAAGAAGGGGAGCATTAAACAAGCCCGACTTCCGCGGCACTCACCAAGCTGGGAAGACTTCAGTCAAATGATCTGGGAGGAGATTGAATATGGGGCTGAGTTAAACGAGCCCGGCTTCAAAGTTGTTCGAAAGTTGCTAACCGACAAGAGGTTTGACAGATGAGCAGTAACGCCTTTGACAGACTAGACTCATTTCTCGGTGATTTGGAAGAAAACGGAATCAGTTACACTCTCGCTCATAATCGTGATGAGGCCCTGATGGTTATCGCGGTCGCGCCTGGAGAGCGTTGGGAGATTGAGTTCCTACGCGACGGGTCGGTGGAAATAGAAAAGTTCTTCAGTAGCGGTAAGATTCACGGAGAGAAAGCTCTGGGTGAGCTCCTTGCTCGATATGCCGAAGAACACGCCGACTGGGAATCACAAGCCGAAGCCGTCACTGTTGCGAGCGAGTGATGCGGAAGTGAAAAACAAAACGATTCTCAAACGTGCACGTTGACATCGAAGGTCACGGATCACTCTGAGACCTCACCGCAACTCCGCTTCCTGAGGTGTAACTTTCGCCGTAGCTGACCACGGTCTGACCTTCGACGATTACCTGCTCGATTCCGATCGGGTATTGCTGCGAGTTCTCGAATGTAGCTTGATCGTTAACACGTTGCGCATCGAAAACTACCAGGTTGGCGCGCGCTCCCTTTTCGATCTTGCCAAAGTGTCTTAGCCCAAAAGTCTCAGCCGCGAGTCCCGACATTTTGCGGACAGCTTCTTCGAGGGACAGAATCTTTTGTTCGCGTACGTAGCGGCCGAGAATACGAGGATATGTGCCGTACGCTCTTGGATGAGGCTTGCCACCGAGCAATCCATCCGTGCAAACGTTCACGTAAGGCTCGCGCATGATTTTCTGAACGACTTCCTCGGATTGACTGAAGGAAATCATTCCAACACCCATCCGTTCAGCAGCGAGCAAGTCAAACGCGAAGTCGGCGGCGGTTTCTTCGCTTACACCGTTTTCAGCTCTGTTAGAAAGCGCCGCAGCTTCCGCAAGGTTCTTTCCAAGATATTCCGGATGATTACCCGAAGGTATGTCGGAGACGATGATGCCTTCCGGACCTGACCACTTCCAAAAGTTGTCCCACTCCGAGCGCTCGCGCGAAAGCATCGTTTCTCGCATTCGATTGCGCTCGTCCGCGGATGCAAGCCGGGCAAGCGTAGACTCTACGCCGCCGGCGTGAGCCCACGGCGGTAGTATCGCGCCGAGCATTGTTGAGCCCGCGATGTAAGGATATTGATCGGCAGTTAATCGCATTCCTTCTGCTTGCGCGATGCGCACCATCTCAAGCACGCCGTCTATGATCGGCCAGTTCTCGCGGCCGGCGACTTTGAAGTGCGAGATATGAACTCGGACGCCTGATTGTTTTCCGATCTCAATCATTTCTGCGACTGCGTCTTCGAGGTAATCGCTCTCGCTTCGCATGTGAGCGACAAACACGCCGTCGAATTCAGCGACGGCCTTGCACAATTCAATCAACTCCGCGGTGTCGGCAAAACAACACGGCGGATAAATCAAACCGGTCGACATTCCCAGAGCGCCTTCGCGCATCGATTGTCGAATCAGTTCTTGCATCGCGATGAGCTCGGACGAAGTTGCGTGGCGGTCTTCCATTCCCATCGCGCTCAATCGAACGGCTCCGTGTGGAATCAAGTAGCTGCAATCGAGCGATGGCCGCGCGCGCTCGACAGCCGCCAGATACTCGGCGACTGACTCCCAGTCCCATTCGCGATCAAGCTTACCGAGCAGACCGGCGAGGCTGCGCTCCATCTGTGGGCGATCGGCCTTTCGAATCGGCGCCACCGATATGCCGTCCTGTCCGAAGACTTCAAGAGTGATGCCTTGCCGAACTTTCATCGGCAGTTCGGGTTCGGTGAGCACACGAAGGTCTGAATGACTGTGGGTGTCGATGAAGCCAGGCGCGATCACCAATCCCCTGCAATCGAGTTCTTCGGACGCGCCTTCGAGCGAGTTCGGTGCGTCGATGGCGAGAATCCAATTACGACGAATCGCGACGTCGCCGACGACTTCGGCGCGGCCGGTGCCATCGACGATCAGTCCTCTCTTCAAAATCAAGTCGGGCGTCTTATTCATTTTGCTGCTTTGCCTGTCTCTGTGATTATCAATTCTCAACCGTGTGTGCTTCCAATTCAGCACGCTAGCGGGCAAGCCGCTAGGTTAACACAGAAGCTGATAATCCGCTGCGCAGTTCGGTTGTGGAAGTTGATCGCGTCAGGTACAATGCGGCGCTTCATTCACGTTACCAATCGGCCCGCTCGAAGATCTGAACTTCGCGTAACTCAAATGAAGAAACAACAAAAAATGGAGAAAGACTACAAGTGAAAATCAAATTAGTATTGGCTATCCTCACTGCGCTTGCGGTGCTTGCGGTTGGATGCAGTAAGGCCTCGCGAACAACCACCAAGAGCGCGACTAACTCTAACGCTGCAACAACGGTAGAGGCGAAGAAGTCGCTTCCGCCCTCCAAGGTCGTTCCAGTGCCGGCTAACTGGAGTGCTATGGTCGATGAACAGAAGGGCTACGCGTTCAAAGTGCCCGATGGGACGGAACACCAAAATCAGAACTCGAACGGAGTCGACGTGTTTGTGGCGAAGACTCCCGAACCCTCCGCAGTGGGAATTTTCGTGATGGCATTCAAGGACAAAACTCTCACAAAGGACGATCTGCTGAAGTTTGCGTCGGCTTTCCTCGAAGGGTTGGGTGAGAAGGACGTTAAGATCGGCGATCTGGTTGAGTTGAGCGATGACTACAGCCTCGGATCTATTTCATCGGTTGACGAAAAGGGGAAGGTTACAAAAGGCAAAGTATTGGTTGCGACCGACGTCAGCGATAACTACGTGATGCTGCTCGGGAGCGATGAATCCGAATTCAAAGAAAACGAAAAAATCATGGATGAGATCTGGGGAAGCTTTACCATGCGCAGCGGCGGCGCAAGCGGAGCCAGCTAAACTCTTGCTGATTCATTCGTAAGATTGACTTGACGAATCCTCTGTCTGCAGTGCGCGAGAGCGACTCGTAATTGCGGACAGAGGCCCCTGCAGCAGTGAGACGGTGTGAGCAATCCTTCACATCCATCGGCCCTGTATCTTCAAGACAAGCACTCGCTGCGCGAAGCGATCGACTACGTCCGGTACGCGGAGTCGCGGGGCTTCGAAGCGGTGTGGCAGGCCGAGTCGCGGCTCGTACGCGACGCGATTGTTCCGATGGCCGCGTATGCAGCGACCACCGAACGAATCAAGATAGGTTCGGGGGTCATCAACAACTGGACTCGCAATGCGGCTTTGATCGCTGCGACATTCTCGACTCTCGACGATCTGGCTCCGGGACGCGCTATGTGCGGGCTAGGCGTTTGGTGGGAGCCGCTCGCGTCGAAAGTCGGAGTCAATCGACGCAAGCCACTTCAAGCGATGCGTGAAACGGTTGATGTTGTGAGACGACTGCTCGCGATGGAGAAGGTCACCTTCAAAGGCGAGTTCGTTCAAGTCAATGACATTGAGATCGACATTGTGCACGGAGACCGTTCGCCGAAGAATGTTCCGATTTACATCGGAGCTACCGGTATGAAGATGATGGAGCTCGCGGGCGAAATCGCCGACGGCGTGCTGCTCAATTATCTTGTGTCACCCGCGTATAACCGCGAGGCGATGAAGCACCTTCAGGCGGGCGCAGAACGAGCGGCCCGAAGCATGGATAAAATAGATCGACCGCAACTGGTCGTTTGCTCGCTCGACAACGATCGTTCGCGTGCTCTGGACAACGCGCGTGAGTTGGTGACGCAATATCTCGGACAGCAGCCTCACATCATGAAGGCGAGCGGCGTGAGTCAGGACTTGCTTGATGAGATTGGACGGGTATTAACGTGGCCTGCCGAAGAACATCAGATTCGCGAAGCAATGAAGCTCGTTCCCGACGACGTTGTTCAGTTGATCACTGCATCGGGGACCCCGGACGAATGCCGCGCGAAGGTTGCTGAATACATAGAAGCCGGTTGCACTTGCCCTGTTCTTTATCCGCTGGGTGATGATGTACGCGCGATGATAGACGCGTTTACCTGATCAGCAATGCTCTTTACTCACCTTGCCGTTCAATTCCTAATCAACAAACTCCAACCCGGAAGCTCATTATACTGAGACCAGCGTAGCTTATAACACCGGTCGAGCCAGTGTCCTCGCTCGCCGTTCCTAACCTTGACCTCCGCCGCACAGTGGCGCGTACATATCGGGTCTGCGGTCTCGATAGAATTGCCAGTGAGTTCGCACTTCTTTGATCTGATCGAGATCAAGATCGGCAACAATCAGCTCATCCTTGTCCTCGCTGCCTTTAGCAAGAATTCGCCCGTCCGGATTGCAGAAGTAAGATGAACCAAAGAACTCTCCGATGTTCCACGGAGCTTCGGTGCCAACTCGATTGATGGTGCCGACGAAGTAACCGTTAGCCACTGCGTGAGCGCGCTGCTCGAGTTCCCAAAGATAATCGGCATGTCCCTTCGTCGTGGCTGATGGAATGAAAACTATTTCAGCGCCGTTCAGTCCCAATGCTCGAGCGCCTTCGGGAAAGTGCCGGTCGTAACAAATGTAGACTCCGATGCGCGCATACTTCGTCTCGAAGGTCGGGAAGCCCAGATTGCCCGGCGTGAAATAGAACTTTTCCCAAAAGCCAGGCAGGCAATGCGGAATGTGAGTCTTGCGATACTTGCCCAGATATTTTCCGTCGGCGTCGATGACGGCTGCTGTGTTGTAGTAGACGCCGGTCATCTCCTCTTCGTAGATTGGAACGACCATCGCCATCTTGTGCCGGCGAGCGATCTCGCACATCAGTCGAGTAGTAGGCCCGTCAGGGATTCGTTCCACCAGGTCGTACCAGTGAGGGTTCTGTTCCGCGCAAAAGTAAGGGCCGTAAAAGAGCTCCTGCAGGCAAATGATTTGCACGCCATTGCCTGCGGCTCGCTCAATCATCGCGACGTGTTTGTCGATCATTGCCTTTTTGATTTTTTCTATGCTGCTTTCAGCAGGCTCTTCGTTGGCGGCTTGTATCAGACCGCACCTCACTATTTGTGGCATCGCTTACTCTCCTTTATGGATTACAGCTTCGCAAGATGCTCGCGCGCGGTGTTTGTGAATGGCTCCTGCGGCGCGACCTGAATGGCCTTTTCAAATTGAGCCTTTGCTTCGCTTTTGTTTCCGAGGCCTTCATAACACAAACCGAGATTTGTGTACACGAGCTTGTTTTGTGGATCGCGCGGAATCAACTGATTGAACTGCGCTATCGCTTCATTGTATCGCTTGAGCTTCAGAAGAACATCGCCCAGAGCGTAAAGCAAAACCGGATGATCCGGCGCGTATCGTTGAGCAGTCTGCAACTGAGCCAGCGCTTCGTCGTTGCGCCCCTGCTTTGAAAGCAGAACGCCGAGATTTATTCTCGGCTCCGGGTACGAAGGCTTGTAGCGCAGCGTTTCGACATAAGCCTGCTCGGCTAAATCGCTCTTTCCCATGTGATCGTAGTTCCATCCGAGATTGTAACGTGCTGCCGCGTTCGCGGGGTCGATCGCCAGCGCCTCAATCAGCACCCGCGTAGCGTCTTCATATTTTCCCTCGCTCGTATAAGTCACGCCGAGATTGTAGCGAGTGTCGGCATAGGGCGCGGAATACTCGATGGCTTTCAAATAGTTCTGCTCGGCTTCAGCCAGCCGGCCTTGTTCTCTATAGATGTCGCCCAGATTCGAATATGAGTCGTAGTATTTCGGATTGATGTCGATTGCATCGAGGTAAGCTTTTTCCGCTTCCGCATACTTGTGCTCGTCCGTGTAGTGCGCGCCAATGTAGTTGTAGAGGAACGGCCATCGCGGACTGACCTTCAACGCATTGTTCGTCATCGCAACTTCATTCTGCCACGTGAAATTCTGATAAAAGGTGAGTCCGAGGAGAACTGCCGCTGCAATCGAAGTGGCGGTTAAGAAAACTCTTTCTCTATTCGCGACGAAACGATTGCTGATCTGCTCGAGGGCCATTGCCGCCAGGATGCAAAAGCCAATCGAAGGCAAATACAAATAGCGATCGTGCAGCAACGACTCTTCCGCTCTGAATGCTTTTAGATTGAAGACGGGCAGAAGGAACAAGATTAAGAATGCAAGCGCGCGCCGGCCAACCGGCGAGTCCCGAACAAGCCAAATCGCGACTCCAAGTATCGCCGCGATTGCGAGCGCCGCTCCATAGAAGCGCACATCTGAAATCGATGGAACGTACTTGTTGCCGTATATCACTGCCAGCGGAAACGGAGCGAACAACATCCTCGCATAGCCGAGCATTATTGAAGGAAGCGTAGTCAATACGCGAATCGCTGAAATACTCGCGGAGCTCGGTTCATCCTTGCTAAGGAACCCCAGCACGTAGTAGCGCATGCCGAGATAGATCACGATCATTGCGAAATAGGGCGCGGCTCGCTTGGCAGCTCGCACGATGACGGCGCCTATCGAGTCTTCTCGAGGTTTATCGAGAATTTCACGCGCTACCAAGAAGAACGGAAAGATGGCGGCCACCTCCTTGCTCAACATAGCCGCCAAAGCGAGTGCGATGCTCGCGGCAAGGACGAAAGTTTTCCTGGCCTGTCGATAATAGCGTTCGTACAACAGTAACGAGGAGAGAATGAATAAGGCCGCAAGCGGATCGGGCAACGCCGCAACCCATGCGACTGACTCGCTGTGAACCGGGTGCACACCAAAAAGCAGCGCCGATGCCATCGACGCCTCAATCGAAAGATTCCATTGACGCGCCAGGCGATACACGAGAAAGACCACCGCGAGATGCACTGCGATTGAGAACAAGTGCCAACCAAAGACTTCGAGACCGAACAACTGATGATTGATGATTAGTGCGATGTTGAAGATCGGCCGGTAGTACGGCCCGACCGCGTTTTTGTCGCTTGAGTTCAGGAACTGCCATACACCCTGGGTGAACATCTTCGGTATGTTGGCGAGCGAGTTCAGCGTCGGGTTCTTTAGAACCTGAAATCGGTCGTCATAAACAAACTGACCGTCGAGCGCGTTAAGGTAAGCCAGCGCAGTTATCGCGAGAATGCCCGCGACGAGAAGCCGCTGTTTCCTCTCGAAGCGAGTGCGCTCGCGAGCTTTTTCGCGGCGGTCCTGTCGAGTCGAGACGGACTTCGATTCCGGCTGCGGAGTTTCTTTTTTGGATTTAGTTCGGGGTCTCTTTGTCTTTTTGTTACGGGCCATCTAGCTGATGGTATCCTGGTGAAGAAGGCTGTCAAGGATCTGGTGGAATCACCACCTCATGAATCGAGAGATCAGCTCTACTGCGCGCGGGTCGTCCGGAAAAATCACCGGTGTATCTTTGACGCGAACAGTTCTATCGCCCGCCCGTCTCACCAACACGTGGACCGGACACCCACACGCGCTGTATATGAAAGTCATTTCGCGTTCCTGTCCGTCCGGCCAGACATCGCGCACCGGCAAGTCTCCCGGCTTCACCTTCGCCTCGATGATAGAACTCGGATTGGTCGAGCCGTCTATCGTATAGGTCGAACCCTTTCCGTTGTCCAATAGCATCGTTAGGTTCTTAGGTTGAACGATCTGCGTTGTCGGATTGATCTTGGCGCGCCACAAAATCTCACCAGTCCGCTTGAAGACGAGTTGTGCTCCACCCGGTTTCTCGCTGCTCACGTGCATTGACATATGCAGCTTGCCGTCTGGTGTGGGCTCACCATATGCGTCGAGCACCGCGAAGGTTCGGCCCTGGCCGTCGTCCGGTTGATATCGCCGCTCGACCTGGGTCAACGCTTCGGCGATGGAAGGAACCTTCGAGCCGAAGTCCAACTCGACGGTGACCATCACCGCCTTAGCAACATCCATAGTCACGAGGTCAGTTGCGGGCGTTGGCTGCACGGGCTCCGCTGCCGCAGGACTCGAGGGCGCGCTCGGGCTAGTGTTCTGTGCCGTCGCCGCGGACCGATCCGCTCGGTTGGATCTCAAGGTCACGACTACTGTGATTGCGACAGCAGCGATGATTGCGACAACGATTACAAGATTGCGCTTCGAGTTGCTGTTGCTGTCGTTTGTTTCAGGCGTCTTGCTCTTTGCCATGCGGTTTCTCGAGTCAATAAAGATTAGTTGCCGGAAACTGCGGACAAAAACAATAGCAAAGGCCGCGACATCGAAGCAATAAAGTCACTTGCCGTCGACGCTCAAAGAGATTGAAGTTTGCTCCAGAGCCTGGTGGCTGCGGTTCGAGCCTGTTCTGAAAGGTAGTCCTCATCAAAAGTCGTCTGTCTGTCTCGTATTATGAATTTTCCGTTTGCCATCACGCTCTCTACTCTTGCCGAGTTCATCGCGAATGCGAGATGCCACGCAAGATTCTCCGACGTGAGCGGCGTAGGCGGTTGATAATCGAGCACGACTAAATCGGCGGGACATCCAGCATCGAGCGCGCCGAAGTGATCCCCAAACGCTTCGGTAGCAAGCTTCTGGTTGTTCGCCAGCACTCGGAGCCAATCATCCACGGTAAGACTGGAAGAGGCATCGCGACCCTTGAAGTACGCGAAGCGAGCTTCTTCAAACATGTCCGCTCCGATGCCGTCAGTGCCGAGCACCATTCGTTGACCGAACTTCGAGACCGGCGCATAGCCGACACGATTGTTCGCGTTAGAGCGCGGATTGTGCGCGAACCAAACGCCGGCTGACATCGCTTGATCGATCTCGTCGTCCGTCAAATGTATGCCGTGTGCGAGAATCGTGCGAGCGTTGAGGGCGTTGTGACGGGCAAGCCTTTCAATGATTCCGATCCCGTACTTCGCTCTCGCATCGGCTACATCGCATTCATCTTCCGCGACGTGGATGTGAAGTCCCGCATCGAATTCTCGCATCAACTCTGCGCATCGGTCGAGCGATTCGTCGGACATCGTGAACGACGCATGAGCACCAACCATCGCGCGAAACTGCCGCGATTGTTTCGTCGACTCAAGAAACGCGCGATTCTCTTCGACGCCCCGATCACGTTCGGACTCGCCTCCGCGGTCGGTTACTTCGTAGCAGAGCACGGCTCGCAATCCGATTTTCTCAATCGCTTCGCGAACAATTTGTAATGAGCCTCCGATGTGAGATGGCGACGCGTGATGATCGAATAGGCAAGTCGTTCCCGCGCGAGCTGCGTCAATGGCTCCAGCTATCGCGCTCCAATAAATTGCTTCCTCGTCGAGCGCGCGATCCAGTCGCCACCAAACCAACTCGAGAATCTCTTTGAAATTCGTTGGCGCTCGCGGCGGCGCAGGCATTCCTCGAGCAAGCGCCGAATAGAGGTGAGTGTGGGCGCAAACCATGCCGGGCATGATGAACTTACCGTTGAGATCAACAATTTCTTCACTCTCGTTTGGCTCGAGCGCTGAGTTGCGTTCGACAATGCGTCCCGCCTGGATGCGCAGGTCAGCGCGCTCGATCTCAGGGGGATCGAAGGTGACGATGGTTGAACCTTTAATGAGGTAGGACATCCAAGTCCGGTGGGAGATCAAACCGGGTTGGTAGGCGGTTGAGGTAAGCCTTCCGGCCACGGCCGCAGCACGACGCCTTCGTAGAGTTCTTTTACGGCGATCCCCATTTTTACTGATTCGAGCTCGAAGGTATGTTCGGGGCCGTACGTCTCAAACCACCAGTGCCCGCGCGAATCCAATCGATAGATTTCCACTAACATTTCATGCTGCGCCATCATTACGTACTCGCGAAGACTGGGAAGTTTCCGATACGCTTGCAACTTTTCGCGGTGGTCCATCACTGTCGTGGACGGCGAGGTGACTTCCAGTATCAGACTCGGCCTCGACTTCGCGTATTCGCCGTTGTCTTCGGGGTCGCAAGTGACGATGACATCGGGATAGTAGAATGCATCGGCGGCCTCCACCCAGACTTTCATATCAGACATATAGACACGACAGGGCCCACCTCGCAGTTTGGACTTCAACGAGCTGGCAAAGTTCAGAGCGATCGTGTTGTGTGCGTCGCTCGCTCCAGCCATCGCGTAGATTTGTCCCGCGACGTACTCGTGACGTAGTCGAGCTGTCTTCTCAGTTTCGAGATACTCATCAACGGACATCGAATAGACTGGAACTCGTGAAGCCATGAAAGCACTCCTTGTTGGCGCACCAATTATACCGCGCTTACACCGCCGCTCAAGAATCATTATGCGCTCAGATTCTGATCTTTTGGTTCGGACAATCGGGCAATGAGCTCATCGAGAACGGGAGGCACGCGGATTGGTTCCGACACTGCACGTCTGGCTGTATCAACATCCTTCAAACCGTTGCCAGTGAGCATCACCAGCACTCGGTCGTCAGAGTTGATTGCCCCTTTCTCGCACGCGCTCACGAAGCCGGCGTATGCGGCCGCTGCCGCCGGCTCGGCGAACACTCCGGTCTCACGCGCGAGCCTGGGGATCGCTTTGATGATTTGGTCATCGCTCACTTTCAGCGCGCGGCCCGCGGAGTCACGAATCGCGCGAACGGCCATCGTCCCGTCGCGAGGCTTGCCCACGTTGATGCTGTCGGCAATCGTGTGAGCAAGGCTCTCCCGAATGACGCCATCGCCATTCACCGCATCGACAATCGAGCAGGCCGCTTCGGATTGAACGCCCATCAATTGCGGCAACCGATCGATGAAACCCAGTCTGTAAAAATCATTGAAGCCCTTCCAGAGTCCGCTGATGATGTTCCCGTCGCCAACCGACACGAATACTTTATCAGGCGGGCTCCAACTTAATTGTTCGGCGATCTCTAGCGCCGCAGTTTTTTTGCCTTCACGAGTGAACGCGTTGTAACCGGTGCTGCGTTGATACCAACCGAATCTCCGGGCGGCTTCGATGCAAAGATCGTAAGCCTGATCGTAACTCCCTTCGACAAGGACCACTGTCGCTCCATAAATCTGAAGCTGAGCGATCTTCGCAGCCGGCGCGCTCGCGGGCACGAAGATCACTGAACGCATCCCAACGCTTGCGCATATTCCTGCAAGCGCGCTTCCGGCGTTGCCCGATGAAGCGGTGGTAACGATCCTGGCGCCGGCTTCTTGAGCTTTGACTACTGCGAGCGCGCTCGGGCGGTCCTTGAACGACGCCGTCGGGTTGCGCCCGTCGTCTTTTACTAGAACTTGCCTCAGGCCGAAGCGTTCTGCCAGATGCTTGCAGTCGTAGATTGGAGTCCAACCTACCGTAAGCGGTGGGACCACGGACGTGTCTTCGATGGGCAGCAGCGGCCGATAGCGCCACATCGTGAAGTTGCGATCACCCGCGAGGCGAGACCTGCTCAATTGATCGCGCACGCAGTCGTAGTCATAAACCACATCAAAGTTGCCGCCACACTCAGCGCAGACATATTCGACTTCGCCAATGCGATATTCGCGTTCACATTCGACACACTTGAGTGTGATGGCGCAACTCACGGTCGTCAACTCTCGCGCCGTTGCTCAGCTTCTGCAAGCCAGCCGCGCTTCAGATTTTCTGCCGGCACGCCGGACAAGTATGGCTTGATGTCCAGAATGGGCGTTCCATCAAGCATGTCGATGCCACGCACATGCAATCGCGTCTCTTCACGCCGGATCATTTCCACCACGGTCAATCCTATTGGATTCGGCCTTCGCGGCGAACGTGTAGCGAAGACTCCGTGCGGGCGGTCGTCGGTCGGCGGCTTGCCTAGCAACGAGTAACCATCGGCTTGATGAAACACCCAGATGACGAACAGATGCGAGAAGCCTTCGATATCGGTGAGACCTTCCTCGAATTCAGGAAGAATATCGAGCACGCCCTCAGCTTCGTGCTTTGCGCCGCAGCCTTTCGGAATCTGTTTAGTGTCGGAGTAAGGACTGCGAACAAATCCGATGGGTCGCATTTCGAACATATCAGCCGGAGATTAACTCCTCAACTTCCCTAATAAGGACGGGTAAGTTCGGTTGGGTGAAGCTCAGTTGCGGCGCGGGAACACGATTATGCTTGATGTTAGGAGGTAGGTGCTTGTGGTGAGGATGCGTTACGGCCAGGGCACTATCATTCGGGTGCGGGAAATCGTCATACCAAAAAAGCCGCTGCTCCTCCTTGTACACCTCATACCCATAGGAGGTAATCAGTCTTGCATCGAAATCAAGTTCCTGTCTAATTCGAAGCCGAAGGCCGCCGTTGAAAAAGACTTCTCCCTCCGCGATTCTCGTGTAGGGGCTTTCTGACCAAATCATGACTGTTGAGCGTTCGACAGTCGAACGATCGAGTTCTTCCGCCACAAAAAGACTATATTCCGAGAGTGATCCAAGCGGGCTCCTGTTCATCGATTAATAGGTTGGCTGTAAACGCAAGGTCTCGGCGAGCTCGCGTTGCGCAAGTTGTTTTCTGTACGTTTCTTTGCGCCGAACCCAGGTCTCATAAATCCCCTTCCACCGGCTGAAATCGACGCGTGTTTCGTCGTATTCATCGAATCCTTCGAGCTTACCGGCTCTGAGCGCATCGTGAAAGTCTTCACTCAAAACGCCGTATTTTTCCTCGTACAGACTCAACCGGCGCTCGAGCAGTTTCATCTCTATTACGAGTTCATAAATCTCCATTGCGGCTCCTGAGACTACTCGATAATCTCCCACTGATTTTGATATTTGTCCAACTGCGCCTTCGTGTAGTCGTCGATTGGATGATCGCGTTCCGGTGAGACCACTTGCTTTGGAGCGCCGCAAAGTTCTGTCGAAAAGTATCGCTGTCCCGAATCGGTTATCATAGTCACTATGCGCTCCATCTTCGGGTGCTTCTTCGCGAGCTTGATGGCCGCAACGACGTTTGCTCCGGATGAAATGCCGCAGAAGATCCCTTCTTCTTTCGCCAGGCGCCTCGCCATTTCAATTGCCTCGTCTGATTTGATAGTTACGATCCCATCGAGCAGGCTCAAATCCAAATCACGCGGGACGAATCCGTCGCCGATGCCTTCAATCTTATGCTCGCCCCACTCGCGTCGTGACAAGAGCGGGCACTCCGCGGGCTCGCCCGCGTAAAGCTTGATCTTCTTTTTCTTCTTACGCAGATATCTGCCGATGCCGGTCAATTGACCGCCGGTTCCCTGGGTGCCCACATAAGCATCGAGCTTGCCGCCGGTCTGCTCCCAAATCTCAGGTCCCGTCGTTTTGTAATGAGCCTTGATGTTATCGGGATTGTCGAACTGAGAAGGCACCCAATATTTTTCCGGATCAAGCTCGCGAATTCGTTCGAGTTTCTGAAGCGCGAGATCGACATCGGACTCGCCGCCGGGCGTGTAGATCATCTGCGTCCCATAAGCCACGTCCATCTTCTTTCGCTCTTCGCTCATTCCTTCGGGCATTACGATGATGCACGGATAGCCCTTCACTGCCGCCACAAATGAGCACGCGATGCCGGCGTTGCCGGTCGAGCATTCGAGAATAGTCATGCCGGGCTTCAAATCGCCGCGCTTCTCGGCTTTCTCGATCATGTTCAGATAAATTCGATCCTTGAGCGAACCGGACGGACTGAAGTACTCGAGTTTCACCAGTATTTCAGCATGAACATCGTTAGTCACGCGATTCAATCTGACCAGCGGCGTGTTGCCTATGCAGTCGAGAATCGACTTCGAATGCTTCCCGTAGCGAGTCCAATTCGACATTGTTAGGTGCAGTCCTTTCACGAGTCATTGTCTGACGTGCCACTTTATCAGAAGCCCGTCTGACTTTCATCTTCAGCTTGTATGCCGTTCCCCGACACCGGATTTACAGCGCCCCGCCGAGTCGTGGTAGAGTTTAATTCTGAGGAAGGACTATGAGAGCCACAAAGATCACAATCACCGCTGTCGTATTCATTGTTTGTTCTGGAGTTTTAGTTGGGATAGCGATCAAGAGGTCGCAGACGGCGAACGCCGCCACCACAAGAGTAAAACTTTATTCCGCCGCGCAGAAAGGATTCATCATGAGCGATAAGGTCGTCAAAACAGACGCCGAATGGAAGGAACAGCTGACTCGCGAACAATACGAAGTTGCGAGGAAGAAAGGAACCGAACGGGCCTTCACCGGCGAGTATTGGAACAATCACGAAAAGGGAGTCTATAAGTGCGTCTGCTGCGGCAATGATCTGTTCAGCTCCGACACCAAGTTTGAATCGGGTACCGGCTGGCCCAGCTTTTACGCGCCGATCGCAAAAGAGAACGTCGCCACCGAGTCCGATCACACCTACGGCATGGAAAGAAACGAAGTGTTGTGCAAGCGATGCGACGCGCATCTCGGCCACGTATTCGACGACGGTCCAAAACCGACTGGTCTTCGTTACTGCATGAATTCCGCATCCTTGAAGTTCGTTAAATCGGAATAAACTCCTGCGCATTGCGAGCGCTTTGCGTCTTCATCTGAAAACTGATATTGACTTCTCCGTCAACCCAATCTGATGGAGTTCTCGATGCAACTACGCAAGGCGCTGATATTCTTTCTCACCTTACTCGTCTCAACCAACTCAGCATTCAGTTTTTCGCAATATCAATCCACGGGCCGCGCCAAGCAAGCAATCTTTGACGTCATCATCCGCGGTGGAACCGTCTACGACGGAACGGGAGGAGCGCCGCGACGAGCCGATGTTGGAATCAAAGGCGATCGGATCGCGGCGATAGGCTACCTCAAAACGGCTGGCGCCGCGAGAGTCGTTGATGCGACCGGACTCGCCGTAGCTCCGGGCTTCATCAACATGCTCTCGCACTCGGAGAGCTCGCTTATCGCCGACGGGCGCTCGCAAGGCGAGCTTCGGCAGGGCGTAACCACGCAGATCTTCGGCGAAATCTCGATGGGGCCACTCAGCGAAACGATGAAACGCAGCCGTGCTTCGGGACAAGGCGATCTGAAATTTGAGATACCCTGGACCACGCTTGCGGAGTACATGACGTATCTCGAGAAGCATGGCATCTCGCAGAACGTTGCTTCGTTTGTGAGCGCAGCCACCATTCGCGAGAACGTCATCGGATTAGAAGACAAACCGCCGACGCCGGAGCAACTCGATCGCATGCGGGAGCTTGTGCGGCAGGAGATGGAAGCCGGCGCACTCGGAGTGACTACCGCGTTAATCTATCCGCCCGCTTTTTATGCGAAGACCGAAGAGCTAATCGAGCTGTGCAAGGTCGCCGCGAAATACAAAGGCAAATACATCGCGCACATTCGCAGTGAAGGAAACCAGTTGATCGAAGCCGTTGAAGAAACGCTTCGCATAAGCCGCGAGGCAGGTCTCCCGGCGGAGATATATCATTTGAAAGCGTCGGGCGAATCGAACTGGGGCAAGATGAACAAAGTTATCGCAATGATCGACGAAGCTCGACGCAAAGGCGTGAAAATCACCGCCGATATGTACACTTACACTGCGGGTTCGACTGGCCTCGATGCGGCGATGCCGCCCTGGGTCTTCGATGGAGGGCGCGCGGCCGCGGACAAGCGGCTTCAAGATCCGGAGACTCGAAAAAGAATTGCCAAAGCCATCAACACTCCGACTAACGACTGGGAAAATCTTTACCAGCTCGCGGGCTCGCCCGAGCGTATATTGCTGGTTGGATTCAGGACCGAAGCTCTGAAACCACTCACGGGCAAGACGCTCGCGGAAGCAGCAAAGCTACGCGGCAAGGATCCGATTGAAACGATCATGGATTTAGTCTACGAAGACCACTCGCGAGTGCAGACAGTGTACTTCATGATCAGCGAAGTCAACATCAAGAAACAGCTTCGGCAGCCGTGGGTGTCATTAGGTTCGGACGCTGCTTCGATGGCTCCAGAAGGCGCGTTCCTCAGATCATCGACCCATCCTCGAGCATATGGAAACTTCGCGCGGCTTTTGGGCAAATATGTTCGCGAAGAAAAAGTGATCACGCTCCAGGAGGCAGTCCGCAGACTTAGTGGCTTACCGGCGACTAACCTCGGTCTCGATCATCGAGGCTTTCTTAAGCCAGGTATGTTCGCAGACGTGGTTATATTCGACCCGGCTACGATCGCCGACCGCGCTACTTATGAGAACCCGCATCAATATTCAGTCGGAGTAAAAGACGTCTTCGTTAACGGCGTTCAAGTATTGAAGGACGGCGAACACACGGGAGCAAAACCGGGACGCGCTCTGTGGGGGCCGGGCAAAGTCAAGTGAGCGTCCAGTGTCCGATCCGGGATCGGATTCGAGCTTTTAATTTAACTTTTAGTTTTTTCGATTCGATTGCTATCATTTCTGTCGCGTCGCGGAGCGATGTGAGGCTATGAATTTCTCGATAAATCCGTTCACCGATGATCTGGCAGTCGATCTCGGCACCGTGCATACGTTCATCTACGGACGCGGCCGCGGGATGATCGTCAACGAGCCTTCTCTTGTTGCGATTGACAAGTTCTCGGGAGAAGTGATTGCCGTCGGCAACGAAGCTTTGGAAATGCTGGGCCGATCGCCTGAAGACGTCGAAGTTGCCTATCCCATGCAGGACGGCGTTGTTGCCGATTCGGAGCTTGCACAGACAATGCTGCGAAAGTTCATCCGTAAGGCGCGCGGCGGCCGCGCGCTTTTCTCTCGCCGCATTATCCAAAGCGTGCCCGCTGGTATCACTTCAGTCGAACGTTACGCCATTCGCGAGGTGGTTAAGGGGATCGGAGCAAGCCGCGTATATCTGGTCGAAGAAGGACTGGCAGCGGCAATCGGCGTGAAGCTTCCGGCCGCAGAGATGACCGGTTCGATGGTTGTAGACATTGGCGGCGCAACTACGTCAATCGCAGCGGTAGCCAACGCCGGAATCGTCGAGTCGGAAACAATTCGGGTCGGCGGGCTCGATATGGATCGCGCCATCACGGACTACATAAAACACGAACGACGAGTGTTGATCGGCGAGCGCACTGCGGAACGTTTGAAGATGGTCCTCGGCTCGGCGACTGATCCAGTGGAAGATCACAAGAGCATCGTGAAGGGACAAAACGTCGGGGAAGGCGGCCCCGAGATGATCGAAGTCTCAGCAGTTGAAGTTCACCAGGCAATCGACCCCGTCGTGAGACAAATTATTGACGCGGTTCACGCAGTTCTTGAACGCATACCTCCTGAGGTGGCCGGCGATATTCATGACACCGGGTTGGTGCTAACGGGGGGAATAGCGCTGCTTGCCGGCATGGATGCACGGATCAGCCAGGCTACGAAGCTTCACGTGGCTATCGCTGAGAGCCCAAGACAGTCAGTCGGCCGCGGGTTGATCGCCTTGTACGATCAACCGTTGCTGCTCCGTCGCGTATCCCGAAACATCGAGTTGGCTTAAGTCTCACCAGGAAACACAGTGGTTGTTATTACTGGGGACTATCTACAGAAGGTAGGTTTGTTGCAAACGCGACGCTTTCGATCCTTCCTTTAGTTCTCAATCGAGTTGCTTGCAGGGATAACCACACGGTCAGTTCGCTTTTCTGAGGCGCCAGTTGTCGTCTTGACTTTCCCCGGCAGTCTAAGTATGCTCTCGCCCGCGTTTCATCCTTTTGGCTTGGCTCTTTAGTTCGAAACAACAGGCTAATCGAACAGTCAGCAACTCAGTGGATCTCGAAAGGCCCATGTTCGACCAATACGAGTCGTGAAGCGGTCGAACGAGGGGTTTCGCTTCGTATTCGGAGTCAATCCAAAAGAAAAAAATTTCAAAGGCCCAAGCGAAGGAATTCATGACCGTTTCTTTAGTGAAGGTGTAAGTACATCTGTCACAGGTGCCCAAATTCAATATTCGATGCTGTCTTTGGCAGCATCTCAAATCGGCATCAGCGACTAATTGAGATGCCCCCGGAGAAGAAATCCATGAGTAAGCAATCTAGAACACTCCTTATTACGCTCCTGCTGGTTTTCGCGATCAGCGCGTGGCTGGTACCAACTCTGGCTCAACGCGCAGCGCAGAAGTCGGCCCCGAGCGGCTCGGCAAAATCGTCTAATAGCCCGGCTTCGAAGGCTCCTGCTCTAGCAGGACCGAGAGCTCAAGCCGGTGCGCCCACAGCGGTCTTCGCTCAAGCGAACGGTTTCGCTGAAAGCAAGCCGGCTCGCGAGTTAGGCCCTGCTTCTTTGAGCCTCAGCAACGCTCCTTCGGGCGGACCCGAAATCGAAGGCCACGAGGCCAACGAGTTAAACACAGAACGAGTGCGGACGCCAAACGACAAGCCATCGGTCGACGGCGCACTGCAAAAGGACTTCTCACGTGCTCCGTCGCTCGCGGCGCCTCCCGCGCCTAGCCTGACCTTCGAGGGCATCGATGCGACGGACGAAGGGAACTCAGTCGCGCCGCCGGATACCAATGGCGACGTCGGACCGAACCATTTCGTGCAGACGGTCAACAACCGTGTCGGAATATGGGATAAGAGCGGCAACAAGCTCGTGCCGTTCTTCACTCAGAGCAGTTTGTTCGCGCCACTCAAGGCATCTTGTGACTTAGCTGCTTTGGTGGACGATGGTGATCCTGTAGTCCTCTATGACCGAATGGCTGACCGTTGGATCATCACTCAGTTCGCATTTACGTCAACAACCACTCCGCCGTATCACGAGGCCATCGCAATTTCTAAAACCGGCGACCCGACGGGCGCCTATTTTCTTTACGACTTCGTGCTGCCGGGCAACGAATTCCCCGACTACCCGAAGTTCGGAGTCTGGCCTGACGGCTACTACATGTCGACCAATCAGTTTCTCATGGGTGGCGGTTTCGATGGCGTGGGAGTCTTTTCTTTCGACCGGAAGAAGATGCTCGTGGGAGATCCGACTGCAGGATTAATTTACTTCAACCTCAACCTGGCCTCGCACCCGGAAGGCATCTTCGGAATGTTGCCGGCCGATCAAGACGGCATTTTGCCGCCGCCTTCAGGAGCGCCCGATGTGTTCGCTTACTTCACCGACAATAATTTCGGCGATCCGGCGGACGGGCTTCGGCTCTTCAACTTTCACGCCGACTTTACCATTCCTGCAAATTCTACCTTCACTGAGCGCGCCGAGAGTACTTATGCCACTCCGCTTGCGTTAGCTGCCTATGACGCTCGAGTCCCTGGCGGCCGTCAACACATCGAGCAGCCGCCTCCCGCGGGCAACGGTGACCGGCTGGATTCGGTCGGTGAGCGTATGATGTATCGGCTCCAGTATTTCAATCGCAACGGGACTGAGTCTCTTGTGTCTAATTTCACTGTCAATGTGGGCGGTGTCACTCCAACCGCCGGCTCAACCTTTACCGCCGGCTTTCGCTACTTTGAGCTGACGAAGTCGACCCCGGGCGGACTCTATTCGGTCGTTGAGCAGGCGACCTTCGCGCCCGGAATCACGGGCAACAACGTTACCGACCCAAATCGCTGGATGGGGAGCGCGGCGATTGATAACCAGAACAACCTCGCGGTTGGCTACAGCCTTTCTAGCACGACCATCTTCCCCTCGCTGAACTATGCAGCACGCGCCTTCAACGATCCGCCCAACGGTTTGTTTCAGGGTGAAGCGACTTTGTTTGCAGGCACGGGTGTTCAGAGAGTAACAGGCAACCGATGGGGCGATTACAGTTCAATGCAGATTGACCCTTCGGATGATTGTACTTTCTGGTTCACCAGCGAGTACTACACATCGACCACTCTTCAGTTCAATTGGCAAACCAGAATCGGAAAGTTCAAGTTTGCTACTTGCACGGCTCCGGCGCAGGGAACGTTATCAGGCACCATCACCGAGTGTGGTTCCGGTGTTCCGTTGAGTGATGTGATGGTGACCGCGACCGGCGGTCCTTCGAACGGATACTCAACAACTACAGCCGCGAACGGCACGTACTCCTTGAATCTTGCGCCCGGCACTTACTCGATCAACCTGACTTCCATTCCGCATGGTTGCACAGCGGTCGGTCCTCTCAGCGCCACGATTACCAACGGCCTCACAACGACGCTCAATTCCTGCCTCACCGGACCGCCGAATACAGCCTTGGTTTCTGAGGTTATTTCTGGTGGCAACGGCAACGGTATCATCGATGCCAACGAGTGCAACAACCTGAACGTGACTATCATCAATACTGGTTGCTCAACAGCATCGAACGTATTCGGCGTCCTCTCGTCGACTACTCCAGGAGTGACAATCACTCAACCGAACTCGCCGTATCCGAACATGACGGTTGGCGCCAACGGCACGAACACGGTTCCCTACTCGGTGAGCACCTCGCCGGCGTTCGTGTGCGGGACACCGATCGTCTTTAATTTGACGATGACCTACACAGGCGGAATGAATACGCTGAGCTTCACGTTGCCCACCTGCACGTGCGCGCCGACAACAGTCACTGGGAGTCTCGCTCCTGGCGACACGACACAAACTGGACGTATGGGGCGTAATGCTGTGGCCAGCAACTGCTGCATAACTAAAGCGTGTCCCGGCGCGATAGCGGGTGACACGGCTCAGCATGCTTACGATCTGTACACGTTCACTAACGCCGCGCCGATTACCGTATGCGCTACGATCACTACAACGACGACTTGTGTCAACAACCCGAATCAGATCATTACGGTCGCCTACCTGAACAGCTTCAACCCGGCCAATCTATGCACGAACTACCTGGGTGATCCGGGCGGGAGCCCCGCCCCGACTAACTCGTTCTCAGTCAATGTGCCGGCCGGCGGCACGCTTGTGATCAATGTTCAGGAGATTACTGCCGGGGGAGGCTGTTCGAGCTACTCGGTCACCGTCTCCGGATTGGTTTGCAACACGAACGCCGGCGCTCAGTGCGTGCCGTGCTCAATCACCTGTCCGCCGCCTCAGGTAGCGACCGCAGCGGTGAGCTGTCCGATAGCCACCAGCGCAACGGTCAACTTTCCGCCGCCTGTGACGACCGGGACCTGCGGAGTCGCGACTTGTTCGCCTGCTTCTGGAAGCGTCTTCCCGGTCGGCGTCACGACCGTGACTTGCAGTACGACTGCAGGACCTAGCTGCTCGTTTACGGTCACCGTCAACAGCTTCTGCCTGCAAGATGACAGCAGTCCCGGAAACGTCGTGCAGGTCAACGCTCAGACGGGAGACTTCACCTTCTGTTGCGGCGGCGTCGCAGTCGCAAGCGGCAGAGGGACGCTGACGACTAGAGGTTGCACGGGCAGCATCGACGCGTCTAAGGGAGACCGTCAGGTCCACATTCAATGGGATACGGCGGCTAACAATGGCTTGGGAGCAGGCACCGCATACGTGCAAAAGCTGTCGAGTAAGACTATCTGTCAGATCACTGACAGGAATATGTCGAACAACAGTTGCCAGTGTGGAGCTGCGCCCCCGCCGGAGAGTCCCGTGAAACCGGGAAAGACCAGGACTCAATGAGGGTCATTTGACTTACTGAGCGAGCGACGCCAGTTAGCTGGCGTCACTCGCATTGGATGCTTCAAAAGGGGAACCAGACAAGCACACGCTTTCCTGGTTCCCCTTCTCGTTTGGCTGTTTTGTTCAATCCGTCGCCTGGCGTGCCGCTTCTTGACTTTGAGATTTCACTGATTACTGTCCCGGTCAAGAGGAACCCTGCGCTTCCATCTCGAGGGGTTCACCACTATTCGCAAACCCAACACGTTTCAACAGACGCACGAATCTCGCGTCTGACCGGAGATTATCAAAAATCGGCCACACATTTAGCCAGATAAGCAAGCCGGAGCGCTCCTCAAAAGCCTTCTCCAGCCATTCCATTGTTTGATCGGCCCGGTCCTCGAATCCGGAATAGAGGACTGCGATCGTGGCACACGAAACATATTGACGGCGTGACAATTCCAGCAGCAGTTCCAGCAACTTATTAGCCTCTGCCGTTTCGCCGAAAGACGCGTAGGCTTGACCCAGTCCGGCTATCGTCCATGAGTTTTCGTTGATGCGTCTCGCCTTTTCTAATTCGGCGATGGCTTCTCGGTACATCAACTTGCGCTCGTAAGCCATTCCAAGGTGGAGGTGCGCACGAAAGAAATTTGGCTCAAGCTCGAGCGCACGTTCCAGTTGTTCAATCGCGAGATCGTAGCGGCGCGCCCAGTAGAAGGTAAGTCCAAGATTTGTGTTGATGATGAGCGACAGGGGGTCAAGGTCCCTGGCTCTCTTCAGCTCTGCTAGTCCTTGGTCGAACAGTCCCATCGACGCTAGATACTCGCCATGCCACTGGTGGGCGGTCGGATAAGTTGGGCTAAGACGCGCGGCTTGCTGAAAATCCGCCTTCGCTGCTGTCCAGTCCCAATCATAGATGAACTCAATCTGCGCCAACGAAGCGTAAGCTTCCCCGTGCAACTCATCCAACTGAATGGCCTTCATTGCGGCCGCCTTGGCTTGGGGCATGATTTCTCGCGGGCTATCCTCTCCAAATAATCCAAGCAGAAGCAAGCAATCTGCGATTCCGGCGTGTGCCAGGGAATAGTCGGGGTCTTTAACGATTGCCTGCCGGAAGTATGCAACTCCTTTTTTTAGATCTTCGTTGGCTCGTCTGCCCCAGGCGTGTCGTCCCTTAAGGTAAAACTCGTACGCCTCTCTGTTCTCGGTAAAGCGTTTGGTTAGTCTTTCCTTTTGTTCGCCGCTCAATCTAAGTCGCAACTGCTCTGAGATCTCCCAAGCCAAGTCATCCTGCAAAGCAAAAATGTCCGAGGACCTCCTGTGATATTGGTCGCCCCAGATCCGCGATCCATCCTGAACATCGACTAGTTCCGCGCTTATGACAAGGTGGTCTCCAAGCTGTTGAACTCTGCCCATCATCACTGCGCGGACTCCGAGATTATGGCCAACCTCACGCGGGTCAACGTCTGGCCCCTTGTGGCGGAAAACCGTGCTACGTGCCATCACTTTCAATTGGGGAAGGTGTGAAAGGCTATTCATAATGCTCTCGGTTATCCCGTCCGAGAGATACTCCATATTGGGATCATCACTCGCATTAAAAAAAGGAAGGACAGCAAGGGAATCTATCCCCTTGTCATGATCTTCATCCTCGACCTCATTCAGCGCAGCGACGAAGCGATAGCCTCGACGAGGAACCGTCTCTATGTATCCGGGACTCTCGGTGCTTTCTCCCAGAGCCTTACGCAGCATGAAGATATGTTGTGCGAGATTACCCTCCTCGACATACTCATCCGGCCAAACCTCTTTCATCAGCACGTCCTTTTCTACAACGTGCCCGTTCCTCCGAACCAGGACAAGAAGTGTGCTCAAAGCCTTCGCCGGGAGTGGTACAAGCCTGCCATCGCGCAGGAGCACCCGCTCGCCCGCATCGAGGTGGAAAGGACCAAACTGAAAAAGATTATCGGATCGGTCCATAACCGATTGAGAACTTGTTGATAACTTCGCAAGAGTTGCCCAAAGACTTGTGACCCCAGTGTCGCTATAGTCACCGCAGGGCGGGAGAAACGCCGGGCGGGCGCTTAGCTTTCTGCCTCATTCTAACTCCAAGTGATCATGGCGGCAAATGAGTGACTGATCCCGACGCGCTCTGTAGAGATACACCGAAGAAAACCGCGATCGGCAATTTGGATGATGTTCACCGAAAACACCGCAATGCAACCCTCTGACACCGCGGGAAAGGAGAATAATCATGGGCGTTCTAATTGGTGACTAATAGTCGCAAGAAGCGAGACAAGTTGTTGATGACTATGAAGGGTTGGGCTTGAGACCGATGCGTGTGGAGCGGGTCGGCTTTAGAAGAATTGCACGAGCTTTGGGCATCAACTCGATGCTGAACAAGGAGAAGCATCATGTACGGCAAAACTGACCGCTTGACGGATCCAAGACGTGAATCAAAAAAGCCCTGGACGACGAAACTAAGGCTTGCTCTGCTATCGGTAGTTGGAGTAGTTCTATTACTTTTCCCAGGTTTAACGATACTGTTTCCATCGGCGAGGGCTACTTCGGGAACAGTTGTCGTGGGGCCTGGCAATCAAACAGCGGTAGGATGGCAGACGTTGCAGGGAATCTTCGGAGAAGCCGGCCCCGATACCGGGACGCAGACCTACGTGTTCGGTCCTGCAACGCCTCCGCTCGGGCAAGGCAGCCTTGAATTCAAAATAGGAACCAACAACGACTGGAGCGAAGCGGTCGGATACACGAACTTGAACGGCGTCGGCATTGGCACGACAAGCCTCACCGAACTGAGCTACAGCACATTCGTAAAACAATCCAGCGATGCCGCTTCACAGGATTTCTTCGCGATTCTTGTGATTGACACTAATGGCGACCAGACGGCGGATGATTTCCTGTTCTTCTATCCTGCAAACCAGAGCGGTTGTAGCGATGGGGCTCCCACTCAACACGCCATCACACAAAACCAATGGCAACAGCCCTGGGATGCGCGCAACGGCGTCTGGGTTTCAGCCTTCGGTCTATGCAACGCTGAGAACTTCTGTGGCACCGCTAATGATCCCAAAACGCTTACAGAGTATCTGGCCTGCTTTCCGAATGCGCGCATCATCAACGACAATGGTGGCACATCCAGCGACCCCAGTGATGACACCCCCGGTCTCATAATCGGCTACGGCGGCAGTAATGTTTCAGCCAATTTCATCGGCAACCTCGACAATGTGAAAGTTGGTGTCAGCGGTATGACGACCACTTTTGACTTCGATCCGTGCGTATTGACCTGCCCGTCTAACATCACACAGCCGAATGATCCGAACCAGTGTGGAGCGGTCGTAAACTATTCTCCTACGACCAACGGGGGCGCCTGCGGCACGGTTAGCTGTTCGCCAACATCCGGTTCATTCTTCCCCGTGGGCACCACAACCGTCACGTGCACGTCGAACGGCGGCGCCGGGCCTGAGATGTGCGTGTTCACAGTTACCGTGGTTGACACGCAGCTTCCTACGATAACCTGTCCTTCAAATATCACCACCACCTTGGCTGCTTCCTGTCCGATCGCCACCAATAGTGGGCCGATAAGCTTCACGGTTACGGCGTCTGACAACTGCCCCGGCGTGACTTTCGTCTGTAAGGATCAGAATGGGAACGTTGTCACGTCAGGCCAGCCCTTCCCGGTCGGGACGACAACTGTGACCTGCACTGCTAAGGATACTGCGGGAAACATGGCTATGTGTAGCTTCAGCGTCAGTGTGTTTAGTTTCTGTTTACAGGACGACTCCAATCCGGGCAACGTTGTGTTAGTCAGTCCCTCGACAGGAGACTTCAGCTTCTGTTGCGGCGGCGTCGCAATCGCAAGCGGCAGAGGGACGCTGACGACCAGAGGTTGCGCGGGCAGCATCGACGCGTCTAAGGGAGACCGTCAAGTCCACATTCAATGGGATACGGCGGCTAACAACGGCTTGGGAGCAGGCACCGCATACGTGCAAAAATTGTCGAGTAAGACTATCTGTCAGATCACTGACAGGAATATGTCGAACAATAGTTGTCAGTGCGGAGCCGCTCCGCCGGTTAGTCCCGAGAAGCCGGGAAAGAACCGCCCTCAATGAGGATTTGATTTCCTGAATGAGCGACGCCGCTCGCTCAATACTCAAACACCCACGGGAACCGAGAGGCTATGCTTTTCGGTTCTCGATTTCTTTTTCAAAGCCAAACAGTTGAGTTCCCCGTCATTCTTCAAACTTCTTCTTTAAGTCTTCGTTTGACGCTACCGGGGACAACGCGCGTTTCCGGACCGCTTCGTTCCGACTGTGATGTCATCACCGGAATCGGAAGATCTGTTGGTTCCACTATCGATTGGCCGGGGCGCCAGATTGGCACGCGCCCCGGCCGTCCGCTCTCTACCAGTTTGCTCGTCTAAAAAGTCACTCCCATCTGCGCCTGGAAAGCACGCGGTGTTACGAAGTGCGTTCCACTAAAAGTAGAGAGGAAGTTGTATAGCGCTTCCTTGTTCGTCAGGTTGATTCCCGTCAACCGCAGGCTCACCTTTGCGCGTTCCGTGCGGAACAGGTTGTCGGTTCCAATGCTGGCATCGAACAAATGACGCGGCGCAATCCTTGGCGGATTGTGGTCGTCGTTAGCGGTCCCGCCTGCAGGAATAACGACGCGAGTCGCTCCGCGACTGGGATCGTTGCACGAGGACAGTCCTTGAGCGGGCGTTGCAAAGACTCCGCCGCAGAACAACCCGATCTGCGCTTGTTGATCGGGCGTAAGAGTCAGCGCTGTAGCAAAGTCCGGCACTGAACCGGCAACCAACCCGCTATCATATCGCCACGTGAAGGCGACGTACGGTTTGAGTTCTTTGAAGTGATTGAACTGGTATTGCACCTGCGTTGTTTGTTGGAACGCCTGATCGTGATCTATGCGGAAGACGCCTTCCGGCAAGTCCGAGTTGAAGAACAGGCCTCCAGTTTCCGGCGGGAAGTAACGAGCGCGTGTGTGTCCGGCTACGAAGAAAGCGGAGAAGCCTTTGTATTCGGCGAGGTTCACCCGAACCGCAACTCCATCAAGTTTCGACTTGCTCCAGGAAATGGGAAATGCGATCGGCGAATTAAGAATGACATTGAAGTCATAAGCGTTGGTCGTGTATTTCCAGAAGTAGTCCGCATCGATGATGATGTATCGGCCAATACCCTGTTGGATTCCAGTGTTGAACTGATTCCTTCTCCCCGGTTGAAGGGGTTGAGACGTTGCGGTACCGAGAATTCCATCCGCCAACCCGCCGGATCCGGTCGCGCTCGATAACACAAGATTCTCGTTATAAGGAGTCTCGAATGTTCGAGTGTATGCGAAGCGCAGCACTGAGTTGGTCTTCTTTAAATGATACGCAACACCGAGTCTTGGCTGTAGCAGACTTCCGTGGCTGATGCCGTCGTAGTTATCAAAGCGTAATCCGAGGTTCAATGAGAGGTCGTGAATCGTCATGAGATCCTGCGCATACAATGCCTCTTGCTTGACATCGGTATGCCCGTGAAAACTAAACGGATGCCCGCCGCGCGTCAGATCGAAAGGCGCAAGCCCCGGTATGAAGCCGTCGCTTGCAGGGTCATTGAACGCCGGGTCGGTGATCCCGAATTGAAAGCCTTCGGTCAACAGGGTGTGCTGCACCTGAACACCGACCTTTACATTGTGAATGCCGCGGTTGTAAGCGACATCGGCTTTGATGCCGAGGTTGTTGAGGCGTCGCGACTGCGAGATCGTTTGTGTCTCATCCGAGAACGGATTGGCGCTCGGAAAATATTTGACGACGTCCAGTCTGTAATACGGGTTGATCGTCAACAACAGCGACGGGCTGAATGTGTGAACGTAGCCCGGCGCGATGTTTATGGTATGGACGAGCTGACGCTGATCCTGGCCGAGCGCTTGCTGGTCAAAGGTGTTTGCGATTTGAAAGAAGTTTCGCGCGAAATAAACATTCAAGTGCAGCGAGTCGTTGGGGCCGGGGCTATAGTCAAACCGATCGAAGATTGTCGTTGACTTGCCTACGTCATGCAGAGCGGTGAATTCGGGCGGATCCAAAAAGCGGCTCGAGCGTTCGAAATCGAATGCCGTAAAATTGCCGGCCCTCTTGTTTCCGAATCCGAAGGTGGCCTGCTCCTGCGTCGTACCGAACGAGCCATACATCGTGGAAAAACTCCCGAACGGCTTGGTCACGCCAAGCCCCGATTTTGTGATGGCGTTGATCACGAGACTGGTCTTGTCACCGTATTCTGCGGGCGGTCCGCCGGTGATTACTTCGAGCGACTGTATGGCGTTGACTGGAAGCTGAGTCGAGAAGGCTTTGCTCTGCTGATCGCTTATCGGCTGATTGTCCAGAGATATCGAGGACTGCGCGTGATCGCCAAGCGGGTGAAAGAACCCGTTGGAATCTCGAACAGCGTTGGGCGAGGACTGGGTGATAACGTCGCTCAATCCACCGCCCGGTGTAGTGAGAACCATTTTGCGAATTAGTGATTGGTCTACGTCGTTATGAGCGGTAGGAACATTCTCGATCAGGTCGGCGGCACTGGAGACTTCAACGCTCGCGGACGTTCCTGCGACTGTTAGCGGGATCTTCAAGGCTTGAGGGACTGAAGATCGAACATCAACTGTAAGTTGGGCGGCGTTGAATCCCTGGGCTGACACATTGAGAGAATAATTGTTCAGCGGGATGTTATCGAACCGAAACGCGCCATTCGCATCCGTGTTCGTTGTGCGCTTGTAACCGGTGACGCGATTCTCGATGATAACGTTTGCGCCAGGCACTACTGCGCTTGTTGCGTCGGTTACTGTTCCTTCGATGGTTCCTGCACCAAGCGACTGAGCGATCGCAAGCGGCTCAATTGCCGGCAGGAGCAATGCGGCTATGCTGAGGAACATGACCAGGGACTTCGTTCGAAGCGATCTTATGATTCCAGCCGAATGATTATTCTGCATTGCGGACTCTCCTTTGAAAACGGGCGTTAGCTATTCGCCAAACATGAAATCTCGGCGCCGATACGCAGAAGCGGATCGAGCCAAAATGCTGCGGCCAGTACCCGTCAATCGATTTATCCGTGTGCTCGCAGGCGCGCTTCCAAGCTCGCTCGCATAAAAGCGAGGCTTCGAAACAGCGTTGCAAGGAGGTCAGGCTATTGGCCTGCAGTGTACGGTAATTGGTTACGCCAAAGGAGGACCACGAGAGGTTTCAACGAAAGCAGGACCATCAGCGAGAAGTTGCTCAGGCAGCGTTTCGCGAATGCGCTCTTGTCGCGACAACTGGATGACTACTGCAAAAGCGCGCTCGGATGAACTGAAGCTTCGAGATGCGCGGCATGAGCTGCAACCCGAGTCGTCGCTTGATTGAGGAAGGTGCTTCGAGTTGGACGCATCAGCAGACTGAATGCTTCTCGTTGAATCGTTTTGCGGAGAGCCTGCGTGATGGTGAGTGATGCTGAGCGAGAATGCGTACGCGAGTAAGAAAAGCAGTGCCAAGGCGACTGTTCGCCTTCTCTCGTTTCGCCGCACTGAATTGAAAAGGTCTAACCGCGACAACCTAAACTATCTCCCATATCGAAGCGCACAGAAAGCATTTAACAACGGCTGCCGTTTGAGTGTCAACGCGGAAACACTACATCAAAATCTTTGCAAAAGTATTGACAACAACTTGACCGTCATGCTTCAATCGCGTAGCTGAAGCTCACAGCCCCTCCCATTGATTCCTAGGCAAAGCGAGATTTGAGTTGGCGACCTCGCTGAGCTTCAGACCGAAAGTCCGACGTAAGTTAGCAGTTCCAACTCTACACCGTGCATTTTCGGACAGCCCTCAATCGGTTGACGACAATTCAGTGATCAAGCAGCAACTGTCTGTGACTAGAGGCGACGTTGGCAAGCTGGCTCCCTTTTCCGATCTAAAACACCGAGCCGCGCCTAGCGTGTGGGAACGCGTCACGTCCTGGTAACAGTTCCAAGCTTGTGAAGTTGACTGAAGGCGAGCGGGGCGACCCTTCAAGTGGAGGCAAGTATGGAGCGCGTTCTGAAATCCGGTTTAGTTAAGGTTCTAGTTCTCTTCACGATCTTCCTTGGCTTCGCAGAATCAGTTCTTGCGACCACAGTCATAATGCCATCCGATGACAATATGATCATCGAGGCGCGCGCCATTGTCAGAGGCAAGGTGCTTTCCGTAGGCAGCGCGCTGGACGAACAGCAGAACCGCATCTTCACCTACACAACCCTGCGAGTGCAGGAAGTGCTCAAGGGTCAGATCTCCGAGCGGAAGATCGTGATCAAGGAAGAAGGCGGACAGATTGGAATGCGCGGCACTCGGATTTTCGGAACGCCGGAGTTCAGAGTCGACGAGAACGTTCTTCTTTACCTGGACACCTGGGCCGACGGGAGCCTTCGAGTTCATCAATTCTTTTTGGGCAAGTTCTCGATAATCAACGACCCCGCTACCGGGAAGACTATGGCGATTCGGTCAGCAGTCGATGAGGGTGTCGTCATGGTGGGCAATCTGCCTCAAAGCGATCAGCCGAAAGGAAACATTACCGATCGCATGGAATTATCCGCTTACACCGAGTTGGTGCGTGCTCGATTGGCGGCGAACCTTCAGACCTCGCAGGCATTCGAAGAACGTTACTACAGTGGCGTAAGTCTCCTTACGAGACCTCCGGAGTTCGCAAGCAAATCGAAACGCGGGGAGATCCAACCGCAGTATGTGTTCCTGGCTCCAGGTAGTCCTCCGCGTTGGTTCGAGATAGACAGCGGCCAGGCGGTTTCCTTCTTCGTCAATCCGGCGGGGGCGTTCACACCTAACTATGTCACCGATGTTCAATCGGCGATGAATGCGTGGTCAACTATTTCAGGCTCGGCATTGAGAGTTGTCTACGGCGGCCCGACCGACCAGTGCTCGCCTTCCGGCTTCAACACGATCATCTTCAACGGCTGCGATGGCAGATGGGCGCCAAGTTCAAGTTGCCAGGGAATCCTTGCGCTCGGTGGCTGTAGCTGGTTTGGAACGACAAAAGTCGTGAACGGCACCACCTTTTATCAGGCGACGGGAGGATTCGTGACTATGAATCCTAACGCCAGTTGCTTCTTCACCGGTCAGGACTGCAACACGTCTGAAGTGTTGACTCACGAGATGGGACACGCACTTGGTCTTGGTCACTCTCTCGATTCCACAGCCACTATGTATGCCATCGCCCACTTCGACGGCCGCTGCGCCACGGCGAAGCCGGACGACCAGGCTGCAATGGTTTTCATCTATCCGGGATCGGGTGGCGGACCTGGTCCGCTCGCGATCACCACGACTTCTCTGCCGGCTGCAACGACAGGAACAGTGTACAACCAGGCACTGGCATGTTCGGGAGGAACGCCCGGTTATGCGTGGAGCCTTGTCGCTGGACAAGGTTCGCTACCAACCGGCTTGAGCTTGAGCAACGGAGGAATAATCAGCGGGACACCCGGCGCGACGGGAACGTTTAATTTCACTGTGAAGGTAATGGATTCGGCAGCTCCGGCTGCTTCGGTGCAGAAGGCGTTATCGATAGTGGTGTCTGCAACTGGCGGGCTCGCGCTCGATTCTCAGTTCGTGACGCAGACCGTGCCACCGAACGTGACGCCCGGTCAAAACTTCACCGTCGACTTACAGTTCCTTAACACAGGCACACAGGCATGGAGCGGGCCTTTCTACATTGCTTCGCAAAACCCGGCTCTTAACCAGACTTGGGGAGGCAACGCGCTTTCTTTGGGTGCGAATGTGATAAACAGCGGGCAGACGCTCGACGCCAGCTTCACAGTTACTGCGCCATCTACGCCAGGGAATTACAATTTTCAATGGCAGATGTATAAAAATGACGGTACGGGGTTCTTCGGTCAGATGTCTACAAACGTCTCGATAGCCGTCGGTACGCAGACTAACCTCCAGGGTTTCCACGACGCAGCCGGTTGCAACACGATCTCAGGATGGGCGTGGGATGCTAACAATCCAAATGGTACGGTCAACGTTGACATCTACGACGGGAGTACCTTGATCAGCACCACGGCCGCCAACATGTATCGCGAAGATTTGCTCAATGCGCTTGGTAGCCCTAATCACGGGTTTAGCTTCAACACACCGGCTTCCCTGAGGAACGGCGCCGTCCATACAATTACCGTAAAATTCTCGGGGACTAGTGTTGCGCTGACGAATACTTCGAGAACCATCCAATGCTCGAGTTCACCAAACTATTGGGGCCGACACGACGGTCAAGGCTGCAATGCAATCGAGGGCTGGGCGTGGGACAGCACGGATCCAAACGGAACAGTCAACGTCGACATTTACGATGGCTCGACGCTAATAGCCACAGTAGCAGCAACATTGTACAGGCAGGATTTGGCGGATTCGATGGGAAGCCCGTATCATGGATTCATATTCCACACGCCTGCCAGCCTCAAGGACGGATTGCCTCACACGATAACGATCAAGTTTGGCGGAACTAATACCAATCTGCCGTTGGATACGCCAAGGACCACCAGTTGCACAAGTGGTACGCCCAATTACCAGGGAGTACTTAACGTCGCCGACTGCAATTCCATTTCCGGGTATGCCTGGGACGCAAACGATGATCAAGGTACGATCAATGCGGCCATCTACGTGGATGGCAGCTTCTATGTTGTCGTGCCGGCTCAACAAGCTTATGCCGGAGTAGGCACGGGTTTCCATGGGTTCAAGTTTGCAGTTCCGGCAAGCTTGAAGAACAGCCAAACCCATTCGATTACAGTGATGTTCTCAGGAACTCCGACCACCCTGCAGAACAGCGCAAGAAGTCTTCTCTGCCCATAGAGAAGTAGCCCGCTTACCAAGACGAGATTAGCACTGCGAGCGCTGCGCAACCCTGGAAGGTTGCGCAGCAGGTCTCGCTTCATCCAACGGTATGGAGTCTCAAGCACGTTCCTCGCACTCCACCGGCTAATTGTCGCGTCGCGCTGGTAGTTCCACTCTTGTGACCCGTGAGAGGCCTTGAGTATACTTGAGTCTCACGCAGTGGCGCTGGAGAGTTAGCCTTAGGAAGTGTTTAGGATGGCTCTTATGAGTAACCCTCGCAGCCTGCTGTTGCTTTTCTTGCTGTTAGCGACGTCTTTGCTTTCCTCTGATCTCGTCGCAACAACAACCGGATCACGAGCAAGGGCTATCGCTCCTCAATCGGTCACAATACAGCTTCAGCCGGTGCTATCCGGGTTGTCCAGTCCAGTCTTTGTGACAAGTGCGCACGACAGCAGCGACAGGCTCTTCATAGTTGAACAGGGCGGAGCGATCAAGGTGCTTCAACACGGAGCAGCCTCGCCGACTGTTTTTCTGGACATAACCTCAAGGGTTCTTTCCGGTGGCGAACGAGGTCTGCTTGGGCTTGCATTTCATCCGTCGTACGCCTCTAATGGACGCTTCTTCGTCTATTACACGCGGCAAACCGACGGCTCAATCGTAATTGCCGAATACCACGTTTCACCCGGCGATCGCAACGTCGCCGACACAACGGAAATAGGAATTCTAACGATTGCCCATCCCAACTTCGCCAACCACAACGGCGGAATGATGGCGTTTGGTCCTGATGGGTTTCTATACATTGGTACAGGAGATGGTGGCTCAGCGAACGATCCGCCTAACAACGCACAGAATATCGATGCACTACTCGGCAAGATCTTACGCATAGATATAGACCACCCGAACGGCTCTATCCCGTACTCTTCGCCTTCTTCTAATCCCTTCTTTGGCTCGACTCCGGGTGCCGATGAAATCTATGCATTTGGGCTCCGCAATCCGTGGCGATTCTCATTTGATCGCGGAACGGGACAGCTTTATGTCGGAGATGTTGGACAGAGCGCGCGCGAGGAAGTCGACATAGTGACATTGGGCGGGAACTTTGGTTGGAGAATCATGGAAGGTAGTATATGTAATCCCAATATCAATGGAGGCGCGTGCACGCCACCGCCGGGACACATTCTTCCGATCTCAGAATACACTCATATCAATAGCCGATGCTCGATCACGGGCGGTTATGTGTATCGCGGCTTTCGATCGAGCCTGCCAACCGGCGCCTACGTCTTCGCCGATTACTGCACTGGTGAAATCTTCCTGAGGCAAGACGGGCTAAACACATCAACGTTGCTGCTCGACACGGCACTGAACATTTCATCCTTTGGAGAAGACGAAAGTGGCGAGATATACGTTGTCGGATTGGGGGGAACCGTCGATCGAATAACCAATCCGAACGCACCCACGCCGCAGTTTCAGGGATATCTCGACGGTGCGGGGTGCAACACGATCCAAGGCTGGGCTTGGGATGCTAACCAGCCTGGGACCCCTATATACGTTGATATCTACGACGGGAACACTTTCATCGCGATTACTCAAGCCAACATGTATCGCGAAGACTTACTTAACGCGCTTGGAAACCCAAGTCACGGATTCAGCTTCCTCACTCCTGCCGCTCTGAAGAATGGCGCAGTCCACAGCGTCAACATCAAGTTTTCTGGAACCAACACGCTCCTTTCCAACAGCGGGAGAATGGTCCAATGCAACGTCGCACCCAACTATTGGGGTCGTCACGACGGTCAAGGCTGCAACGCTATCGAAGGCTGGGCCTGGGACGGCACCGACCCCAACGGCACCGTCAACGTCGACATCTACGACGGCACTACTTTGATCGGCACTGTTGCCTGCACTCTCTATCGCCAGGATCTCGCCGACAACATCG
>Ga0207663_10000027_pt1 | contig 103932 bp, 77 predicted proteins | sample LARL53metaG_FD_184346 | JGI IMG/M metagenome (GOLD analysis project Ga0207663, IMG submission 184346) | Corn, switchgrass and miscanthus rhizosphere microbial communities from Kellogg Biological Station, Michigan, USA - LAR L5-3 metaG... | ecosystem: Host-associated > Plants > Roots >...
TGCTTCTTGGTTTGTCGCTTGATTTTGGATAACTAGAAATTATCGTGCAGATTCTCCGAGCGTTACTGCGACTCACAAGGCTAGATTCTTCTCTGCTCGCCTTTTGCTCGATTTTCATCCCATGCTCAGTAAGAAGTAATGACTTGGCCCAAAGTCTACGGAGAGCGATACCGCTGCTCTTTATCTTTATATGTACGTTCATAGCCAATGACTTGGACGATATAGAAAAAGACCAAGTAAATCATCCGGACCGACCACTACCCACAGGCCAGCTAACCGCTACATTCGCGACGGTACTTTATTTTACCTCACTCGCATTGGCCCTGTTTTCAACAAAGTACTTTGTTGCACCGGACGTTGCCTTCTTGTATTACGCCCTTATCGCGCTAACAATCAGCTATGGCTACCTGGTTGACTGCCTTCCGGGTCTTAAGGCGCCATACGTCGCCGCAGTGTCTACAATCCCAATTCTGATCGTGGCGACTTCATACGCCAACGATCCGAGACTTCTTATCGTTGCGGCATCCTTTTTCTTGTTCAACATGGGCAGAGAATTGTGCATGGACATCAAGGACAGAGCCGGCGATGCCCTCTCGTTTATGCACAGGCTTGGACCGAAACCACTAGCGACGGTTGCATTTGTACTTCAGACAATAGGGTTGCTCTTGCTGGCGATTCAGATTCGTAAGGTAGCGGATCTTGCTGCGCTTGTGGCCATAACGATTCTCCTCGCGCGCTCTGCCGTTGACTGGTTCAACGTTGGGAACTATAAACGCGCCGTAATCCTGATGAAACTTCCATTCTTTGTGGGGCTCTACTTCCTCACCTGAGAGTATTGGGTTGTCACCGTCTTAAGAGCGGCGGCAGGATCATAATCAAAATAGTGATTCCAATTGGCAAATCAGTTAACGTGAGTTGCAAACTATATCGGAGCTCATCACGCGACATTCTATCAAACTCAATGAGGTAAGAGCGTTTTTCATACGCGCTTAGTGCTTCACTCCGCATTGCCTTTTTCAGCCTGTTTATCTCGACGCCAATAGACTGGCCATACAGCTTTCTCAGTACAGCTCTGGGGTAGAAATTGAAAATCAATAACACTGGCGTCGCAATAAGTGGCAGGAGAATAAGGAATGGTTTGATACTTTGTCCTAGGATGCTGCCATACAAGAATGGCCCGTCGTAGTAGCCAATGAAGTGAACATAAAGAAAAATAACAGTGAGCGTCGATGCTACGTGAACATATGGGTTAATCGCATCGAGTTCACGTTTGCGAAACAGGTTGCGTCTGATTGTGATGGGCAGAAGCGAATGGAGCATCATGGCTGTATACATTAGCTTGCGCCCGACATAAACGGCGAGCCCATACTCAATGCAAGCCGCAATAACCATTAAGATTTCTCCTCGTCTCGACAGTGGGAACTGGCAGTACGAGAAAATAACGAATGCCACAACGATCATTTCTGCGGAGAACGTTATCGATATTCGACGACTCGCAAAGCGTTGCTTATAATAGTAATAATCGTCGGATAACTGGCCTTTAAAGGCTTCCTCAATTGTTTGAGGAATCACATTCTGTGTGCGACAGACGATCAACGCTGTTCCGACGATTAGTCCTAGCGAGATTATAGTCTTGAACGAATTGGTATAGGCCCCAAAAAAAAGTTGAGCCTCAGATTTGCCGCCGAGATAAAACAGGAGGGCTGAACCCAGTACACCATAGGCGAGGCTCACTGCTAGCCCAATGAAGAGCATGATCATGTGGGGAAATGGTGATAGTCGCGGCACGATAATTTCTAGTTATCCAAAATCAAGCGACAAACCAAGAAGCAACTTTCTGTCGGGTCGGGAGCCATTATGTAGTGATTTCTCTGTTAATGCAATTACTCTCGGCAACAGACTTCGGGGTCATTTCAAAACAAGATGCGCCGCGCGAGATTGGGTAATTCCCTCACATCAGATTCGATGAAACACTTGATCCGGCATTTGCTCAGAGTTACTCTGGATCACCCTCCGCTCCCACGCCCTTTACCCTTGCCTCCTGCTTTCGATTTTCGCAGGAACTTAGACTACAGATTACTTAGGTTTGGGCGAAGCTGTGCCCGTGAAACAAGAACATGCAAATCAACCAAGCAAGCACAGAATTTATGACTGGCTATTTCTCGACTCACAACCTTTCACCTAAGACAAAGGTGGCGTATTGCTCCGACCTAGCGCAGTTTCGAGAATTCATGGGTGAAGACCTTGGGCTTTTGTCTCTTGGCGCCGCCGTTGTCGAGAACTGGGCAGCGCATCTACGTCAGAAGGGTTATTCCCCTGCTTCTATTCGACGGAAGATGGTGACTCTCAGAGTGTTTTGCTCGTACTGGGTGCGCAAGGGGACACTGCCCGAGTCACCATTTTGGCGGGTGAAACTAAGTTTCGGGCGAATCGAGCAGCTTCCCCGCGCGCTCACTGCGGGGGAGATGAGTGCCCTTCTAAACCAAGCACGACAAGCGTATTCAACAGCCGAGAGCAGCCACAATCCTGAAGAAGAGACGACAGAATCTCTCGGTGAGCAATTCTCATTCGGAAGATATAGTGCCCTGCGGAACTTGGCGCTAGTGGATCTGCTCTTTGCGACTGGGGTGCGTGTCGGAGAAGCATCAGCTCTAGACGTTCGAGACTTCCTCGTGGAGGAAGCGGTCTTTCGGGTTCAGGGCAAAGGTGGTAGGGACCGCGTGGCTTGCGTTGTCGATGAGGAGACCATGCGGATTCAGCAGGAGCACTTAGCGGCTCGGAGGCGCTTCGAAACCGCGAGCCCGGCTCTCTTCCTGAACATCTCCGGTCAACGGCTTTCGACGCAAGGGATCGCCAACGTCATCGCACAGTTCCGCAAGGAAGCTGGGATTGAGAGACACATAACGCCGCACATGCTTCGGCACACGGTGGCGACTCTACTTCTTCGCAACGGCGCAGACATCCGAGTCGTGCAGGAATTCCTGGGCCATACTTCAATAGCAACTACTCAACGCTATACTCACATCACCAAGGAGCATCTTATTGGTGTACTACGCAGACACCACCCGTCCCTCGGCTTGCGGACTGGATGTGGTTAGGAAATCAACCAAGGTGTAAACAGACAATTCCATATCAACACTCACGCCGTTTTGAATGATTCGATTCGCCTTATGGCTTTCCATTTCGAACGAGCTCTACTCAGTCGAGGCTTCCGCCCTTCTGGCGGAGCGGCGTTCTACCCATTCGTACACCATCGGTAGAATTACAATCTGGATCGGACGAGTCACCAGTCCTCCTACGACTACAATCGCCAGAGGCTTTTCGATCTCGGCGCCCGTGCCCGAAGAAATAATAAATGGAATCAGACTTATGCTGCCGATCAAAAGCACTCAACAACTCGGCTCGCAGACGAACGCTTGCGCCGGTGATCACCGCGTCGTGCAAGCCCATGCCTCCATCGCGCAGCTTGTTGATGTAAGAAACCATCACCATTCCGTTTTGAACCGCTACGCCGAAGACCGCGATGAATCCAACTATCGCCGGAACATTCCTCCAACCAAACAATTGAATAAGGGCCGTGCCCGTGCAAATCTGAACTCAATCAGTCTTAGATACATACTCTGAGATTGAACAAGGATTAACTCGGGCAAGCTTGTATCGCGAGGGCATGAACTTTTCGTGGCAGTCCGGTTTCTTAATTGTTGACCTCGAAGCACCAACGCTTCAGAACATTCAATCGTTGATGCGTTGCCCACTCTTGCACGTTTGAGATACAGATCAGGTTCGATCGCAGATAGCGTCTATCCTTGAACATGTCAGTTAGATTCGGTCTTTGACTTGGAACGGAGACAGGCATACAATCCGGGCTGTCGCAACTAGCTTTCTGAGTCTCCTGTGATAGTGGGAACATCTCGCCGAAGATACTCACCCTCGCATCGCCTCAGAGTTCAGGCTTCACTCTCGCTCTTAAAAGCGATCTCCCCAATATCAGGTTCCCAAACTAGGAGCGTGAAATGCGACACAGCGATTGGGCCTGGCTTTCGTTTTAGTGAGCTTTGAACGCAGGCGGAGACCCTCGGTAGTGGAGTAATTGTCGGATGCCCCTGCTTGATTTAATTTCGTGTGAACGGCTCTGCAATAAGGAATCCTTAAAGAACCTGTCGGTTTCTAAAGCTAAATCATGCTCTATCGACCCACAAAGCGACAAAAGCCAGTAAACACAAGGTCGTGCCTTTCGGCAAGGACCCTGTCGCGAGCCACTCTCTTGATGCTGGTTTCTACTACTTCCATTGTTCTTGCAACCCGTCTGATAAGGTCATCGCTTGCAAGCGAGTTGTTATCAGCGCCGCCGCCGCCGACTCAAACGAAGAAGGCCGAGATTGCTGATCACTATGGCAAGCTACCGCTCAGCTTCGAAAGAAATGAGGGGCAGCACGATCCTGAAGTAATGTTTGCATCGCGTGGCCCTGGATATGATTTGTTCCTCACCGCTGCGGGCGCAGTGCTGACTCTACCAAAGCCAAGGCCGCCGGCAGATAAGTTCACACCGCCGGCATCGACCGAACATGGTTCAACTAATCAACTGCCGAAGGCTTCCGTCCTGCGTTTGAAAATCGTCGGCGCGAATCCCCAGTCACACACCCAAGGTGAGGATCAACTACCCGGAAGGATCAATTACTTGGTTGGCAATGATCCTCATAAGTGGCACGTCAATGTTCCGACCTATCGAAAGGTGTATTACAAAGAGATATATCCGAAGGTGGACTTGGTTTATTACGGGAATAGGACGGAGCTCGAGTACGATTTTGTAGTAGCTCCAGGCGGTAATCTGCAAGCAATCCGGTTTCAATTCGAAGGAACTGATCGAATGAGGCTCGATGATGCGGGCGACTTGCACTTGACGGTCGAACAAAGCGATATCACTTTGCGCAAGCCCGTAGTTTATCAGCTAACCGACAAAGGCGACCGCCGCGAAGTCAAGGGCGAGTATGTAATCAAGGACAAAGAGGTTCGCTTTAAGACGGCAAACTTTGATACTCGCAAACCGCTCATCATCGATCCAGTGCTCTCATATTCAACGCTGTTGGGAGGGGGCGGCAACGACGTTGGCTACGGGATCGCCGTGGATTCAACAGGCAGCACCTACATAACCGGCGAAACTTCGGGCGCTTTCCCAACTACACCTGGAGCGTTTCAGACCACAAGCCCGTTTTTCAGCAGTGCTTTCGTAACGAAGCTCGATCCAACCGGGTCCAGTCTTATCTATTCGACCTATCTCAGTGGCAACGGCTTCACGACGGGAAACGCCATTGCCGTTGATTCGTCAGGCAATGCTTACGTAACCGGTAAGACCAATGCGAGCGATTTCCCGACCGTGAATCCTATCAGAAGCAGCACTTCAAATTTCTATAAGAGCGTTGACAGCGGAGGACATTGGAACGGTCAGGTGATTGGATCGACTGACATGGGTGTAGGTGTCCTGGCAGTTGACCCGCTCACGACAAATACTATGTATGCCGGAGTTGGTCTGGGCAGTGGCGGCATCTACAAGACAACCGATGCCGGAAACAATTGGGTCGCGCTCAACACCGGCGTGACCAATGCCGGCGGGACAGCGATAGCTGTTGATCCTGTGACGCCCACAACGCTTTATGCGAGCTTAGTTACGAACGGGACGCCAGGCGGCGGTCTTTACAAGAGCACTGACGGAGGGAGTAGCTGGACCATACTCAAAAACGGTTTGAACGGAGTTACCGTGAGTGCGCTAGCGATTGACCCTTCATCGCCGACTACGATTTACGCAGGGTCCACATTTATCGGAGTGTACAAGAGTACAAATGGTGGCGCGTCCTGGACGAACTTCAGCACCGGTTTCAATTTCGGAGGAACCAGAGCGATCGCCGTCGATCCCGTGACCCCTCAGACACTTTATGCGTGCGCTGGCGGTGGTGGAGTTTTTAAAAGCACCAACGGCGGCGCCAATTGGGGCCAGATGAATACCGGGCTCACAACAACGACGGTTCAAACCCTGAACATTGACCCATCCTCGACCGTGTACGCCGGCACATCTGGCGGCGGCGTCTTCAAGAGCACCAACGGAGGCGGCAGTTGGGCTCCTTTTAACAACGGCATCTCCGGCTACATTCCGCTTAGTTCAGTGGCGCTCAGTTCGTCCGCTTCTTCGACACTCTACATGGGCACCGTGGACGGCCGAATTTTCAAAACCGTCGATGGAGGAAACAATTGGACCAAAGTGTATGAGACGCTGACGAGAACCAACTTTACCGCATTGGCGATCAATCCAGGTACCCCGTCCACAGTTTATGCTGGAGTAGAGATCATTCCGGACATGCTTAATGACTATGAGGCGTTTGTCTCCAAGCTCAACGTGGACGGTTCCGGTCTTGTTTATTCAACTTACCTGGGCGGGAATGGAGATGACTTTGCCAACTCGATCGCGGTTGATTCAAGTGGCAATGCTATCGTGGTTGGGCAAACGGCCTCGGCGAGCTTTCCCACGATCAACGCTTACCAATCAAACTTGTCTGGAGCCAGCGACGCGTTCGTTACAAAGTTCAATGCAACAGGCAATGCACTGCTATACTCGACTTTTCTCGGCGGCAACTCCACCGATGCCGCCTACGCAGTTGCTTTGGACGCCTCGGGCAATGCGTACGTCGCCGGAACAACAACGTCAGCCAATTTTCCAACTCTAAACCCGTTTCAGTCGACCATTGGAGATTCGTCGTCTGGAGATGCCTTTGTGACAAAGTTCAGTAGCGCCGGAGCTCTCGGATACTCAACGTATCTTGGAGGCAATGGCTCTGACACTGGCTATGGCATAGCGGTCGATTCAACGGGCAATACATACATCACGGGTCAAACAACTTCGACCAATTTCCCAACAGTCAATCCGGTCCAGACGAGTTCTCTTGGAGGCGCCTTCGTAACTAAGCTGAATAGCGCGGGCTCGGCGCTATTCTATTCGACATATCTCGGAGCATTCCCCGACGTTGCTCGTGGTATTGCCGTTGATTCGGCGGGAAACGCCTATGTGGCCGGTTACACCGGATCAACGGGATTCCCGGTTACACCCGGCGCCCTCAGAACGAAGAGCCCTTTCTTTAAGAGCACAGATAGTGGTGGCGCCTGGAACAACGATAACTACGGATTGAAGAGCGACATAGTGACCGCTCTCGGCTTGGATCCGGCTAAACCATCCACCATTTATGCTGGAACACGAACCAGCGTTTACAAGAGCACAGATGCCGGGCAGAGTTGGAACCCAAGCGATAATGGGCTCGTGCAACCAAATGTACTTGCGCTGGTAGTTGATCACGCTACGCCTGCGACCATTTATCTGGGTATCGGCTTCGCTAGTTTCGGTAACAGTAGCGGCGTTTACAAGAGTACTAACGGAGGAAACACCTGGAACGCCGCGAACGCAGGGCTAAGCAATACAAATGTGTTGTCACTCGCTATTGATCCAGTGACAACTTCAACTCTGTTCGCAGGAGGCAGCGGCATTTTCAAGAGCGTAGACGGCGGCGCTCACTGGACAACCCCGGCCAGTCAAATCAATTCGACCATCGATGCGATCGCCGTAGACCCCATAACGCCGACAACAATCTATGCGGGCGGTAGCGGCTCTCCCGGAGGCGTTTTCAAATCGACAGATGGCGGGGCCACCTGGCAATTGACGATCAGCCTTTCCGTTTCAAGTTTGGCGATAGATCCGGTGACGCCTTCGACAATCTATGCCTGCACTAATCAAGGGATATTCAAGAGCCTTGACCGGGGAGCTAATTGGACTTCCATTGAGACCGGCTTCAGCGGTCCGATCACCATCGATCCAGTGACTCCAACCACTCTGTACGCTATTTCAAGTGGCTTCAATGGAGGGGTCTTTAAGAGCATCGATAGCGGTAATAACTGGACTCCGATAAACAATGGGCTGAGGTATCCGTTCGTTTCGTCTGTAATCATAAATCCAATGACACCCTCGATATTGTACGCGGGAGTGGACGTGTTTCCGCCTGACAACGATGCCTTCGTGGCTAAATTCAATTCGTCAGGCACGGCTCTAATCTATTCAACTCTTCTTGGAGGCGGAGCTGCGGACGCTGCGAATGCCATCGCGTTGGATTCGACGGGAAGTGCTTATGTCGCCGGACAAACCGGCTCTTCCGATTTTCCTGTCACTCCCGGTTCTTACCAGCCGTTCAATCGCGGCACCGATGTCTTCATCTCGAAGCTAGTGATGTCCTACATAGTCAGCGGACAAGTAATGGATGGCAGCAATGCTCCAATGAGCAGCGTCGAGGTCACATTGAGCGATGGTTCATCACTGAGCACTGTTATGACCGACACCGATGGCAGCTATCAATTCTCACACTTGAGGGAAGGAGGAAACTTTACAGTAAGCGCAGCGAAGCCTCACTTCACAATGACTCCCGCGTCGCAAAGCTTCAACAACCTGCACAGTAATCAAACCGCTAATTTCATCGGTTCGCCGACGAACGCGCCTTTTTATACGATTAGCGGACATACCACCAACAACAGTGCGGCATTGAGTGGCGTGACAGTGACGCTGAGCGGATCGCAGCAGGATGTCACTACGACCGACAACAATGGTTTTTATTCCTTTACGCTCGCCGGTGGTAGCAACTATACAGTGACGCCTTCGATACTCGGTTTCACATTTAGTCCCTCAAGCCAGACCTTCAACAACCTGAGTGCGAATCAGACCGCCGACTTCACAGCGACGCGGCAAACCCTGGTCGTGACCAATGTAAACGATCACGGGCCGGGTTCGTTAAGACAGGCAATCATGGATGCGAATGACACCGTCGGAACGGATATGATCGTCTTCAATATTCCAGGCGCGGGAGTTCAAACCATTAATCTGCTCATCGCGCTGCCGGAAATCACAGATCCGGTCGTGATCGACGCGACCACACAACCCGGCTACGCGGGTACGCCGCTGATTGAATTGAATGGGGCGCAGACAAACGCCAGGGCCGGCTTTCTGGTCAGTAGTGGCGGCAGCACAATACGTGGGTTCGTTATTAACAGATTTGGTTCGGGGTCAGGAATTTTGCTGAACGGCGGTGCCAACAACATAGTTCAGGGAAACTATATCGGAGTCGACTCGACAGGAACTGTGGGGCGTAACAATGACAACGGGATTTCAATCAGTTCTTCAAACAATCTAATTGGCGGTACGATCTCGAGTGCTCGCAATGTAATTTCAGGAAACGGTTTTGATGGAATTGCTTTAGGCGGTTCGGGCAATCAGATCCAAGGGAATTTTATCGGCACCAATGCGAGTGGCAGCGTTGCGCTGCCTAATGGAATCAACGGCGTCGATCTCTTGGGTTCTCCTCAAAACATCAACAATATTATTGGAGGGACGACGGCAGGTGCGGGCAATCTCATTTCAGGGAACCAGCGTGGTGTTAATTGCTCTTCTCCGGGCAACGTTATTCAGGGAAATCTGATTGGCACAAACGCAACTGGCAAAGCAGCCATAGGCAATGGCACTGGTATCTCGTCTAGCGCCCCTAACACTCTAATTGGCGGAACTGTTCCTGGAGCACGCAATATCATATCGGGCAACAGCCTCGGTGTCTCTATCTCAGGTGCCCAAAGCCGGCTTCAGGGTAATTTCATAGGCACCGATATAACCGGAATGGTTGCGCTTGGCAACACTTCCGCAGGAGCGGATGCCAACGATCACGCGACAATTGGGGGGACAACTCCTGAAGCACGCAATATCATTTCCGGCAATGGCGGCGCCAATATAACGTTGGGGTTTAATGATGGTGGCGGCGACTCGGCCACGGTGCAGGGGAACTATATCGGTACCGACGTAACTGGAAAAGCCGCGTTCGTCAATTCGTCAAGTGGCATCGTCGTCTATTCGCTCAACAACCTAATCGGTGGGATGGCGCCCGGAGCCGGCAATGTAATATCGGGAAACGCGGTGGGCGTACAAATAGGCGGCGGTACCACCCAAACCCTCACCGGAAACGTAGTACAAGGTAATCTGATAGGTCTGAACGCCTCAGCCGATGCGCCTTTGCCGAACAAACGAGAAGCCGTGATCCTCAGCAACGCTTCGAATAATACAATCGGCGGAATTGAAAACAATGCCGGTAATACAATCGTCTTCAATGGCGGGACAGGAGTCTTCGTCTCCTCAGGCATCGGCAACTCGATTCGCGGAAATTCAATCTTTTCCAATGGTCGCTTAGGAATTGATCTCTCACCCACTGGAGTGACGGCTAACGATTCCGGAGACGTGGACACCGGCGCCAACAACCTTCAGAACTTTCCGATATTGACTTCCGTGACTTCAAACGTTAACAGCACTACGATTCAGGGAACGCTTAACTCTACACCAAATACCGCTTTCTTAATCGACTTCTATTCAAACGCAGCTTGCGACCCTGCGGGAAACGGCGAAGGAGCGCGGTTATTCGACACGACTGGTGTCACAACTGATGTCGACGGCAACGCGTCGATTAACTTCACATCATCAAGCGTACTGGCATCGGGCAGAGTCATCACCGCGACGGCTACAGATCCGGCCGGCAATACCTCTGAGTTTTCGCCGTGCGATTCGAGCAAAGCAAGCGGAAACATACAATTTAGCAGCTCCACCTACACTGTACTCGAGGACGTTGGCAACGCCGTGATCACAGTGATCCGCGTCGGCGGCAGCAAAGGCACGCTTTCAGTGAACTACAGCACGGCTGATGGTACCGCGACTGCCGGATCCGATTACACGGCAGTTTCCGGAACACTCGTGTTTGCTGATGGTGAGACGAGCAAGACCTTTACCATTCCAATTGCAAATGACGGAGTATCCGAACCGGATGAAACCGTTCAACTACTGCTGAACGGCGTTACAGATTTGGAAACGCTGGGAAGTATACCCACAGCGACGATGATAATTCAGGACAGCAACATGCCTCTGGTTCTGAGTATGAACAACATTAACGTGCCGGAGGGAGACAGCGGAACTACGAACGCAGTCGTCACGGTCACCTTATCGGCGGAAACTGGAAAGACCGTAACCGCAGATTACAATACGGTCGGCGGCACGGCTACGAGTGGGGTAGACTTCGTCGCGGCATCGGGCAGTCTTACCTTTGCACCAGGCGTAACAACGCAGGGAATCACGGTCTCAATCATCGGCGACACCATGAACGAGTTCGATGAGAGGTTCCAAGTCGTGTTGTCGAATACAACAAATGCCAGTGCGGGAAGCTCATCGTCGGTAACCATCATCGACGACGATCCGCCTATAATCACCAGCGTATTGACTCCGGCAGGACGTACGTCCGGTAACCAGCAGATCAAACTGACTGGAGCATTCGCCCGGTTATCTACGGTAACCGTAGGCGGCGTGTCAGCAAACTGGTTTTTTTCGAGCGCCCCCACCGCGATTACCGTCTTTACCCCAGCGCACGCAGTGGGCGCGGTTCAGATCGATCTGAAACCAATTTCCGGCGCCGGCTCTTCGAAGCGAAACGCATTCGCCTATTTGCCAACGGTCTTTACCGACAACACGATTGTAGTTGGTCAGACGACAGCTAAAGCACAACACATCATCGAGCTTCGGCAAGCAGTGGACGCGCTGCGTGCAGTGGCGGGGTTGGGACCAGCCCCGTGGACGGACCCTACGCTTTCGCCCTTTAGTGTTTCAATCAAGGCGACTCACATTTTGGAGTTGCGTTCATTCTTGGAAGACGCAGCGGGTAGACTGGGCTATCCGGCAGGAACGTATTCCGATCCGGGACTCACATCGGGCTTCGTGATCAAGCGAATACATGTTGAAGACCTTCGTCGGCGCATCCGCGACATCGCCGGCTGAGATGACGCATTGCTTTCTTGACTCATGATGGCGACCGGCATACGATAGCGGCGCTCGCAAGTAGCTTCCTGGGTCGCTTCTGATAGATAGAGGGGAACATCTCGACAAACGTCCTTGTCCTGATCTTCAGATCGTCTCAGGCTTAAGACGGTCCTTCATTAGTTTTCGAAGTTTCAGAGTCGTAAGGTAAGCGACGAGCAACATATCGCTAACGGTAGAGCTTGTGCTTGCCTCTTTCCGCAATACCCAGATCCGATATCGAAGATGCGATCAAAGCTCGAACAACCGAATTCATCAAACCATAGAAATCATGTTGCTCTGTGGGGCGCACGCGTGGCGTCGGCTGTTCTCGTGGCGATCACTTTGGGTGCGGGTGCGTTTACGGAAAGAATTGGACAAGTTGCAACCGCAGCGCCGGAAGGCAAAATCACACGGTCAAACAACCCTGATGGTATGGGAACATTTGAAGTTGCTTCGCAAATGTTCAGGTTCGGCGGGGCAACCACCGAGGGGTATGCCGATCGTCTTTCATTCAATCTGATTCCGCCGCCAACCTGCTCGCCCCTACCTTCGGGAGCGGTAGGCTGGTGGAAGGGTGAAGGTAACGCCAACGATGTCTTAGGCGCCAACAATGGCGTTCTGCATAACGGTGCGACGTTTTCCGGAGGGCGGGTTGGGCAGGCATTTAGTTTTGACGGCGTCGACGATTTTGTATCAATAAATCGACCTATCCAGGATGATTTCACGATCGAATTCTGGTTGAACACAACGCAGGTTCTCGGTAGCGACGGTGGACAATGGTACGCAGGGCAAGGGTTGGTCGATGGTGAAGTAATAAGCGTAACAAACGATTTCGGAGTTACGCTACTGAATGGAAAGGTTCTTTTTGGCGTCGGCAATCCCGACACAACGATTCGGAGCGGGTTTGTTGCGGATGGCAATTGGCACCACATAGCTGCAACAAGACTGCGAAGCCTTGGAGATATGAAGCTCTACGTTGACGGCGTTCAGGTTGCCGTAGGGACAGCCGGTACGCAAAGCCTCACCGCGCCATCCCAACTGACCTTCGGTATTCAGGTTGATGGCCATCCCTTTCAGGGAAAACTGGATGAGGTTACGATTTACAACCGGCCATTGTCTCAAATGGAGATCAAAGCAATCTTCAATGCAGGGAGCGCAGGCAAGTCCGGCACGTATTCCATATCCCCACAGAATCAGAATTTCGGTGTCAATGGCGGCAGTGGAAGCTTTACTATCACCGTAATACTCCCCGCTACGTGTCCCTGGGTTGCAACCAGCAATGATAACTGGATCACGACAACCAGTTCCGGAACGGGAAGCGGCTCCGTTGACTTTACCGTAGGGCCAAACCAGGGTTTCGCCCGCAGTGGAACAATCTCAGCCGGAGGCCAAATCTTCACCATTAGTCAGGATGGTGAATTACTCTGCTTCCCGGGACCCGCAGATTTGATTTCCTGGTTCAAGGCCGAAGGGAATGCCGACGATACACAGGGGCTGGGCTCTGGAACTCTGCTAAATGGCGCGACTTTCGCGGCTGGCAAAGTCGGCCAGGCATTCAGCCTTGACGGCAGTAATGATTATGTTCGAATCCCAGACTCGCCGGCATTCAGGCCAACAAATGTTACCCTTGAGGCATGGATTAATTTCTCTTCGAATCCCACAGGCACACGAATGATCTTCAATAAACCCTTGGGCAACGGAAACCTGGATTCTTATCAGATCTTTTATGAGAATGGTCAACTACAGGGTCTCATCTCTGACCTTACCGGGTTGGGACCTCGCGTTCAGTTTGCGTTTGCGCCCGTCTTAGGAACTTGGTATCACGTCGCTTATACGTTCGACGATCCTTCCGATAGACAGGTTCTTTATCTTAATGGGATGGCTGTTTCTACCGGAACAGTTACCAAGTCAATCGCTTATGACAATCATCCCTTGCTGATCGGGGCCGACACTGAAAATGGCGCTGAGGGTTCGTTTCCGTTTCCAGGTTTGATTGACGAAGCGAGCATATTCGGGCGCGCGCTATCTCAGGCAGAAATTCAATCAATCTTCAGCGCTGGGAGTAATGGCAAGTGTGTACCGGGCTCAATCCAATCGCTCTCTTTCAGCCCGAACCCCGTCAACGGTGGGCAGTCTTCGACTGGTACCGTGAGGCTAACGACGTCTGCGCCCTCGGGCGGCACGGTCGTGAATCTCAGCAGCAACCTGTCAATCGCTGTAGTGCCCCAGGCTCTTACTGTTTCGGAAGGACAGACAACCGGAACATTCACGGTCACGACTTTAGCTCCGGCGTCGGATACGACATCATTGATCACGGCGTCCAATCAAACAGGAGCTACTTCGGCGAGTCTGACCGTATTGTCTCCCAAACCTGACCTTACTATTTCGCCTGCGGCCGTGCCCGGTAGTGCACAAACAGACGCCGCCTTTAACATCTCCTGGTCCGTAAGGAATCAGGGACAAGCGCGTGCCGTCGCACCGTGGACGGATCGGGTCTTCCTCTCGACCGACAATCAGCTCGGCAATGATATTCTCGTCGGAGAATATCCCTTCAACGGCGCTCTGGATCCGAACCAAACGGCGGATCGCATTCAGTCACTCACCATTGCTCGCAATGCTATTAGTCAGGATGGATCTTATTTCCTGCTGATTCAGACCGACGCAAACAATCAAATCAACGAGGGCATTAACGAGGATAATAATGTTGTAGCCCGACCCATCAACATAACACGACCACCCAGACCTGATCTGGTGGTTGATAGCATCAGCGCGCCAAATACCGCATTTTTTGGCCAGACCATTTTGGTGCAGTGGACTGTCAAGAATATCGGCGGCGGCCCCACCAATGCGCAAGGATGGCAGGATTTCGTTTATCTATCGGTTGATAACGTTCCGGAGATAGAAGATCCCTTCAAAATTCCAGTAGCCAACGCGAGCTACTTGTCCGCCGGGGAAAGTTATACAGCTAGCGCGGACGTGAAGATTCCCGCGGGTTTGGTTGGCCAATACAAGATTATCGTCTGGACTGACGGCGACGGGACTAATCATCGCTCGAATAGTTTTCCACATCAGGTCATAGAAGACGATGAGGAGAATAACTATGGCATTGCGCGTCCGATTCAGATCAATACGCCTCCCCTCCCCGACTTGCAAACAGTCAGTGTGGTCGCCCCGGAGGATGTTTTTGCCGGCGGACAGATGACACTGACTTGGAGAGTTGAAAATCATGGCGATGGCGTCACGCCACCGGATCAATCGAGCTGGCTGGATAAGATCTATCTTTCGCAAGACGCGAGCCTTGATGTGAATACCGACAGACTTGTCGGTTCACGGTCGAGAAGCGGCGCCTTAGGTCCGAACGAAGGTTACACCGTAACCAACTTCAATACGACACTGCCCAACGACATCGCCGGAGACTGGTTCGTGTTCATTCTTGCGGACGCTGACAACCAGGTTTACGAGTTCAACAATGAGGGTAACAATGCAAACTACGACAATCAGCAGCCTGGTTCGCCCATGCACATACACGCAACGCCGCCAGACCTGGTGATTCCAAATCCCATAAATGCTCCGGCAACCGGCTCGAACAATCAATCTCTCAGCGTCGGCTGGACAGTTAAGAATCAAGGAGCTTTTGATGCCGCGCCTAACTGGTTCGATGCGGTGTATTTGTCAGCGGACCAAACGCTCAATACTGCAAGCGACACGCTCTTGACCAGTGTCTTTCGAAGCAGCTCTCTTGGTCCCGGATTAACCTACGATGTGACTGCGAATGTCATCGTGCCGCCTTGCATTAGCGGAACCTATTACATCTTTGTGTTGACCGACAGCCGAGGGCAAGTTTTCGAATTCGATCCAAACCTCAACGCCGAAGCTAACAACTCAAGCCAACCGCATGCGATTCAAATTGCGGACGCGACACCTGACTTGCGTGTCACGGGCTTGAGTAATCCGGCTACGGGAAGTGCCGGACAACCAATCAGTGTCAGTTGGACGGTAGCCAATCAAGGCACGGGCCCAACCGGCTCGACGAAATGGACGGATCGGATTTTCTTCAGCTCGACCCAAACGTTTGATAGCTCAACGGCGTTACTGATCGGATCTTTCGATCACAGCGGCGCTCTAAACAGCGGGGCAAACTACACCCGGATGGAAACCCTGACCATCCCGAACACTGCACAAGGGAGCTACTTCGTCATTGTGTTGACTGACGCAAACAACGAAGTCGAAGAGTGTACGAACAACGCGAACAACTCTGGTGTCGGATCGCAGTCAATCGCGATCAGTAACAGCCTTCCGGACTTAGTTGTGCAGACAGCAAGCTCACAATCAGGTGCAGTCGGTGGTCAAGCCGTCACCGTGAACTGGACGGTTGCAAATCAGGGAACGGCCGCTGCCAACAACGCGTCGTGGGGTGATGCGGTTTACTTCTCAATCGATGCAGTCCTCGACAATAATGACCAGCGGCTCGCCACCGCGCCCGCATCAGGCCCGCTCGCAATTGGAGCGACCTACAATCGCCAGGTACAGGTGACGTTGCCGGTGGTCTCGCCCGGGAATTACTTTCTGATTATTCAAACAGACTATCTCGGCAATGTCTTTGAAGGTCAGCATGAAGACAACAACCTGCGAACCGTGGCCCTGACGATTCAAGTCTCCGCCGTCGACTTGATGGTGACAACGGTTGACGCTCCATCAACTGCATTTTCCGGGCAGGAGATGACTGTAAGCTGGACCGTTCTCAACAACGGAAGCAATCCTACGATTGGTTCTCATTGGATAGATGAAGTGGTGCTCTCGCTGGATCAGATTGATGACCCGACAGATCCAGTGATCGGCTCGAAACAGCACAACGGCGTATTGAACGGCCAGACTAGCTACAACGATTCTCTGTCGGTCTTTGTGCCTCAGGGATTCACTGGCCAGTACTATGTCTTCGTCAGGACCGACCGTCGCAACGAGGTCGCCGAGTCGAATGAAAACAACAACAGCGCATCGGACGGAATCATCTTCAGCCTGACGCCCCCGGCCGATCTGGTCGTTTCAAGCATCACGCCTCCGACCAGCGGTTCGCCCGGTGAATCAATAACCGTTAATTGGACCATTCAGAACAGTGGGACGAATCCAGCAACCGGCTCCTGGGACGACGCGGTTTATTTATCGTCCGATCAAACGTGGGACATCGGCGATATTCTGCTCGGCAAACGAACTCAAGTCGGCCCACTCGCAACGGGACAAAGCTATAACGGCCAATTCACCGCGACGCTTCCGGCGATCAACCCCGGCAGCTATTACGTCATTGTCAAGACGGACGTGCAAAACCGGGTGCGCGAAACGAATGACAACAACAACAGCGGGACGGCCAACACGCAGACTTCGATAGATGTAACCGCGCTTCAAATCGGAGTCCCGATTAGTACGACTTTGATCACCGGACAGGAGAGGTTTTACAAGACGAATGCTCCTGCTAACGAGACGGTGCGGTTCGCGTTGGACGGGCAAGCCGGTTCGGCCAACGAGCTGTTCGCGCGTTTCGGTTTAATCGCCAGCCGCAACTCGTTTGATTTCTTGTTCAGCCGCCCGAACGAAGCTAATCAGGAAATAGTCGTGCCCAATTCGCAAGCGGGCAATTACTTCACTCTTGCGCGAAGCGCGTTTTCAACGCCCTCGCCACAGAGCGTGACGGTCAAAGCGGAAGTGATTCCGTTCGGCATCACATCGGTCACTCCGGATCACATCGGCGACAACGGACAAGTGACGATCACGCTCAAGGGCGCGCGCTTTGAGGAAGGCGCTACCGTTCAACTGATTCACGGCGGAAGTGTCTTAACTGCGGCGGTGGTCATTCGCGTTGATTCATCGACGGTGAAGGCAAGGTTCATGTTCACCAACGCCCCACGCGGAGTTAACGATGTTATTCTGACTAATCCCGGTGGGCAGATGGCAGAGCAGAGCGGTGCTGTGACAATCGAACAAGCCCGCGCCGCTGAACCAGTAATAACAAATCATGGAAGCCTTCGCACACGGATTGGAAGACCGCTTGGCATTTTTAGTGAAGCAAGCAACACGGGCAATGTTGATATTCAGTATGTAATTCTCAAAACAGAAGTCCTGCTGACGAATAGCCAGGATCGTGTAACTCTCATCACGCAAAGACCAAATGAATCGCTGCCAAGAAAGGCTGATTTTCCGGATGTCGATTGGAACAACAACCCGGCAACTAACACTCGACGAGGAAATCTAACATCAGAAACGTTTGTCTACAGGGACTTGCCGCCGGGGCAAATCATTTCATTTGATACTGAAGTTAGAGGGCTAACCAGCGGCACTCCTTATCTTCGCGTTCAGGCTGACGGACAGACTAGAAGTGAGTTTGTTGAGGAAATTAGGGAGGCGCTCGAAGCCGTACGGCGACTTATATTGGCAACTAATACTGTAATCAACGATCCAGCTCTCCAAGCTGCGCTTTCTGATCCAATGCGATGGTTTGAGGCATATCAACTTGACGTAAGCCTTTACGGATATGCGGAGGGGGTACTTGAAGACGTCGAGACCTCGCGCAGACTCGCTCTCCGTAATTTTTTCGTAAGCGTCGGAGCTGACCTGCTAAATAATTTGGTAACAACAGCCTGCCAATCATTAGTGGATACAATAACAAACGATTGTTCCGTACGATGTCCTTTGAGAGCTGCTTGTTGTGGCGCAGGAGCCGGCGCAGAGATAGCGGCAGCATTAGCCGCTCCAGAGCTAGTAGCTCTTACTCTCCTTAAAGCCACTAGCGCAGGAGTGACCCTGGGGGAATGCTTAGATCAAGAAGGATCCTGCGGAAACAATGGCTCATGCGACTATGATCCCTCTCAAGGGCACGGATGCAGTTGGGTTACGCTCGCGTTCTTGAAGCCAGGAGACTTTCTACGAGCTTGTCTTGATAGACCCATGGACCCAAACGAAAAGCTATCACCCGATGGTTACGGTGAGCCAAGGTTTCTTCCCATTCAACAGGACGTTCCGTACACCATTAACTTTGAAAATGTCGCAACCGCAACGGCCTACGCACAACGAATTCGAATCACCGATCAACTTGATCCCAATCTCGATGCGCGTACCTTGCGGCTGCGAGAAATAGGATTTAAACAATATCGCATTCAAGTAACCGATAACCGCGCCTTCTTCCAACAGCGCGTTCAACTCGGCGCTGATCTCGGCAATCTGCTCGCGGACATCAGCGCGGGCGTTGACCTCTCAACCGGAACTGTAACGTGGACGCTCACTGCGATTGACCCCGCCACCGGCGAGCAACCGAACGGAACGAATCTTGGCCTGTTGCCACCTAACAACGCCAGCAACGATGGTCAGGGCTTTGTTACTTTCACTATCAAACCGAAATCAACGACCACGACCGGCGCGGTGATTCATAACGCAGCGACTATCAGCTTTGACACCGAAGCGCCGATCAATACCAACTCGGTCAGCAACACTATCGACGCCGATGCTCCAAGCAGCGCGGTCGATTCATTACCGGCGACGCAGCCCAATCCCACCTTTAGTATTTCCTGGTCAGGCTCCGATGCTCCGAACGGCTCCGGCTTGCTCAACTATGACATCTACTATTCGGCTAACAACGGGCCGTATCAACTTTTGTTGTCGGGCACGACGGCGACCAGCACGCAATTTACCGGCGAACTGAACACGACCTATCGATTCTACTCAATCGCGCGCGACAACGCCGGCAACGTCGAAGCTGCCCCCCCGTCTGCCGATGCCGTGACAACCGTCGGGACACCGGTGCCCGCTGCGCCCACATCAAATGCAGCGACGAATGTGACCACAAACGGTTTTATGTCCAACTGGAGCAGCAGCAGTGGTGCGACGGGCTATCGGCTCGATGTGTCCACCGACAGTTCGTTCGGCAGTTATGTGAGCGGTTATCAAGACCTGGATGTAGGCAATGTGTCGAGCCGCGGCGTCACCGGATTGAGCGCAAGCACGACTTACTACTACCGAGTGCGAGCGTACAACTCCGGAGGTACGAGCAGCAATTCCAACACTATCAGCATCACAACGACATCATGTGTGCTGAGAATAGACAACCTGGCCTCCAGGGCGGGTCGTGCTTCAGGTGGCCAGCAGATCACTCTCACAGGCGACTTCGCTTGTTTGTCCGTTGTGACTCTTGGCGGCATCTCTATCTCTTGGAGTTACGCCAGCGGTACAAGCGTAATCTCCTTCATATCACCAGCGCACGCTGTCGGGCCAGTTGACATGGTCCTTACTCCCTCTTCGGGCGTCAGTCTTACTAAGACCAGCGCTTTCGCGTATCTGCCGACCACATTCACCGATGACGCACTTGTGGCACACATCACGACGGTCAAAGCGCAACACATTATCGAACTGCGGCAAGCGGTGGACGCTTTGCGTGCCGTGGCGGGACTGGGGCTGGCTCCGTGGACTGACTCTACGCTTTCGCCTTTTACTATTTCAATCAAGGCGACTCACATTTTGGAATTGCGCATGTTCTTAGAGGACGCGGCCGCGAGGCTTGGATACCAGCCGGGTTCGTATAGCGATCCCGGCCTTACTAGTGGATTCGTGATCCAGAGAGTTCACATTGAAGAACTTCGTCAGCGTATTCGCGCTATCGCGGGCTAACGTGAAGGAGTATGCTTCTTAAACCGGATGCCCTCGGTCCTAACACGGTGGCCACAGTGTTGAAAACAGGCTGCTGTTAACTCAAGAGGAATAGCTATGACTTTAATCCGAACTATCATGCTGGCGCTCCTGATGCTGGCCGGTGTTATCGTGACCTTCGCTCAATCAGAGCAAACCGGTAAACCCAGTGCGCCTGATTCAACCGTAACCGTCTCAATCTCTGCCATAGGAGTGCGCTTCGCCGCGCTGGGAAGCATCGGGCAGATGCGAGTCGAGGTCTTCAATGCAAACGGCGACTCCCTGTACAACTCCGAATTCCAGGCGGGCAATGTGCGCGATTGGAGTCTAGACGACAAATTGGGGCAGCGCCTGGCCGACGGAACTTACACATGTGTAGTTACCATCCGCGACTTGTCCGGCAGATTGAGCATTAAGCAAGGCGCCGTTTTAATGCAAGGTGGACAAGGCGCGCTGAAGCTTTCGGAGGGTGATCAAGGTGGTTCTATTGAGCCCGACCAGAACCTGTCGCCAGTCCTGGATACGAATGCAACGGCCGTCACGTTGACTTCGCACAACGGCACAGACGGACAGCTCATAACCACTCGCGGCGGCATATCGTTTAGAGCCGGCGACTTCTTTGGCGGGCAGGACCGAGAGTTAATGCGGCTGACACCAGAAGGCAATTTGGGAGTCGGCATAACGCTTCCGCTGGTCAGGCTTGATGTGGACGGATTGCTTCGAACGAGCCAGGGGATGGTTTTCCCGGACGGCTCGATTCAGTATTCCGCCGCAACCAAAACTTTTGGCCCGAAGAGCAGTCTCCCTGACCCGACTTTTCGAAGCACTCAAGTTAAGTCGGGGCAGCAATCGTCGGCAGGACAAGAGCATATAGACGTCGCTGGGACCGGTACGTTGAACTTCATATCTAAATGGGCAGAGACGGGCGGCTCAGGAACGCTGAGCAACTCGTCAATATTCGATGACGGGGTCAACCTGGGTGTAGGAACCACGACGCCCGGAGGAGTATTCGACCTGCAGAGGTCGAGCGCATCTGACGTATTACAGAGATTCTGGAACACAGGGACAGGGGGTGCGAAGTTGAGGTACGTGGCATCAGTAGGAGCGACCTCACAAATCGAGTTGACTGATTTGAATGAGTGGCTGATGTCAATAGCAGGGAACAATTCGATAGGGATGCAGTTCAGAGTGCGGGATACAGGCGACGCGAATGATGAAGCAACGCTCGCAACAAGGTCGAGGATGAGTATTCTCAGGAATGGTAACGTCGGCATTGGCACAACCAACCCGCAAACTAAACTCGACGTGGCAGGCGACGTCCAGGTCAGTGGCAACATCGCCGCCAAGTATCAGGATGTAGCCGAATGGGTGCGCTCAGATCAGAAGCTCGCACCTGGAACGGTGGTTAGCCTTGATCTAAAACGCACTAACGCAGTAGTCGCTTCCGCTCGCGCATATGATACTCACGTTGCCGGCGTTGTTTCGGCGCGTCCGGGCGTGACGCTGGGCGAAGGCGGAGACGGAAAGCTGTTGATTGCTACCACGGGCAGAGTGCTGGTCAAGGTTGACGCAACGCGACATCCGGTCAAGATCGGGGACTTGCTCGTGACAAGTAATAAGTCAGGCGCGGCGATGAAATCACTGCCAGTAAGATCGGGCGCCACGCTGATTCATCGGCCAGGCACGATTATCGGAAAGGCTCTCGAGCCATTGGCGAAAGGTCAGGGTGAGATCCTAGTCTTACTCAGCTTGCAATAGAGAAGCCAACGCGTTTTGTACAATCGAGTACTGCGATTGATGAAAAAGGCTGGTCCTGTGCCTGGTCAGATTTCGGTTTACTCAGTACTCACCTCTGCTCTTCTTGCGGCGCGGCGCTCTACCCACTCGTAGACCATTGGCAGAATCACAATCTTGATCGGACGAGTCACCAGTCCTCCCACGACTACAATCGCCAGCGGCTTCTCGATCTCGGCGCCGGTGCCCGAAGAAATAATAAAAGGAATAAGGCTGATGCTGCCGATCAAAGCGCTCAACAACTCGGCTCGCAGACGGACGCTTGCGCCGGTGATTACCGCGTCGTGTAAGCCCATTCCTCCATCTCGAAGCTTGTTGATGTAAGACACCATCACCATTCCGTTTTGAACCGCTACGCCAAAGACTGCGATGAATCCAACTATCGCCGGGACGCTCAATGGAAATCCTGAGATCAACAGGAACGTCGTGCTGCCAACAAGCGCGATCGGGATGTTGAAGATAATCGTCAGCGTGTTGCGCAGTGAGTTGAAGCACGAATAGATCAATATGAAAACGAGCAGCAGCGAGATCGGAATTGCGATCAAGAGCCTTCGAACGGCTTGCTGCTCATTTTCGAATTGGCCGCCCCATGTGACGAAATACCCCGGTGGAGTTTGGACATCGCTTGCGACAAATGCTTGCGCGTCGTGAACGAAGCTGCCGATGTCGCGCCCTTTAACGTTGCACATCACAACTACGCGGCGAAGAGAATTCTCACGGCTCACCACCGAATCGCCAGTCGAAAGTTTAAAGGTCGCCAGTTGTCCGAGCGGTATTCGTCCACCAACCGGCGCCGCGACTAAAATGTCGTTCAGCTTATCAACCTGATTACGAAAGTTTTCGCTCAGCCTCACGAATATCGCGAATCGGCGCTGGCCTTCGAGCACATCAGTGGCCTCATCTCCGCCGATCGCAATCTTCGCCACGTCGAGCACATCCTGGATGTTCAGCCCGTAGCGCGCGAGCTTGTCGCGATCCAGCGCGATTTCCAGATGCTCTTCGCCCGCGACTTGTTCGACCGCAAGATCCTCGACGCCTCGCACCTTCGACATAGCATCGCGAATCTCATCGGCAAGGCGATGCAGTGTATCCTGGTCTTCGCCGAAGACCTTGACCGCAATTTGAGCGTTGATTCCCGAGATCAGCTCGTCGTTTCGAGTTTGAATAACCTGAGAAAAATTGAACTTGACGCCCGGGAAGCCTTCGACTCGCCGGCGCATCGCATCGACCAACTCGTCTTTTGTACTCGCCGTAGTCCACTTGCCCTTTGGTTTCAAGCGAACGTACAGCTCATCGTTGCTGACACTTTCCGGGTCGCCTCCCAATTCCGCGCGCCCGATTTTCGCAACGACCGTTTCGACTTCGGGAAATTCGCGAAGCGTCTTTTCAATTTGTGTTGAAACTTCTATGGCGCGAGAAAGCGATATGCTTGCCGGCATCGTCGCTCGCACGAGCATGTTGCCTTCATCGATCGTCGGCAGAAACTCGCTTCCAAGAATAAAGACGTCGGCGACGCTCAGCAAAATCAACAGCGCGGCTATTGTGATCGTCGCATAATTGTGAGCGATTGCGGTTTTGAGAACCGGAACATAGATGCTCTTTATGAATCCGATGATCGGATTCGTGCGCACTTCACCCTTCTTGAGCCGCAGCCATAACGCGCAAAGCATCGGAGCGATGCAAAGGGCCATCAGCATAGAGCCGATCATCGAAAAAGTTACCGCGTAGGCGAGCGGTTTGAAGAGTTTGCCTTCGATTCCCTGAAGTGTGAACACAGGCAGGAAGACCGCGATGATGATCAGAATCGCGAAGAACATCGGGCGGCCGATTTCCTGAGCAGCTACAAGAATCGCTTCACGCGTCGAGTGCTCGCGATGTTCTTCGAGATGGCGATAGATGTTTTCGACCATCACCACCGTCGCATCGACCATCATTCCGATGCTTATTGCCAGCCCGCCAAGCGACGTGAGATTCGCCGACAGCCCCGAGTACCACATCAATATGAACGCGACCAGCATGCAAAACGGAATCGCGGCTGCGGTGATCAACGAACTGCGAAAGTCTCCCAAAAGCAGGACGAGGATCAGCAGCACGAGCGCCTCGCCTTCAATGAGCGATTCGACTACGGTGTGAATGCTGTTATCGACCAGCTCCGATTGATCGTAATAGTCGATGATGCGCACGCCTTCGGGCAGGGCCTTGTTGATCTCGGCGACTTTTTCTTTTATGCGATCGATCACCTGCTTGGTATTTTCGTTTATGCGCTTGAGAACTATGCCGGTGACGACTTCGCCGTTGCCGTCCTGAGTGACCGCGCCCTGGCGAATCTCATTGCCGATCTCGACCCTCGCAACATCGCTCACGCGAATCGGAGTTCCGTTGCGAGAATCGAGCACTATGTTCTTGATGTCCTGAACGTCCTTAACTAGTCCCAAGCCGCGAACAATATATTGATCGTCGCCGTGCTCGATGAAGTTCGCGCCGGTGTTTTGATTGTTCGCCTGAATTGTCGAGAAAAGAGTCTTGAGCGGGATGTTGTAATTGACCAGCGCCTGCTGATCGACGATGACCTGATATTGTTTGACGTCTCCGCCGAAGCTGAGCACATCGGCGACGCCGGGAACGGTGCGAAGCTGCAGCTTGACGATCCAGTCCTGAATAGTGCGGAGTTCCTGGTTGCTCTTGCCGCGTCCGACTATTTCGTAAAGATAGATCTGGCCAGTCCCGGTTGTAATCGGTCCCATCGTCGGTTCGAAGCCTGCCGGAATGCGATCTTTTGCGAGCGAGAGCTGCTCGAAGACTTGCTGACGCGCGAAGTAGATGTCGATGTCGTCGCGAAAGTAGACCGTAACAACCGACAAGCCGAATTTGGAGATCGACAGTACTCGCTCTACACCCGAAAGCCCATTCATCACGTTTTCAATAGGGAACGTGATTAGCTGTTCGACTTCCTGTGGCGCAAGACCCTCTGCGTCGGTATCGATTTCAACCTGCACCGGTGTCACGTCGGGGAATGCATCGACGTTAAGTTTTGATAGCGCGAAGATGCCGCCGGCCACGATGAGCAGTGAGACGACGGCTACAAGCAGTCGCTCGCGATAGAAAAAAGCAATGAAATTGTCGGTCATAATCGGACTCTTCCTGTGAGCGATGTACCTTGCCCGCAGCGCTACTGTGCGGAGCTTCGCGGAAACGTGCAGGCAAGGATGCCTGCGCTCCCAGGCTTATTGCTCGGGCTTGCTTTGTTGAAGCAGCAGGTAGTTGCCTTTTGTCACGACCTTGTCGCCGGCTTTAAGGCCGCTCGTGATTTCGATTCGGTCCTCGCTCTGTATTCCGGTAGTGACCGTCCGCTTTTCGAAGCCGTTGCCGGCGGCTACGAAAACAATCGACTGCCCGCCGTCGTTCAACAAAGCCGATTGAGGAATCGAAATGGAGGTTCGATTCACGTCAGTAATGATTTCTACATTCGCAAACATGTCCGGCTTGAGTCTCCCATCCCGGTTTTGAACTTCAGTGCGAACCTTGACGCTTCGAGTGTCCGGGTCAACGACCGTCGAAACCAGAATCACTTTGCCGGTGAACACAGCGCCCGGAAACGCGGTGACTGAAAGGTTGACCTGTTGGCCGAGCTTCACACGAGCGACGTCTTTTTCAAACACGTTCGCATCGATCCAGACGCTAGAGATATCGACTATCTTGAAGACCGTCGCGTCGGAGCCCACTGTTGCGCCGACAGTCGCATTGCGCTCGACCACGGTTCCTGAAATCGGCGACGTGAGCGAGAAGACCGCAGCGAAATCGGATTTGTTCGCGAGCGCGTTCATGTCCGATTCTTTCAAGCCAAGTATCAGCAGCCGGTGACGCGCGGACGTAAGAGCGGCCTTCGTCGAAGCGACAGAGCTGTCGGCGGTCGCCTTCGCGACTTGAAGATCGTGCTCGGCGGACTGAAGGGCTTTTCCCGCGGCGATGGTTTTCTCGTAAAGCATCTTCGTGCGATCGTAAGTCTGCTGCGCGAGCTTCACCTCAGCCTCCGAAGTTCGCTTTGCATTTTCGTAATCGGCAAGAGCTTTCAGGTAGTCCGCTTCGGCCTCGTCGATGTCCGCCGACTGGAGGTCGGCGAGCTTCTGACCCTTCCTCACCGCGCTTCCCTGCCCCGCGTAAAGCCGCACGAGCCTTCCTTCGTGCACCGGCCCGATCGCTGCTATGCGATCTTCGGAGACTAATATTTTTCCGGTCGCGCGTACGGCTCCAGCGATCAATTGCGGTGTGACAACTTCGGTTTCGACGGCGCGAGTCTGAGCGATTTCCGAATTCGCGTTTGTCTGTGCCGCTGCGCCGGAGCGCGAGTCGGGCGCTCTTTTACACGCGCCGCAAATGATTATCGCGAGAGCCGTCGTGAGGATTAGAGTGTTCGTTTTGCTTCGAGCAAACATATCGATCCTTTCGCAAGCGCACTTATTTTTGAATCGGCGTTGCGGTCGCAAGCTCGAGATCGAGCAGCGATGACTGATAATCAAAAAGAGTTTGGTAGTACGAGGCCAGCGTGTCGCGTCGCGTACGAATCGCGTCCAGGAGATCGAGCGTCGAGCTCTCACCGGCCTTAAGCGAGAACTCGGTCAGGTTCAAAATGTCGTCGATTTTTGAAAGAACTCCTGTGCGATAGAGCTCGACTCGTTTCTTCTGAATCTCAAACGCCGCATAAGCTTTGTCGACGTCGCTCAAGATCTGGTTCGTAAGAAACTTCTGATCATTCTGCGCCTTCTTCTTTTGAATCAGCGCCTTTACTCTCTCACCCTGATTGCGATCGAATATGGGAAGAGCGATGCCGATGCCAAACGTGTAGGTGCTGATGTCGGAAGGCACCTGGTTGACGCCAGCGCCCAGCGTGAGATCGGGAATTCGTTGGGCATCCTGCAACTGAATGGAGGAGTCGGCCGCGTGCTCGCTCAACTGGGCGGCTTTGAGATCGGGTCGCGCGGCGAGTGATTTGTCGCGAAGTTCGGCGAGCGAAAATTGATAAGCTTGATAGTCGAGCGTGCCTACGGCCTCGATGTCCATCGCTTTGTAGTCGCCGCCCAGCGTCACTCGCAAATCGCGCAGCGCTACCTCGTAGTCTCTTTCCGAGTTCGCAACATCGGTGTCGAACTTTAGTTTTTCAACTTCCAATCGGGTCAAGTCGAGTCCTGAAATCTCGCCAGCCTTGAACAATTCATTCGTGTGGCCGAGCGTCTGCCCGAACGTTGTTTGATTGTCCTTGGCGAGCTTGAGCAACGATTCGGCGAGCACGACAGCATAGAACTTCTTCTTCAAATCGTTGGTCATCTGCCAAACGGTTGTTTCAAACTCGGCGCGAGCTACGGCCGCATTGGCGTTGGCAACGTCTATTCGCTTGCGTCGCTTCCCGGCAAGTTCGAAGGTCTGAGACAAACTGTAGGTGTATTGCTGCGCGGAAAAGAACGGGCCGGTTAGATTGAGGGAAAGCGTTTGAAGATCGATGCTGACCTGAGGATTTGGACGCAGCCGCGCGGTCAATTTCTCCGCGTCGGCGGTATCGACGTCATAGCGAGCCGCTACCAGTTGCAGATTCTGTTGCAAGAAAATTGAGACCGCATCCGTGATCGTGATCGACTTCTTAACCGGAGTGGTTTGCTGACGATCCCGAACCATATCCGCAATCGCGGCGTTGAGCCCTCGAAGCGGTTGATTCGATGATTTTTCCTGCGCGATGCCTTCAGGAACAATGAATGGAACCATCAGCAAAGCAGCCAGAAAGGTCGAAACAAATTTGCGACTCAAGAGCACGTTGAGCGCAAACAGAGTTGTAAGTTTGCGCCGTTTAGAGGAACGGCGCAGATTATTTTCAATCGTGACTAACATCCGATCACCTTCGTTTTTATTTTATGCGCGCAAGTAGGGTCGATTACTGAACCGACTAGGAGGCCCAACTAACCCTGGCTCGCCAATGGCCGCTTGTCTTAGTGACGCCACAAGCGTCCAACGGATATGTATTCGGAGCGGGCGATTCTGACGCCGCGCCAGATTAGGCGGCGAGGAAAGGAGGTGCGCGATCGGAGACGACGAAAGCAACCCCGCTGGAAGTCGATTCCAGAACGAGAACCTGCTTGATTACAGGCTCGGGGCAAACGTCGGGAGGGATGGAAACTGTGCGAATGCTGTTAACGGTGTTGCGTTGCAGGCAACAAGACGGGCAGCAATTATCGCGGCTTGTTCCGAACGGTCCGTTTGAGTCCCTGCTTGTGTCCGCTTCAAGAGTGTAGGGGGTCGCACTCGAAACGGTTCGAGCCCTTGCGTGATGATGGGTAATGGTCACGAGGCTGGCGTGACCAACAAGGCAAAGAAGCAGGATCGCTCTTGCGATCGAGCGCGTTCTGCCGGAACTGAAATGATTGACCAGTTGTTTCAAAGCGGTTGCCAAGTCGCACAGCAGACTTGAATAAGAAATTAAACAGGATGGCGGTCTCGGAGTCAACAACGACCAGATCGATGGCCCAAACTAACAATTGAATAACTGCCTCTCGCAATGTAATCTGGTCTCACTTCGACATTGCTCCCGCATCGGTTGCGATTCAACTTAGCAGTTCATTGAGTACTACTTATTTCTAACAATATTCTAGAAGCAATCAAATCCGGCACTGCTCCGCATCCTGCAAAACTCGCGGCGGCGAAAGGCCTGTTGCCTATCGCCAACGATGATCTTCTCGGGTTGCTGATATCGCTGACGTCGGATTCGAACGAAGAAGTTCGTCAGGCGACCGCAACGACGCTGAACACGCTTGACCCATTAGCCTTTTCAGAACTTGCGAAGCAGGCGGAGTCAAGTTCGGACGTTTTGGGTTTCTTGTGCCTGTGGCAGCGCGCGCCTCGCGAGCTGGTCGAAGCTGCCATCTTCAATCCTTCGACGCCCGACTCAGCGCTCGCTCAACTAGCCGCTGGAAGTTCTGATTCAAAACTCATCGAAGCGATATCGCTCAAACAGCAAAGCCTGATCCGGTCACCTGAAATCATCGAGGCCATCATTAGTAATCCCGCTCATTCGGCCGAAGCTGAACGGCGCGCGCGTGAGGTGCGCGAGGAGTTTTTTGAAAAGCAGTTCGGCGCGCGGATCATTGCCGATGAAACCAGAGCGCGGGAAGATGCCGCGCGTCAGGCGGAAGCTGCTGCGCGTGACACGTTCTCGATTAGCGGCGTCGAAGACCTGATCCGGCTTGGACTCATTGAAGAAGGGATCGATGATCGACTGATACTCGAATACGAAGAGGAGTACGGGCCTTTCACCGCGGAGCAGCCTTCATACGAGGAACAACTCGACATCGAGCGCGCGGTAGACGAAGCATCAGTTGACGACGCCGAAGTAACCATCGAGCGCGTGCCGGTCTTTCAGCGAGTCGCGTTGATGAGCGTCAAGGATAGAGTGATGCTCGGGATAAAAGGAACGCGCGAGGCGCGGATGATCCTTGTGAGGGATCCCAATCGTATTGTTGCCGGCGCCGTGTTGAAGAATCCTCGCCTGACCGATGCCGAAATCGAAACTATCGCCTCGCTGAAGTCGGTGCCCGAAGATGTGCTGCGAAGAATCGGGATGAACCGGCAGTGGGCCAGGTCCTACATCGTGATTCACAATTTAGTGAAGAATCCGCGAACACCAATCGCAACGAGCCTCGGTTTCATCAATCGGCTTCAAACGCGCGATCTTCGCGTGCTCTCTCAAAACAAGAATGTGCCCGATGTTGTTCGGCAAACTTCCTACCGCCTGTACGTGAAACGCAACTCGGCATAGCACATCATTGCAAAGTCCGTTAAGCTGTTGCGCGCTCGCTCAACAAGAGCTCTCACATTCTCGATATGAATACTCCTTCTGTTCTGGTGCTGGCATTCGCGATCGGCTTAATAGCCGGACTTCGTTCGATGACCGCGCCCGCGCTGGTAAGCTGGGCCGCTCACTTGAAATGGATTGAGATTCCGAATTCGCCGCTTTCATTTTTGGGTTCGACTGCGGCGGCCTACATTCTCACGCTGGCCGCGATTGGTGAGCTAATCGCCGACAAATTGCCGGGCGCGTCCAATCGCACGGATCCGTTTGGCCTGATCGCCCGTGCGATTACCGGCGCAGTTTCAGGGGCGGCGCTTTGCATCGCGGCAAACAAATCGCTCGTGATTGGAGCGATCCTTGGAGCGGCCGGCGGGATCGCCGGAGGCTTCGCCGGTTATCAAATCCGAACTCGGTTGGTTCGAGCGCTCAATGCTCCGCTTGTAGTGGCGCTGCTGGAGGATGCAGTAGCGATCGGCGGCGGGTTGTTTCTGGTCACACGTTTCTAAAAAAAACGAAATTGATCGTTATCAAGTGAGCTTCACTTGATCGAGTCCCTTCGGCGTGAGGTAGAGATGCTCGAGCTTGCCCGTCAAATATTGAAACGCGTCATCGACTGAATCCGTCTTGTGAAAAATATCCAGGTCCGCGGCGCTCACCACACCCCACCGAGCGAGAGCTTCAAAGTTGATCACCTCATCCCAAAATTCCGAACCAAACAAAATCACAGGCATGGACTTGCTTGGCTTCTTCGTTTGAATGAGTGTGAGCACTTCAAAAAGCTCATCCATTGTGCCGAAGCCGCCCGGAAAAACAACCAGCGCTTTCGCGGGATAGACAAACCAGAACTTGCGCATGAAAAAGTAGTGGAAGTTGAAAGTCAATTCGCGCGAAACATATTGGTTTACTTCCTGCTCGAGCGGCAACTGAATGTTCAAGCCGATCGTCTGCCCGCGAGCCATCGAAGCTCCACGGTTGGCTGCTTCCATCATGCCGTGCGAGCCGCCTGAACAAACAATGAAGTGGTGATGACCGGTCAGACTCTTTGACCATTCGGTTATTCGCCGCGCAAGCTCCATCGCGTCGTAATAGTAGCGCGCGAGTTTTGTTGCCTGTTCGGAGCGCGCCAGCCTGACTTGCTCGTCGTCAGTGGGCGCATCGTTGTGCTTTATCGCCGCTCGGGCAGATTCCAATTCCGCAGCGGCAAGCTCAGGCGAGGTCGAGCGAGCCGAGCCAAAGAACACTATTGTGTCGCGGACGGCGAGCCTTCGCAGTCGCGACGCGGGTTCGAGATATTCGGCCAGGATTCGAAGAGTCCGAGCTTCCGGGCTCTTCAGAAATTCAGAGTTGAGGTACGGAAGCGGTGGGCCGCCAGGATGATTAGGACGGGACATATTCAACCGATACGCGAAAGGAATCCATGAGAAGCTACGAGCTCGCCTTCCAAATTTCGTGCAGCAGTTTCCAGGCGAGTCCAAGACCGAACAACACGCTGAACAGACCTGCGAAAAGTCTTATCCCGCCGTTTAGAAATGAAAAACGTCGCGCAGTTACGGCGAACGGCAGTCCGATCATCGCGCTCATCAGAAGCATTCCACCTATTGACCCGATTCCGAAGATTGTAATGTAGACAAGGCCCAACGTGATCGAGGGAATCGTCGTGAGCACCGCAAGTGTAATCGCCGCGCTTCCGGCTACGCCGTGAACCATCCCGACAACGAACGGCCTGCGCCCCACTCGAAACAAATGATGCCGGTGAGCGTGCTCCTCGCCGGCGTGCAGGTGAAGATGCGCGTGCGGCGGAGCCTGGTCATGGCTATGCACGTGCGAGTGAATCCGCCATCCGCGCTCCTTCAACACGCGCCACATCGTCAGGCCGCCAAGCAAAACCAGCATCGCAGCGACTGGCATCTCCATCCACAAACTGACGCGCTCGGGTATTGATGCTCTGAGCAAAAGAATGATGACGCTTGCAATCAGCAGCGAAGCGGTATGACCGAGCCCCCAAAACGTGCCGACCAGCGATGACCGCGCGACACTCTTATGCTCGCTCACGATTGTTGAAACGGCTACGAGATGATCGGGGTCTAAGGCGTGACGAAGTCCCAGCACGAATCCGAGAAACAGTGCGGCGGTTATGCTAGCTTCCATCTGCTTGTTCCAGTTGGTTGAGCGTCAAAAGCGAGAATCCGTGAAACGGCTCGATGATAGCACACCGACGCCGCAGCTTCTAAAGAGAAGCCGTCGTCATTCAGTAATTCATTTGCTCGCGCCCTTTGGTGCGAAAGAAGTCACGACGCCCGCTGAAGTCAGCGCGCGGCGCATCTCATCCGGAATCGGAACTGATTTGAGCGTGCCGTCTTCATTGATGCGCGCATAAACACGAGTCGCGGTGCCTTCTGTTACCTGCGCGCCGGTCAAAGTGAGTTTTGCGCTGCACTCCCAATGCAGCGTGCGCTCGCGCATCTCTTTCAGTACGAGCTTGAGCGTAACCCGATCGCCGTAAGCTGCCGGCCCGATGAACCGGAAATGAATTTCCCCCATCACGAATGTGGTTCGATCGTTTTGAATCATCTTGTCGATCGGATAACCAAGCGTGCGAAACAGCTCGTGCTCGGTGTCGTTGAACCACGCAACCATTCGTGGATAGTAGACCAGACCAAACGGGTCCGACTCACCCCAGTTCACGGTTATTTCGCGCCAATACATCATCCGCTTCTGTCCTCGTGTTTGACCTGTTCAAGGGGCAACTAACCGGCGGCGGCCATCCTCGCTCAACGTTATGTCCGGCTCATCGAGATTCACTCGATCCCAAAGCTTGCACGTCACCTGCTTGTGCATTTGATCGAGTCCCTCACAGTAGTTCGTAAAAACGCAACGTCGAATCTCGTCTCCGCGGCCCAGCCGCATCTTCAAGAACCAATCCGGGTCAGCAAGCGATTGCCGAGCGGCCGCTATGATATCAGCTTCGCCACGTTCAAGAATAGCCTCGGCTTGCTCGAACGTGGCGATGCCACCCGATGTTACAACTGGAGTCTTCAATCCCGACTCATTCACCGCGCGTTTGATCGCAGCCGCCAGCGGAACGTTTCGCCCGAATGGACCGCGCTCGTCGGAAAGCACGGTCGGCATGCATTCGTAGCCGCTGCGACCAGTGTAAGGATAAACCGACTGGCCTATCTTCGGTTGCTTTGCATCGTCGAATTTTCCGCCCTTCGATACGGAAAGATAATCGAAGCCCTCGCGAGCGAACTCGACTCCAAAGTAAATCGCATCTTCAAGATGGCTTCCGCGCTCGATCACTTCATCGCTCAAGAACCGAACGCCGACTGTGTAGTCGCCTCCTACTCGGCGACGAACCTCGCGATACACTTCAAGGGGCAACCGAACGCGATTCTCTGGTGCACCTCCATACCCGTCCGAGCGATTGTTCTTCGCGCTCAAGAACGAAGCCATAGTGTAGGCGTGGGCGTAATGAAGCTCGACTCCGTCAAAGCCCGCTTCGCGTGCGCGCACTGCCGCATCAGAAAAAATACCAGGCAGAACGTCAGGCAGTTCCCGAATGTGAGAAAGGTGTGCGTCAGTCACCCGCTCGCGATAACCGTATCGCAACGACTCAAGCTCGCGTTCATTGAGAACTTGTTCCAGTAAGTCATCGCCCGCCTCGCTTAGATAATCGCGAATCTCAACTTCGCTTGCTGTGAGCCAACGTGTGTCACCGGTTGCTTCGGCAAGCGCTTCTCGATGAGAGCCCGTGACTTCAAAGAAACGCGAGAAGTATTTTTCTTTGGTCGGGCGGCGTTTTACTGCCAGGAAGTCGATGATCTGAATGAACAACCGTGTGTGATCTTCGCTTGCGCGATTGACGGCTTCGACCAGCTTGCGAAGACCGGGAATGAAGCGGTCGTGCCCAATGCGAAGCAGCGGCCCGCTTGCGATGTCGCGAATGCCGGTCGCTTCAACGACGATCGCTCCGGGGCGTCCGGCGGCGAACCTTCGGTACCAATCAATGATGTTTCTCGTAACGAAGCCGTCTTCGGTGGCTCGCCAGGGTACCATCGCCGGAACCCACGTGCGATTTTCGAGCATCGTCGAACCGATCCTGATCGGAGTGAACAACAGCGATCGAGCAGCCTTTTCTTCGGTAGGCCAGCGCGCGGGGAGAATGGAGTGCCTTACTGGATTTTCGGGATGCCACATGACGAAAGAAGTCCGAAGTCCGAAGTCCGAAGTTCGAAGTCAGAAGTCAGAAGTCAGAAGAGAGAAAAAGGGAGTGGGGTCACTATTGGGGTTGATCATGGCCGCCTCTTGCTTCTGTTGCTTGTCTTCTTCTTTGCGTTCTCTGACATCCGACTTCTAACTCCTGGCTTTTGAGTCCTGACTTCTGACTTCGAACTTCGAACTTCGGACTTCTGACTGACTCCTGACTTCTGACTTCTTTTCCATTTATCGTAGGTTGCGATGAATTCCGGATCGCGCTGTTTGAGTTTGTCGTGATCGATCTTCTTGCTGCGCGTCATTAATCTATAAGCTAAGTCAATCGGCTGGAGCTGCATCAAATCGTTCGCGTTTTCGAACAACAACAAACTCGAATAGGCTGCCTCCTGATATTCATCGACTATCGGTTTGCGCGTTTTCTGAAATTCGTCGAGCGCAACTTCGACGTCGTGACTCCCTTTGAATGATTTTGCGAGCGCGATCGAGTCCTCGAGCGCGAGCTTCGTTCCCGAGCCGATTGAAAAATGCGCAGTGTGCAACGCGTCTCCCAGCAACACGACGTTCCGGTGATGCCATCGCTTGTTCTTGATCAGCGGAAAATTCAACCAGCGCACAAAGTTGTTCGCCAAAAGAGGGCGGCCGCCTAAGTCCTCCCTGAAGACCTCGGCGAGGTACGCGCATGTTTCGGGATCGGATTTCCAGTCGAACCGAGCGTTCCTCCAGGTGGCTTCGCCGCACTCCACAATGAAAGTGCTGGTCGTGTCATTGAACTTGTAAGCGTGAGCGATGAACAACCCCGCTTCGTGCTCGCGGAAGATCAAAGTCAATCCGTGAAACAACTGAGGAGTGCCAAGCCAGATGTATTTATTTTTTCGCAGCTCGACAGTCGGCTCAAACGCTTTGCCGAAGCTGCGCCTCACCAGGCTGTTTGATCCGTCGGCGCCAACGAGCAAATCGGGAGGCTCGAGTTCGTTGAGATCATTTACGTTCGTGTTGAACCGAATATCTACGCCGAGATCCAGGCAGCGTTGCTGCAGGATGTTAAGAAACGCCAGCCGAGCAACGCCGGAAAAATTATTTCCGCGAATGGTGACCTTCTCGCCCTTATGAACTACATCCACGTTGTCCCATCGCTGACAGGCTCGCGTGATCTTCGTGAAACTGGGTTTGTCGTTTTCTTTTAAGTAAGAAAAGGTTTGATCGGAAAAGACAATTCCCCATCCGAAAGTGTCATCAGGACCGTCGCGCTCGAGAATGGTAATCTCGTGCGCCCGATTTTGTTTCTTCATTAAGATTGCGAAGTACAGACCGGAAGGGCCCGCTCCGATGATGGTTATCTTCATTGGCAAATCATGTAGTGCGGCCCACTGCGGCCGCCCCGCTTCCTCTCTTGAAACGATTCTCGACTCTGATGCGGCCCTTAGCCGCTTGAATGGCTTCGAGCTATTTGTCGATCACTGAGGTAGTATAGCAAACGCATTGAGTGGCGCGCCTGTCGCTCCGCGCAATCTCGGTGGGTTCAGCACGAGCGCGAATTCGTAAACCTTTTGTTCATCAAGTGCTTTGGAAAGCTCTTCGAGGTTCAAATTTTCCACAAGATAGATGCCGCTGTCGGCAATCAGAATGCGATGACAAGGAAAGATCGTGCCTTTTTGTGGAACGACCTCGTAGCTCATCTGATCGTCGCCGGTTAAAAAAATCTTTTTGTTGGCAAGCCAGCGAGCCGCGCCTTCACCTGGGCCAGGTCTAAATCCGGAGTAGCGCGCGCGATCTGCTTCGAAGAATTTGCCGTAGCCGGTTCGAATCAGAACCGAATCACCTGCTCGAATGTCGACGCCCTCACTCTTTGCTGTCGCTTCGAGGTCTTCAGCAGTGATTTCATATCCCGGTTCGAGCGCATCAACTTTCTTGAAGCGCGCAACGTCCAGCAACACTGCTCGATTCACGAGCTTGTCTTTGGGATAGACTTCAATGCCCAATGCCAGGAGACCGGAAGGACTTTCGCTGGCGACCGCATCCAGGCCGCCGAAGAGTTTTCCGTTGTCAGATATGTGACCGAGCGCATCGATGGTGGGCGCGCCGTGTTGCCCGCTGAAAAACATCATGTCTTCGGCGTAAGCGATGCCGCCGGGAATTGCGCCTGCTGTTTGCTTATGGCTCGAGTGCAATCCGATGGCGAACGGCGGATTCAGACTCAGAATGGGTGACTTGCTGTCCCAGATGAAGTTCAGCTCGATTATCCGCGCCGACTTGAGCGAGTTGATCAGATCGCTTGAGGCCTTCTTCTTGTCGCTCTGTGCTCGAACATCGAACGCCGAATGACCGGCTATGAGCACCACGATAAGAGTCAAAATCATCCTGTGTTGCATGTGTTCTTTCTCCAAAGAAGATGTCAATTCCGTGGATGGTCCCTATCGAGAGCTATGCGCTCGATCTCGACTATTTGATCTTCGGTCAGACCTTCGTATACCTTGCAAGCCAACTCGATCAAATCCTTTTCGTCTCTAACCGAGGTCTCGACATCTTCAGATGCCTCGTTGACTGTCTCCTCCACAAGCATTCCCCCCTGACTGTATAGCTATCGTCGCCGGATGTTCCAATTCTTTCAGCTTATACTAGTCGCTGACCTCGAGTCTCTCGAGCAAAAGCAAGAAGCACGATTCCCACCAGGTAGATCAAGCTCACCGAGCTCGCCGCTTTCGCGTACGAACCGAAGAAGCCGACCAGCGCGCCAGTGATCAGCACTCCGCCCGCCGTCACGATTCGCCCAAGGTTGTAACATAATCCGACGCCCGTTGTTCTCACGCGAGTCGGAAAAAGCTCGGGAAGATAAATCGGGAACCCGCTGGAAATACCCAGCGTGAATATGCCGACCAGCGGAATCAATAAAAAAATCTGGGTCGTGCCCTTTGTCAGTAAAAACGTTACCGGAAACAGAATCAATCCGCCTATGAAGAAACACAAAAACGCCGCGCGTCTTCCGAAGCGATCCGCCAGCGGACCAAAACCGAGATAGCCGAACAGCGAGCCGCCGTTCAGCAACATCACTCCGTATGTAGCGTATCGGTTTTGATCCGCGAGGCTCAGTCCTTGTCGCGCGCCAACCTCGCGAATCACCGAAGGTATCCACATCGTTGCGCCCCATAAGGCGAGCAGAACCGTGAACGCCAGCGCCGAAGCTACTATCGTATCGCGTCGAAGCTCAGGGCCAAATAGCTGCTTCAGTGTGAATGCATCGAGGTCTGACGTTTTGTGCTTTGGAGCTTTCTTCGCGAGTCTCCGTTGATCGCGAACCTCAACCCAGCGCTCCGGCTCTTTGACTGAAAGTCGAATGAACAAGACAAAGACTGCCGGAATCGCTCCGACCAGATAAACATATCGCCATGAACCTACATCAACCGCGCGAGTTATCAATGCTGCAAAGAAATAACCAAACGCCGCAGCCGATTGGAGCATCGCGCCAGCCTTTGCTCGAAGGCGGTCCGGCCACACCTCCGCCACCAAAGCGGCTCCAGCAGCCCATTCCCCGCCAAGTCCCAGTCCAGTGATGAAGCGAAACGACGCCAGGTGCCACCAACTCTGCGACAATGCGGACAGGCCGGTGAACAGCGAGTAGATGCGAATTGTCGCAACCAGCGCCCTGGTCCGCCCGATATAATCCGCGACTATGCCGAAGCATATTCCGCCCGCTGCCCAACCTGCTAACATCACGGCAAACACGACGCTGCTGTAGAAGCCGACCGTCGCGTCGGTTGCTCCGGGCCCCATCAACTCGGTCATCGATGGCTTTTGAACGAGCGAAAACAAAGTGCCGTCCATGCTGTCGAACACCCATCCGAGCCAGGCCACGAGCAGCACGATCCATTGATATCGATTGACCTCGCTTGTCCACCTAAGCATCGATCGATTTCTTGCCTCCACTGCCTGGGCCGTCAAACGCGAGCCGACGGACACTTCCGCTGAACTGTCTCGAGTGTTCTTCATGGGTGATTGGAATCAGCGCGATTATATGAGCCGGAAGAATCACGGTCAAAGCGTTAGCACCAACCTAACCTCTGTCTCGGGATGAGTCGTTCTTTCAACGCCGACAAACTCTCTGATAAACTTTGCGCGACAGTGGACTTCAACCGTTTCGTACTCGTTCGCTATTCAAGCAGGAGGGAAAATGCTCGGACGCTTCTCTGCCCCAGCTCTAATTCTTCTTATTACACTTACTGCGCCCGCTTCATTTTTGGCTCGAGGCCGACAAAACAGTACCGATGGTGTGGCTCAACCGAAGCCGGCTCGCGATCCGAATCAACCGATCGACGAGGACTACACTAAAAAGATTCGCGAATATACGACTGAGCCTTTCTTCAGCTCTCCGCTGGTTGATTATCTTCCGGCGTCGAGCACTGTGCCTACGCCCAAGGCAGTGCTCGGCGACATCGCGGGCGCTCCGGGCAAGCTGCCATATTCGCAGGATGTTTATAAGTACATGCGCATGCTCGAGAAGGCCACTCCTCGGGTGAAAGTCTTTTCGATTGGCGCCACCGAAGAGGGCCGAGAGATGATCGCAGTCGCGGTCACTTCTGAAGCCAACATGTCAAAGCTTGAAGAAAATCGGGCGCGTCTTGCGAAGCTCAGCGATCCGCGAACGATCAACATGGATGATGCCGAAGCTGACAAACTTGTCGCGGCTTCGACGCCCATTTATTACATCACCGGAACGATTCACTCACCTGAGACCGGCGCTCCAACTGCTTTGATGGAACTCGCTTATCGACTCGCCGTCGACGAAAGCCCTTATATAAAAGCGATCCGTGACGGAGTGATTACTTTGATCACTCCAATCGTCGAAGTGGATGGCCGCGACCGGCAGGTCGATGTTTATAACTGGCACCTTGCGCATCCTAATGAGAAATGGCCGCCGCTGATTTATTGGGGTCACTACGTCGCGCACGACAACAACCGCGACGCGATGGGAATGACGCTGAAGCTGACCCAAAACGTCGCCCGGACTTTCATGTCCTGGAAGGCGCAGGTAATTCACGATCTTCACGAGTCGGTTCCTTATCTTTACGACAACACAGTCGGTGATGGTCCTTACAATGCTTGGCTTGATCCGATTCTAACCGATGAGTGGCAATTGATGGGCTGGAACAACGTTTCGGAGATGACCAAGTTCGGGATGCCGGGCGTGTTCACGCACGGGACCTTCGATACATGGTCTCCGGGATACCTGATGTTCGTCGGAGCGACTCACAACGGGATCAGCCGCCTTTATGAAACCTTTGGCAACGGGGGCGCGGACACGGTCGAACGAACCCTTTCACCGCAGGAATACGCGCGGACGTGGTATCTGCAAAATCCGCCGCTTCCAAAAGCGAAGTGGTCTCAGCGAAACAACAACAACTATGAAGAGACCGGACTGCTGACTGCGCTGTCATACTTCAACGCGAACGGCAAGCTGTTCCTTCATAACTTCTATCTTAAGAGCAAGCGTTCCATCGAAAAGCCCAGGACTTCAGGCCCCGCTGCTTACGTTTTTCCCGCTGATGATCCGCGACCGGGCGCGCAAGCCGAGTTGCTGAGAACGCTTCAGCTACAGGGCTGTGAAATCTCTCGCGCGACCGCGCCGTTCTCGGTCACCGTTAAGAAGAAGAAGTCTCAGCCCGACACTGCCGCTAAGCCGGCCGCTGATCAGAAAAAGGAGGAGCCTAAAACTGAGACGCGACAATTCTCTGCGGGCAGCTACATCGTTCGAATGGATCAGCCTTACAGTCGAATCGCGGATATGCTGCTCGACTATCAGTATTGGAGCCCGAACGATCCTCAGAAACAAGTCTACGATGATACGGGTTGGACGTTTGGAGAGCTTGGTAATGTTCAGGTTGTGCGAGTCACGGACGTAAAAGTGCTCGACGCTGCGATGGCTCCGGTGAGTGGCGAGGTTCGAGCCAGCGGCGGAATAAAGGGCAGCGGCTCGGTTTACATCATCAATCACAACACCGACAACGCGCTGATGACGTTTCGCTATCGGTTCAATGAAGCCGCGATCGATGCAGCCGAAGAGCCTTTCGAAGCGTCGGGACAAAAGTTCAATCGCGGCTCATTCGTAGTTCGCAATGTGAAGAGCTCTGACCTCGAACGAGCCGCTTCCGAACTTGGCTTACAAATCGTCTCCGTGCCATCAGCGCCGCAAGTCAAGACTCACCCGATCAGAGCCGCGCGAATAGCGATGATGCACACCTGGCTCAGCACTCAGGACGAAGGCTGGTGGCGGCAGGCGCTCGACAATTTGAAGGTGCCTTATCACTACATCAGCACACAGGATGTCTCGAAGGACAGCAACCTCAGGGCGAAATACGATGTGATCCTTTTCGCGCCTGTCGGCGCAGGCAATCCGATGGCGATCGTTCAAGGCATGCCGATGTGGAGCAATCCATTACCGTGGAAAACCACTTCGTTGACGCCAAATCTCGGTAAGATAGATTCGACTGATGATATGCGTCCGGGACTCGGCTGGAGCGGCGTCGCTAATCTTCAGAACTTCGTTCGAAGCGGCGGCTTGCTGATCGCCGTGGATGACACCGCTAACCTTTCAATCGCTACCGGTCTTACTTCCGGCGTTTCCGTTCAACCCGCTCAACGCCTGAAAGTCACCGGCAGCATCTTGAGATCGAAGTTCGTCGATTCTGCGAGCCCGATCGCGTACGGCTACGGCGAAAGTCTTTCGGTTTATACTTATGAAGGCCCGATCTTCAACGTGAGCAATCTCTCAGGAGGCGGACGGGGACGACGGCGTTCGCCGGAGGATCGCGAGCGCCCAACCGGTCGGGGCACTGCAGATGATCCTGATACGCCTCAAGGCCGGCCCGTTGCCGAAGCGCCCGAAGAACCTCACGCGGAAACCTGGCAAGCCTTGCCGGTCACGGATGAGCAGCGTCGCAACGGCATCAATATAATTCCTCCACAGTATCGCCCGCGAGTTGTTCTTCGCTACGGCGATTCAAAAGACTTGTTGGTCTCCGGATTGCTCGATGGCGGATCTGAGATAGCTCAACATCCCGCGGTGATCGACGTTCCGACAGGCGCCGGACACGTGCTGTTGTTCTCGAACAATCCGATCTGGAGAGGCGAGACTCAGGGAAGTTACTTCCTGGTGTTCAACGCGATTTTGAATTTCGATAACCTGAATGCAGGAAGAAAGCTTGATGAGAAATGACGAAAGATTCTGTAGGGGCGCCCCACGTGGGAGCCCTTCTTGATGTCTATGGAGGAGCCAAGATGAAACGATCACTGATTCTTATGGGACTAGCGGCGCTGTGCGTTTTAGCCGTGACGCTTACGCAGGCCGGTGGCCAGGAAAAACCTGTTCAAGTCGCGGGAGCGCCCTGCGAAGGATTGCCTTTTCTTCATTGCCCTGACAAGGACTGTCCGCCCGAGAGAGTGATCAATCCCGGATCAGTTGTCGAGATGAAGACTCGCCGCACCTACTTCCTCGACTATCCGTGCGATCTGAAACCCGGCGAGAAGATCACCTTCATTCTCAGTCTCCACGGCTTTGGTTCTTACGGAAATTGGCAGCGTCACTACTTTCCAATGATGGACTATGTGAACAAGTACCGTCTGGTCGTCGCGACACCGAACGCGCCTACGAAATCCTGGTCAGCGGCTGACGACGAATACTTGCAGAACATCGTCAACTCGGTCGTCGGCCAAATTGGAAAAGAAAACATCAAAGCTTTCTGGCTTGTTGGTCATTCTCAAGGTGGATTGACTTCGAATCGACTAGTGCGAACTGATTTCTTCAGCGCGAGAGTTGATGGCTGGCTCAGTTTGTCAGGCGGTCGTTTGGGTGGAAGTCCCGGCCGCTCTCCGAGTTGGGGGCCGCCTCGCTCTCCTGGAGCGCCCACAAGCACGACACCTTCGACCGTGAGCGCAGCGATGGCTGCTTTGCGCGAGCCGCCCGCTGCGGATTTCTCTTTCATATTCGAGACCGGTCAACGTGAGATGGATGACAAAGGCTTGCCCGAAGCTTCGGAGTGGGCGAAGAAGCATGGTTGCGGACCAAAACGCAAGAATGATGACATCGTCGACACGAAAGCTGGCTACGTTTACGATACTACGCGTCAGAATCCACCCAACCCGTCGTGGGGACTTCTGCCCGCTTCAGGCAAGGCGCAAGAGTTCGTCTATCCCGATTGCAAGGATGGGCGCGTGGTTGCGGACGTTGTGCGTCTTGACAAGGGTCACACTGAAGGTCTCGAGCCGAAGGTTACTGAAGAGCTGATCAAGCTAATGCTCTCGGCAAAAGGCGGCAAGATCCAGTAGATGCATTAGCGATACTCGTGGCTATTAACTACGGAACGACAAACGAAAGGATCGACATCATGAAGAAACTGATTGGCGCCGCTCTGGCAACTTTGTTACTGATGCTGACTGGCGCAAAGGCGCAGACGCTGTCGCAAGCCGACCTCGATCGTGGGCTTCAATATCTGGAAACTACAAAGAAGAACATCGTAGACGCGACGCGAGGTTTGTCCGAGGCGCAATGGAACTTCAAGCCCTCGCCGTTCAAGTGGTCGATCGCGCAAGTGATGGAGCATATCGCGGCGAGCGAAGACCTTTTGCGACAAATCGCCGAAGGCCAGATCAAACAGCAGACCGCGCCGGTACCGGATCGTGACTTGAAGAAGACCGACGATCGGGTGCTCGAAGTGATTCCAGATCGCTCGAGAAAATTTCAGGCGCCCGAGCAGTTGCGTCCGAGAAATCAATTCGGCTCGCCCGAAGCGTCACTTAAGCATTTTCTCGAGAGCCGCGCGAAGACTGTCGAGTTAATGAAAAACACTCCCGACTTGCGAGGGCACGTCTCCGACAGCGGGCTGTTAGGAAAGATCGACGGGTACGAGCGGATACTCTTCATTGCCGCTCACAGTGAGCGACACACGAAGCAGTTGCTCGAAGTCAAAGCAGACCCAAAGTTCCCTAAGCAGTAAGTCTACCGTCGCGACTCTTCTTTGCGTCTTTGCCGATCTTGGCGTCTTTGCGCGAAACCCAGGCTCGCGTGAATGGACCGTCTCCGTTCGAATTCAAAGCTCCAGCTCGTCGCCCAATACGTAACGAGCGACCGGCGACAAGCGTTCGGGAGCTTCCGCCTTGATCCTGGTAAAGCGAAGCTCATCTCGTCCCACGAAAGAACACTGCAGCACACGACGATGCTGGTTGGTTTGGTTTCGAGTTCCGCTGTGCCAGAGATGACCATTGAAAACGAGCACTGAACCGGCCGCCGCGACTATGATTTTTTGATCACGATGACGGCTCGCGGGATCGGAAAAACTCTTCGGAGGTTGAGTCAGCAGTTGATGCGTTCCGGGCACGACTCTCGTCGCTCCATTCTCCAACGTGAAATCATCCAGAAGCCAGATTGAAGTCACGATTCGAAATGGCTCGCCTTTCGCACGGGCTACCCAATCCGCGTGCAGGCCCTGTTGCCCAAAGCCCGGCAGTGGATCGCGCCCGTTCATCTGACCCAGCCGGAATGGGCATCGCAGAATATGATAAACAGCCGCAAGCAGGAGCGGGCGAGTGTAGACTCGGTCAAACGCCGGAGCGCGACTGACTAAATCATCGATGTGACGCGTACCACTGTCCTTGATTACAAGCGCGCTCGAACCTTTAACGGCCGCCTTCTCAAATTCAGATCTCAACTGCTCGAGCCAGGCCGTGTCGATCACATCGCGAAAGACAACATAGCCATCGCGATCGAAAGCTTCTCTGTCGATGCCGGATAACGTCGACTCGCTCACGCCGCAGTCTCGAAGCATTTGTTCAAATGAATTCGGTTCCGTCATCAAGTGTTCAACATCAGAATTGTTTGATTGGATTCTCGAGCGGCGGAAGATACGGCGGTTTACTGCTCACTTTCACATACGTTCCATCAGCATAGACATTGAAGCCAAAGCCGCACTGGTTCGAAGATCCGTCCTGGGTCACGACTGCTCTATTCGATTTGAATTCGATAGTGATCGCGCATTCATCGTCACTGTACTTCAGCTTAACCGTGGCGGTGCGTCCTGCGAGCGGAACGATCTCGTCGAAGCTCCCAATGTTGCGAGTGTCGACGCGCTTATGATCGTTAGGCCAGAAGCCGCCAAAGCTGATGCGCACCTTGTGCTCAGGTAATTCGAGAACCTCAAGCTCGTTAAGTATGTACTTGTAAGTCCCGGCAACGCTGATCGTCCTATTGCGCTGCTTCACTTTTTGCGATGGGAAAGCCTCGGAAGTGAGCGCTGTAGTCAGCAGACTGAGAACGAGCACGCTTCGAATCCAACTTGTCATATCAATCCTTCCCACAAGTGTCGAGTAGCTTCATTCTCCTCATCAACGCACAATACCAGGCGAGACCGGATTGACTCGCCGAATCGTTTGGGAGTAGTTATAGCGTCACACTCGGCGAAAGGACAAACGATGAACCTGATTCGCTTGAATAGAGCGACTCGAGACGAAGTCGATCTTCAAAAAACCTACGACGCGATCGTAGTCGGCTCCGGTGCTGCAGGCGGGATGGCCGCGCACGTGCTGACTTCGCACGGCATGAAAGTGCTGATGCTCGAAGCCGGCAAGAAGCTGGACATCGACAAAGAGCTCAAGTCGACCGAGTGGCCTTACGACCACAAACGCCGTGGAGAAATGCCGCCGGATTCGCACGCGCTCTCGCTAAACGAATACACGATTCGGCAACCGCCTTACGCCGCCGACACGAAATACAAACACGTCCACTCGTACGTTCAAGGCTGGGGAGGCTCCGACTACAGCAAGAACATCGTCGTCGACGAGCGTGATCACCCTTACACCGGCACGAACTACGCCTGGGTTCGAGCGCGAGTGCTCGGCGGCAAGACGAACATTTGGGGAAGGCTCGCGCTGCGCTTATCGGACCTGGACTTCAAAGCGAAGACTCACGACGGCTACGGCGAGGACTGGCCAATCTCCTACAAAGACATCGCGCCATACTATGACAAAGTAGATCTTTATCTAGGGATCTCCGGCGTAAAAGAGAATCTGCCGCACTTGCCCGACAGTATTTTTCAGCGGCCGATCAAGCTAACCGCTGCCGAGCTCACTTTGCGTCAACGGTTGAAGAAGATGAATCGCGTGCTAACACCTTATCGAGCCGGCGTGACTACCGATGGTTTGAAGCACAATAAATATCGCAGCCGATGTTTTGGCCGGGGCGCGTGCAATCGGCGAGCCGGCGGCTGCGATATTCACGCCGCGTTTGATTCACCAACCGGGTTGATCCTGCCTGCGATGGATACTGGCAATCTCACGCTTCGAACGAATTCAATCGCTCATCAGGTTACCGTCGATAAGAAGACCGGCAAGGCGAGCGGTGTTGCATTCATCGACGCCGAAACAGGAAAGACGTACGAGGCAAAAGCGAAAGTGGTCGTGATCGCAGCCTCGACTCTCGAATCCGCGCGGCTCATGCTGCTTTCAAAGTCGGACGCTCATCCAAACGGCATTGGGAATTCGAGCGGACACGTCGGTCACAACTTTTGCGAACACATAATGGGACCGCACGTCACTGGACTGGTGAAAGATCAGGTCGGCAAGCCTCACACGCTCGACGACGGCAAGCCCGGCCACTTTTATCTGGCGAGGTTTCGCAATCTCACCGATCGGCATCCGAACTTCATTCGCGGTTACGGCTTCGAGGGCGGGGCGGGCTCTTCGATGTTTCCGGGAAACTCGATGTCCACTCCGGGTTTCGGCGCGAGTTACAAGAAAACGGTGCGAGATTATTCGGGTGCTTTCATCGAGATGGGCGCGTTCGGAGAAGTGCTCGCGCGCTTTGAGAACTACGTCGATATCGACCCGGCTATGAAGGACAAGTGGGGAGTGCCGGTTCTTCGGTTCCACTACAAATTCGGCGACAACGAAAAGAAGATGGCAGAAGACATGGCTGATACGGCCCAGGAGATGTTCACCGAAGCCGGCTTCGAGATTGTTAACGTCGGCCGAAGGATTTTGACCGAAGGGTGGTCGATTCACGAGCTGGGCACTGCCCGAATGGGAGCCGACAAGAAGACTTCAGTGCTGAATCAGTTTCAGCAGTCGCACGATGTGAAGAATCTTTTTGTCGTAGACGGCAGCAGCCACGTCAGCGCGTCATGTCAGAATCCTACGTGGACGATCATGTCGCTCGCGTGGAGATCTTGCGATCACCTCGCGGATGAGCTCAAGAAAGGAAATCTGTGATGGCTGATGAAAGGACCAGGGTAGACGCTGAAGTCGATAAGCCTGGGAGCGCAGGCATCCTTGCCTGCTCCCCGGTCTCAGATGAAAACGACCTCAGAACAATCGGCAGGCAAGGATGCCTGCGCTCCCAGGAGGTGACTCGCCGCGAGATCATCAAACTCGGCGCGAGCGCGGCCGTAGTTACAACGGTCGTCGGGTTGGATCCGAGCTACATTGCGCAGGCGGCTCAGGATAAGGCGCCGTTGTTCTTCACGAAGGAAGAATTCGCGCTTGTAGACGAGCTGACGGAGCTCATCATTCCGACTGAGGATCACTCACCTGGCGCGAAAGCGGCTCTGGCAGCCGGTTACATCGACTTCAGGCTTTCGGAATCATTTGAAGAACAGCCGAAGATTGTCTGGCGCGAAGGGCTCAAGCTGATCGACCAGTTGTCTCAAGAGATGCACGGCAAGCGGTTTCTGGAGACCTCTCAGGAACAACGTATTGCGCTGCTCACTCAAATCTCTGCGAACGAAATGAAACCCGAGAAGCCAGAAGAGCTATTCTTCAGAGAGCTGAAATCACGCACCGCGCACGCTTACTACAGTTCGAAGATCGGGATTCACGATGAAATGGAATACAAAGGCAACACCTATCTGAAGGAGTTTGTTGGCTACGATGCAACGTAGATCCGTGCTCAATTTGATGAGATGAATCAGTAGACGGCCGCGACAATGCGGCTCTAACTTCAGGAGGGGAGCGCGAGTATGAAAATCATTGCGGTGTTTTGCCTGGTGATGCTTGCGCCGTCAGTAGCTCTCGGTCAGAACCCGGAGCAGGACATTCGCGCTAAGACGAAGAAGTTCACCGAAGCGATCGTGTCGAAGAATCTTGCCGTTCTCGACGATGTGTTCGAGAAGGATCCGACGAACATCTATTACGACATCAACGAAGGGCCGCTGGTGGGCTTCGAAAGATTGAAGCGAGTGTGGACTGCGGCCACGACCAACTTCACCATCTCCAGGTTTGATTTCACCGACGATATGAAAATCTGGGTCAACGGCGACAATGCCGTGCAAACCGGAACGTGGATGCAAACTCAAGAGAATCGATCTGGACAAAGCCGGGACATCAAAGGCCGCGCTACTGTTTTATGGCGCAAACGCGATGGAGTTTGGAGAGTCTGGCATTATCACGCGTCGATAACGCCTCCCAGAGGCACGCGGCCGCAATAACGCTCGTCTTGGAACGACTGCTTCTTTATCTCGCGTAATAGCCCGATCGGGTGCGGATCACAACGCCCGGTTGGGTTGCCTGCACTCTGATCCGTCTGAAGCCGCCGTCGAGATTTGTATCCTTCGGAGTGTAGGCCATGCTGTAGACCGTCCTCAATTCGACGGCGACTTGCTCGAAGACACCTTTCAAATCTTCAAAGTGATTGGCATGGTAGAACCTTCCTCCTGACGCGTCGGCCAACGCTCGCAACTGCTTGATTGCAATGTCGGTCAGTTTCGGCTGAACTCGAACGAGCGGAGAGTTGGAATTGTTGTAGCCTGCATCGGGCTGCGGCTGTGCGGGATCCAGATGAATGGGATAAATGAGCGCGTCGGATTCCTGGGCGCCATCCAACAGCTCTCCGAAGCCGAGAAACGAACCCATGACATATCCCCTGACTCCGAGGTTCAACGGCCCAAGCAACCGTGAGAGAATCGCATTGTCCTCGCCGTCTGTAATCGTGATAACCGCGTTGCGCTGTCCCTTCACCTTTCTTAATTCTTCAACCAGCACATATCCGAGCGCGTCGTAGAAGGCCGTACCGTCCGAAGGCGGAAGCATATACTCGATGTTCTCTCGAAGATCTTCGCGATCCCTCGTCAAGTGCGAGACCACAGTGACATCAGTCGCGAAGGTTATTACGGCGACGTTATCCTGAGGACCGATGACGCGGAGGAAATGAATCGCCGTTTCTTTGATCAACTCGATCTCATCTTTCATGCTGCCGCTAAGATCGATGAGAAGAACAAGGTTGAACGGCGTCTGCTCGGGCGAGAAGAAAGAGATTCTTTGCGGCACGCCATCTTCATAGACGCTGAAGTCGGATTGCTTGAGACCCGGGATTGCCTTCCCTGCATTGTCTGTGGCGCTCACATTCAAATTCACAAGATGAGCTTCGAGTTTGAGCGCGTCTTCCGCTTTTTCCGAAGTCCCGCTCGGAAGATTGTCATCACGATGCGGCCTGATCAATTCAGGGCTTGATTTGCGAAGTGCTTCGCCCATCAAGCCGCCTCTGCGGGCGATTGTCTGCGCTGCGAGAGTGACCGGTTTTCGCGAAAGAACATCCGGCGTGAGCGTGACTGCTACCTGCGCCTTCGGTGCGATTACCTTCACATAAGGGATTCCCGTTCCCATGCGACGACGACCGATCGCGACGCGCGCAGTACGGCTCTGATCGACTCGTCGGATTGCGAATGCGTTCGGCGCTTCGTCCATGTCCAGAGTGGCGGATTCACGCGCTACGAGTTGAATGAAACCAGTTGCAGCAAAAACCAACACCTGCCCTTCGAGTTGGCTGACCTGGACAGCGTTGTTCTCATTTTTGATTTCGACGAACGCTCTTATGGGCACGCGCAAACTCAGCGAGATCCTGCGGTCGCGGCTCGATGGATGGCATGATACTTCGATTGAGTTTCCATTTGCCCTGACCGTGACCTCGTCCGCGCGCGGCTCTACACCTGAATCTGAGGTGGCAATAGAGACCTCTCGTTTCTCCCACGGCGTGATCGATACTGCGAAAGCGTTCGAGATGACAACGCGCGGATTGTCCTGAGTCGGATAACTCTTATCGGTTTGTGCCGAAGTTATGAATCCGGGCAAGCCGGCGGAGAGGATAGTTGCGCTAAAAAGAACACAGTAATGAAAGGAACGACGATTGAGGTGCATCTGACGCGCTCCCGCTCTTCAATCAGTAATCATCCGAGCGGCGCTTACAACTTCTAACATCGATGGAAAAGCTTTACAACGCTACGGCTTAATGGGTCGTCTGCGCTGCATCCGGTTTTGGAGCAAAGTAGCTTCGTCTCGCGGTGAGCGCCGTTTTGCCCTCACGAGCTTCGACGTTTGGCGAGAGCTCAACGCGTATGCGTCTTCGCTTTCCATCGCGAGCCGTGTTCGTTGACGCGTACGCGAGCGAGTAGCTGGCCGAAATGTTCTCGACCAGACGATTGAGCGTTGCGTCAATCTCATCGGGTGGCGCTCCGACCAGCTCGCCGCCGGTTTCTTCTACGAACATCCTCAGGCTTCCCGACCGCAACCCAAGATGCCGTAGAAGACTTGTCGGCTTGCCGCGAATACCCTGCTCTATTCGTCCTCCCACTGTCTGAATCAGAACGCCGGAGACTACTGCACCTGACTCCAGCACCGAGAGCAGCGCTTCCTGCTCGGACACCTTCGAGAAGTCGATGCTCGCTTCGAGGCTGGTCAACACGATAATGGCCCGGCGCCCGGCAGGATTCGCCGCCTTCTTCATATATTCAGAAGCTTCGTAGATCGCGGCGTTGAAATAATGCTGCTCGCTTTGATGCTGACGTTCGACTGACATTATGTTGTCGGCGATTGCCTTACGATCGCGAGTAAACGGTTGAACAAGGGCGATCTTGCTCGAGAAAGTCATGATCGCGACTTCGTCTTCGGGCTTGAGATGACTGATCGCTCTCACAGTGGCGGCTCGAATCTGATCGTTGAAGGGATTGACGCACCCGGCGCGATCGACGAGCAGGACCACCGATACCGGCAGCTTGTCTTTGCTGAAGTATTCGATCTTCTGCTGCACGCCGTCTTCGAAAATCGAGAAGTCGTCGCGTTTGAGGCCGCCGATAATGCGGCCGGTTTTTTTCTGCACTGGCAGCACATCAACCAGCACTAGATCAGTTCTCAGCTTTAGCGACTGCTCGTCGGTTGGACTCTGCAGTCTCGGAGCAAGGTTTAATAAGATTGAAGCTAGGGTGAGAGAAAGGACAACCGATTGATACATCTTCAAGACCGCCGGAAGAAGCTGTCGCTGGATCGTCCGGCGGTTATGATAACAATGGACAAGCCTCGATGCCAGAAGAACCTTAAGAATCGGGCCTCTTCTCGAGGCTCGATTCTTAGGTTCGATTTACTGAGATTGCATCGAATCAAGGAATTCGGAATTCGCTTTCGTCTTGCTGAGCTTATCCAGCAACAGCTCCATCGCCTCGGTTGGCGAGAGTTGCGACAACACTCGGCGAAGCACGATGATTCGATTGAAGTCTCCAGGCGCAAGCAGCAACTCTTCCTTGCGAGTGCCCGACTTGTTTATGTCGATCGACGGGAATATGCGTTTCTCGGTGAGCTTTCGGTCGAGATTGATCTCGAGGTTTCCGGTGCCCTTGAACTCTTCGAAGATCACGTCGTCCATTCGCGAGCCGGTGTCGATCAATGCGGTCGCGATGATCGTGAGTGACCCGCCTTCTTCGATGTTGCGCGCTGAGCCGAAAAACCGTTTCGGCTTTTGTAGCGCGTTCGAATCGATACCTCCCGATAAGATCTTACCCGAAGGTGGAACAACCGAGTTGTGAGCGCGAGCGAGCCTGGTCACCGAGTCAAGGAGAATGACGACGTCGCGACGATACTCCACCAGACGTTTCGCTTTTTCGATCACCATGTCGGCGACTTGCACGTGACGCGTTGGCGGTTCATCGAAGGTTGAGCTTATCACTTCGCCATGCACCGAGCGCTGCATATCCGTGACTTCTTCGGGCCGCTCATCGATCAACAACACAATCAGCGTCACCTCTGGATGATTGCGAGTTATCGAGTTGGCGACGTTTTGAAGTAACATCGTCTTGCCGGTCCGAGGCGGAGCCACGATCAACGCGCGCTGCCCCTTCCCGATCGGCGTCATCAGATCGAGCACGCGGCCCGCGAGATTTTCCGGATCGGTCTCGAGCTTGAGCTTCTCGTCCGGATAAAGGGGCGTTAGGTTGTCGAAGAAAACGCGGTCGCGTGCCATTTCGGGCGGCTCGAAGTTGATTGCCTCGACTTTGATCAGCGCGAAGTAGCGTTCGCCTTCTTTTGGGGGCCGGATTTGCCCCGAGATAGTGTCCCCTGTTCGGAGATCAAACTTACGAATCTGCGACGGGCTGACGTAGATGTCATCCGGACCGGGGAGATAGTTGTAATCGGGAGCGCGGAGGAATCCGAATCCATCGGGGAGCGTTTCAAGCACGCCTTCGGAAAAGATCAAGCCCGACTTTTCGGTTTGCGCCTGCAGGATCTTGAAGATCAGCTCCTGCTTTCGCATGCCGGTTGCGCCGGGAATGTCGAGTTCCTTCGCGATCTGGGTGAGCTTCGAGATGGACATCTCTTTAAGCTCGCCTATGTCCATCAGTTCATTTACTTCTTCTGGCATGACTGTTCTGATTGCCTCATTGGTTATGGAGCCGCGCGGCTAGTCGCCGTTTGGCGCGACAGTGACATTTGCACGGGGATTTTGCGATTGCGGATTTCGGATTGTGGATTTCGATTTGACCAGCGGAGTAGTGGATCTCTTCAGTCCACAGTCCGCTATTTGAAATCCGCAATCCGGTTGGTGATTTCTTTCCAAAGGCGGGCCGCTCCACTGCGGTTAACCGCCGAATAAGCGACAATCTCTTTAGTGTTCAGGACCTCCGATGCGCGACTCAAACTGGCCCGTAACTGATTGCTGCTGAGCTTGTCAGCCTTGGTTGCAACAATGATGAGCGGTTTTCCCCTCGACTCAAGCCACTCTTTCATCAGCAGGTCTAACTCGGTGGGCTCGTGCCGCGAATCGGTGATGAGAATAGATAGCACAAGGACCGGGCGCGTGGCAAGGTATTTCTCAACCATCGGCCCCCACAACTTCTTCACGTCGCGAGGCACTCGAGCATATCCGTAACCGGGCAAGTCCACGAAGTAGAACGCATCGTTGATCGAAAAGAAATTAATAAGCTGAGTGCGTCCCGGCGTAGAACTTGTGCGGGCCAGTCCTCGCGTACCCAGCAGACTGTTTATCAAACTGGACTTGCCGACATTCGACCTCCCCATGAACGCTATTTCCGGTCGATTGTCTCGCGGGTAATGCTCCGGGCTCGTCGCACTCTTTACGAACTTGGCGCTGGTGACTTTCATAAGTGCTGAGCGATGAGTGCTGAGTCCTGAGTGAACATTTCAACTCAGCACTCAGCACTCAGCACTCAGCACTTCTCATTCAATCGCTTGATTTGAACTAGTCGTCTCGCCAGTCGGTTGCTGTCCCCAAATTGGAACTTCGGTTGGCGGAACATCCACTTTCGGCAGCGGTTCTTCAAGCGCAAGGCGCCAAACCTGATCGACGCTTTCAACAATCTCGATCGTCAGCGCTTGCCTTACGTCCTCGGGCAATTCAACCAGATCCTTCGCGTTATCCTTCGGAATCAGCACGGTGGTTATGCCAGCTCGGTGCGCGGCCAGAAGTTTTTCCTTGATCCCGCCGACCGGCAGGACCTTGCCGCGAAGTGTTATCTCTCCGGTCATCGCGACGTCGCGACGCACAGCGGCATCCGTCAGCACCGAAACAATCGCAGTTGCAATCGCGATCCCCGCTGAAGGTCCATCTTTGGGAATCGCTCCTTCCGGGACATGCAAATGCAAGTCGTACTTTTTGTGAAAATCAGGTGAGATGCCCAGCCGTTTAGCTCGAGCACGAACGCAGGACAATGCAGCTCGCGCCGACTCCTGCATAACCTCTCCGAGCTTTCCAGTGAGCGTAATATTGCCGCGGCCTTGCATTAGCGTAGCTTCGATGTGAAGCACTTCGCCGCCGACTTCAGTCCAGGCCAACCCGGTGGACAGACCGACTTCGCTATGGTCCTCGAGCGCCTGCGGACGGAAACGAATCGGTCCAAGCAGTTCCTTGACCAGGTCTTCGGCTACCACCTCGTGATAAATCGAAGGATCGTCGGAAGTAAGCATTCGCCTCGCGAGCTTTCTCAATACCGATGCGATCTCGCGTTCGAGGCTGCGAACTCCGGCTTCGCGTGTGTAGTACTGCGTGATCGTGCGAATTCCCTCTTCAATAAAGTCGATCTGTTCGGCCTTTAGGCCGTTGGTCTCGAGTTGCTTAGGCAGAAGATGCCGTTTTGCGATCTCCAGCTTCTCCCGCTCGGTGTAGCCCGGCAGTCGAATGATCTCGAGCCGGTCCTGAAGCGCCGGCGGAATCGTGTGCAATACGTTCGCAGTTGCTATGAACATTACATTCGACAAATCATACTCGACGTCGAGGTAGTGATCGTGGAAGGCAAAGTTCTGTTCCGGGTCCAGCACTTCGAGCAGCGCCGCGGATGGGTCGCCGCGAAAATCCATGCCGAGCTTGTCAACTTCGTCGAGCATGATCAGCGGGTTCACCGTCCCCGCCTTCTTCATCATTTGAATAATCTGGCCCGGCAGCGCACCGATGTAAGTTCGGCGATGCCCGCGAACCTCCGCTTCATCGCGCACTCCTCCGAGACTAAGCCTGACGAACTTGCGGCCGGTGGCCTTCGCAATCGACCGCCCCAGGCTCGTTTTACCGACGCCAGGTGGGCCGACGAAACAAAGTATCGAGCCCTTGGGTCGCTCAACCAGTTGTCTCACCGCCAGAAACTCGAGTATGCGCTCTTTAACTTTCTCGAGACCGTAATGATCGGTTTCCAAAACATCCTGAGCGGTTCTGATGTCGCGCACTTCTTCGGATTTTTCTTGCCAGGGAACCGCAAGCAGCCAATCGAGGTAGTTGCGCGAGACCGTGCTTTCGGCGGACATCGGCGGCATTTGCTCGAGCCTTCGAAGCTCAGTCATCGCCTTCTCGAAAGCGTCCTTCGACATGCCGGCGGCTTCGATTTTCTGTTTCAGTTCCTCGAGCTCAGCCTTCTCGTCTTTTCGACCGAGCTCCTTGTGGATCGCCTTGATTTTTTCGTTGAGGTAATACTCTTTTTGCGCGCGCTCCATCTGCCGTTTAACGCGGCCGTGAATCGCGCGATCGACTTGAATCTTTTCGAGCTCGACTTCAAGCACTTCGACTAGTCGGGCCAGCCGGTCCGACAGCGAGAAAATTTCGAGCAAGCCCTGCTTGTCCTCGACTGAAATCTTGAGGTTCGAAGCGATCGTGTCGCAAAGCCTCGCGGCGTCGTCGTTTCGCAAGGCCGAGGTGAGAGTCTCAGGATTGCTGAGCTCAGTCGACTGACGAACGTATTGGTCCACTAACGATCCAACTCGCCCGATTAGCGAGTTGAGCCGCGATCGAGGCTCGTTGGTTGGCTGGGTCTTTCTCAAAGTTGCGAGCCAATAATCGCCATCGTCTTCGACGCGCACACTTCGAGCGCGCTCGATGCCTTCGACCATGACTTTGATGTTGCCGTCCGGAAGACGCAGGTTGTGAGTTATACGCGCGATCGTGCCTACAGTGTAGACCTGATCGACCGCGGGCTCATCGACAGTCGCGTCGTGCTGAGTTGCAAGGAAGATCGTCTTGTCGCTGCGCAGCGCGGCCTCCAGCGCCCGAACGCTTGCGGGACGCCCGATCACAAAGGCAACCATCGTGTAAGGAAAGACGACCACGTCCCGAATCGGGACCATCGGGCATCTCACCACGTCGGTCGGTGTGCTGTCGCTGAATTCATCCATAATGATGTTACAAAACCTGTAAGGGCGTCACTCTGTAGGCGCCCATTCCTGCTAAGCGTCTGTCGCAACCAAGGGGCGCCCACGGAGGGACGCCCTTGCAAGACTATCCCGCTTTTTCAAGAACCGGGAACGTCGCGCGCCGGCTCTCGACCATTTCTCCCGTGACTATGAACTCCTTCACTTTCTTGTGAGAAGGAAGCGTGTACATCACGTCGAGCATCAGCTCTTCAAGAATCATTCTCAATCCGCGCGCGCCAACTTTGCGCTCGCACGCGAGGTGAGCGATTGCCGTCAATGCATCGTCGGTGAACCGGAGCTTAACGTTTTCGTACTCGAACAACTTTTGATATTGCTTGACCAGCGCGTTCTTGGGCGCGGTCAATATCTCAACCATCGCGGTTTCGTCCAGCTCGTGAAGCGTGCCGCAAACCGGAAGCCTGCCGACGAACTCCGGGATCAATCCAAACTTGATCAAGTCCTCGGGCTCGACTTGTGAGAGCGTCTCACTCAGCCTCTGCTTGCGAGCGCTTTTGACGTTTGCGTTAAACCCGAGAGCCCTCTTGCCGATTCGCTTCTCGATAACTTTCTCGAGTCCGACAAAAGCCCCGCCGCAAATAAACAAGATATTCGTCGTGTCGACCGGGAAGAACTCCTGATGCGGATGCTTGCGACCGCCTTGTGGCGGTACATTAGCGACCGTTCCTTCGAGGATTTTCAGCAACGCTTGCTGCACTCCTTCGCCCGAAACATCTCGAGTGATTGAAGGGTTCTCGTCCTTTCGGCAAATCTTATCGATCTCATCGATGTAGATGATTCCGTTTTGCGCTCGCTCGATGTCGCCGTTCGAAGCCTGAAGCAGCTTTAGTATGATGTTCTCGACGTCCTCTCCAACATAACCGGCTTCCGTGAGCGTCGTCGCGTCCACGATTGTGAACGGCACGTTCAGCATCCGAGCCAGAGTTTGAGCGAGCAATGTCTTGCCTGTGCCGGTCGGACCGATCAGCAGAATGTTTGATTTCTGAATCTCGACATCGCTCGTTCGCCGCTTGAGCATGTCGACTCGTTTGTAGTGTTGATAGACAGCGACAGCCAGGCGTTTCTTGGTTTCTTCCTGACCGATTACGTAGTCGTCAAGAAATTCTTTGATCTCGACCGGCTTCGGCAGAGGCGGGCGGCGAGCTGCGGTTTCCTGCTGTTGGTCGTCGGTTATGATCTCATTGCAAATATCAATGCACTCGTTGCAGATATAAACCGTTGGTCCGGCAATAAGCTTCTTCACTTCGTTCTGCGACTTCCCGCAAAACGAACAGCGCAATGTGTCGTCGCCTCGTCTCATTCAATCTCCAATCTCGCCAAGGCTATGAGTAAATCTGGAGGCTCGGAAAACGAGGAACACGGAATGATGAATGACTTGTCGGTCAGTCGTTTCATTCTTCATGATTCGTCGTTTCATTCACGGTGCGAAATAACCTGATCGATCAAACCGTATTCTTTCGCCTGGTCGGCGCTCATAATACGATCTCGCTCAACGTCGTGCTCGATGACTTCCATAGACTGCCCGCTGTGCTTGGCAAGCAGATGGCTGGTCAGCTGGCGCATGCGCATTATTTCTTCTGCGTGAATTCTGATATCGGTCGCCTGACCCGATATACCACCCATGGAGGGCTGGTGAATCAATATGCGTGAGTTCGGCAGCGCAAACCGCTTCCCGTGAGCGCCTGCCGTCAGCAGCAGCGCTCCCATCGAAGCGCACTGCCCGACGCATATCGTGGTCACGTCGGGGCGAATAAACTGCATTGTATCGTAAATTGCCATTCCAGCGGTTATCGAACCGCCCGGGCTGTTGATATAAAGCGAGATATCCCGGTCCGGATCTTCTGCTTCAAGAAATAGGAGTTGCGCAACGACCAGATTCGCGATCGTGTCGTCTATGGGGAAGCCAATAAAAATTATGTTGTCTTTCAGCAGCCGCGAGTAAATGTCGAAAGCGCGCTCGCCGCGAGCGGTCTGTTCGACGACCATTGGTACAAGAGCCATTCGCGATTCCCTCATCATTCCCGATTCGTTTCGCTCACTCAATTTATTATACGTTGCTCTGCTCATTGCGGGAAGTTTTTTTCTTTGAGAGGCTCTGGGGAAGCCATTCGAACACAAACTGCATCACGCTCGAAGTGTCTTGCTTACGAAGAGAGTCTATGATTCCTCTTGTTCGCTCTCGCCGGTCGCAGCTTTATCGTTGCCTAGACCTTCTATTTCTTCGGTTCGAATTTCAGCGGAGTTTATTACAAGATCCAGGGCTTTGCGGTGCCTCACCTGCGCCCTGATACTATCCAGCGTGTTTTCCTTTGTCAAGCGCGCCCTCAAAACTTCCTCCGTTTGTCCAACACTTTCGGCAATTTGTTTTATTTCCGCAGAGAGCTCGTCTTCACTCACTTCAATGCTCTCAATTTCAGCAATCCGGTCGAGTATGAACGAGCCACGCACTTCACGCTCGGCACGCTCCCGCTGTGCGTCGCGCACGGCCTCCCAGTCCATCTTCAACAATCGCGGATCCATTCCCTGCCCCGCCATTTGACGAAAGAGCGTCTTCATTCTCGAATCTATCTGCTTTTCGACCACGAATTCGGGAACATCGAAACGATTTCGATCGACAAGCTTTTCCATCGTAAGCGAATGAAGCTCGGCATCGGACTTATGCGCCGCCTCGTGCTCGAGCTTTGAACGAACATCGTCGCGAAGCTCGCCGAAAGACTTGAACTCCTCATTCACGCTGCGAGCAAACTCATCGTCCGCCTCGGGAAGCTCTTTGGCACGAACCGCAATAACCTCAGCTGAATAATGGACAGTGCGACCGGCGTATTTTTCCGGTTTGTAGTCCGCCGGATAACCGACGGAAAAAGTCCGAGAGTCGCCCGCCTTTACACCGGTTAGCGCTTCGTTGAATTCCTTCAGCACGCCCTGCGCTCCGAGTTCAATCTCGATGTCTTGTTGTTTGAGCTCGTCCTCAGATTCGGCGGCAGGAGCTTGCTCGTTGGCTTTGAACTCGCCTGTGAGGTTGACCGTCACAATGTCACTTGCTGCGGAAAGGCGATCTTCAACCGGCACAAGTTCAGCCTGTCTCTGACGCAAATGGTCGATGGCCTGATCGACATCTTCATCTCGGACTCGGTAAACGCGCTTGGTGATCGGAAGCTCTTTGTAATTAGACAACGTTACTTCGGGAGCGACCTCTACATTGAATGTGACGTCGATTGATTCATCATCGTTGAACTTCAGGTCTTCGACCGATGGCTGACCCACGACCTTCAGTTCTTTTTCTCGAATCGCGTCTCCCAAGGAGTTCGGCAAGAGCTGCGAGAGCATTTCATCGCGAAGTTCCTTCCTGAATCGAGTCTTCACGACAGACTTGGGCACCTTGCCTCGTCGAAAGCCCGGCACAGTGACCTTGCGCGCGAGGTCTGTCGCGATCTTATCGGTTTCCGCACGAATCGTTTCCCCGGGAATCTCGAGTCGCAATTGTTTTTTACATTGTTGTTGATCGGTGACTGTTATGTTCAAGATCTATTCTCAACTTTCAAGAGGAGCGGAGATCAAAGCCGGCCATAGATTTGTGGTGCGAAAGGGGGGACTCGAACCCCCACACCTTACGGTACCAGATCCTAAGTCTGGCGCGTCTGCCAATTCCGCCACTTTCGCATTCGGAACATAAAAGATAGTAGATAGTAAAGGGCAATGGCAACCACCTGCGCCTGGGAAGATCTCTTCTTGTCTCGAAGAGGCAGAGTCGCGACAGAGGCGTGAAGAATGGCTTATTTGCAGGTAGACGCGGGAAGCTAACGGCTTGAGCTCCCCTGAGACGCTATAACGAGCGTGACATGGTCGGGAAAATCCGATCGGCAGCAGGAGTCCTTGGGTTTCGAGGAATCAATGCTGTCCGACGAAATCTTCCCGACCAAACCAGATAGCCGGCTAAAGCTAATACGGGCGCCGTACCTATGCCGATACTCATCTGAGTTCGTCATTGGTGACAATAGGAGCCTTACAAAACCCCGAGCCAAGCACTGAGCGACGAGTGGTTCAGCCGGCGAACAACGTCCAGTTCACGTTCACCACGCAATCGTTGAAATCGCAGTCCCCGCCGCTCGGCGTATCCTCGGAACAGAGCGTATATCCGCCCACGTAAGTGGTTGTTCCGTAGGACAAAGCATCGTATGCGGCCAATACGCGAGGCGTTTGACCGCCGCCACTAACGGCTACCGTCGCGTAATAAGTTTTGCCGGGCTGAATCTGAAAAGTTGCGTTACTCATGGCCTTTGCCGTGCCGCCGCCACCGCCGGTAATAGTTGCGAGCGGCGTTGAATTGCCCGTCTGGAAGATCGAAACGGTTAAGTTTGCCGCTGTCTGTGTGTAGCCTGAGAGGAAACAGGTCAGATTGGTCGTCGTCGTAAGCAGATCCGGGAGCGGCACATTCGTGCCGGGAGCGCCGAAAGTTGTGCAGTTTGCCATAGAGCCTCCAAAGATTAACGGTACCCTCGGATCCAAAATGGATCCCACTTGATTTGTTACGCGATCTGATCTGGACACTGAGGCCCCTCGAAGCTGAGCGATCCGCACAACTTCCCATCAGAACGCAGATTGGTTTTCGTCGGCTGCGTACGGTCTCAGGGAAGCCAGATTCAAGCCCGTCCGCCCGTTGAGTGATATTAACAACCTTCTGGATTGTATCATATATCTCTTTTGCAGTCTCATCAGAAATCCCGAAAAACGCCGTCACTGGACGGAACGTAGTCTGCGACCATCACGTCGCGACGATTTCGGTACCGGCTCTCTTGAAGTGTTGGGGTGTACAGCCTACGACGGCGCGGAAGTTTCGCTCAAAAGTATTTAGGCTTCCGAACCCGGTTTCAAGGGCGACGTCCAGCAAGTTAAAGTCGCTGGACCCCATCATAAGAATCGCTGCATACAGCCGATAACGCGTCAGAAGCTGGTGAAAGGTAAGAGTAGTTGTGCGCCGAAGGAGCACGTTCAGGTGGTTCTTTGCCGCCCCACTTTGTCTTCCTGCTTCGCTAAGCGACACACCTGGATCCGAGTACCTGCTCTCTATCAGTTTCCAGGTGCGTTCGAGTCTCGGATCGACACATAGCTTTGAGACCAGATCGCAGAGTCGCTGCAGGAACACCATTTCCTCAACTTCTTTTGCATTCATAAGGTCTTCAATACGTTGCCGGCACTTCTGAACGTCGAACCTAAGGAGTCTTGTAGGATTGTATACACGATAATGTCCCCGCTACGCCAGTAACAGCTGGTTCGATGTGCGGAGCCCGCGCCTCTATGAGAGGACGTTTTTTCGCAACCAATTGCGTGAAACAATCGTCCTCTGGAAAACAGACGATACGGATAAGATAAGAGAAGGTTACCGAAGGCGGACTAGTTGACTCCGGCATGGAAAGAGCAAGTCCGGAGGGATAGGTCGCTGCGCTTGCAGGCGCTGGTTCAGGCTGACGGCTCCCGATGATCTCGGAGCAGGAGAAGGCGTACCAAACGAAATGAGTCGAATGATTACTCTGCTCAGAAAGCGCCGTGGCGCCAGATCATCGAAGAACCGGAGGCAACTCGTTGTAATCCCTCGAAAGTTGTTTCGAACTGACTTTCTTGATGCAAACGAAGCACACGTGTAGTACAATGCCGCTCGTCCGGTTCGCGACAAAGATCACCTAAGCCGCCAATAAAATCTGGCGGGGTGGACTGGAGACTATTGAATGTGGGTTAGCGGGCTGCTGACAACTTACGCGCGCAGCCTGCTCCACATCATGAGAGCCAGCGCCAGCACTAACGCGCCGGTTCCGAAGTCAAAACCGGAGCGCGAGTGCGAGCGGATCGGAGAAGCACTTTGATCGAGAGACTTCTCAGGTTTATTGGGCAACGGCCTGCTGCTGCCTCCCAGTTCGCCGGGGTCACAGATGCAGCCGGGCCCACCACATAGGCACCACTCGCCGGATAATGTATGGCCGGCAAGCGCCACTGTGGCATAAGGAGCAGAGTTCGTCGGTTTGTCACCGCTAGAAGGTGAAAACCAGACCGGGAAAGCAAGCATGCAAAGAGCCGCCGCCAACATCAGCCTTTTTCTCATAGATCCTTCCTCCTTTGAGACGGTTGCTGGTTCGCGAGAAGGAATCAGCTACGGCGGATTTTATCAGCAACTCACTGCACAGTTGGTTAGCAGCATTCATCAAGAACAGATCCTTCGCCGAATGGGTAATTCGCTGGTGATTCTGGCTGAACATGCTCACGCTTTCCGGAAGATGGATATCCTCGAGAGGGTTAGCAGGACTCTGGCTGACTCACCGATGCTAAGGTATGAAGATGTCGGTCGGTACTATGAGGCACTGTGTATTCATAGGTTCGGGCATGGCGATGTACAGCGCGCAATACGCTTGCTTGAACAAGTGGCGGATGTGGCTCCGCTTGCGTTTAGGGCGAAGGCGATGCTGTCTATGGGATCAATCTCTGTCCGAATTGGCGACAATCAATCAGCCTCGGCTCTTTACCGAGAGGCAGCTCGGTTCCTTTCCCGTAGTCGCATTAATGATCTTTATACCACTATTCATACACAGAAAATGATCGCGGTCCTTAACAGCGTTGAGGGCAATCATCGTGGTGCGGTTTCGTTGCTGGAGAATCTGCTTCCGCTGGCTCACACAATGCGCTCTTCCCAACCCCACGTCTACTACGATTACTTGAACAGTCTCGCGGTAGAGTTGTGCGAAGTGGGGAGACTCGAAGAAGCAAGGAACGTCTCTCGGATCGTGCTTGCATCGCCTTATGCCGGCGCTTATCCCGAGTGGGGCGACACGCGCGACGAGATACAACTCAGGGGATGGCGCGCGTCTCGCTCCACGGTTGCATTTAGCCAAACAACATCTGAAGCTAACAATCCTTCGCCCACTGCGAGAGTACACGCTGACACTGATTCAGCGGTCACCAAAGCAGCCTCACCAAACGAGAACCTCGTGCGCCTGCCCGTGCCTGAGCGCGCTGAGAGCTTCACGCAGTCCACTGCGACAAGCGAGTCGGCGCGCGTGCTGAGCATCCAAGAGTGGAAAGAAAGCATGCCTAAAAGATCAACCATCGATTCTCAACAGAAGACAAATCAGAAGGCAACGATCGCCAGCCAGAGACAGGCCAGACTCAGAGAATTGAGGAACCTGGAGACGAGGGAGTTGCTGATGGGACTGATGGATGCGGTCGGCGATGAGAATATCAGTGACGACCAAATAATCAGGGCGCTAATCGTCCTTGAAGGTCTTGAGCCGGATTCGGACCACAGCGCCTAGCTTCTTGTATTCTTCCTCCGCGACCTCGGTTTCGCGGCCACGCCTCTAAGCGACTTGAGAACCGTGACCCTTTCCTCCGGCGACAGGCGCAGTAGCTCATTCAGAATATCGACTATATCGGGAACGGCGACGGCCTTCTGAACGGTCTCGAGGATGATCATGAGTTCAGCCGCCGGACTGGCCTTGCGGTCGCCACCGAGCCCATCGGGCATACCGCAAGCGAGATGAAACAGCAGATCGGGGTCGACACCGAGTCCGTCGGCCAGAGCCTTCAGTTTTTCAGCCGATGGATTGCCGGCCCTCCCGATCGAGATGCTGGCAACATACGCGTCGGTTATTCTTCCGCCCGACAGGCGATGGACGTCTTTATGGTCAAGCCCTTGAGTTTCATGACTCGCCTAACGTACTTGCTCAAATCGCGCTTGGACATAATCCGCTCTCCGGTCGCGGTGCCTGGCAACCACTTTCATGAGCATCAAGCAGGTCTTGGCAGAGGTCGGCTACAACGATAAGGGCAACTTCGCGCGCTCCTTCAAAAGACACTTTCAGCTGACTGCGTCTGAATACAGAAAGCGCGCGCTGAGGCCCTAAGAAGCGTGGAGCTGAATTCGCCGTTTGATTCTCTAGCGCGTTGCTGCCCAGTCCTCCAACGAAATGAACTTTGAGCCATCGAACACTTCAATCTTGTAAACCGGATGAATCTCCCAGACTGATCTACGCGACGGATTGCCGCCGCCTGCCGGCTTGGCGCACGAGGAAGGTACATGGCTGCCATCGAAGAAGAGCTGGCCAGTAATTCTTACCCGGATCCCTTTCACCGGGAGCGGCTTTGTTACGTGCGGCGAAGTGCAGGGATCGCAATCGAATCGGTCCCACACCGGCGGCCTGAAGTGCGGGATGATCTCTGCCGTTACGCTCGAACACTCTTTCACGCTTGGCGAAAAGGCCGGCACGAGCGCGATATGGATATCGTTCCATTCAAGGAGGGAGTTCTTACAGTTGACGCCTTCCCCCGCAAAGCCGAATGGGAAAGTGTCGTCGTGCTTTGCGTCAAACACAAACGCGTCAAGCATCACGAGGTCGCCCTCACCCAGATTGACAGCTTTGTTGGTTGAATCCACCGTTGAGAGTCCGTGTAACTTCGCTCGATCAGCGGGCTGCGGCGGGCCACTCTTGCCGTAACTGATTTTGTGCTGGCGCACCATCAGGTCGACGGCTTGCTGCAGCTTGTCAATGGAAGCGAAGTTGATCTGAACGGGAGTTCCGGTCGCGCACAGATTATTCTTGACCTGGTTCTGTGCTTTATCGGGTTCCCTGGAAGCGCATCCTTCGTTTGGACAATGCTCGTCGATGTCGTGACTCACTCCGCCCTGGAACGGAAGTGTGCAACCCACCACAAATTTTTGATCGATATTACAATTTGAGGGATTGGACGGCGGGTTGTCAGCGCAATGAGAACCCGCATGATGTGGCGGCTTTTTCTTTCCGCGCTTCTTCGAACTTTTTCCAGTCGAGGAGCTGCTTTTCGCCGTGCTGTTTGTGCTCTTTTGTTGCGAAGCGCTCGCAGCGATAAATGACGCCCCTGTAATCAAAAGCACAACAGAAATCACAACGCAAAGGTACCATCTGAGTCTCATAGTGTCTCCTTTTGTGGCACGGTCGAGGTTTACTTTGAACCTCGCCGTGAGTGATCCAAATTGTTAGAGAGGTCACGCCGTTGCGCGGCTACTCTATGCCTCTCGTATTCCCTAGTCAACCGAACCACAGACGCAAGCAGAACTTTGAAACTCTCTGAACTTGACAGCGCCCGAAGCTGAAACCTAAGATGAGCTTCTGCAAAGGAATCAATTCCTAAACTTGAAGGTTAAAAGCGATGACAGAGTTACTGGCGATCCTGCTTCAGGCTCCGCCTCGAACGGGCGGCTCGTCATCAACTTCGACGGGCGCCGCTCCCTCAATCTACGGCTACATCCCTATCATTCTTTTCTTTTTGATTGCGGTGCTCTTGCCGGTGGCGCTGCTCGGAGTATCGAGACTCGTACAACGACGCGTGTTCGAGCGCGAGAAACTGCTCCCTTACGAGTGCGGGGTCGATCCGATTGGCGATGCTCGCGATCGTTTTTCGGTTCGCTTTTACATCGTCGCGATGTTGTTTTTGATCTTCGATGTTGAAACGATATTTCTGTTTCCCTGGGCCGTTATTTACGACAAGCTCGCGATGTTCGGCCTGGTTGAGATGCTGGTCTTTGTCGGGGTCCTGGTAGTCGGCTACTACTATGCCTGGCGCAAAGGAGCGCTCGAGTGGGCGTAGAAGAATTGCCGAATTAGGATCGCGGATTTCGGATCGAAGATATGGCTAAAGAAAGAGAAGAAGTAGTTGAATCATCGAGTGGGATCATAACAACGACGGTTGATTTCGTTTTCAACTGGGCTCGCAAGTCTGCGCTTTGGCCGATGACTTTTGGACTTGCCTGCTGCGCAATCGAGATGATGGCGACGGGCGCATCGCGGTTCGATCTCGATCGATTCGGCGCCGGAGTTTTTCGACCCAGCCCTCGCCAATCAGATCTTATGATCGTGGCAGGTACTCCGACCCTGAAGATGGCGCCGATAATCAAGCGCGTTTGGGATCAGATGCCCGAGCCGAAGTGGTGCATCGCCATGGGTGCGTGTGCTTCGACTGGCGGACCATTTCCGACATATTCGACGCTGCAAGGAGTCGATCGAGTCGTGCCGGTCGATGTGTACATCCCCGGCTGTCCGCCGCGCCCTGAGGCATTGATCTATGGTTTGATGCGGCTTCAAGACAAGATCATGCAAGAGCACCCGACGCAATACGCATTCGGCCGCGGCAGTGTCACTCAGGAAGAGGCTGAAGGCGAAGCGGAAGGCGCCGAAACCGCCGCTTAGAAGGATCAAGAAGAGAGCTAACCTAAAAGCGCAGGGAAGAAAAAATCCCTGCGCTTTCGCTTTTGCAAGATAGATGTCGAAGGTTTCTAACGCACTTGAGCAAAAACTTTTCGCGCGGATCGAGCGCGACGGCCCGATAACTTTTCGCGATTTCATGCAAGCGGCGCTTTATGACTCTGAGCATGGCTACTATTCAACCTCGCGTTTGAAGATCGGCGCGGATGGGGACTACTACACATCGAGCAACTTACATCCGGCGTTCGGCGCTACATTGTCGCGAGCGTTCATCCAGTTGTGGAACAACTCAACTGAACCTCTGACGGTTGTAGAGTTTGGAGCAGGAACTGGACAGCTCGCGCAGGATTTTCTTTCATCAATGCGCGATGAAAGCCCGGCTTGCTTCGAAACGGTGAGTTACATTCTGATCGAAACGAGCTCGCACATGCGAGAACTTCAGCGGGATAAACTTGTTGATTTCCGCGATTGTGTCAGTTGGCTCGATATCGAAGATATCGAGCGCTCACCCATGACAGCAATTGCCTTCTCCAATGAATTGATCGATGCATTGCCAGTGCATTGTGTGAAACGACATAACAGTCAAATTCAGGAGCTCTACATTCACAATGCGCCGCGCAAATCCGGTTTTGCACTCATGTGGGCCGAGCCGTCGACTGCCGAGCTGATGAAGTACATCGACCGTTGCAATGTCCCTCTTAAAGAAGGTCAAACAGTCGAGATCAACCTCGACGCTATTGAATGGCTTCGAAAAGTAGCGCGCGCACTCGGCGGCGGGTTTCTCGTTACGATCGACTACGGCGATCTTGCCGGTGAATTGTGGAAAGCCGAAAGGAGCCGGGGCACGCTTCGGTCGTTCTACCGGCATCGATTAATCGATTCACCACTGCAACGCGTTGGCGAGCAGGACATCACAGCCAGCGTGAATTTCACTGCATTGATAGAGTATGGACGCGACTTCGGTTTTGAATTGCAAAGCTTTGAGCGACAAACAGCATTCCTGACTCGAATGGGCTTGATCGAGCAACTCGCCGTCGAATACCGCACAACCGATACGTTGGACGATTTGAAGAAAAGATTGGCGGTCAAGAACTTGTTCGTTCCGGGCTGCATCAGCGACAACTTTCGAGTACTGGTTCAGGGAAAGCTGGTCAACCGGTGACGATTCGCAGATGAATGGAATCTAGGAGCGGCACGGCTGATGGTCCGCATGAATGACCGTGCCAACGTGTTCACCCTTCAATGCTGCCGTAATCGTTTCGGGGCGCCGACCGTTTACTATCTGAAATGATCGCAACAGCCTCGCCGTATCCAGCAGGTCCAGAAGGACGCGCTCGAATGGAAGAGTTTCGAGATGGCACTTACGAAGTTCGGAGCTGCCTATTTCGCGGATGAAGCTGGCGCCGGAGTTTGTCTTCGGATCGCGGTCGTACAAGCCATCGACGTCCTTAACGAGAGTGAGAGACTTGCACCCAAAACACTCGGCCAGCAGGAAAGACCCTGCATCAGTGCGGTGCGGTGGTATCCGTCCGGTTGCGGGAGGATGCTCCCAGAGAGAATAGGGTGGGACACCATTGAAAATCACCCCTGGCGCGCTCTGAATAAAAAGCGGAAGGAGGTGGCCGAAGATGTCGGGCGGAATTGCGACCACGCCATATGGCGCCAACAGCGTACCCAGAATATGCGCGTTGCCGAGTGAGTCAGCCATAGCCAACTGCGCCAGGACGCCGGTTGGCAGCCCCAAGTCCAGCCCGATAGAGAAAACGTGCCGACTCCTCACGCCTCCACCTGCTCCTATGATCAGCTTTTTCGTTTTCAAGGAATGGGCGAGGGCCTCGATTACCGGATACACGACCGCGCGACCGGCATCAATAATCGATCGACCTCCTATCTTGATCACATCCGCATCGGGCAGCATTCGGAAGACGGGAGTTTCGGTCGCCCTCTGTACATCCTTATCAAGTAAGCTCTCGCGCATCAGCATGGATTTGACATGCTGCCGGCCGTCGCTCTTTTCCCACTGATCGATCAAAGTGAATACTCCTTCGTGTCGGAATGAGGAAACAGTGTCCCAGAGACTTGCTCAATCAGAAGTAATCGTAGTACCGATGCTCTCTCCGTTAAGAGCGCGCGCCAGGTTGCCGCGCTCGAGGCCGTTGATGATTTGAATCGAGCGCCTGTGGGTGGCGTGTTTCATCATCTCAAGCACGCTGCGCTCTACAACCACATCATGGAGGTCCAGTTCTTCGAGCTCAGAGACGGTGATCTTCGGGATAAACTTTGCGTGGCGATCCTTCTTGGGGTCGGCCGTGTATAGCCCCTCTTCATCTTTGATGAAGATCATGGACCTGGCTCCGAAAACCTCGCTCACGAGATAACTGCCGGTGTCGGTCCGGTGAGGCGGTATTCGGCCTACCAACGGATTCTCTTGCCAATAAATGTAAGGTGGCATACCGAAGAAGATTACTGCTCCGCGCTCGGCAAGGTAGTGAGGAAGCTGCGGAAACTGCGCGGGCTCAATAAAGGGAATGCCATGCTTGGCAAGGAGATAGTGAAGCATCCGAGCATTTTGCATGCTAACGAATGTGCCAAGCACGCTCAGCACGCCCGTCGGAAGCCCGAGATCCAGCCCGACGCTGTACGCGTGTCTTGCTCTGGTGCCGGCGCCTGTACCTATGATCATTTTGTGCGAGCCGAGGTTCTGCACTATCTCTTCTATCAAGGGAAAGACTGCCGCTCGGCCTCGATCGATGAAGCTTTGGCCGCCAATCTTTATTACGTTAGCCTCCGGCAAGATCTGCACCGCGGGAGGCTCACTCGTCTGCACCATCAGGCGCTCGTCGTCGAGAGAGCCCGAAAGCAGCGATCTGCCGAGCCCAGTGAGAAGGTCATCTTGCATGTGGTTTAGCTCGCTAACAACTAACCCAAGTTTGTTGCTCGGCGATGGGCGGTTTGAGCGCGGCCGGATTATCATGAACCTAATTCCTGAAATCAAGCCTTACAACTCTGGGGCAAACGCAATGGCTTGAGCATATATGTCTCCTCGGATTCCAATTGACAATCCAGTCCGCCAAACATTTTTTCCGCCCATTCTTCGAGTTCCACCAGGATTTCGTGGCGAGTCTCAGTCGGAACCGGGATACCGGCTAACCCCTTCAGGCAGCGCCAGGAATCAAGCGACTGCCGAGGGCTTGTTGAGACCTTCCAGTTCGCAACCGATACGGGCTTCAAAATCTCTGCACCGCGCCGGCAACACGATTCCACGAGCTTCCGATTCTGGTGCTCACCTCGCCGCCCTTCGAATCCGTGACCGCGCAATCGCTCGATCATCTGGCGGGCCATTCGAGTCCTTACACTGTCAGGGTCTCGTTCCACTCGACCGATGATCAGCGTAGCTCCGGGCCGAGCCACGCGGAACAATTCTGATGCGACGTGTTCATGTTCCAATAGATGCAGCGCCCGCGAACTGAAAATCACCTGCGCGACATTATCGCCAAGCGGCCAGCTTACATTGGCATCAACTTGAATCAGCATTCGGTTGCTTGCCGGGCCATCCGTTAGCCGCTGCTGAAACTCCCTTAGCATACCCGCTGAAAAATCCAATCCGAGGTAGCGCATCGGCGGCCCGAACCACTGGCCAACCTGTCCGGTGCCGGGACCAATTTCAACAATCAAATCGCCAGGCCTTGCCTCTCCGATCTCGAGCACTGCGCGGGCGATGTCGCGAGAGAGATCTGCAGGCAAACCGGCCCGCTGTTCGAATATGGCGGCCTGACCATCGAATAATTCCCAACTGGGGCTAATGACGTTCACCAAAGTGGTCCGGTCTCTTTACAATAGGCTGCTAATACCGTTCGGCATACGCAGGAGTTTTTCGTTGCACAACGGCATCCGTCATGATAGCCTGCGACCAGTAGCCATGTTCTCCAAATTACATGAAGGGTGGGAGGAAATATAACATGAGCAGATGGAAGGCGCAACGACCAGTCGCTCTACAGGGTAGCCCTGGGGGAGCATCGGAGGTCCAGACAACAGGGCCGGATCAACGAGAATCCGCTCGCAGGGGCTCGGCGAAGCAGACCGGCGGAGTGGGGATGCTGCTTCATCATGTGGATGACTTCAACCTCACCCAACAACAAACGGAACAGCTTGCGAAAATGCAAGTTGAATTCGAGCTCGAGAAGGTTGACCTCGAGGCGGCTTTGCGCAAAGCAAAGATCAGATGGCGCGCGTTGATACGAGACATAGACGCCGCCGAGCAGGATGTTCTGACTGCCATCGATAAGGTGACCGCTTGCGAAGGTGATCTTCGCAGAATGCGCTTCAATCACTTGAAGGCCGCGCGCGGTGTTCTGAATCCCGATCAGCAAAGCGATCTCAAGGTTTTCCACCTTAAGCAATCGCGTGCTAAGGCCCAAGGCGCAAGATGATAGCTTTTTTGATCTGAGATTCTTGCTCACGTCGACGGCTCTTCGTTTCTTTGTTTATCCCCGGTTCTCTGCATGGAGGATCGGGACCGATGTTTCTCAGTAACTGAACTCATCCAGAATATTATAACTCGGTCTTTTGTTTCGTTGGCCCAGCACCGGGTTGACTTAAACGAAGTATCCGCAATCCGGGAAATAACGCCTCGAAGAAAAGATCGAGCGTCATATCCAATCTCTCGGAAAGGTCTAACAAGAAGACCGAAGGAAACTTCAATCATGAAACGAAAGGCCGCTCACAAACCCGATTCAACCACAACACACGAGGGACCGGCGCAGGACGCTGTCGAACCATCATCGAACAAAAAGAAAAGAACGAAGCTCAACCGGCGGCAGTTCCTGGTCGGCGGGACGGGCGCAGCGGCAGCCGTTATCATGACGCGCAAGTCGCTGGCAAGCCCTCAGCATGATGAGCACTCGCAAGGCAAGGCCACACGAGTTCGTCAAATTACACTCTCGACGCCTTTTGCTCAACCCCCTGTAATAACCTCCAACGGAGGCGTTATTAATGTGCCATTGGTAGTAAGCATGATCGGCGGCACGCAGCAGATTCGCGCCTACAACGGTAATGTTCCAGGGCCGACAATCAAGGTCAAAGCCGGAGACCGGTTGGGTATTAGGCTATTCAACCAACTGCCTGCCAATCCGGGCGGGCTTCTGGACTTCTACGGAAAGCCGAATGAGATGAGCAATCCCCACGGCTTCAACAGCACCAATTTGCACACTCATGGCTTGCACGTTTCCCCGCTCAGCTTTGACCCGTGCGCGCAACGTCCGGCGGGGCCAGGTAATGCCGTGCAAAACGGTCCTGTGGGTTCAGGCTGCTCACTGGTAGCATCCGATGACGTCCTAATTGAGGTGAAACCAGGGCAGATGCAGCAGTATTGCATTGAAATCCCATCCTTTCATGCACCGGGCACTCACTGGTATCACGCACACAAGCATGGCTCGACTGCTATGCAACTAGCACAGGGGCTGGCAGGAGTGTTGATTGTTGACGAGCCCGCCGGCCAGCAGATTCTCGCCGCGGGTGCAAACGATTACGTCTGGCTGATTCAGGAAGTGCTTACGAATAACGATGCCCAGGCTATTTACACGACGACTTTGCCAGCAACACAGTTTAATATCAACGGCCAGTTCCAGCCCACGCTCACAATGATGGCGGGCGAGGTTCAACGCTGGCGCATCGTCAACGGCACAGGCACGCCCCGGGGGCTCTGTCAACTGGTGCTAAAATCATCGAGCGGTACGGCCCAAACGATGCGCCAGGTGGCAACGGATGGGATTTCCTTCTACGGCAAGAAGCCTCAACCGCTTACGGCCCTCAATATGGGCGCCGGGAACCGGGCCGATGTCTTAGTGAAACTGACTGCGGGCACTTACACGCTCGTTAGAAATGATTATCCATGGATCGGGGGCGGCGGGATCGCTTTGACGCAGGTACTCGCGACCATAGTTGTCCTTCCCTCACCTCTGAACGATCCATTGCCGATCGCGATTCCGGGCGCTTCACCAGGTTACCTTCTACCGATAAGTTCGCTGAGCGCTCCGTCTGTTTCAGCAACTTTCGGCACAATTCAACCCGGAGCCTGGACTAGCGCCTGCGGAAACTCCACACAACCTGCGAGCCATCCAACGCAAGTACCTTTTCCGCCACCAGCAAATAATAAAGTCAACATCATGCCTGGACTTAGTGTGATCAATTGCAAAGAGTATATGCCGCCGCCGAACTCAGGTGCCGGTCCCGGAACGTGGGATATGTTCCAGCCCACGCTCAATACAACGCAGCAGTGGGTGCTATCGAACCTTGCTGGGTCGGCGCATCCCTTCCATATCCACGTCAATCCGTTTCAGGTTGAACACTTTTTGATTGATCCCAGCTTGCCGGATAGTCCAAACAACTGGATGTGGATGGATACTATTCCGATTCCACCACCGGGTGTGTCAAGTCCGCCACCCTGGTTCCAGAATAACAAGGTAACCATACGAACACGTTACTCAGACTTCTATGGCAGGTTCGTGCTGCACTGTCACATTCTGGTTCATGAGGATCTGGGCTTGATGGCGAACGTTTACGTGAAGGACGACCCGACTCATCCTGGCACAGGTCCATGTCTTAAGATATGAGGAACTCATGAGAGCCTTTGACTTTGATGCGGTCACCCTCACTCTCAGAGGAACCGGAGCAGCAAGTTGAATAGTCAAAAAACATTGTCGGAGCGTAAGGAAGCCCCGACCTCCAAAGGAGAATCCGATATGAGACGAAACAGCACCGACGACGACGCTTCAATGACAACGCACGAGGAGCAGGCGCGGCAGGCCGTTGAGTCCTCGGGCAAAGAAGAGGCGCGGAAGCTTGACCGCCGGCAGTTCATTGTCGCCGGGACAGGCGCGGCCGCAGCGATCATTACAACTCGCAAGGCGCTGGCTCAAAGCAGCGGGCACATGCACGGTGGAAACGCGCAAGGCAGCGCTAAGCCGACGAAGCAGCAAAGCGGGCATATGGCAGAAATGGATGGCAGCTCAAAGCCCGCACAACTTGTCCATCTCACCAGTTTCCCGCAACCAGCGGTGTTGACCTCGGTGGGCGGAGTGCTCGATGAGACGCTGAATGTCGCGATGCTCGCGGGCACGCAGATCCGCGCTTACAACGGCAACGTCCCCGGCCCGACCTTTCGGGTGAATGCCGGAGACGAGTTGAAGCTTGTGGTCAACAACCTGCTTCCTCCAAACCCGCCGCCGCCAACTGCCGGCTCGACCAGTTTTGATTACTGTAACAACCCTAACATGGACAGTAACCCTCACTGTTTCAACAGCACAAACTTGCACACTCATGGTCTGCACGTTTCGCCAGAGACCGCGAACAACATCGCCTCCGACGATGTGTTGATTGAAATTGATCCGGGGAAGTCGCAGAAGTACTGTATTCAACTTCCGACCTTTCACGCGCCGGGCACTCACTGGTATCACGCGCACAAGCATGGGGCCGCTGCAATTCAGATAGCGCAGGGGCTGGCCGGAGTGTTGATCGTCCAAGATCCTCCGACTCAACCGATCCTGCCATATGCCTACGCGGATTACGTCTGGCTCATGCAGGAGATCCTTGCAGGTCAGGATGCTCAGTATATCTACACGAAGAACGCTCGGCAGTCACAGTTTTATATCAACGGCCAGTTCCAACCTACACTCACAATGCAACAAGGTGAGATTCAACGCTGGCGATTCGTCAACGGAACGGGCACTCCGCGCGGCCTCTGCACGCTTGCCTTGGCGTCGTCAGGCAACGTCAACCAGACAATGAACATGATCGCGCGAGATGGGATTCTGTTTTATGGTAAAGCGCCCCAGCCGGTTACCAGCATAGACTTTTCGCCTGGGCAGCGTATTGATTTCCTGGTGCAGATAAACACGCCGGGCACTTACAAGGTGATGAAAAACCTTTTCCCGACCGGGTGGGGAGGGCCAGGAGTAAATATACAACCGCAGGTGCTGGCCACTGTTAACGTCCTGGCTTCACCGCTGAAGCAGCAAATGCCGACAGTGATACCGGGCACTCCACCGGCTTACCTTCAGCCGATAACTCAGTACACCCCGAATGCCCAGTCCGTAATGCTTGCGGCCTTTGCCGGAGCTCTGGGTCCGCCCTGCACTGGAACACTTCCGCCCCATCCGAGTCCGCTCGTTCCCACCATCAACGTGGTAAATTGCAAGGAGTATGACCCGAACCAAATCATGTTTACTCCAAAGCTCAACACAAGTGAGGAGTGGGTGCTGCAAAACGGCGCGGCGACGTCGGCTCATCCATTCCACATTCATGTGAACCCGTTTCAAGTTGAGCACATGAAGGTCGATCCTAACGGGCCAGATAATGCTTCCAACTGGATGTGGCTTGACACAGTACCGCTGCTTCCTCCCGGTGCGCCGGCTCAGCCCTGGTTCGTCAACAACCAGACGAAAATACTAAGTCGGTTCCTGAACTATCCGGGTGAGTTCGTGTTGCACTGCCATCTGCTGACTCACGAAGATATGGGATTGATGGCCAACGTCAAGGTGGTGGACGATGGGACCGGCACTGGCCCTTGCGTGAAAATATGAGGAGTGGCTCGAGCCATTCTAATCTAGAGCGCGGCCCTTGAAACTGGCAGCTACAGCTTAGAGCTGTAGCTGCCGTTGTTATTGAAAAGGAAGAACGCGTCAGCCGACTTGTTACGTAGCTCGCGTGAGAACTGACTGGTAAAATATGGCGAGAGGTGAGCACCTGTATGGACCCTGAAGACGTCGCTCAATCACAGGTGCGCGATGAGGAGGCACAGAAGCCACCTTCAGATAGTCGCTTGAGTCGGCGTCTCTTTCTGACTGTTGGAACAGGGCTCGTGGGCGCTCTGATTTCGCGCACGTCTCCTGGCGGCCAGAACCGTGGCCGCGTGCGACATCAAAGTCAGAAGGCAGCGACGTCGAACCATTACCAGTCGTTTTCCGAGCCACCAGCAGAGTACTCCAAGGGCGGCATGCTCAGCACAACTCTCCGCGTGATGGAGGCGGACATCGCAATCCGCGAGCCCACGGGATTGCGCATCGAGCGAACTCGCTGTTACAACGGTCTCGCTACCGGGCCAACGCTGAAGCTTCGTCCGGGAGATGAGTTGAGAATCAGGCTTCGTAACGAGTTGCCGACCAATCCTGATTCTCCCTGCGGCATAGCGCACCTTAATCGGCCCCATTGTTTTAATACAACGAACCTTCATACGCACGGGCTTCACGTGTCGCCGAAGGCTCCTTCAGACGACTCCTACTTAAGGATCGAACCTCAGACCGAGTACCAGTATTGCTTCCGCGTTCCGAAGTTTCATCCATCGGGAACGTTTTGGTATCACGCTCACGTGCACGGCTCGACCGGGCTGCAAGTGATGAACGGACTTGCGGGTGCCTTGATCATCGAAGAGCCTGACGACCAACCACTCGTTCCTGAAGATAAGGACTTGGTTTGGATGGTTCAGGAGATTGTAGGAAAAGCCGCCGAGAAACTTTATACCTGTGATCATCCTCATGCTTCTTACACGGTGAACGGAAAGTTCCAGCCGACCGTCCAAATGCGTCCAGGTGAAATTCAACGTTGGCGCTTTATTAACGCTACCGCTACGCCCGGGGGCTACATGAATCTGCAACTGTTGGACGTCAGCGGTAAGTTACAACCTATGAATATTATTGGGGTGGACGGGTATCCGCTTCGTCGCACGTCTCGGAGAACTAAGTACATTTTGCCGCCGGGAGGTCGAGCCGACTTTTTGGTTCAGTTACGTCGATCCGGAACATTCAAGTTGATGAAGCGAAGGTTCCAAGGGCAGGCTCGAGATCAAGTGCTGGCTTTGATTGATGTCGGCGGTAAGCCGCTGAACGCGACGCTGCCAAAGTCCCTGGCTGCGTTGCCCTCCTTTATGGATCCTATTGCGGATGATGAGATCGTAGGCCGCCGAACTTTGAGATTTCAAATCTGTCCGGATCAAGCTCGCGGCGATACGTGCAAGCATTTCCCGGATGCAAAACTTTGCAGCGGACAAAAGGGAGATCAGTCGATACAGAACGCTTTTCTGATCGACGGAAATCCTTATGACCCGGATCGCACCGATCACACGGTAAAGCTTGATGCCGCAGAAGAGTGGGAAATCGTAAATGAAACAGGCGCGGAGCACCCGTTTCACATTCACACCAATCATTTTCAACTAGTGCGGCAAGGCGTCGAGCCAAGAGACTGGGTATGGCAGGATACGGTCAGCTTACCGGCTGACGGGAGCGTGAAGATCAGATCGCGCTTTCGAGACTACCACGGCAAGTATCTGGTACATTGCCACATCTTGCTTCATTCCGACCTTGGGATGATGCAGAATGTTGAAGTGGTGGGTCACGGCGTGGAGCCGTGTAAGCCGGCGTGACGAGCGCGCATTTGAACCTGTTCACGCTCGTGTTAAAAGATCGAAAGGAAAACAAAGAGATGAAACGGCTATTGGCGGTATGGCTAACGGCTTTGCTTTACGTGATGGTAATTGCCGCTGCGTATCCTTCAGCAGGCATGGCCTTGCTGGAAACGAAAACGCTGCAGCCCTCGAAGGACAATACCCTCATCGAGAGTGAGACTGGCTCTCTGAGCAGCGGCAAAGGCCCGACCATATTTGTTGGCAGAACCGGCCAGGCCGAAGGGAGTATTAGACGAGGATTGATCGCGTTTGACTTCGCGAGCGCAATTCCCGCACATTCAAGAATCACGTCGGTCAAGCTAACGCTGAATTTGACACTTAGCGCCGGAGGAGGACAGCCGGCACGGGTCACCCTTCATCGTCTGTTGAAGGATTGGGGAGAGGGCGAGTCCACGGCTATGGGTGGTCGAGGGGCTCAGGCAGCTAAAGGTGACGCGTCCTGGATCTACTCTGTTTACGATACCGAAAAATGGGCTCACGCCGGCGGTGACTACATCACTAAGTCAAGCGGGGTTCAAACAGTATCCGACGTCGGAACCTACACTTGGGGTTCGACGCCGCAGATGGTAGCCGATGTTCAGTCCTGGGTGGATAAGCGTAAGGGGAATTTTGGCTGGTTGCTAGTCGGAGACGAGATAAGAGGAGCGACAGCGAAGGTCTTCCACAGCCGCGACAGCTCGGATGAGCAGGCCCGTCCAAAACTGATCGTGACATTTGCGCCGGGCCGGAAAAAGTAAGTTACTGCTTTTCGTGTCGTGCGGCATTGTGCGATAGCTGCTTCGTTGTGATTCAGAGTAGATGAAGTAAGCTGTAGATGAAGTAAGCTTAAGACCCGAGCCCCGGCCAGAACCTAAAAAGAGACCAGCCTAATTTATGATCGCGGATCAGATGTTACTACTTTGTCTGGCCATTCTAGTCGTAGCCCTTCTATATTCATCCGTAGGCCACGCGGGCGCGTCGGGCTACATCGCCGTCATGACTTTGTTCAGCCTCGCGCCTACAGTCATCAAACCGGCAGCACTTGTTCTCAACATCCTGGTAGCTAGTCTGACGGCGTGGCAATTCTGGCGAGCCGGTCATTTTTCCTGGCGGCTATTTTGGCCGTTTGCAGTCCTATCGGTACCTTTCGCTTTTCTCGGAGGCTATATCAACTTACCGACTCACGCCTTCAAGATTCTTGTTGGCTTGGTTCTGCTATGTTCAGCTGCGCGCTTCTTGATTCAGGCCGGGCCCGATCAAGAGCCTCACGAGCCCTCAAGACCACTGGCTCTTTCGGTAGGCGCAGGACTTGGACTGCTAGCGGGATTGACCGGCACGGGCGGAGGCATTTTTCTTACGCCTCTGGCGATCTTCATGCGTTGGGCGACAACCAAGACGGTCTCAGCAGTCTCAGCCTTATTCATTCTGGTTAATTCGATCTCCGGTCTGGGGGGCAACATCAGCAGCACTAGACAACTTCCTTTGTTTGCAATACCGATGGTTGTCGCCGCAGTGTTGGGCGGCACGGTCGGCTCCTATCTTGGAAGCCGACAGTTTTCCCCTGGCTTGATAAAGAAACTTCTCGCTGTTGTTCTGACTATTGCCGGGGTCAAGCTGATCTTCGCTTGAACGAAAATTCAAGCAAGCCGAAGTATCGCTATATGCGGCAAGTTCCGATAGCGCTGTTGATAGTCCATGCCATATCCGACAACGAACACGTCCGGGATTTCAAAGCCCCGATGCGCAATCGGAAGGTCGATTATGCGGCGTGCTGATTTATCCAGGAGCGTGCAAAGATCGACGCTTGCCGGTTTCCGTTGTTGAAGCGCTTGCAAGAGGTAGTTCGCGGTGAGTCCGGTGTCGATTATGTCTTCGACCAGCAACACGCTGCGCCCGGCGATACTCTCATCCAAATCCTTTGTTATACGTACGACACCAGAGTGCGGAGGATCTGCGTAACTGGAGATTCCCATGAAGTCGATCGAGCACGAAAGATCCATCGCGCGAAGTAAATCTGCGGCGAAGATGAACGATCCTTTTAGTATCGCTACGATGGCAAGGTCTTTCCCGTCATACGCTTGTGAGATTTCCCGGCCAAGCTCTGAAACCCGCTCCTGGAGCCGATTCTGGGGTATCAGCACCTTTTGAAGCTCTGCTTCGACGCTTGAAATTTTTTTCATAAAATATTTCCGTCATGAATGCATTTTTTTGTTGACAAAAATAATTCCTATGGTAGTATCACACCCGCTCGATTGGCAACAATCGGGTCCGATCCCGAGAGGTTGAAGTAGAAATATTCAAGTTCGCACGTTTGCTGATGCTTCGCAAGAAGCGTTGATGAACAATGCGAAACTGCAGTGTGATGGCAGAGACTCGCAAGGGTTTCGCACGCCGGAGTCTTCGGGCTTTGGCGAAGAGGGTTCGCAAGAATTCTCGACATTTACGCTGAGGGCTTGAAGATGGACACGGAGATCACTCGGGATCGTTATTTTTGTGCGCACACAAGTGCAGTCGCACCTTCTGTCTACCAATCCTGTTGGAAAGAATCTTCGAAGCTCCCAACTCACAGACTCCCCTCATCCTGAAGCCGTCCGCTCGCCGCGAACTTATCGATAATCTTCCGATAGTCTGATGCGTAGAGCACCTTGATGTTAATTTCCGGGTAAAGCTCGTGAAGCCTGCGAACCTTCCGATTCTTCCGGGTGACCAGTTGTTGCTTGGCTGTTGTTAGCTCGATGTACAGGTCGTGTTCCGGCAAATAGAAGTCAGGCGTGAAACTGCTGGCCACGTTTCCCTCATCATCCCACTCGATGGCAAACGTCCGCGGCTCGTACTGCCACGCTATGTGATAAAAGTCCAGGATGCGAGCGAATTCCGCTTCAGACTCGTGAGCAAAGCTGATGGGATGCAGGCTTCGCGGCTCTGGCTCGTCATCGTCCCCGAAGTTCTCTTCAAGGACGGCGACCGCGCGTTTCAGCTCAGGTAGAAGCGCAGCCGGGATTTCAATTGTCTGTTCGGTGGTCGAGATCATTCCGGCCGGATGTTGTTCCTTGATTACGATGAACGGATGACCCTCGCGTTCAGCTATCTGGATCGTGATCTCGGCATTTGCACTAACGCTGAAACGGCTCACTTCATCGGGCCGTTCTTCGGAATACTTGGTGGTCATGAAGTACCTCTTGCTCGAACCGATCCCAGATCCTGCTCGTTTGAAGCGCTTATCATTCAGTGGGGCTGAGCGCGACGCGGTGTGAGCCTCGGCTGAGTCGTTGTTGCAAAGGCGGCCAGGATGGCCTATCGATCATCTCCCGCCAAAAAGCGAAACCCCCGCCTTGCGTCTCCGAAGGGCGCAATTACGGGGGTTAACCGAAGGGGAGTCTACGACATCTGCACCCGAAAAGACAAACACAATCCGAGGAAGATGCCAGTAGTAATTCAAATGTCCGCTTTGCAATTTGTCGAAAGGGAGTATAATCGCCGCAGACGGATTCTATCGGCGGTGAAGTCGCACCTGTTAGAAGAGGGCAAACCCGCTTACGCCGTGGCTTCGCACAGGGAGGCATCTATGAAATCCATTTATGAAGCAATGTCGATAGCAGCCGTCTTTCTCGTTGCACAAGCGACATTAGCTCAGGACCGCAAACCGCTTCCACCCGACGAGGCCAGCAAGTACGTCGTTTCGGCGAAGGCCGGAATCGTGGGCATTATTGAAGGCTCAGCCAGCGTAACTCACGCGGTGCCTCCAGCGACTCCAGATATGCTTATCTTTGGCGATGAGCTGCGAACAGGAGACACAGTCACGACCGGGGCTGCGAGCCGCGCCGAAATTCTGCTCGACCCAGGTTGTTACCTTCGTGTCGGGGACGGAACACAGTTCGTCTATCTGATCGATGGATCTGCCAACAATAAGATCAAGCTGGTTCGCGGCTCGGCTATCATTGAGGCCGCCTTCGTCGAAAGCGACATAGTCATCGACACGCCGAAATCGAGTTTCGCGATCAAAGAGCCGGGCATTTATCGATTCAACATTTTGTCGGGGGGAGCATCTGAAGTCATAGTCCGCAAGGGAAAAGTCTACGCCGACAAGATCGAAATAAAGGCAGGCAAGAAGGCCATCATCGACGGCGCGCCGATGATCGCTGCGTCGAGCAAGAACGACCTCGATGGACTCGATGACTGGAGCAAGTATCGCGCAAGTGAGCTGATAGCAACGAACAAGAACCTATCGAATTCTGTCATGAAGGGTAGCATCTTCGCGTCGGGATTTGTGTCGAACTCGTGGATCTATGATCCTTTTTGCCGCTGCTACACCTTCTTACCCTGGACTGCCGGATTCTCATCACCCTACGGATGGTCATACTCGGTCTACAATCCTTTCTGGTACTTCTCTCCCTGGTCCGGAGGCGTCTACTATTCTGGTGGTCGTTCGAGCCCGGGTGGAGGCAAGACTCAACCCGGTGGAGGAAGTGATGCCGGTGGCGGCGGACACGGCCATCCGAATCGAGGCGGGATTCATCCACCGCCTCCGCCTCGAATTACACCGGCCGGTCGAAGCTTCGAGCCGTCTCATGGCGCATCGGCGCCTGCTCCTTCGCACGATGGCGGCGGAAAGAAACACTAACAGCAACCTCGGTCATGGCTAGCGCTGAGCCTCATGGAAAAACTCATGCCTACCGCGACGTCGGCGTCGGTGAGTTGCTGGCCCTGCTGGCGCGAGATTATCCGCGCAACGAAGCGTTGATTTATCCCGATCGCGGCTTGCGATATGACTTCGCCGAGCTCGAATGGCTTGCCCGCAAGATTGCCAGAGGCTTGCTGAGCCTCGGGATCGAAGCCGGCGATCGCGTCGCTCTTTGGGCGCCGAACATTCCCGAGTGGGTTGTACTTCAATTCGCGTTGGCGAAGATCGGAGCGGTGCTGGTCACCGTGAACACGAGCCTTCGCGCCGCAGAGATTGAATACCTGCTGAAACAATCTGAGAGCAACACGCTCATCACGGTTGCCGGCTTTCGCGATGTCGACTACGTCGAAACCATTTACCAAATCGCGCCTGAGCTTCGAGAGTCCGAAGAAGGCGCTCTGGATTCGGTCAAGCTTCCTTTCCTTCGCAACGTAATCTATATCGGCGATGAACATCCCGATGGAATGATCCGCTACGAGTCGTTGCTGACCAGATCCGATCAGGTGAGCGACGGGGATTTGGATGCTCGCCTTCGCGCTCAGCGTTCCGACAGTGTGATCAATATGCAATACACTTCGGGAACGACTGGCTTCCCGAAGGGCGTGATGCTCACAAATCGAAACATAGTGAACAACGGCTACTGGCTGGCGGAAGGCCTTGGGCTGACACCGCAAGACAAAGTGTGTGTGCCTGTGCCGTTCTTTCACTGCTTCGGTTGTGTTATCGGTGTCCTTGGCGCTTATACGCACGTCGCCGCGCTGGTGCCGCTCGAGAGTTTCGATGCGTCGCGAGTGCTTCAGTACATCGAACATGAACGCTGCACGACTCTTTACGGAGTGCCGACGATGTTCCTGGCAGAGCTCGAGCAATTGGACTATCACAGCTTCGATTTGTCGAGCCTGCGAACAGGAATAATGGCGGGCGCTCTTTGTCCGGAACCGCTCATGCGAAGGGTCATGGACCGAATGCACCTGATGGAGCTTGCAATCGCATACGGCTTGACCGAAGCGTCTCCAGGAATCACGCTGACTCCGCGCACTGACAGCGTTGAACTTCGGACTCAAACCGTTGGCCGTGCGTTACCGGAGGTTGAGATCAAAATCGTCGATCCTGCGACGGGCGATGAATGCGCGCCGGGCCTCCCGGGCGAATTGTGCTGCCGCGGCTATAACGTGATGAAGTGCTATTACAACAATGCTCAGGCAACATCGGAAGCAATTGATCCTGAAGGATGGCTGCACACCGGGGATCAAGCGACCATTGATGCCGATGGCTACGTTAGAATAACCGGGCGGATAAAGGAATTGATCATTCGCGGCGGCGAGAATATCGCTCCGAAAGAAATCGAAGACCTTCTGCGAACCAACCCGAAGATTGTTGATGTCTACGTTTACGGTGTGCCTGATGAACGCCTCGGCGAAGAAATCGCGGCTGCTATAAAACTCAAGCAAGGTGAGTCCGCTTCTACACAGGAGATGCGGGAATTCTGCGAAGGTCGCATAGCGAAGTTCAAAATTCCCCGCTCGATTCGGTTCGTTGATTCCTTCCCAATGACCGCCTCAGGCAAGGTTCAGAAATACAAGCTCCGCGAAATGCACATCGCCGAACATAATGCACAAGAAGCGTAACTGGAAAAACTAGAAGTAGTCTTGGCGTTTCCTAAATCGCTTTTCACTTCACTCTTGCGCGTTCTCTAATGTTTGATCTTAGTCCACGCCGCGTTGAGATCAAAGCCCGGACTCGTTTCAGAAGTATGGCAGCTTATGCACGTGGTCTTCATATCAGCGATGCGGCCGTAGCCCTTTGCCGGCTTGGCAACGTGAGCGGCCCCCGGACCGTGACAAGCTTCGCATTGAACGTCCGGGAGCCCGATGCTGGTGATGCTGTCCGCCGAGTCTCCCATTCGTGCGCCCGTGGCATGACAATTGAAGCAACTTGCATCGACCTCATACCAGTGCGAAACGGTCTTTTCGCTCGGGTGACCGTGACCGCTGTTTGCCCACCTGATGTACTGGGAAAGATGACACTGGCTACAAGCAACACTCGACGCGAGCGGCTTGCCGCTGATCGTGACTAGGTCAGGTGTTTTACCGGTGCCAATCCAGGAACCTTCCGTGAGCGATTTTGAATTCGCTCGCGCCTCAGCCTCTGCTTTTGCGGCGGCGTCTACTACTCGCTTCGCTGCCGGATCTTCAGGCACGGCAAACTCATCAAGCGCGACGAAGCGCTGCCGAGTTGTGAACTTGCCATCAGCGCCTCGATAAAACCGAAGCTCGCCAATCATTCGTGTCTCGAATGGCGTAAACGCAACGACTTTATTATCGACGACAATCGGAGGTGTGAATCCTTCAGCGAGCGACATGCCGTTGCCGGCGATGACGACGTCGACATCGGCCGCTTCGCGAGCGATACGCGCCGCTTCTTCTGAGCTGACCTTCGCCAGCAACACGACAATGTCTGCTTTTTTCCTGGCTTCGATCGCTGCACGCTTGGCAGCTTCAGCGGGATCAATGAACTTGAAGCCTGGCGGAGGAGCCGGCGTCATTTCGGTTACCCCAATAAACGCGACTCTAATCGCTTTGTTGCCTTGTCTCGATGGAACCTCAATGATCACAAAAGGACGGGGTGATATGAAATCGGGCGATTCACTTAAGGTATTCGCCGAGACCAATCGCTCAAGCAGCGGCTCTGTCTTTGTCCGGCGCGCAAACTCGGACTTGCCGAGCACACCTGAAAAGTAGTGTAGATCGTGCGAAGAAACATTCACGACGTCGGTCGCAAACTGCTCGAAGCCTTTGAGCACCCAATCATCTTTTGCCGCCGCATCCGACCTGAGCCGGCCATGCGAGCTTCGGTCGTCCATCATCGAATTGCCAGTGTCGACGGCCACTGAGGGCACGTTGCTCAATCGTTCGCGAAATAATTTCAGATAGCTGACACGCCGTGCCAGCCCGCCAAAGCGCGGAGGTTTTCAGCCACAGGTATCGAGGTTTCCACGAGTGTCGCCGGAGAAATGTATTGCGAGTACTGCTCCGTCGTCGACGCCGACTCGCTCCTGGAATGGTACATTCATCCCGACGATTTCAAACAATCGCTGCGGCGGATTTTGCGCTGCCGAAGTTGTATTGATGTAGGCAAAAACCAAAAGCGTAAGAATCGATATGATCGCAGCAAGCTTTAACCGTCTCATCTGATTTTCATTTCTCATAATTGAAATTGAATGTAGTCGACCGCAGTTTGAATCGCAAGGTTGGTCGATAAATAACGATGCGCAAATAAGCTGCCGCAATGAGACACCTAAAATGCGCGTTCACTGACAGCCGTGGTTCCCGGACGATTGTGTTATCAAGTGAAGTTAAAGTGAAAAACTTCTCAGTTATTGAAACCTGACTAATCTTGGGGGTTCCCTCCCCGAGCTAATTGTTCGTCCCACCGCGCTCGCAAGATATTTCTCAAGGATTGATTCGACAGCGTCCTGCCTTGTTTTGCTATCTATAAGCCAACACTATATTGATACCATCCCCGGTCAATAGCAAAATCGTTGACACGGAATAGTTGGTGTAGTAGAGTCCCGCCGCTACGATGGACCCCTGGCTCGTGCACTAAGAATAAAACCAAGAAATAGATTCAGAATCAGCTTGCCAACCTATCGCGAGCTTGTTTGTTGTGTTGATTGCGGAGGAATGGAAATGAAAGGATCACTTCGTACAACTCATCGTAGTTCGAATCACTCCAAGAAAAGCCTTCTCACGGTATTCGTCGTTACCGTACTCTTGATCGGTCCACTATCGACTGTTCAAGGTGAGGCCTTGAGGGACTTGACACGTAACTTTACTTTCCGACTTGTGAGTATCGGACGAGGCGCGAGCGCGGAGGCCCAAGCTGTGCCAAATGCAGCAGACCGCGCAGCAGCTGTGACTCACTTTCGCCTTTGTCCCCGACACCTCGCGCTGTATGAAGGTGAAGCCTATACGCTTGTGCCGCTCCCAATCGATAGCAGGAAAAAGGCGGTGGACGGCGTTTCAATCCGTTGGGAGACTAGCGACACAAACGTTGCAACGGTTTCATCTTGGGGAGAAGTGTCGGCAATTGCGCCGGGACACGCCATCGTAAGGGCGCAGGCGGGCACTGGTCGGGCCACTGTTTCTGTCGAAGTGCGCGCCGGCGGACGACCGAGACAGACTGACCTTGAATTCAATATTGAACACGCCGGCGATTGCGACGACCCTGTGAGTAGCTCGATCGATCGACCCTCAGACCGACTGGCGGACAATGAGGATAACTCAGCGCAGGAAGGAACGCGGCTGGCGGCATATCCGGAGCAATCCGCCGTCAAAGAAGCAAATATGCTCAGAGTCCCAGCAGCCCACAATGTGTCGAAGGAACTTGCTCAGCCTGCGGCGCTGCGCGTGTCGGGGTCACAAACGCGTCGATCAGCCTATGCGAATTTGAAAGCGCCGATCTCTCACACGATCTCAGCCACGAAGAAGTTATTCGGTCGAGGCTTCTTTTGGATTACCGATCCGATCGATGGCTCCAGCGACGACACGTACTCGCCGGCAGCACTCTCGCCTCACAACGCACTGGGTCGTCCACGCTTCGGCGCACAAGAAAGCTCGCAAGGCAGCGCCACCAAAACGAAGAATCTGTTGGGCAGCTACGATTTCTCATTCGTCGCCTCGGTACTGAGCCTCGGAGGTAGAGGAATCGGCACCGACCTGTCATTAGTCTACAACTCCCGGTTGTGGGAAAAAGATACGAACGGGATGACATTCAACTACAACAAGGGATGGCCAGCCGCCGGGTGGAGTTTTGGTTACGGACGGATCATTCAAAACTACGACAACACGGCTGCGGGCGACCAGTCGAGTGTGAGCTTTGCAAATCCTCCCGGTAACTATTTGCTGCTTTTGCCCGACGGTACGCGCATCCACCTTCAGCAGTCCTATGATCCGGCCGGGGGTGCCTGGAACCACAACTCGACCGACGGGACATTCATAACTCTCAATCCAAGAAACGGTAAGCTCCGTTACCCGGACGGCACGCTGGTCAAATACGATTCGTTGGACAACAACCGCCTGCTGCCCAAAAGCATCCGGACTCGTAATGGCGACCTCATCATCATCGGATATAAACAATTCTTGAAGAACCAACCGAATCCAGTCGACAATTTCCTGTATCGCTGGGCCATAAACACGATCACAGATAGCCTCGGTCGGATAATCACGTTTCATTACTATGGCGAAAAAGACTTGAACGGCCAGCCGGTCACCGAATATGCAGCAGATAGCGTTAACGGTAAGCCGGATGATGCCCTCGCGGGAGTAACCATCACCGATTTCGGCGGCAGCGGGGTTCGCACTCTGGCGAAATTCTACTACCAAAACATAACTCTGCAATACAGCTTCAGCTCGGCAGTCGATTCGAACGCCAATCCGGCTTCAGGCTCGACGCTGACTGTGTTGAAGCGAATTTATTATCCGGCGACCGGAACGGGTTACCTTTTTCCCGATTACAGCAGCTACGGGATGATCAAATATATCTCCGTGCGCAATAACATGACTGGAGCGGGAGCGGCAGTCACTGATGGCTCGGAGATCGCTTACAGCAAATACAACTATCTGGACACCGGGACACTCAGCGATGCCCCCCAGTTCAACCAGCGCAGCGAATGGTGGCAAGGCAAGACCGATGACAGTGGCAATGCAACCACCTTGTCTTCTGTCTATTCCTATTCGCGAAGCGTTGACGATTTCGCGCTAACCGAGACCGATTCGGTGACCTATCCGAATAATCTGCAGGTGGTCACAGTTAGCGACAATGACCCGAGCAGCTTTTCGTACGGCAAGGTGTCGTCGTCCATTTACAAGGACGGCGCCGGTACGACGCTGAGACAAATGGACTACACATATCTGATGGGGGCTGGCGGAGGGATTCAGTTAGCATCGGTCGTGACCACCGACGACGCCGGTCAGAAGGCGAAGGTTGCATATGACTATGGAAGCTGGGGAAGGCTGGCTAATGTCTATGAGTACGGGTTCAAGACGGGCAGCTACACGGTGAAACGGCGAACTTTGTATCAATACTCAGACGACGCGGGCGAGATCGGAGTGAACCTCCTGCGCCTGTTGACCGAGGTGGACGTGTATGACGCGCTTGCCGATAACGACAACACGAATGACGTACTGAAGGCGAAGACCGTTTATAGCTATGACAACTACGCAGTGGAGGGCGGGATGGAATACTACGGGCTGAATTCATCCAACTATCCGCCCAACCACGATTCAACGTTCGATCAGAACAACACAACCAGAGGCAATGTGACCGGCGTGCAGACATTCAGCAGCATCTCACCAAGCGTTTCGACAACTCGCCACACGAAGTGGGACATATTCGGGAACATAGTGCACGCCGATGTGAGTTGCTGTCAGGTTAAGAACATCAGTTTCAACTCGACAAACTATTATTCACAGCCGATGTCGGAGACCAGCGGCACGCCGAACGCCGCACCATACTTGACGACAAGCTATCAATACGACTTCAGCACGGGACTGATGAACAGCGCCAGCGACCCGAATGGTCAGCTAACCTCATTCGGTTACGACTCGGCATGGCGGCTGCTAACAGCGAACGCGTCGAGTCTCGCGACCGAATCCACGAAGTTCGACAAGGATTCAAACGGCAACGATCAACTCTCGTACACTCAGCAAGTCACGTACAAAGAAAAGGACACCGACCCGGATAGTGCGAAGAAGGCAATCACAAGCAAGAACTGGTTCGACGGCTCCGGGCACGTTCTTAGATCAGGAAATGGACCGGGTTCGTCACCAACCAGCTTCGATACAGTCGCGACTGTTTACGATTCCATGGGTCGAGCGCTCAAGCAATCTACTCCGTACGCTGGAGACCTATCAGGCAACGGTTCGCCTTCATACTGGACCTCGAACGTTTACGATCTACTATCGAGAGTGAATGAAGTGGATTTGGCAGATGACAACCCTTCAGGGCAGAGAAGCAGGATACAGACCAGCTACAGCGGGTCGACGATTACGATCACCGATCAGGTGGGACGGCAACGCAAGAGTGAAGCTGATGGGCTCGGCCGACTGATTAAGGTAACAGAGCAAGATACCGCATCGGGCGCGCTTGGCTGGGAAACCACCTATAGCTATGATTTGCTCGACAATCTGACTCAAGTAAATCAAGGCGGGCAGCTTCGTTCGTTCAGCTATGACGCGCTATCCAGATTGATGAGCCAGACCACTCCGGAAGGACAAACGGTCAGTTTTACCTACACAGATTTTGGCGCAGTATTGAAGCGGACAGACGCTCGCACCGTGGAGACGCATTACAAGTACGACTCGTTGAATCGGCCAAGCCAGGTCTGGTACACAGGATTTGGAGGGAGTGATGACGGTACTTTCAGGCCAATTTTACCCTCCGGTGTGGATGCCACCGCCGACGTAACCATCAGCTATGACAGCTTCACAACATCTCAAGCCGGCAACGGGCAAGTTCATCAGATCACCGATGGAGCCGGCAGTGAGACCTATGCGTATGATTCGCTCGGCCGGGTTTCAAGCAAGACGCGCACTATCGACAGCGTCAGCTACCAGACTCAATACCAGTATAACCAGGCAAATCAGTTGACGGTTTTGATCTATCCGTCAGGCAAGCGAGTGCGCACCAACCACGATACTCGAGGGCGAATGAACGGGCTGGACAAGATCGACAGTGCCGGCAATCTTCTGTCGAGTTACTTAACTTCGGTCGGCTACAATACTGCCGGACAAGTCACAAGTACCGCACTCGCAAACGGAGTGAGCGAGGCTTATGGCTACAGCGCGGACCGGCTTCAATTAACTAGCCAGAGCGCAACTAAAGGAACGTCAACCTTGATGAGCATGATTTACAGTTATCAAGCTGCGGCCGGAGACAGCGGGACGAGCAGCGCTGCAGGCAATAGCGGGCAGTTGATGTCGGTATCGGGCACAATCAACGGAGGACGTTTCCTCGGCCAGGAAGATCTGGGACAAACCTTCCAGTACGACAACGTTGGCAGGCTGGTATATGCCAGCGGCGCGGCGGAGGGCTGGCAACGCAAGTATGATTACGACCGATGGGGCAATCGCAAGACAGTCTGGAGCATGGAGCAGGACGAGGTTGGGAACCAGGCCTGGTGTCACAAACAAGACGCGACCTACACGCTGGACGCAAACAACGCGCCGACAACCAATCGCACGGCGACTCTTCTGACCTACGCGGCGTGCGATGAAGTGTCGGGCTTCAGCTATCAATACGACGCGGCGGGCAACGAAACGAGTGGCGACAGCGATAGCGGTCTATTGACTTGCAGCTATGACGGGGAGAGTCGAATGACAAGCGTAGCTTCCGGGTCGGGAGGGGCGAACAACAGCTATGACGCAGCCAACCGGCGATTGAAGAAGACCTCAAATGGAAACACCGTCACGCGTTACATTTGGGAAGGCAATCAGGTCATCGCCGAGTACAACGGAAGCACTGGCGCGTTGTTGAGAGAGTATATCTACGCCGGGAGCCGAATGCTTGCGAAGGACGAAAGCGGTGTGACCAACTACTTTCATCAGGACCGGCTCTCAACTCGAATGATGACTGAGGGGAATGGGAATGTGACGACGTTGATGAACCACTTGCCGTTTGGAGAAGCACCATTTGATTCAACGCAGTTGGGGACGTTGCCGGAGAAGCATCAGTTCACGAGTTACGAGCGAGATTACGAGAGCGATACAGATTACGCAGTGAATCGTCAGTATCACACGGCTAATGGCAGGTTCATGCGGCCTGATCCTGTGCCGGGCTCCCCAGGCGATCCGCAGAGCCTGAATCGATACACATATGTGCTCAATGATCCGGTCAATTTAAACGACCCAACTGGACTCTATAAGGGCTGTATTCATCAAGCAATGACCGAGTACCTTGCGAAATTGGCGGGGCTAAGCGCTGGCTTGGCGGCGCAACTTGGTCACTTCTCTAGTGACGAAAACGGCGGCGCTGACTCATTCAGGTATGCTGCCACAAATCCACTTAATGCAATCGTCGGTGTCGCATCTTGGTTCGTAGGAATCGATTTCGGTCCGTCGGCAACGATACATTTCGCAAGCGAAGAGAGGATTGCCAAGGGTAAGGATAAGTTTGCTGGCTATATCGCCAGCGGTGTGACCGGAAATAGAGGGGCTCTGCAGAGTGCCGGTTTCCTTCTTCACTCAATTGAAGACGTGCACGGTGCCCACTTGGGTTTTGGCCTACCCCTTGGTCACGCGTATGCCTCGCTAAGCGGCAACGATCCGGATGGAGTACTCGGCGACCAGAAGTTTCTAAATGTAGCGAATGAAGTTTACCAACTGCTGGCGGGAGATCCTGATGCTAAGCTTACGCCAGAACAAACCACCGGGCTACTAAATGCCATTTTCCAGACTTGTGGTGAGAAGGGGCAACTGAAGAATTTGACACGGCCCCGCACAGTAGGGGGTGGTGGAGGATTTGGCGGTGGTTTCGGAGGCGAAGCTTGGTGGTCAGTTGGGCTAGAAGATTTTCTCAACTGGCTTTACTCTATTCCGGTAGGGGTTAAACCAGATTTGAGAAACATGTGATGAACAGCCGACAGAGAGTCGTAGTAAAGGTCGAGTCAGTGTGGCCCCGTCGCCTCCGAAAACCGGATCACTTGGTGTGGATTGGCGCCGTGATATGTTGGCAAGAGGTTATTCCGTTGGCACAGTCACCATTCTGGTAACATTACTTCAGGGTCTGCTTCGTCTATGATTACAGGGTTAATTTGAGGCGTCATTGAAAACAATTCTTACTTTCTTGGTATTGGCAATAGTAACAGGAGGTGGTGTGCTTTGTGCGCAGTTCGACAGCGGTCATAGATCAGAAGCTGAGATAGCCCATATGACCCCTGAACAGCGCGTTGAGGAGTATTGCCGAGAATACATTCGCCACAGATACGACTTAGAGGATAACTATCGGCAGTTGCTCGATCGGTATATCAACCGCGATTCCATAAAGGCCATCGCCCCTATTGTCAAGATCATTGATGAGTATGTACCCCGGACGCTGGAAGAACCCAAAAGCAGCCACAAAGCGGAGCGCTATGATGCTGCGTGGATCTTGCTGTCGGACTTAGATGGAACAGTGTTTCGATTGAGAGCCTCAGAAGAGGGCAGGAGAGGGATAGAAGCAATGAGGCGAGTTGTTGAACGGATGCGAGCTGCTCATTTTGATGACTCCGGGAGTTACGACTACGAAAAACAAGGCCGGTACAAACTTTCGGTCACGGCGCTCAAGGAAATGGAAGGAATCAATATGCGTGATGAGGCTATACGAAATAGCCTCAGACTAAAATACAAAATATCGCTTTCCGATAAGGAGTTGTTGAATTTCATTGATTACTTGATCTCTCAAAATCCTTCCTATCCAACTTCCATGATAACCGAGCTATACAAGGACCGGGAGCAACTAAACGAAGCAGGGAACCCGCTACAATACGGCATAGTAAAGAACGTCGAATCCTTTCACACGCTATATATTCAGTACAAAGCAAAAGCTAATCACCCGAAGTAAAACATTCTTCCGGGAAACCGATACGTCGAACAGTCAATCGCACCCTGCGGACGACCGTCTGATGGTGACGGGCAGAAGCATCAGTTCACGAGTTACGAGCGAGACTACGAGAGCGATACAGATTACGCAGTGAATCGTCAGTATCACACGGCTAATGGGAGGTTTATGCAGCCTGATCCTGTAGTGGTGTCAGTCTATGACCCGCAGACTCTTAACCGATATACCTATGTCCACAACGAACCTATAAACCTAACCGATCGGTTAGGGCTTTATGAAGGGTGCATTCATGAAGCGATGACGGAGTACTTAATCGGACAAGCGAACCTAGGGAAGGATAGTAGATTAGCCAGTGAGATTGGCCACTATGCTGGTGATGGGGAAGGTGGCGCTGATTCAAGTGAGTTTGCTGCCACAAGCTTCAAGAATGCTTTTGAAGGGCTCTTCGGGAATGGCCCTTCAGCAGATATTCATTTTGCGAGTGAGTCTCGAATCGAGATGTACAAAAGAATTCTTGACACTACTATCGACCTGGGGCTCTATCAACGCGCAGGCCACATGCTCCATGCCATTGAAGATGTGCATGGAGCTCATTTGGGCTTTCAGCTACCGTTCGGACACGCGTTCGCGGGTCATGACCCTGATCGCATCGTCTGTGATACGACTTTCATCAACGTATCAAATGAAGTGTATGCCCTCTTGACCGGCGCCAATGCAAGGCTATCACCGAAGCAACTAAACGAGTTGATAAATGCAATCATTGAGAAGTGTGGCGAGAAAGCAAATGACCTGCAAATTACCAGGCCGCGCACCGTCGGCCAAGGAGGCGGCGGGATACTTCGCGATCTCAGAATCTTCGTAGTCTCCTTCCCCGTGCTTGACCTCTTCCTGAGCGATGGGGAGGGCACTGTCACAAGTAGTTACGAGCTCCATCCTCCAGATGAGGACTAGGGCAGAGCAAAGCAAAGGTCCAGTCGAGCTTGCATCGGTGGCGTTGTGAACTTAACGTCACATAAATGTCGCGATAGAATGTTTTGTGGCTAAGCCAAAGATCGTCTATGATTGTTCTTGTCCGTACCAAGAGACTGCAAGTGTTTACGTCGAAGGACGAATGCGCCATGTTTGCGTGTTGAACTCTTCACCGAACTCAAATGTGATAGTCATGAAACTAGTCTTAGGGCTTTTGACCTTACTAATCTCGGCACCCGGTGCAGAGGCATCGTATCATCGACAGAGTGGCCATAAGTCGGAGAGCGAGGTGGCTCAAATGACTCCCGAACGGCGAATCCAAAGAGTATCTCGCGGAGCTTCGGGGACATGGTTATGGCGATGATTATGAACGACTACTAAGTGAGTTCCTAATGCATGATGGACTGGTAGTCGTCCCGTATTTAGTAGGGGTAATAGATCAGTATGATCCAGCGCATGATAAAGGAAGCGGGAAGGAAAGGTATTTGGCATGTTATGCCGCAGAGGGTTTACTGTCAGCTATAGATGAGAATACTGTGCGGTTGCGAGGCACTGCGCAGGGTATCAAAGGGATCGATGCAATCAAGCGTTTGGCTGAACGAATGGTCGCAGCGAACTATAATACCGCCGACGGTGAAGAGTATAGGCGTTACAAGAGTGCGCTCATCCCACTTGAGCACCTTGAGGGTACTTCGTGGTTTGATGTGGCTATAAAGGATACTTTAGAACTGAGGAAAAACATTAGACTATCCAGCAACGAATTGCTGAGTCTTATTAATTACATAATCGCGCGAGATGCGCAATATCCTAGCTGGAGTAAGACAGAGAGGTATAAAGACTGGTCTAAGACCAATGAAGCGGGAAATCCTTTGCAATACACCATAGTAAGCAACATAGAACCATTCTATCGGATGTATCAGGACTACAAAGCTCACGCCAGGTAGAACCTCGGAAGCAGCCAAGCTACCCAGATGAATTGTGAACACGCCTTCTAGGTAACCAATAGGATCAGTTCGATATGCGTACTTGTGCGTGAGGAACGATCCGATTAATTTCATTGATCCGCTTTGCTTGGAGAACGAGTGCCACGACGGATGTAGAAGGTAGATTGCAATTCTCCCACTGCGATACCCGATAGTGGAGACGAGGATAACCCCGGTCATCCTGCAAGGGTTACACTTATTGAATCAATAAATTTGGAAATAGCTTCAGCGAACTCCGTCAGGCGGCCTTCAAAGAAATGGTCCGCGCCCTCGATGATCTTCAACGTCTTTGGCTCGTCGAGCGAGGAGAAGAAGCGTTTCAAGTCTTCTACTGAACCGAACTCATCGAGCGCTCCCTGAGCAAAAAGCTTCGGCTTGCGACATCGGGCGACCTCACTGAAGTCGTACTTCGAGACTGGCACTCCCGCGGCCACCATAGCACGAACTCGTTGATCGAAAGCCGCTGCCCGGAGCATTACCATTGAGCCAAAGGAAAACCCGGCCAGCCAAACCTCCGCGCCCTGAAACTTCTGTTCAATGAAACTCATCGCAGCTCGCAAGTCCTCTTGTTCGCCTCGACCTTCGTCGTGTTCGCCCTGACTGAGACCGGTCCCGCGGAAGTTGAAACGAAGCACCGCGAAACCCGCATCATGAAACGCGCGAGCGATTCTGAAAACGACTTTGTTGTGCATCGTCCCGCCAAACAGCGGATGTGGATGGCAAACGATAGCCGCACGAGTCACTGGCGAAGCCGGCTCCTTGAGAATCGCCTCGATTCGACCGGCAGGCCCTTCGAAAAAAATATTTCCTCTTAAGTCGGTCAAATCAATCTCCAACTCGCTTGTGTCTGTCGATCATCCACGCGAGCGCTTTAATCAAACGACAGCATGCATTACCATCAGTTCGTTGAACATGCGCAAAAACAAATTATGAAGACTCTGTTGCTGCTGCGCCACGCAAAATCTGATTGGGGCGATGCATCGCTTCCTGATTTCGACCGCCCGCTCGCGCCACGCGGCAAGCGAGACGCGCCGCGAATGGGGAAAGCGTTGCGAAAACGCGGCGTGGCGCCTGAGCTTATCATCAGTTCACCCGCGGCGCGCGCCAGGGCGACGATCGAAGATTTCATGAAAGCCGCACGTTTGGATGTTGAAGTGAAGTTCATGGAATCAATATACGGCGCGCCTTCCTCTGAACTAATGAAAGTGATTCGAAGCTTGCCTGATGAGAGTTCGCGAGCGCTGATGGTTGGCCACAATCCGGGTTTTGAAGACTTGCTTAATCGGCTTACCGGTGGACGCGAGCGAATGCCGACCGCCGCTCTGGCTTGCATTGAATTTCAGATCGATCACTGGGCGGATATCGAGGATGGAAAGGGAAAGCTGATGTGGCTTCTGACGCCGAAGCAGCTCGACCGATAGAATAATCTTGTGAGGTGTGCGATGGAAGACTCAGTTCTGCGTGAACAACTGGTGCAACTCCTGCGAGGCGGCGAAGCTCACATAAAAACCGACGCCGCGCTCGCCAATGTCAGCTCGCAGTTTCGAAACGTCCGTCCCGCTGCGGACGTGCATTCGATTTGGGAAGAACTCGAGCATATTCGAATCGCGCAAGAAGACATTCTGCGTTTCACCGTCGACCCTAAATGGAAATCACCCGAGTGGACCGCCGGCTATTGGCCCGCGACGACTGACACTTTAACTGATGAGATGTGGAACGATTCGGTCCGCAGATTCTTTTCCGACCTCGAAGAATTGATCGAACTGGTTCAGAACTCGAGCATTGACCTGACCGGAAAGATACCTCACGCGAAATCGCAAACGTACCTGCGCGAGATCCTGCTGGTTTCCGATCACAACGCGTATCATCTCGGTCAAATCGTCCAGGCGCGAAAACTGTTTGGCGACTGGGCGGATTGATCAGATGACCGAACAACAAAAGAAGTCCGGGACGGTCGCGCTGATCGGACGGCCTAACGCGGGCAAGTCGACGCTGCTCAATAGAGTCGTCGGCGATAAGATCGCTATCGTCTCAGACAAACCACAAACAACTCGCACACGCATCACCGGCGTGTTGACTCAAGCGGAGGGTCAGATAGTTTTTCTCGACACTCCGGGCATTCACAAACCGGGTTATAAGCTGAATCGCAGAATGATGTCGATAGTCATCGACGCGCTGTCGACAGTGGATTTGATTTTGCTGATGATCGATGCGACGCAGCCGATGGGCCAGGGCGACCGTTTTGTTCTCGAAATGTTGAAGCGAGTTTCGACCCCCGCCTTTCTGCTTCCGAACAAAGTGGACGTGCTTCCCGACAAGTCTAAACTGCTTCCGCTGATACAGCGATATACAGTCGAGCGCGAATTCATCGAAGTGATTCCGATATCGGCTCGCACTGGAGACGGAGTGAAGCTGTTGACAAAACAAATCTATCGGCATCTGCCCGACGGTCCGCCGATGTATCCCGAAGATGAAATGACCGATCAGTCCGAGCGGGTGCTCGTTGCTGAGCTCGTGCGAGAGAAGATCCTTGCGGTCACCGGACAGGAGCTGCCCTATTCGACCGCGGTCGTCACCGAGCGATGGGAGGAAGCCGAAGGTATCACCCGAATCTATTGCCTTGTTCTTGTCGAAAGACCGTCGCATCGAGCTATCATAATTGGAAAGAACGGCGCGCGCTTAAAAGCGATCGGTACAACCGCTCGCCGGGAGATCGAGAAACTTCTCGGCCGCCATGTTTTCTTGAATCTTTTTGTCAAAGTGCGCGAGCATTGGCGCGACGACGATCGCGCGCTTGATGAATTGGGAATTCGGTAATTGCCGATTGTTGATTTCCGATTTCCGATTGCTACCTGCTTGAGCAAACCGTTGACACGCGGATCATCGTCAAGTAACCGACAATCGGCAATTGGAAATCGGCAATCGCAGATGTCGCAAATGTCTGTAATCGGCAATTCTTCCTCCTGGCTTCTTGTGACCGTAGATGTCTCGCCCAGCGCTGAAGAGGCCGCAAGCGTATTGTTATTCGATAGCGGCTCAAACGGGATCGTCACGCTTAAAGAATGCGAGGACAATGTGAGACTCGCCGCTTACTTCGACAGTCGAACCGACATAGATGACGTGAAACTGGCTCTGGAAGCCGCTTTCGATCGGATGGGCAACCGCGACGCCCTGCGCGAGTTTGCAGTCTCCCAAGTTCCAGATCAAGACTGGATGCAGAAATGGAAAGAGGGATTCGAGGCGATTGAAGTTGGAGAGCGCTTAATCGTAGCGCCTTCGTGGAAGTTGCCCGAGGACGCTCGCGGCCGGATCGTTATTCAAATCGACCCGGGCATGGCTTTTGGCACTGGAACGCATGAGACTACGCGGCTCTGTCTTGAAGCGATCGAGCGTTATTGGCGCGGCGGTAGCTTGCTCGACGTAGGAACGGGCACAGGCATACTCGCCTTCGCTGCAGCACTGCTGGTTCCAGGTTCGAAGATCGTTGCAATCGACGTCGATCCTCAAGCGATTGAAGTCGCGCGCGACAACGCTTCGATCAACAATGTTTCAGATCTGGTTGAATTGCACGACGCTCAGGCGAGTCAGTTTGCTGGAACGGACTTCGATGTAGTGGTCGCGAATCTAACCGCCGAAGTGATAGTAGATTTGATGCCCAAGCTTGCGACTTGCCTGGCGACAAACGGTTTGCTGATATTGTCGGGCATTCTGAGCGAGCTTGCTGGAGACGTTCAACGATCGCTTCTCGCATCAGGGTTGGAAGTAAGCGAACGCCGTGACGCAGGCGAATGGAGCGCTTTGATCGCGCGCAGATAACTGATACGGCAATCTGGGAGCGCAGGCATCCTTGCCTGCAGAGTGCTCTCAGAACAAAGCCAGGCAAGATGCCTGCGCTCCCAGGTGATTTCATGTCACATCGAAGATTCTACGCCTCGCCCGATAGCATCACGGACTCAGACATCACACTCTCTCTCGACGAGACGCATCATCTTACGCACGTCCTGCGGATGACACCCGGAGATCAAGCCTTTGTATTCGATGGCTGTGGCCACGAATACAAATGCACCTTCCTGGGCATCAACGATAACCACGCCCATCTGGAATCAAACGAACCGCTGCGAGACGCGGTTGAATCTCCGCTGCAACTGACTCTCGCGCAGGCGCTCGCGAAGGGTGAGAAGTTCGACTTTATAATTCAGAAGGCCACTGAACTCGGCGTGAGCCGCATCGTGCCGCTGATCACTCGCTACGCGGAGATCAAGCTCGACGATAATCAAATTGAAAGACGGCTCGAAAGATGGCGGCGAATATCTCTTGAGGCGCTCAAGCAGTGCGGCCGGAGACGGCTGGTTGAAATAACGGCTCCACAAAACATCACACAATTTCTTGATAACGCCGACGATGATCCACTGCTGGCGCTGTTCAACGAAAATGGCGGAGTTGCCATCAAACAGGCGCTTGAAGAAATCACGAAATCAAATTCGATCGTCGCGCTTGTCGGTCCGGAAGGCGGCTGGAGCCACGACGAAATCGAATTGTTAACGGCGCGCGGTGCAAAAGCGGTGAGCCTCGGCCCGCGAGTGCTGAGAACCGAAACTGCCGCAATCGTCGCGCTCACGTTGATTCAACATGTGAAGGGCGACCTTTCAATCACCGAAACCGAGTGACACACACATCGCATTTCTACAACAAGGAAGTCGAGACTCTCCCGCGAGACGACTTGCGCCAACTGCAAGATCAACGGCTTCGAGCGTTGATCGACGAGATTAGAGACAATCCTTTCTATCTGGAAAAATCTCGTGCGGCTTCTGTCGATCTTTCGCGGATTGACAGCGCTGATGACTTGCGCTTGCTTCCGTTCACAACTAAGCAGGAATTGGTGGACTACCAACTCGAGCATCCGCCGTTTGGAAGGTTGCTCACTTATCCGCTCTCGCAGTATCGCTACCTTCATCAGACTTCGGGCACGACTGGCCGGCCACTGAAGTGGCTCGACACCGAAGAGAGTTGGCAATGGTGGCTGCGCTCGTGGGGCTATGTCTATCGAGCGGCGGGCGTGACTTCAAACGACGTGGTCTTTTGCGCGTTCTCTTTCGGACCTTACATCAGTCACTGGGCGGCGATCTCCGGCACCTGGCACGTCGGCGCGATGTGCGTGTCGGGCGGCGGGATGACTTCCGAACAACGGCTGCAGTCGATCATCGACAATCGAGCTACGGTGATCGTTTGCACGCCCACTTATGCATTACATCTCGCAGAAGCCGCTAGAGAGTTAGAAATCGACTTGCGCGCATCGGCGATTCGAATCGGCATTCACGCAGGCGAGCCGGGCGCAAGTCTGCCTAACGTCAAGCGCGCGATTGAAGACGCGTGGGGCGCGACTTGTTTCGATCACGCGGGCGCGACCGAAGCCGGCGCGTGGGCGTTTGATTGTGAGGCTCAAAGCGGCGCGATCCATCTGAACGAAGCCGAGTTCATCTTTGAAGTAATCGATACCGCATCAGGCAAATCAATCGACGAAGGTCACCGCGGCGAGCTTGTGATAACGAATCTTGGCCGCGCAGGCATGCCGGTGCTTCGTTATCGCACCGGAGATTTGGTCGAGCCGATAACCGAGCCGTGCGCTTGCGGAAGAAGCTTCGCGCGCATCAGAGGCGGAGTCATCGGACGAGCTGACGACATGATCATCGTTCGCGGGGTGAACCTGTATCCGAGTGCGATTGATAATCTGATTCGAGGAGTTGCGCTCGTGATCGAATACGAGGTTGAAATCAATCGCGTATCCGGGATGGACGAACTACTGATTCGGATCGAGACCGCGGATGCGCCATCATTTGAAGAAGCGTCACGGCAAATCGCTCATTCATTTCGAACGGCGTTTAGCATCCGCGTGAATGTCGAGCGCTCGACTTCGGGTAGCCTGCCTCGATATGAATTCAAATCGCGAAGATTCAAGAGAGCCGGTTAGGAATTCTGAATGCTACCAATCTTCGAGGCCGTCTGGTCCGGTAGACCCAAAAATAGAAATTTCTGCAGGACCGTTGCGAATGCCACTTGGTGTTGGATATTAGCTTGATGTCAGAATATGATCGTAACCCTGACAATCTCCTTGATTGGATGAAGAGATTGGTATTAAATTCACACGTAAGCATGGCACTCCCACAGTGACTCTGCGTAAGTGCCCCGAAGACTTCAGACTCAAGTTGAAAGGAAAGCTACGATGGCGACCGAAGACCAAGTTCCGTTTGCAGATGCTCCGTTTGTCGAAAACGCAGAGCCGCGCTGTCCTTGCTTGCTGCTGCTTGACACCTCGGGATCGATGGCTGGTACGCCCATCGCTGAACTCAATAGCGGTCTCGTTACGTTCAAGGATGAACTGATGGCCGATACCATGGCTGCGAAGCGGGTGGAGGTTGCTATCGTTACCTTCGGGCCCGTTCGGGTGGCTACCGATTTTCAAACTGCCGACGTGTTTCGACCCCCTGCTCTGACAGCAAGCGGAGACACGCCAATGGGAGCAGCTATTGAACACGGGCTGGAAATGCTGCGCCAGCGTAAGGACATATATCGGCACAACGGCATCTCATATTACCGACCTTGGATTTTTCTTATCACTGATGGTGGCCCGACAGACTACTGGAAGAACGCTTCCGCGTTGATACACTCCGGCGAGGAAGGTCGATCCTTTATGTTCTTTGCGACTGGCGTTGAAGGTGCGAACTTCGAAATACTGAAACAGATTTCAGTGCGCGAGCCACTAGCACTGAAAGGCTTGCGCTTTAGGGATCTGTTTAAGTGGTTATCGAGCTCTCTTGGATCCGTGTCGAGCTCCAATCCTGGTGACGAAGTTCCGTTGCAGAATCCTACCGCGCCAGACGGGTGGGCTGTAGCTGGATGAGTTGCCTGCCCTGGACATTTGCATTCGCTTCAGTCATTGGCACGTCTCATAAGGGAACCGGCAAGCCGTGTCAGGACGAGAGCACCTGCCGCCTTCTTGAATCCGTGCTCGGACCAGTATTAGTTGCGGTTGTAGCTGATGGAGCTGGCAGTGCGGCAAGGGCTGAAGCAGGTGCTTCTCTAGCGTGCTCGCTTTTTATGCAAGAGATGAACGATCTCTTTCAGAGCGAAGGTCGAGTACGGGACATAACCAGCGAATTCGCACGGGACTGGTTGACCCGGTTCCAGAACGAAATCACAATCCGCGCGGAGGCCGAGCACATCAGCCCCCGCGAATTTGCATGTACGGTTCTGGCATCCGTGATCGGCGAAGATAGCGCTGCGTTTTTCCAAGTCGGGGACGGCGCAATCGTTGTCCCTTCGTCTGAACCAGATGAGTATTGCTGGATGTTCTGGCCGCACAAAGGTGAGTACGAAAACATCACAACTTTCGCTACTGAACGGACCGCTCAAGAAAGGTTAGAGCACGTATTCGTGGACCATCGCATCGACGAGTTAGTCATGTTCTCGGATGGTCTACAAAGACTCGTCCTAGACTTCAGAAACCGCACCGCTCCAGCTCCCTTCTTCCGCTCCATGCTCTCGCCTCTTCGGCCACTATCGGAGGGCTTTTCCGAGACGCTCACGAACCACTTGGTGGCATTTCTCAATTTGGAGAAGGTCAACGATCGGACAGATGACGATAAGACCCTAATACTGGCCAGCCGAAGGGAGGCTACGCAGGGGTCTATGCTCACTTCTAAGACCGTCGATATCGGAGAAGACGGTGAAGCAAGTTTATAACAGTCACGGGCGCCCGCTTTCGCTTGCGACAAAGCTTGGGAGTGGCGGCGAGGGCTCAGTGTATCAGATCGAAGGTAACGCGACTTTAGTCGCGAAGATCTACCATTCTCCTGCGAATCAAGAGAAAGCCGAAAAACTGCGGGCCATGCCAGGCTTAAGGACCGATAGATTGTCACGATTAACAGCGTGGCCTATTGACATTCTATTCGACAAACCATTCGGCAGGTCTATAGGTCTGCTGATGCCAAAAATTGCGGGCCACAAAGACATCCATAACCTTTACGGTGTTAAGAGTCGCCTCCTCAGTTTCCCAGACGCTACGTGGCCCTTCTTAATACATGCAGCGGCAAATGTGGCTCGAGCGTTCGCAGTGATTCATGAGCATAGTCACGTAATCGGCGATGTGAATCATGGTAGCGTTCTAGTTTCCAAAGATGGCACTGTCAAGCTGATAGACTGCGATAGTTTTCAGATCAAGGCGAACGGTCGCTCGTATCGGTGTGAAGTCGGAGTTCCCCCGTACACTCCACCCGAACTGCAGGGCCAAACACTAAGCGGTATTGTTAGGACACCGAACCATGACAATTTTGGTCTAGCTGTTTATATCTTTCACCTGCTGTTTATGGGTCGCCACCCGTTTTCAGGGGTGTTCCTCGGAGCGGGCGAGATGCCCCTTGAAAAAGCCATTCGCGAATACCGCTTTGCGTATGGACCAGCCGCGCATTTGAAAGAGATGAAGCAACCGCCAGGTACGTTGTCACTGGAGGCAGTCACGCGGCGGGTGGCTAAACTCTTTGAACTAGCCTTCTCGCCCGCAATAGTTCGTCCAACTCCCGACGAATGGGTGCCAGCACTGAATGAGCTATCGAAGAATCTGAGGCGGTGCCAGCACAATGATGGCCACTACTTCCTCAGTACATTGGCCGCCTGCCCATGGTGCGATATCGAAGGCCGGTCAGGCATCGTGGTTTTCAACATCGTCGCAAGGGCTAGTTGGCAGCGGCAGGGCAGTTTCAGTATCGCTACCGTCTGGACTCGCATTATGGCGGTGCCCCGACCGGGCTCTATGCCTGAGCTCTCCCGCAGCTCGGGGCTGAGGGTTCAACCTTCTAGCGAGGCGAAAAAGATAAGAAGAAATACTTGGTTGCGTTTAATCGTTTCTGTGTCTACGGTCTGCGTTGTAGGCGCGTTGGTCCTCTTTGGTAGCTTTGAGATTGAATCCGCCATCTTTTGCCTGAGTGCAGGAATCGTCTTAGCATTCTTGATTAGCTTTGCGGTTAACAGCGCGCCTAGTAAGAAGATCACTGCGGCGAAGAAGGCCGCGGAGGCCCAATGGCAAACAGTAGAGGAGCGTTGGCGGAAAGCAGCCTCCATGCTACGGTTCGATTCAAAACTACAAGAGTTGGAGAAGAAGAAGGATGAATATGACAAGCTGCCAAACCTTAAGAATGAGCGACTGAGAAAACTCGTTGCAGAGCGTAGAGAGCGGCAACTCTACAAATTCTTAGATAACTTCAGAATAGAAGATGCGCGGATTAGCAATATTGGGGCAAGTCGCACGGCAACACTTGAGTCCTTCGGAATTGAGACGGCCGCAGACGTCAGTCCGAACTCAATACTGGCGATTCCCGGATTCGGCCCAGCATTCACGGCAAATCTTATTATTTGGCGTCGCACACTTGAGTCGCAATTCGTGTTCAATCCAGCGCTTGGAGTGGACCTTTCTGATCTCCAAGCTTTAGATCGAGAAATCGATAGCACCAGAGCGACGATTGAGCAAGAACTTCAAAGCGGACTCATCGAACTAGGAAGAATCAGTCAAGAGATTCGGTCGCTACGCGGCTCGGTGCAGGCGGTAGCGGCCGAGTCTGCCAATAAGCTTGCTCAGGCGGAGGCTGATTGGAAGGCCAAGCCAAGGTCAGCTTCAGCACTTGTACCGATCTTATTTGCTTCATTTCTGACGTTCGCTATTGGGCTCCCAATCAAATATCCGCAAATGTTTAAACTCAACGACATGACTTCGAATTCTCAGCCAGCCCCGAAACCGCAAGCCAACTCGCCCATCAAGCCGCAGCCTCAATCATCTTTGGCCGCCCCTCTCCCGCTCCCATCTCAAGAGGAACGAGCTCAGTCGCTATACCGGCAGGGAATTGCATACACCAAGAAGGGCCTCTATGCAGATGCGATCAAAGCCTACAGCGAAGCCGTCCTGCTTAAGCCAGATTTCGCAGCAGCTTATCACGAAATGGGTTACACAAATCTGAAACTAAGGAAGTACGAGGAATCTATATCCGCCTCAGTCGAGGCGTTAAAGCTCAGGCCGAATAGCGCGGACACATACAACAATCTCGGGCAAGCCTACAGTGCTCTGGACCGCTGGGATGACGCCAGAAAAGCCTTCGAGCACGCCTGTGTTCAGAACCATGGATTTGCAATCGCATACTACAATCTGGCTGTCGCGCACAGAAATCTGGGAGACGACAATTCGGCGATTGCGGCTTACAAGGAGTCGATCCGGCTGGCTCCCCGTCATGCGCCGTCGCATTACGATTTGGGCATGCTATACCTTGAAACCCGCAATCCTGATTCTGCTTTTGCTGAGTACCTAGTACTTACTTCCCTAAACAAAAAGCTAGCCGAGCGACTCTTCGAAGAGATCAATAGATAAGCCTCGAGCCGCAGTCCGGGCTTTAGTCGAACTGCTCCTTGAAGTCGACGAACTGCTGCTTGAATTCAGCCAATTCACAGCGCACTTGCGTCAGTTCCTCTTCGAGCTTTCCGATCCTCTGGTTCTCCTGACGAACCTCTTCACGTTCTTCAACTATCTGGATGAATTAATAATTCGGATCGAGACCGCGGATGCGCCATCATTTGAAGAAGCGTCACGGCAAATCGCTCATTCATTTCGAACGGCGTTTAGCATCCGCGTGAATGTCGAGCGCTCGACTTC